>OLHA01000367.1_pt1 | contig 26572 bp, 24 predicted proteins | sample 1605961 | NCBI WGS metagenome assembly OLHA01 (sample SAMN03283288) | human gut metagenome | biome: human-associated habitat; material: feces | host: Homo sapiens | place: Peru | collected 2012
CGGCCAGCTTCTCGTACTCAAAGTCCTTGGCACCGCCGTTGGAGGTGCGGCAGAGGACGAACATGCCCTTGCCCTGCTTCTCGGCGTAGGGCAGGTAGGGGCTGATGGAGTCGAGGCCCATGTAGGGAGCCAGCGTGACGAAATCGGCCTCAAAGTCGCCGGTGAAGTGACCCATAGCGTACATCTCGGCAGTCTTGGCGATGTCGCCGCGCTTGATGTCGGCGATGACGGGCACGCCCGCCTCGCGGACAGCCTTCAGGGTGTCGGCGTAAGCCTTCAGGCCCTCCAGACCCAGCGACTCATAGTAAGCGATCTGGACCTTGTAGCAGCCCGCAACGGCCTTGGTGGCGTCGATGAGCTTTTTGTTGAAGCGGACGATGTTCTCGCCCTTGGACAGGGTGCTGTCCACAAAATCCGCAGGCAGGTAGCCGAAATCGGTATCCAGACCCACGCAGACCGGGCCGCGGGCCTCGACTGCTTCGTACAGTTTATCCATGTTCGTCATTTTTGGTTCCTCCGTTGCTTTCTGATTTCTTTCGGTTTTCTCTATCGAATACTCCCCCAGCCGCCTTGGGCGGCAGCCCCCTCGGTGAGGGGGCCTTTTGCCTCCCTCCGAGAGGGAGGTGGCATCGCGCAAGCGATGCCGGAGGGAGTCAGTCTGCTTGGTACGTCAGCTCGCCGCCCTTGATGGTCGCGCACACCTTGCCGTACAACTGCACACCGTCGTAGGGGCAGTTGTGGGATTTGGAGTGGAGCTTCTCCTTCTCCACGGTGTAGGGGGTGTCCAGATCCACCAGCACGAAGTCGGCGTCGCAGCCCGGCTCCAGTCGGCCCTTGGCCAGACCCAAGATCTCCGCCGGGCGGGTGCTCATCAGGTGGACCAGCAGCTCCAGCGGCAGACCCTCCTCCTTGCAGAGCTTGGTGTAGCAGACGCCGAAGGCCGTTTCGCTGCCCACCATGCCGGCCATGCCCTTGAGCTTGTCCTCCTCAGAGTGGGGGGCGTGGTCGGTGGCGATGGCGTCCACCACGCCGGTGCGGATGCCATCGATAAGGGCGCTCACATCGTCCGCCGTGCGGATGGGCGGGTTGACGCGGTAATCGCAGGTGTCGTTCGTGAACCACAGGTGGTGGGGCGTCACCTCGCAGGTGACGGGGGCCCCCCGCAGCTTTGCCATCTGGATGGCGTCCAGCGCGCCGCGGGTGGACACATGGCACATGTGGAGCTTGGTCTGGTAGTACTCGCTCAGCCAGCAGTTGCGGACCGTTTCGATGTCCTCGGCCAGCCGGTAGTCCCACGGGCTGATCTCCATATCCTCGGCGTGGCTCATCACGGTGATGTCCCGCTGGGTGCAGATGGCGAAGGCCCGCGCCATGGTGGCGTTGTCCTGCACGCCGTGGCCGTCCTCGGTGATGAACTTGACCGCGGCGGGCAGGGTCTTGAGGTGATCCAGCGTCTTGCCGTCGAAGTTCTCGGTGATGGAAACAGTCTGGTTCACGTCGCACAGGCCGACCTCCGCCGCCTTCTGCTCCACCATGGCCGCCTGTGCCGCCGAGGAGCAGACGGGCTTGGTGTTGGGCATCAGGTTGACGAAGGTGTAGCCGCCCGCCGCTGCGGCGCGGCTGCCCGTCTCGATGTCTTCCTTATATTCGAACCCCGGCGTGCGCCAGTGGCAGTGCAGATCGACGAAGGCGGGCAGAATGGTCAGCCCCCCGGCGTCGAGCACGACTTCGTTTTCCCCGGCCAGAGCCTCCAAGCCCTGACCGATGGCCGCGATCTTTCCGTCCCGGACATAGACCTCAACGGCCCGGCCCTCTGCGTTGACAGCGTTTACAAGCAACATGGTAAAACCCTCCCTGTGTTTGGTGTGCGCTCCAATGGGCAAAAAAAAGAACTTTTCCTCAAAGGGAAAAGTTCAGACCACGAAAAAAGGAAACACCGAACCCACCGCAAAAACGGCTGCAAACTGCTTTTTCAGATTTGCGTACATTTTGGGCAGCATTCCGGCGTCTCCTTTTTTCGTGTGTTTTGTTTTCGTTATATTTTATCATAGAAACGCGAAATGTGTCAATGCTTCCGGGCTTTTTTCTTTGTAAAAAGGTTTCGCTCTGAACTCGGCAAATTTTAGCTACTCTACCGAAAAATCAAAATCCCTCTGGGCCGGCGGAATTTTGGAGCGCAATTCCTAGCAAAACGCTGTACATTAAAGTTTGGATGTGTTATCATAATACCCAGAAGAGAGTACCGCCGCAAGAGGGGCGGGGTTTTGGAAAAAGGGAGGTTTCCCCATATGGGTTTATTGGAGGATGCACGGAACATCCAGCGCAAGGACCCCGCCGCACGCAGCGTGCTGGAGGTCGTTCTGCTGTACCCCGGCTTTCACATCTTGGTCTACCACCGCATCGCGCACTGGCTGTATGAACACCATCACTTTTTCTTGGCCCGCTGGGTCAGCCAGCACGGCCGTCATAAGACCGGCATCGAGATCCACCCCGGCGCAAAGATCGGCAAGTGCCTGTTCATCGATCATGGCATGGGCATCGTCTTCGGCGAGACCACCGAGATCGGCGACAACTGCACCATCTACCACGGCGTCACACTGGGCGGCACCGGCAAGGACACCGGCAAGCGCCACCCCACCTTGGGCAACAACGTCCTGATCGGTGCGGGCACCAAGGTGCTGGGCCCGGTCTACATCGGCGACAACGCCCGCATCGGCGCGGGCAGCGTGGTGCTGAAGAACCTGCCCGCCAACTGCACCGCCGTCGGCGTACCCGCCGAGGTCGTGCGGATCAACAACAAAGCGGTCAACCCCGCCGACGACCTCGACCAGCAGGACCTGCCCGATGTGGTCGCCCAGCGTATCACCGACCTCGACCGCCGCATCAGCGCCCTCGAACGTTCCGAGCAGGGCGATGTGCCGCCCTCGATCCACGAGATCCGGAAGCGAAACCAAAAATCATAAGTTGCAAAACAAAAGAGGCTGTTGCACAACTCCTTCCGTCATCGCTGACGCGATGCCACCTCCCTCAATGAGGGAGGCTTTCACAGCTCACCGTTACGCCAAGGCTCCCTCCGAGAGGGAGCTGGCACGGCGAAGCCGTGACTGAGGGAGTTTGTTGCAACAGCCTCTTCGATTTTTAGCAGGTTTTTCCTTCGCACAGGGCTTTGACTTTCTGTGCGGCGGCGCTCACGAGCTGGCTGACGGGCTGTTCGGGCACGCCGACCACATAGTTTTCGCAGTGGTTGATGGGCACGAGCACCCGCTTGGCACCGCTCTGGCAGACGGCGGCGGCCATCGCCGGGGTGATCTCGCCCAGCAGGGCGTCCGCGATGACGATGCCGATAGGCCCCACGATGACGTCCGCATGGCGGCAGTTGACGACCACGGCGTTCTCGCCGGTGGCCGCGCGGGCCGCGCCCGCCTTGAGCATCGCGTTGGCGGCCAAGCTGTTGGTGCCGACGGCGGTCAGCTCCGCCTCCGGGCAGGCCGCCGCGATGGCCGCCACCAGCTGGCGGCCCAGTCCCCCGCCCTGCCCGTCAATGACCAGAACGTTTGCCGCCATCAGAAGTCGATCTCCTCAAGGCGCAGCAGCGCGAGGATGTAGATCTTCATGGCCTCCAAGAGCTTGTCGATGGGGGCAGACTCGTTGGCACCGTGCATCGGGCCGCCGAAGGAGGGCAGCTGGATGTCGTTGTGCTCCGGGCCGAAGCTGACGGCATAGGGGAAGTGGCGGGCGTAGGTGCCGCCGCCCATGGTGAAGGGGGTGGCGTTCTCGCCGGTGACCTCGTTGTAGGTGTCGATACAGGCCTTGATGGCGGGGGTGTCGGCCTCAATGTAGAAGGGCTCGGCGCTCTCCACATTCTCCAGCGCTGCACCGGAGCCGATGGCGGCGCGGATCTGCTCGGCCATCTTGTCGCCGGTGGTGCAGGTGGGGTAGCGGCTGTCCATGGTCTGCACCATCTTGCCGTCCTGCATGTAGATGCGGCCGCCGATGACGGTCAGCGGGCCGAAGGGGCCGTCGGCACAGGCGACGCCGATGCCCTCACCGGCGGTGGAGGCGTGCAGCTTCTTCAGCGCTTCCAGATAGGCGCGCTCGGCGTCGTTGCACAGGCCGTTGTCCAGCAGGTAGTTCACCACCAGACCGATGGCGTTGACGGTACCCTGCGGAGATGCCGCATGGCCGGACTTGCCCCAGCCGCGGATGCGTACGCCGGTGCCCTCCGGCTCCAGCGTGATGTTGGGGGCATTCTTCAGCTTGGTGATGTCGGTCTCGACCAGTGCGCTGGCGCGGTCGGGCACGGCATTGTTGGCCACGCCGCCCGCGAACTCCTTGATGACGCCGTTGCAGACCGGGCTGACCAGCTCGGCACCGAAGTGGCCCTTCTCACCGTTGCAGACCGGGAACTCGGCGTCCGGGGTAAAGCAGAAGGCCGGGGCCGGGTAATTCTTCAGGTAGTACTCCACATCCCGCATGGAGGTCTCCTCGTTGTCGCCCACGAGGGCGCGGATGGGATAGCGCAGCGGATAGCCCTGCTCCTTGAGGAACTTCAGCGCATAGAGGATGGTGATCATCGGGCCCTTATCGTCGGCCACGCCGCGGCCGATGAGCCAGCCGTCCCGGATCTCCATCTTGAACGGGTCGCCCGTCCAGCCGTTGCCTTCGGGCACGACGTCCACATGGCAGATCGTTGCCAGATACTTTTCGGCATCCGCGCCGGGCAGCTCCGCATAGCCGATGTGATTTTCGCAGTTGCGAGTGGCAAAGCCCATCCCTGCCGCCAGCTCCAGCGTCTTGTCCAGCGCAGCGCGTGCGCCCAGACCATAGGGAGCACCCTCGGCAGGGGCACTCTCGACACTATTGATGGAAACGAGCGTCTCAATATCCTTGAGCCACTGTTCCTTGTTCGCCGCAATGAATGCGTCGATCTTCTGGTTCAAAGCCTGATCCATGGTTGGTTCGTCCTTTCTTTGTCGTAACAGACACTTCGCTGTCTATTCTAACACACTTCAACCTAGATTGCCAGTGGTAACGAGCAGTTCCCCCGGCCGCACGAGGGGAGTTTCTCCAGCAAGTGTCCGACGGGTGGGACCCTGTTGCCGAAGGCAATAGGGCGGGGTATGGAATCCCCGACTCACTTGCGGGAGAAAGCTCCCGGAGATGCGGCTACTCTCAGCCTACCGCAAACAAGCTGCTTGCCGCGCCCAGAACCCCCATGCTGGCCAGCCCCATGATGATGCCGGCCAGCAGCACACCGCCCATGCAGGCAATGAGGACGTCCTTGAACTTCATGTCGAGAATGGACGCCGCCAGTGTGCCGGTCCATGCGCCGGTGCCGGGCAGCGGAATGCCCACAAAGAGCAGCAGAGCCGCGGTCAGGCCCTTGCCCGCCTTTTCCTCCAGCTTGCGGCCGCCCTTTTCGCCCTTGACGATGAAGAACTTGCAGACCGGCCCGATGACCGGCTTGTGGTAGCCCCAGATGAGGAACCGCCGGGCAAACAAATAGATGAAGGGCACCGGCAGCATATTGCCCAGCACGCAGATGATATAGGTGGGCAGCACCGGCAGCCCCAGACCCAGACCGATGGGGATGGCACCGCGCAGCTCCACCACGGGCACCATGGAGACAAAAAAGACGATCAGATAGTTTTTCAGCATGAAAAGCTCCTTTATAAACAGGTGTTACAGGTCGATGACCAGCTCGACCGGGCAGTGGTCCGAGCCGAAGATCTCGTTGTGGATCTCCGCCGCTTGGATCCTGTCGGCGATGCGGCGGGAGACGAGGAAGTAGTCGATGCGCCAGCCCGCATTCTTCTCGCGGGCATGGAAGCGGTAGCTCCACCAGCTGTACTTCACCTCGTCCGGGTGGATGACGCGGAAGCTGTCGGCAAAGCCCGCCGCCAGAAGTTCGGTCATCTTGGCCCGCTCCTCGTCGGTGAAGCCCGCGCTCTTCCGGTTGGTCTTGGCGTTTTTGATGTCCATTTCGGTGTGGGCCACGTTCAGGTCACCGCAGAGGATGACCGGCTTTTTCGCGTCCAGCCCCAGCAGATAGGCCCGGAACGCGTTCTCCCACTCCATCCGGTAGTCCAGCCGCTTCAGCCCGTCCTGACTGTTCGGCGTGTAGCAGTTGACGAGATAAAATTCCGGGTATTCCAGCGTCAGGACCCGCCCCTCGTGGTCGTGCTCCTCGATGCCGATGCCCATCGTCACGGCCAGCGGCGGCTGTTTGCACCAGCACGCTGTGCCGGAGTAGCCCTTCTTCTCGGCGGAGTAGGTGTATTCGGTGTAGCCCTCCGGGGCGAAATCTGCCTGACCGGGCTGCATTTTCGTCTCCTGCACCGAAAAGATGTCGGCGTCCAGCGCCGCAAAGCTTGCGGCAAAATCGTGGGTCAGACAGGCCCGCAGACCGTTGACATTCCAGCTGATGAGTTTCATCTCGTCGCTCCTTTTTACGTTATGCTTGATATTTCGTCTTCCATGCGCCGCTGTGGAAGCGGGCGGCAAAGCAGATGACACGGCAGGTCCAGTCCACCACCATGGCGATCCAGACGCCCACAGCGCCCCAACCCATCCGCACACAGATCAGGTAGCTGAAACCCAGCCGCCAGACGGCCATGCTCAGGATCGAAACGACCATCGTGAATCTCACGTCGTTGGCTGCGCGCAGGGCATTGGGCAGCACGAAGGAGGCGGGCCACAAAAAGAGGCCACAGCCGGAGTGGATCTGTACCAGCAGAATGGCCAGCTCCATGGTCGCGCCGGAAAGCGCATAGATGCCCACCAGCGGCTTCACCAGCAGGAAGATCGCGCCGTTGGAAAGGCCCATAGTAAGGTAGGCCCAGAGCAGCAGCTTGCGGGTGTAGTAGACGGCCTGTTCGTTGTCCCCCGCGCCGACGCAGCGGCCCACCACCGTGATCATGGCCAGACTGATGGCCTTGCCGGGGATGACGCCCATGCCGTCGAGGTTGTTGGCCACGGCGTTGGCCGCGATCTGCACTGTGCCAAAGGTGGAGATCATGCTGACGACGAGGATGCGGCCCGCCTCAAACAGGCTGTTCTCGAAGGCGGACGGGATGCCGATGCCCAGAATGCGCCGGGTCAGGCCGCCGTCCAGCCGCAGGGTCTTGGGGACGTTCAGCAGGCTGCCTTCTTCCTTTTTATAGCACTTGCGCAGGATCAGGGCCGCCGCCACCACGCGGGAAACGACGCTGGGCCATGCGACGCCATCGACGCCCATTTTCAGGCCGAAGATGCAGACGGCGTTGCCCACGATGTTGATGATATTCATCAGAAAGCTGATCTGCATGGAGATCTTGGAGTTGCCCATGCTGCGGAACAGCGCCGCGCCGCCGTTGTACAGCGCAAGGAATGGGTAGCTCAGGGCGATGATCTTCAGGTAGAGCACACCGGCTTCCAGCACGTCGGCATCAATGGAGCCGTAGAATAGGCGGATCATGGGCCGAGCCAGCACAAAGCAGACCACGCCCACCAACACGCCGAACAGGCCGCTGAGCAGGAGGAGCTGGCCGGCGCTCTGGTCGGCGTGTTTCTGCTCCTTGGCCCCTAAGTACTGGCTGACCACCACCGCGCCGCCGGTGGCCAGCGCCGCAAACAGCACGATGATGAGATTGTTGACCATATCCACCAAGCTGACACCGGAGATGGCCGCTTCACCGCAGCGGGAGACCATCATCGTGTCCGCCATGCCCACCGTGACTTCCAGCAGCTGCTCCACCAGCAGCGGCCCGGTCAGAACGAGCAGGTCGCGCTCGGAAAACAGCGGTTTCCGTCCGCCGAACCGAGGCGCATTTTTCAGTTTCGTTGCTTCCATTCGTTTTTCCCCTTTTTGGCTTTGGGCGCAAAAATCCCGCTTCCCACCCACTTTGCTGCCAAAAGGCCGCAAATGCACATTTTACCATGCTTGTATTCATCTTAGCACAGCCCGTCTGCCTTGTAAAGAATCCTTCCACAGATTTCAGTGATTCTTTTCATCGACACGTCGTTTTGCCAGCAGTTTCCAGCGGAGTAGAGCTTGTTTTATCACTTTTGCCAAGTCGAAGCTTTCAATTTTGTGCGTTGTGACAAAATATCGAATTTTTGCTCGATTAGGAGAACTTTTTTCAAAAAAGCCCTTGCATTTTCTTCTGAAAAGTGCTATCTTGTATCCAACAAGAGCGGCGGTAGGATACAAAGGCTGCGACGAGCTTTGCACCTCCCCGCTCTTGGGTTCATCCTTCTAATTATTATGCTATTTTCTTCATTTACCTTCTTATCATTTACCCTGTCCCGCAAGGGACGGAAAAAGCGCCTCCCCAACCTGCATGGGGAAGCGCTTTTTTCCGTTTTGAGCATGATACCTTATAAAGCTCCCCCTTTGGGGGAGCTGGCCGTGCGTCAGCACGGACTGAGAGGGCAAAGCTGCTCAAACGCCCTTCGTACCTCTCCCGAAAAATACAGCGTCCCCAGCGCACAGACGGGGCCGCTGCCGCCCAGCGCCACAGCGCGGGCCACTCCCGCTTCGATGGACGGGGCCGGTTCGGCGATGCCGCCGCGCACACGGATGTGCTCCGCCAGCGTCTCGGCGGGCATGGCGCGGGGGGTGTGGGCCGCCACTGTCACGAACTGCTTTGCCAGCGGCAGCAGCAGGGCCAGCATCTCGTCCACATCCTTGTCCGCCATGATGCTGAGCAGGAAAACGAAGTTCTGGCCGGGGAAGCGGTCCTTCAGGCTCTGCACCGTGGCCCGCATCCCGTGGGCATTGTGGCTGCCATCCAGCAAAAAGGCGGGCGAATGCCGCAGCAGCTCGAACCGGCCCGGCCAGCTCACCGTCTCCAGCCCCTTGCGGATGGCTTCTTCCGGGATGTTCCACCCCCGCTCCCGCAGCACCCGCAGCGCCGTGATGGCGACGGCGGCATTCTTAGGCTGGTAGCTGCCGATGAGCGGCAGCCGCACCCCGTGGAGACCGTCAAAATCGAAGGTCACCTCGTCGAGGCCGCCGCCCTCCACGGTCAGCTTGGAGAAGTCCACGACCCGCAGCGGGGCGTGCTGCTCCGCTGCCACGCGGGCAATGACGGCGTCGGCTTCGGGCACGCCGCCGTAACTCACCACCGGGCTGCCGGGCTTGATGATGCCCGCCTTGGCCGAGGCGATGTCGGCGATGGTGGGGCCCAGCTCCTTGACATGATCCATTCCCAGCGCCGTGATGACCGCACACTCCGGCGGGTCGATGACATTGGTGGAGTCCAGCGTGCCGCCAAGGCCCACTTCCAGCACCACGATGTCGCACTGCTTTTCGGCAAAGTAGAGCATTCCCAGCGCTGTGATGACCTCGAACTCAGTGGGGACGTCCGCCATCGCGTCGGCGGCGGGCCGGATCTTCTCCACCAGCCGCACCAGCTCTTCGTCACCGATCTGTTCGCCGTCCACTTGGATGCGCTCGTTGAACCGGTTGATGAAAGGCGAGGTGTACAGCCCCACGCAATAGCCCGCCGCCCGCAGACAGGACGCCAGCATGGCCGCGGTGCTGCCCTTGCCGTTGGTGCCCGCCACATGGACGAACTTCAGCCCCTTGTGGGGGCTGCCCAGCGCGGCCAGCAGGGTGCGGGTGCGGCTCAGGCCGGGCTTGTGCCCCGCCCACTGCACCGCGTGGATGTATTGCATTGCTTCTTCGTAGTTCATAGCACTCGACCTTATCTAAAAGATTCTGCGTGTTCAGGTTTTTGCTTTGATCATCGCTGCCAGTGCCTTATTCTCCAGCAGGATGCGGACCAGCACGGTGTTGATGGCGCTCAGCACGATGGCGTTGGGGATGCGGGCCGCCAGCACCGGCCACTGGTATCCATAAAAAATGTGGAGCGCCAGCGAGTTGATGACCACCGAGCCCACCAGATGCCCGGCCAGTATGCTGATCTGGAGCCGCAGCCCCAGCCGCAGACTGCTGAGCTTCTGGAACAGCAGACCTGACACCAGACCCACCGAACCGGCTCCCAGCGTGATGAGGGGGTTGATGGAATAGCCGGACAAGGTGCCGCCGATCAGATCAGCCACCGCTCCCACGGCGAAGCCGCCCGCCGGGCCGAACCAGACCGCCGCCAAGTGGGTGGGCAGCGCGCCCAGATTGAACCGCAAAAAGCCGGTGGAAACGGTCAGCACGCGGGCAAAGATGATGCTCATAGCCGTCAGAAGGGCCAGCATCGTCAGGGTACGGACGGATAATTTGGAATGATTCATCGTTCATCCTCCATTCAGGATAAGCAGAGGCGGACGCAAAAACGCCCTCCCCTGTGACGAACCGCACAAAGGAGGGCGTGAATCCAACAAACTTCACTTCCAAACGAAGCCGCGCAGACGGCCTCGCCTGCACCCAAGTCCATGCAGCAGCGGGATGCAGACCACGCACCGCGGGTCTCCCTTCGTCCGCAGCACAACTCCCCGTTGATGCGGCACTTAACGCGCGTGGCCTTACTCTGTTGATAGTGTTATTATATGCCTTTTTTCAAGTCCGTGCAACGGCATCGTTGCAACAGATTTGCCAGTTTATCTCACAAAGTTTTAGCAGATATACCTAATGACTATGGAAGCCCCTCGGTATTAGCGGTACCGGGGGGCTTCTTGCTGTTCGATTGTGAGACCAATGAACCTTTTCAACTTCTCTGGTTTCATTATACACGTCTACGGAAAATTGTCAAGTCGCTTTCGGTTTCCTTTGACTGTACCGATAAAAAGTGATAAGATGGAACAAACATCACTCAGAAAGGACGTATCCGTCTATGAAATTCAGCGAGATGAACTACACCCGCCCCGACATTGACGCGCTGCTGGCCCGCTGCAAAGAGCTGGCCGCCAAGGCCGCCTCTGCCGCTTCCGGCGAAGAACTGGTCGAGGCCTACTACGAGCAGAGCCGCGCCTTTGCCGACTACAACACCGCCGCCAATCTGGCAAGCATCCACTACACCTGCGACACCCGCGACGCCTATTGGAAGGCCGAGCAGGACTTCTTCGACGCCAACGGCCCCGCCGTGCAGAATGCCAGCGTCGAGATCAGCCGGGCGTTTCTGGCCAACCCCCATGTGGACGCGCTGACCGAAGCCTTCGGCACCACCTGCGTGGCCGGGATGAAGAACGCCGTCCTCGGCATGGACGACCGCACCGTGGAGCTGCAGAAGGAGTACAATGCCCTCGTCAGCCAGTATCAGCAGGTGTACGGCGGCGCACTGGTGGAGCTGGACGGCAAGCAGCTGACCATCCCCCAGCTGGGCCCCTATAAGGAAAATCTGGACCCCGCCGTCCGCCGTGCCGCCTACGAGGCCGAGGCTGGTTACTTCGACGCCCACCGCGCCGAGCTGGATGAGCTGTACACCAAGATCGTCAAGAACCTGAACGAACAGGCCCGCATCCTCGGCTACCACGACTACAGCGAGCTTTCCTATGTGCGGATGAACCGCATCGGCTACGGCCCGGAGGAGATCAAGCGCTTCCGGGATCAGGTCGCCAACGATGTGGTGCCCCAGCTGCAGAAGGTCATTGAGCTGCGCCGCAAGCGCACCGGCATCGAGCACCCCACCTTCGCCGATCTGCCCGTCACCTTCAAGGACGGCAACCCCTCCCCCATCAAGGGCTACGACGCCCGGATGGCTGCGGCCCGCACCATGTACCATGAGCTGAGCCCGGAGACCGCCGAGTTCATCGACTTCATGCAGGACAACGAGCTGTTCGACGTGGAGAGCCGCCCCGGCAAGATGTCCGGCGGCTATATGACCAGTCTGCCCGCCTACAAGGCCCCCTTCATTTTCGCAAACTGGAACAACACCTCTGCTGACGTGGACGTGCTGACCCACGAGTGCGGCCACGCCTTCGAGGGCTACGTCGCCGAGCGGAACCCGAAGGTCCCCGCCGACCTCGAATGCCCCGGCATGGAGAGCGCCGAGATTCACTCCATGGCTATGGAGTTCCTGACCGCGCCGTGGCACCACCTGCTCTTCGGCAAGGATACCGAGAAGTACGCCCTCGTCCACGCCGAGGACAGCTTCCTCTTCCTCGCTTACGGCTGCGCTGTGGACGAGTTCCAGCACCTGATGTACCAGAACCCCGACCTGACCCCCGACGAGCGGAACAAGGTCTGGCTGGATCTGGAGCACAAATACCGCCCGTGGATCGACTTCGACAACCTGCCCTTCTACGGCCGCGGCGCGGGCTGGCAGCGTCAGCTCCACATCTATGAGTGCCCGTTCTATTATATCGACTACTGCCTGTCCACCATGGCCGCGCTGCAGTTCTTCCTGCTCAGCCTGAAGGACCACAAGGACGCATGGCAGCGCTACCTCAAGCTGGTCCGCCGCGCGGGCACAGCCAGCTACTCCGAGCTGTGCGAGACGGCAGGCCTGAAAGTTCCCTTCACCGACGGCTCCATCAAAGCCATCGCCGAAGAGATGGAAGCTTGGATTGCCGCGCACCAAGCATAAACCTCTGGGGGAGCTGGCGCGAAGCGCCTGAGAGGGCAAGGACGCTGACAAATGCTATTATAATGATGATGAATCCGTCCCCCTGCGGACGCAAAAAAGGAGCGGTATTGCTATGGCAGAAAAAGAGAGCAAGGGCATCCAAAAGTTTTTTGAAGAGTTCAAAGCGTTCGCCATGCGCGGCAACGTGCTGGACATGGCCGTCGGCGTGGTCGTCGGCTCGGCGTTCACGGCCATCGTGAACTCGCTGGTCGGCGACATCATCTCTCCCCTCATCGGCCTGTTCTTCAACGCCGACTTCTCGGACGTTGTGATCCAGATCGGCGATGTCGGCATCGGCATCGGTTCCTTCCTCAACGCCATCATCAACTTCCTGATCGTGGCGTTCGTGCTGTTTGTGGTGCTGAAGGCATTCAACGCCCTCTTCAACAAGAAGAAGGTCGAAGAGGAAGCTCCCGCAGAGCCGACCACCAAGGTCTGCCCCTACTGCCAGAGCGAGATCTCCATCAAGGCCGTCCGCTGCCCCCACTGCACCTCCAAGCTGGAAGGTTTCCCGGAGATCAACGATTGATCTTTACGTTTTAGCGAAGCAAAGCGCCCGGCAGCTCCATCTGAGCCGCCGGGCGCTTTTTTGGGCGATGCGTAGACCGTGCCGCCCTCTCCTCCCTGCCGTCTCAGCAAGGGAAAAGGGGGCGGGGTCTTTTATTTTTAGGGTATTCCGGCCTTACTGCACGCCGGTCAGCTCAGCGAGCTTATGATAGATCTCGGTGTTGTCGAACACGCCGCGGAACTTCTCGGCGCCGACGCCCTTGGCATAGATGTTGACCATTGCGCCGGTGTGGGCGTAGGTGGTATGGTCCATGCCGGACTTATGGTTGATGGTGTGGCAGATGGCCATGGAGAAGGGGATGTAGGTGCCGTAGAGTTCATAATCCTGCTGGCTCATCTTGCTCTGGGAAGACGCACCGACCTCCAGCGTCCGCTCGTAGGCCTTGCGCAGGTTCTCCACCTCGTAGTCGGTCAACAGCAGCTTGCCCGCGCTGGCGGCATCGGGGTCAGTGGGCAGGGTCAGGCCGAAGTTGGCCTTGACGTCGGCCATGGCCGCCTCAAAGGGGGTCTTGTTGGCGATGTAATTTTCCACGTAGGTGGAATCAAATTTCGCATAGGACATCTTCTGGTGGGTCAGGTTGGTCAGGAAGGTGTCGTAGTTGGTGGTCTTGTAGCCGATGGCCATGCCGCCCGTCTCGTGGTCGGCCGTGACGAGAATCAGGGTCTCGTTGGGATGGGCGTTGTAGAACGCCTCGGCGGCCTGAACGGCGTTGCTCATCTCCAGCACGTCGTGGACGGAGGCGGCAGCATCGTTGGCGTGGCAGGCCCAGTCGATCTTACCGGATTCGGTCATCAGGAAGAAACCCTTCTTGTTTTCCAGCAGCTCGATGCCCTTTTTCACGTAATCGGTCAACTGCCACTCGCCGTTGGCGGCGTCCATGGCGTAGTTCATCGCCTTGCCGTCGGCAAGGTTCTCAGCGATGATGAGGGTCTTGCCCGCCCCGGCCGTCAGCGCCGCCGCGCCCGCCTGTGTAGTGACAACGTTGTAGCCCGCCTGTGCGGCGACCTCGTGGTTGTTGGGGCCGGTGCCGTCGCCGTTCACCTTCTGGAACTCGCCGCCCGCAAAGTATTCGAAGCCGGAATTGGCCAGCTCTACGCCGATCTGGTAGTAGTTCTTGCGGGTGTTCTGGTGGGCGTAGAAGGCGGCAGGGGTGGCGTGGTCGATGTTGACGGTGGACACCACGCCGACCTTATAGTTTTTCTGCTTGTGCAGCTTCTCGGCGATGGTCTCGTAAGGCACATCGCGGGTCCACGGGCACATGTTGATGACGCCGCTCTCGGTCTTATTGCCGGTGGCGATGGAGGTCGCGGTGGACGCGGAGTCCGGGCAGAAGGATGTGCTGTCGTAGGTAGTCACGCTGCCGACTTCGGGGAAGGAGGTGAAGCTCAGCTCCCCCTCGGTGATGGCCCCGTTGTTCTCGGTAGTGCCCTTATAGAAGCGGGCAGACTGGATTTGGGCAGTGCCCATGCCGTCGCCGATGAACAGGAAAATGTACTTCGGTTTCTTCAGAAAATCCAGCAGACCGTTCTCTTCTTCCGCAGCGCCGACGGCATCCGGCTGGGCTGCGCTGGCCGCCACCGGGGCAGCACTCAGCAGACCGGCAGCCGATGCCGCAGCACCGACCTTCAGGAAATTGCGGCGGGTGATCTTGTTCTCTTTCATACGGAAATCCTCTCTTTTGGTGCCCCTTGGGCCCTTCTTTCATGCTTCTCTCGGAACGGTTTTATTGTACCGAACTTCCCCGCCGCCCGAAACCATGGAGAGGAAAAGCTTGTGTAAAAGCTTCGCGCCGCCGACGCCGCAATTGTAAAGAGAGGATATTTCTTGTAAAATTGAAAATTGTCGAATTCTGTGTTATTCTATACTTGCCGCTCCACTCCGGCCCATTTTACATGGAAGGGAGGTGAGGCTCATGGATGTTGTTTCCACTTTTTTGCTGTCCGTCGCAGCGGGTATAGTCGCTTACTATATCTGCAAGTGGCTTGACGAACAGTTCTTTGTGAACGGCAAGCACTGACCCCCAGCAAACAGGAAGCCCCTCGGTATTCGCAGTACCGGGGGGCTTCTTGCTTTGCTTTTGTGAGATCAATGGACTTTTTACCTTTGTGTCTTTATTATACGCACCTGTGGGCAAAAAGTCAAGATAGTCTTCATGAAAAAAGGATATCTCTTGTAAAATTGAAAATTGTCGAATTCTGTGTTATTCTATACTTGCCGCTCCACTCCGGCCCATTTTACATGGAAGGGAGGTGAGGCTCATGGATGTTGTTTCCACTTTTTTGCTGTCCGTCGCAGCGGGTATAGTCGCTTACTATATCTGCAAGTGGCTTGACGAACAGTTCTTTGTGAACGGCAAGCACTGATCCCCGGCAAACAGGAAGCCCCTCAGTATTCGCAGTACCGGGGGGCTTCTTGCTTTGTCTTGTGAGACTCATGGAATTTCCACTTTTCCGCCCTTATTATACGCACCTGTGGGCAAAAAGTCAAGGAGTTCCTTTTGTCTCGCTCTTACTTATTATAGACGTCCTCTTTCAGCAGCCCTTCGCTCTTGGCGACGCAGATGCTGGCGACGGCATCGCCGACGACATTCAGGGAGGTGACGAGCATCTCGATGGGGCGGTTGATGGCGAGGATCAGGGAATAGGCCAGCAACGCGCCGTCATTGACGAAGCCCATGCCGGACAGGATGGTGAAGAGGATGACCGCCCCTGCACCGGGAGCTGCCGGGGTGCCCACCGAAGCCAGCAGCGCCAGCAGCGCTACCACCACCAGTTGACCGGGCGTGACGGTATAACCGGCGCAGCCCGCAATGAACACCGTAGCGATGACCTGCATGATGGCGGTGCCGTCCATGTTGATGGTCATGCCCAGCGGCAGAACAAAGGAGGCAATGCTCTCATCCACGCCGAACTCTTCCTCGCAGACCTTGATGTTCAGGGGTAGGGTCGCAGCACTGGAAGAGGTGGAGAAGCCGAAAACGGCCACGTTTGCGATCTTTTTGATGAACTTGATGGGGTTCAGCTTGGCACCCAGTGCCACGACCAGCGGATAGGCCACCACAAGGAAGGCCAGCAGCAGGATCACCGTGACCACCACATAGACCAGCGCGGGCTTGAGGTAATCGATGCCGTAGATGGCAAAGGTGCGGGTCAGCAGCACGAAGACGGCGAAGGGCGCGAAGTTGCTGACGATGAAGTTCAGGAAGACAACCACCACATCGTTGACCTCGCCCAGCAGACGGCGGAGGGTGGCGGTGCGGCTCTCACCGAGGGTATTCATGCTCAGCCCGGTGGCCACAGCAAGGAAAACTGCGCTCAGCACCGCACCGTTGCTGCCAAAGGCCGTGACGATGTTGGAGGGGATGATGTTCAGCACCACATTCAGGGGGTTCGAGCCGGTGGAGCCGGTGGCCTCGGTCAGGCCCTCAATGTGGGTATTGAACAGCCCCATGGAATAAGTGGTGTAACCCACGACGCCCGCCAGCAGCAGCGCCAGAAAAGAGCACAGCAGGAACCAGAACAGGGTCTTGGCCGAGATGCGGCCCATGGTGCGGGTGTCCGCAATGCTGCCGATGGCCAGCGCAATGGAGGTGAAGACCATCGGGATGATGACCAGCTGCAGCGCCTTGATGAAGAGCTGGCCGATGATGTAGAAGAGGCCGAAGGCGCGCTCGGCCCCTTCCGCCGTGATGTCTTGGAACAGGAGGTTGTTGATGGTGGCCCACACCTCTGCGCGGCCGCCGGAGATCAAGCTCTCCCGCAGGAACATGAAGGCGATGCCGGCTGCCAGACCACACACCAGCGAGATGGCCATTCGCTTGGCAAGAGATAACTTCGGTTTTTTCGGTTTCGTTTCCATGATATACTTCCTCACTTTTTCTAGGTTTGCTCAAAAAAACACCCGGAAGAAGGTCTTCCGGGCGGAAACACTTATGCCTTGAACTTCAACAGCGGCACGCCGACGGCGGTATCACCGGCGGCAACAACACTCATTTCGGGGAGATCATCGCCATTGGTCACGATGATGGCCGTTGCGGTGGGATGGCCAGCGGCACGGATGGCGTCCAGATCGACCTTCAGCAGCGGGGTGCCGGCCCTGACCTTGGTGCCCTCCTTGACGAGAGAGGTGAAGCCATTGCCCTTCATCTCCACGGTGTCCATGCCAACGTGGATCAGAAGCTCGATGTTGTCGTCGCTCATCAGGCCGACGGCGTGGAGGCTTTCCGGCACCTGCGTCACAGTGCCGTCGAACGGAGCATACACGGTGTCGCCGGTGGGCTCGATGCCGCAGCCGCCGCCAAGGATCGCCGAAGCAAAGGTCTCATCCGGCAGCTCTTCCAGCGGGATGACCTTGCCTTCCAGCGGCATCATGACGGTCATTTTCTCGCCCTTGAATTTCGTCTCAGCAGCCTTGCCGCCAAACAGCTTATCGAAAAAGCCCATAGTTCATTTCTCCTTCTCTTTCTGCGCTGCATCCCAGCGCGATCTTCATCTAAATAAAGATACCATACCGCGCCAAAAAAAGCAAGCCATTTTCTGCACAAAGCCTATGAGATCTTTGGCGCTCACAGCAGCTCCAGCAGCTGTTCGATCTCCTCCATCTTGGTGGCCCAGCTGGTCGCGATCCGCATAACGGTGTGGGCGTCGTCGTACTTCTCCCAGAAGCCGAACTTGGCCTTGCCCTCCAGCGCGGCCAACTGCTCGTTGGGGAACACGATGAAAAGCTGGTTGGTGGGGGAATCCATGAAGAACTGGTATCCCTTCGCCGCAAGGCCCTTCTTGAGGGCATTGGCGGTGGTGATGGCGTTCCGGCTGATCTTCTCATACAGGCCGTCGGTGAACAGGACGTCGAACTGCAGCCCCAGCAGGCGGCCTTTCGCCAGCAGCGCGCCCTGCTGTTTGACCATGGTCATGAAGTGAGCCGGCGCACCGTGGGGGAAGACAACGGCCTCGCCGCAGAGAGCACCGACCTTGGTGCCGCCGATGTAGAACACATCGGCCCACTTTGCGAGGTCCGGCAGGGTGACGTCCGTGCCATCCGCCGCCAGACCGTAGCCCAGCCGTGCGCCATCCACGAAGAGGGGCATCTTGTACTCCTGACAGACCGCGTGGAGAGCTTCCAGTTCGGCCTTGGTGTAGAGGGTGCCGTACTCGGTGGGGTGAGAGAGATACACCATGCCGGGGAAGACCATGTGGTCATGGTTGCCGTCGGCGTAGAAGGTGGCGCAGAAATCCCGGACCGTGGCAGCGTCCAGCTTGCCGTTTTTGTGGGGCAGCCCCATCACCTTGTGGCCGGTGAACTCAATGGCCCCAGCCTCGTGGCCGTTGACATGGCCGGTGGCTGCTGCCACAACACCCTCCCACCGGTGCAGCATCGACGCAATGACGATGGCATTCGTCTGGGTACCGCCGGAGATAAACGTCACGTCCGCTTCCGGGCACCGGCACGCCGCGCAGATCTTTTCCTTCGCGCTGGCGCAGTAGGGGTCGGTGCCGTAGCCGGGCACCTTCTCGAAGTTCGTTTCCATCAGCTTCTGCAAAATGGCCGGATGGGCACCTTCGCAGTAATCGTTCTCAAAATAAAGCATTTTCCCTCGTCCTCTCTGTTAAAGGTACCTTTATTATGGGCTTTCGGGCGGAAAATGTCAATTGCGGCAAAACGGGCCGTTCCTTCGAACAGCCCGTTTTGTATCACTGCCAAGACATCGACAGATGCCGTTTATTCGCGACGCAATCTTTCAGGTATAGATTGATCAGCGTCTGATACGGAATTCCCACCGCTTCCGACTGCTCCTTGAAGTAGTCGATCGTGTTGCTGTCAATATTGATCGTGATCTGCTTTTTCAACGCCTTTGCATAAGGGTTCTTTCTAGCTTTCGAAAAATCATACTCGTCCAACATCGTACACGCCTCACTTTCCATAATACTCCGATTCGGTTCTGGTCGCTTTTCGGGCCGAAATGATTCGGATCACGGTGTCCGATTCGCGATAGCAATGACAAACGATGAGCAGATTTGCCTTACTGCTTTATATTATAATTATCATATAAATATTTGTCAACACAGTTTTTGAATACGTCAAAGCATCCATTTTTTCTCCGGTCAAGAATCTTGATTCCTTAGCTGTTTCTTAAATAAAAATATGGTATACTTTTAGGGTGGGCTCGAATACAGTTCAGGAGGGATCACGTTCCATGAAGCAGACCATCCGCAAAACAGACATCCTTGTGCTGCTGGGCGTATTTGCGCTGGCATTCCTCGTGATGTTCGGCATCCAGCGCATCAGCGGCCGCATCGACGGCGTGGCGTCCATGGTATTTGTTCTGGCGGTATTTTTGATCTCGATCTATACTGACGGTTACTTCTGGGGCGTCATGGCATCGCTGCTCAGCGTGCTGGCGGTCAACTTTGCATTCCGTTCGCCCTACTTTGCCTTCAACTTCACCCTGCCGGAGAACCTGTTTTCCGGGCTGGTGATGCTGGTGGTCTCCATCATGACCAGCACCCTGACCACCCGGATCAAGATGCAGGAGCAGCTCCGGATGGAGAGCGAGACTGAAAAAATGCGGGCCAACCTGCTGCGGGCCGTCTCCCACGACCTGCGCACCCCGCTGACTTCGATCTACGGGGCTTGTTCGACCGTCATTGAGAATTATGACTCTCTGGATAAAGAGCAAAAAGTTAAACTTCTTGGCGAGGCTTGTTCGGACGCCCAGTGGCTGAACCGGATGGTGGAGAACCTGCTCTCGGTCACCCGGTTCGACAACGACAAGGTGGCGGTGCAGAAGACCCCCACCGTGCTGGAAGAGCTGATCGACACGGTGCTGGTGCGGTTCCAGAAGCGCTACCCGGACGTGAACGTAAAGGTCGAACTGCCGGACAGCTTCATCGTCATCCCCATGGATTCGATGCTGATCTCGCAGGTGCTGACGAACCTGTTGGAAAACGCGGTGCTCCACGCCGAGGGGATGACCCAGCTGACGCTGAAAGTCTTCACGGTGGGCAGCCACGCTGTGTTCGAAGTAACGGACAACGGCTGCGGCATCCCCAAGGAGCGTCTGAAGAAGCTGTTTTCCGGGATGCTGCCCGCCGAGGACACCGCCGACCACGGCAAGCACAGCATGGGCATCGGGCTTTCGGTCTGTGCCGCCATCGTAAAAGCCCACGGCGGAGAGATCAAGGCCGAGAGCCGCCAAGGCGAGGGCACGACCATCCGCTTCTGGCTGGAAACCGAATCCATTGAGACGGAGGAAAATCAAGATGAGCAATAACAAATTCAAAGTGCTGGTCGTAGAAGACGAGGCCAATATCTGCAGCTTCATCTATACCCTGCTGGAGACCAACGGCTACCAGACGTTTGTGGCCCCCTCCTGCGAACTGGGGCAGTCGATGTTCGGTTCCTGCAACCCGGACCTGATCATCCTCGACCTCGGTCTGCCTGACCGGGATGGCGTGGAGCTGATCCGGTATGTGCGCCAGAAGTACCTGACCCCCATCATCGTGCTGTCGGCCCGCACCACCGAGGCGGACAAGATCGAGGCGCTGGACCTCGGTGCCAACGACTACATCACCAAGCCCTTCGGCACCGGCGAGCTGCTGGCGCGGGTGCGGGCGGCGCTGCGCACCAACCGCTACAGCTCCAACCCCGCGGGCACCTTCCGTGCGCAGGACCTCACCATCAACTACGAGCGCCGCAAGGTCTTCGTGGGGGAGGAAGAGATCAAGCTGACCCAGACCGAATACAACATCGTCGCGTTTTTGTCCGAGCACGCCGGCCGGGTAATGACCTACCCCGCCATCGTCAAGGCCATTTGGGGCGACACCGACTGCGGCAGCACCAAGAAGCTGCAAGTCAACATGGCCAACATCCGCCGCAAGCTGGGCAGCCGCCCCGGAAAAAACACCTACATCTTAAATGAGCTGGTGAGCTGGGCGTGGGCTACCGGATGATCGACGAAGACCGCGACTCCCACACCGAGGAGGACGCATGATCCTTGCGCTGATCTTATTTGCGCTGATCTACATTCTGATGCTGGCTTTGCCCCAGCAGCGGCCCTTTGTGGCGCTGGGCGGCAACCTGACCCCCATCGGCGCTTCGGCCAACATCGCAGCCATCGGCATCCTGCGCAAAAACGGCGAGACCGTCCGCACCAAGGACTTTCTGCGCATCGGCATCCCCTTCACGCTGGCCGCCGTGCTGACGGGCTACGGCTGCCTGTGGTTGGTGTGGGGGTAAGCACCCGTTTGTCTCAAAAAACAACGTAGGGATAGTCAATTATAACAAACTCCTGCAAAAAAGTTTCTATGTGTTAACTTTATGCAAACCACTTGCATTTTCCAAATTTCGTGCTACAATAACGGCAGAAATACGGAGCGTCCCGCTCCCTCAAACCGGCCCTTCTGGGCCATACAAGCAACACGAAAAAGGAAGGTATATCCATATGTTCAACATGAAGAAGATCGCCCTGTTCGCCGCTGGCACCCTGTTTGGTTCTGCCGGTTTCAAGCTTCTGTCCAGCAGCGATGCCAAGAAGGTTTACACCCAGACCGCCGCTGCCGTTCTGCGCATGAAGGACTCCACCATGGAGACCGTGAACAAGGTTCAGGAACAGGCCGGTGACATTCTGGCAGACGCAAAGGCTATCAACGAGGCGCGCGCTGCCAAGGCTGAGGCCGCTGTCATCGAGGACGCTGCCGAGGAGACTGCATCCACCGAGGCTGCCGAATAATCCAAGGCCCTATGGGAGCCGCCTGCGGGCGGCTCTTTTTCATGGTCAGAAAGGGAACGAGTATGAAATGCACCATTTTGCATGAAGGCCGGGGCCGGATGCGCGTCCATGTCCGCAACGTGCGGATGACGCTCCACCGCGCCGATGTGCTGGAAGCTTATCTCAACCACCACGACGCCATCGAAAAGGCCACCGTCTACGAGCGGACCGGCGACGTGGTACTTTATTATAATGGCCAGCGTGCCGACGCCGTCCGGGCGCTGAGCACCTACAAGTTCGACCGGCCGGAGCTGGACGCCCTTGTGACCTCCGCCGACAGCCGGAAACTCAATCAGGAATATCAGGAAAAGATGTACAGCCTTGTGGCAGGCCACTGCTTCCGCAAGTTGTTCCTGCCCGCCCCCATCCGCGCGGCCTACACCATCTGGCGCTCCATCGCCTTTGTGTGGAAGGGCGTCAAATGTCTGTTCCAGCGCAAGCTGGAAGTCGAGGTGCTGGATGCGCTGAGCATCGGCGTCTCGGTGCTGCGGGGCGATTTCAACACCGCCGGCTCCGTCATGTTCCTGCTGAACCTCGGCTCCCTGCTGGAAGAGTGGACCCGCAAGAAGAGCCTCGATGATCTGGCCCGCAGCATGGCGCTGAATGTGGACAAGGTCTGGGTGCGCAGCCAAAGCACCGAAGTGCTGCTGCCGCTGACGAAGGTCCAGCCCGGCGACGAGATCGTGGTGCGCTCCGGCAACATGATCCCGCTGGACGGCACCGTGATCGAAGGCGAAGCCATGGTCAATCAGGCCGCGCTGACCGGCGAATCCATGCCGGTGCGGAAGATCGAGGGTGCCACCGTCTACGCGGGCACCGTCGTGGAGGAGGGCGAGTGCGTCTTCGTGGTCAAGGCTGCGGGCGGCTCCAACCGCTACGACAAGATCGTGGCCATGATCGAGGAATCCGAGAAGCTGAAGTCCAGCACCGAGAACCGTGCGCTGGAACTGGCCGACAAGCTGGTGCCGTGGTGCCTCGCGGGCACCGTGGTCACCTACGCGCTGACCCGGAACGTCACCCGCGCCATCTCCATCCTGATGGTGGACTTCTCCTGTGCGCTCAAGCTCTCGATGCCGCTGGCCGTCCTCTCCGCCATGCGCGAGTGCGGCACGGCCCACATCACCGTCAAGGGCGGCAAGTATCTGGAAGCGCTGGCCAAGGCCGACACCATTGTGTTTGACAAGACCGGCACCCTGACCCGCGCCACCCCGCAGGTGGTGGACGTCGTCCCCTTCAGCCAGAGCGAGAAGGACGACGTGCTGCGCCTTGCCGCCTGCCTTGAGGAGCACTTCCCGCACTCCATGGCCAACGCCGTCGTCCGCGCCGCCAAGGAGCGGAACCTCGCCCACGAGGAGGTGCACTCCGAGGTGGAGTACATCGTGGCCCACGGCATTGCCAGCCGGGTCAGCGGCGAGCGGGTGGTCATCGGCAGCTACCACTTCGTCTTTGAGGACGAGCACTGCATCATCCCCGCCGACGAGCAGGAGAAGTTCGACTCCCTCGCCCCGGAGTATTCTCACCTGTACATGGCTGTCTCCGGCCAGTTGGTCGGCGTCATCTGCATCGCCGACCCCCTGCGCCCGGAAGCTGCTTCCGTCCTGCACCAGCTGCACAAGCTGGGCATCCGGAACACCGTGATGATGACCGGTGACAGCTACCGCACCGCCGAGGCCATTGCCAAGCAGGTGGGCGTGGACCAGTTCTACGCCGAGGTTTTGCCGGAGGACAAAGCCAACTTCGTCCAGAAGGAAAAGGCTGCGGGCCACACCGTCGTCATGATCGGCGACGGCATCAACGACTCCCCCGCCCTCTCCGCCGCCGACATCGGCATCGCCATCAACTCCGGTGCTGCCATCGCCCGCGAGATCGCGGATGTGACCATCAAGGCCGACAGCCTTGAAGAACTGGTCTTCCTTAAGACGGTAGCCAACGCCCTGCAGCACCGGGTCAGCGCAAACTACCGCTTCGTGCTGAGCTTCAACTCCACCCTCATCCTTTTGGGTGCGCTGGGCATCCTGCAGCCCGCCGCTTCGGCCATGCTGCACAATCTCTCCACCCTCGGCATCAGCCTCAAGAGCATGACGAATCTGGTGTCAAAGCCCGCCACGCTGCAGATTGAAGAATAACTTCATCCAACCAAAATCCCCATGACCGTGCTCTAACCGGCACCGGCCATGGGGATTTTTCTGCGAAGGCTGGTTTTTCAATAGATGGTATGCTATACTCGGCTCAATAAATTGAACCCTATATAGGAGATGCTGTTATGAGCGATAAATCAATGATTCCTGCTGCCGGGCAGTTTGACGAGGTGATTCAAATCATCCAGACATCTCGTGATCGTGCACTGAAAGCGGTCAACGCGGAAATGATCCAGATGTATTGGAATGTGGGCGCATACCTTTCCAAGCTTTGTGCCGATGCAAATTTTGGCGACAAGGTCATCGACGAAGTGGCCGCTTACATTGCACAGAAAAATCCCGGTGTAAAAGGCTTCAATCGTCGAGGGCTATATCGGATGAAGCAGTTCTACAAGCTTTACAAGGATGATAAATTTGTGTCACCACTGGTGACACAAGTCAGTTGGACGAACCACCTTCTGATCATGTCCGGTTCCAAATCAATGGAAGAACGGCATTTTTATCTTTCGCTTTGTGTGAAAGAGCATTATTCAAAGCGTGAGTTGGAACGTCAAATGGACAGTGCGTACTACGAGCGCACGATGCTGTCTTCCAATAAACTGCCACCGCAGTCGGTTCCGCAGGACATTCGCAACAGCATTCTGGACACCTATGTTCTGGAATTTTTGGATTTACCGGAAGAATTCTCGGAAAACAACCTACGCAAGGCAATCACGCACAATCTGAAACAGTTTATCTTGGAGTTCGGCAAGGACTTTTCGTTCATTGGGGAAGAATACCGGGTACAAGTCGGCGGTCAGGATTTTTACATTGATTTGTTGTTTTATAACCGAGCGTTGTCCTGCCTTGTTCCAATTGAGCTTAAGATCGGCAAATTCAAGCCGGAGCACATCGGTCAAATCAACTTTTATTTGGAAGCGCTTGACCGCACCGTAAAAAAGCCAAACGAAAATCCGAGTGTAGGTGTTGTTCTCTGTGCCAGCAAAGATGATGCAGTCGTAGAATATGCGTTGAGTCGCAGCATGTCACCCACGCTGGTTTCAGATTACAAGCTTTGTCTGCCGGATAAAAATGCCTTGCAAGCAAAACTCCGTGAATTAACAGACATTGCATTGGAGCAAACAGAGAAATAAACAGTTCAACAGGTCGAATTTGTGGAGGGGACGATGAGCGATTTTACAGTAAACGAGATGCTTGCGATGCAGCAGACCTTACAAGAAAAATACAAAGACAAGTGGGAACCGATTTGCCCGGAAGTCGGCAAGCACAAACTCTTATGGATGCTCGGTGAAGTAGGAGAAGTCATTGATATTGTCAAGAAAAACGGGGACCAAAAAACCGTTGAGGATGCAGCAGTCCGGCAGCATCTTGTGGAAGAAATGGCGGATGTGCTCATGTATTACAACGATGTCCTTCTCTGTTACGGAATCAACGAACAGGAACTGAAAGAAGCCTATACCGTCAAATTTAAAACGAATATGACGCGCTGGTAAGTTTGCGTTTTAAAGCGCCATCGAACAGCAAAGCCCCGTGCCACAGGTTCCAAACGGCCTGTTCGCACGGGGCTTTGCTATTCATATGGAAGAAAAATGCGCAAAAGCAGATTACAGGATGTCGATGTACTCGCCGGCCAGCGCCTTATTCATGCTGCGGACGGCGCAGAACTTGCCGCACATGGAGCAGGTGTCGCTGTGGTCGTCTTCGGGCAGACGGGCGTCGCGGATGGCCTTGGCGGTCTCCGGGTCGATGGCACAGGCGAACTGTGCGTCCCAGTCCAGCACGCGGCGGGCGTCGCCCATCTTGTCGTCGATATCGCGGGCGTGGGGGATGCCCTTGGCGATGTCGGCGGCGTGGGCCGCGATCTTCGAGGCCACGATGCCTTGCTTCACGTCGTCCACGTTGGGCAGAGCCAGATGCTCCGCCGGGGTGACATAGCACAGGAAGGCGGCACCGCTGGCGGCGGCCACGGCACCGCCGATGGCGGCGGTGATGTGGTCATAGCCGGGGGCGATGTCGGTGACGAGGGGTCCCAGCACGTAGAACGGGGCGCCCATGCAGATGCTCTTCTGCACCTCCATGTTGGCGGCGACCTGATTCAGGGGCACATGGCCGGGGCCTTCCACCATGACCTGCACGTTGTGGGCCCAAGCCCGCTTGGTCAGCTCGCCCAGACGGACCAGCTCCTCGATCTGGCAGACATCGGTGGCGTCGGCCAAGCAGCCGGGGCGGCAGGCGTCGCCCAGCGAGATGGTCACATCGTGCTCTTCGCAGATGTCCAGAATTTCATCGAAGTGCTCATAGAACGGGTTCTCGTTGCCGGTCATGCACATCCATGCGAAGACCAGCGAGCCGCCGCGGCTGACGATGTTCATCTTCCGCTTGTGCTTGCGGATCTGGTCGATGGTCTTGCGGGTGATGCCGCAGTGGAGGGTGACGAAATCCACACCGTCCTCCGCATGGAGGCGGACCACGTCGATGAAGTCCTGTGCGGTCAGGGTGGCGAGGTCCCGCTGGTAGTGGATGACCGAGTCATACACCGGCACGGTGCCGATCATCACCGGGCACTCGTGGGTCAGCTTCTGGCGGAAGGGCTGGGTGT
>OLHA01000374.1_pt1 | contig 26342 bp, 28 predicted proteins | sample 1605961 | NCBI WGS metagenome assembly OLHA01 (sample SAMN03283288) | human gut metagenome | biome: human-associated habitat; material: feces | host: Homo sapiens | place: Peru | collected 2012
CCGTTTTAAACTAACTCAAAATTTTAATATTCTTTTGCAGCTTCTTTTACTTTGTTTCTTAACTCTATTTCGCCCATTTTATATTATCCTCATAATCTTTAACATTAATCTTCATATCATCAAAAGTAATTTCATTATTATATACATCTTCTCTTAAATAATTATCATTTAGTTCTAAATCAAAAGGAAATGTCATTGGTTCTACTTTATCAATATCTTTAATATTACCAATTAAATCCATCTGTTTAAGAATAACATCAAATTCTTTTTCCAAAGTTTCATACTCATCATCATTCATTTCAAACATAAGTTTTTTAGCTAAACTCTCTAACTCACATTTTGATATCATAACTTCCTCCATTCAAATCATTAATATTATAGCAATTTTATATTCAAAAAACAAGAGACTTTTAATCTTCTCCCTCAAAAAGTCTCTTTTGCATGCCATAAGGATTATCCAAATACAATCTATAAAGATTATATATTTTTGTATCTTCATATTTAGTAATTTTAAAATTATTATCTAAGTCCAATATTACTCCCTTATAATAAGAAATCAAAATAGGAGAATGTGTTGCTATAATAAATTGACTTCCCCTTTTTACTAAATCATCTATTAAACATAAAAGAGTCATTTGTCTTTCTGGTGACAAAGCCGCCTCAGGTTCATCTAAAATATATAAGCCATTATCACCAAATCTATTTTTAACAAGTTTTATAAAAGATTCACCATGTGAACAGTTATGTAAGTTTCCACCATAAGATCTGTAAAGTTTAAAATAATGATCTTCTTCAACTAATCGTTGCACTTCTGAAGAAAAATTATAAAAACTTTCTGCTCTAAGAAAGAATTTATTTTCAGGATAGTTATGTCTAGATATTTTTAAATAATTAGATAAACTTGAACTTGTATTTTTAGTAACAAAATTAAAATTTTGTGTTCCTCCTTCAGCATTAAGTCCCATAGCTATCGCTATTGCCTCTATAAAAGTAGATTTACCAGTACCATTTTCGCCTATAAAAAAGGTAACTGGTTCTGTAAATTTTAATTCATTAAAATTTTTAATAATTTCAATATTAAAAGGATATTCATCAAAACTATTTATTTTATCGCAATTAAGACTTATCTTATCAATAAATAAATTTGATTTCAAAATAATCACCTCTAAAATAATTATATCAAAAATATCTATTTTTTACATTAAATAGCCAATATTAGATAATAATTAAATCAATTTTGGTAATAATATTATCATAATATTTCAAATATAAAATAATTTATTATAATAAAAATAATTGTTGGAGGTAATAATGAAGTTAGGCGAAAAAATAAAATCACTTAGAAAAAGTAAAGGTGTTTCACAAGAAGAACTAGCAGCAATGTTAAAAATAAACAGAAATTATCTATCTAGAGTAGAAACAGGAAAATCTGAACCAACCGCTGGAATACTTAAACAAATAGCAATAATATTCAATATTGATTTAAACTCACTACTAGACATAAATAACGATAATCAAGATATTTCAGAAAAAGTAAAATATATTGTTAACAATTGCAAATATTTACACGAAAAAGATTTAGACTTCATAGTAAGAATAATAACTGTCATGAAAGAAGAATATGTAAAAGTTAACACAAAAACAAAATAGAATGATATTAATTATATTTATCATTCTTTTTTTATATAATTTAATATGAAAAATACAAATGAAAAACTAAACTCACATATGATGACAAATATGGAATGGGGAGCAGTATCTTATTTAACATATTCTGTATATGGAAAATGTAATAGTACATCATGTGAAGAAGTATATATAAATAATGTTAATACAGGTTACTTGAATGATACTCAGAAATTTACTGGTCAATGGAGTCAAAGTGCAACTATAACGGGATGTAGTGGAGAAACAGTAAATGCTGCTGTCATGAGTAACATGGATTCATGTGAAAGTGGAAATACATATATAGAAGCAAAAGCAAGTACAACAGGAAATATAACAGGAATCTACGATATGAGTGGAGGAAACTGGGAATATGTTATGGGAGTTATAACTATAAATAACAAATTAGTAAGTGGAAGTCATAATAAATGGAATAGTGGCTTTAATGGAATATATAGCGCACCTGGAAATAATGATAGTGATGCAACACTATTAGAAAAAACAGATGGGATAGATTATCCAGATTCAAGATATTATAATTTATATCTATATAAATATGAATTAAATACAGGTAATTGGTATGATTATACAAGTGGATTATTAGGAGATGCCACAAAGGAAATAGCTAATACCAAAATTAATGCATCTAGTGGAAGCACAGGTTTATGGTTTAGTGATTACGCTGCTTTTCCTTCGGCTGCTGCTCCTTGGTTCTACCGTGGCGGTTATTTTGGTAATGGCTCTCTTGCAGGCGTGTTTGGTTTCAATCGTGCCGCTGGCACTGCGAATATCAGCTACGCTTCGCGTCTTGTGCTCGCGTACTAATCGCGTTAGCGATTTTTCAAAATGTTAATTTATATTTATATAATAAAAAAAGATGTTTAAACAGCTTTCAGACTATTTATAGTCTGTTTTTTGTTATGTTGTAAACATTGTTTTAATATGGTATACCACTTTATGGTAGGGAGGTTGAATTATGTTTTTGTAAGATTTGTTGCAATTTTTATATTATAAATTAAAAGATTGTTAACAATTGTTTTAGATTTAGCTTGCCTTTCTCTTATTACAATAAATGGTTTATTTTATAAATATTATAAAATTAGTGATAATGGTTTTATTGAAAAAAATTAAATCAAATGAATGATACTTGAAATTTAAAAGAAAATTTATAATTAAGTATTAATTACTTTTAAATATCTCCGAATATATTAATAAATATACATAAATAGAGAATTATTAAATTTTTAATCTTCCATTATATTTATGTGACATTATAGTTATATGAAAGAATCCCTTGATTGTTTTTATTTAATTAACTTTTATTAAGTCTCTTCCATTTTTATATACTTATACCAAAACTATTTTATACTATCTTTCTTGTGTAATATTTGACAATAAAAATATTTGATGTTATAATAACATAACATTAAATGAGGTGATTATATGTTGACATTTTTGAATGGTGAGAATAGTAATGCATATCAGGTTGCGATGCATTTGGATAATAAATTAAAATTTATAGGATATGGTTTTAATTATTATCAAATTTTGGGGTTAAATATTAATTATACGAAGGAAGAACTTGATAAAAATTATAATGATTTAATAAATCTAATTGGTAACAATGTTGAATTAGAAAATGAAAAGAATCTTGTAATTGAGGCACATCGTCGTTTTACTAGTTTTTTGGGTTCTGCTTGGTATGAGAAAGATATTGGTTCTTATGGTAGAAGCAATGTTTGTCGTCAATATGAAGTAATGAAAAATTCAAATGATATGTTTTCAAATTTAAAAAATCAGATTGAAAATAAATTAATTATTAGTTATATTGAAAAAAAAGACAATTCTTTTGTTGAAAATAAAATAGTTGGGCTTCTTAAAAATTCTGATGATTTTAAAGATATTTCTGTTGAATGTATTAATGATTTTAATATTGATTTTTTAGGACAAGACACTGCTATATTAAGAATAACAGATATGTCAGGTAAAGAAATTTATTCTAATGAATATTTATTAAATCCAGACAAAAGAGATTTATATAGTTCTGATGAGGATATAATTGATGGATTTAAAATAGCTAGTTGGGGATTTTACAATGTTAGAAAATTAAAACTTGAAAAAAATCAAAAGTCAAATAATAATAAATATGTAAAAAAAATATAGTGAATAATTCACTATATTTTTTATTATATTTGTTCAATTTTCATTAAGTTAGTATGTTTAGTTTGATGTTTAGGGAATGAACCTGTTATTACAACAATATCATCTTTTTGTAAATCATATTTTTCAATAGCTTTTTCTTTAGCAACTTTAATAATTTCATCAGTACTATCCATAACACCGACATTTGCAGGATATACTCCCCAGTTTAATGCAAGTCTTCTTCCTGTTTTATCATCAGGTACTAATGCTAAAATAGGTGCATTAGGTTTTAAATTACTAATTACTTTTGCAGTATGTCCAGACATTGTTGCAGCACATATTAATTTAGCATTTAAAATATCAACACTATCTACAACACTTCTTGCAATAGCAGTTGTAATATTATTTTCTACTGGTTCATAATTAAATTCTGCATATTTTTCAGCTGTTTCACAAATATTAGCCATTGCTCTAACTGTTTCAATTGGATGTTTTCCTATTGTTGTTTCACCACTTAACATAACTGCATCTGTTCCATCGAATACAGCGTTTGCTATATCGCTAGTTTCAGCTCTTTTTGGTCTTGTATTTTCCATCATTGTTTCAAGCATTTCTGTAGCAACAATACAAATTTTACCCATTTTACGGCATGTTTTAATCATTTTCTTTTGAACAATTGGTAACATTTCACTTGGAATTTCAGTTCCTAAATCTCCACGGGCAACCATTGCACCATCAGAAACTTTAAGAATTTCTTCTAAGTTTTTAATACCTAATTCACTTTCAATTTTACAAATAATTTGTAAATCTTCTCTTCCTTGTTCTTTTAAAATTTCCTTAACTTCTAAAACATCTTCAGGACAACTTACAAATGAAATAGCTAAGAATTCCCCACCATTTTTACATGCGTAAATAATATCTTCTCTATCTGTTTCACTAATGTATGGAATATCAAGTTTTTTACCAGGAACACTTAAACTTTTACGGTTTCCTAATTTTCCACCATTAACGATTTTACAAGTAACTCCATCATTTTCTTTAGAAATAACTTCAACTTTCATCTTAGCGTTTTCAAGTAAAACTACATCTCCCACAACTAAATCATCAAGAACATTTGGATGGTTAACTGTAATTCTTTCTTCATTACCAACAACGTTGTCTTTAACAATACGAATTGTTTTACCTTCAACCAAGTTGATTGAATCTCCCTCAAGTACGCCACTTCTAAATTCAGGACCTTTAGTATCCCATAAAATAGCAACATTTTTTCCAGTTCTCTTTCTTACTTCACGAGCTGAATCTTGTGCCATTTGTCTTTCTTCCATTGTAGCATGTGAGAAATTAATTCTTGCAACATTCATTCCAGCTAATACCATTTGTTCCATAACATCGGCTTTATTACTAGCAGGACCAATACTACAAATAATTTTTGTTTTTTTCATATTTTTACTCCTCTCAAATTAACGAAATGATTATATCATAAAATTAGTATTATGTCGAATATTTTTTTGAAATATTGCAAATTTTTCTTTGATTTTTTTCAAATTTATGATATATTACTCTAATACCTATTAATTGGAGATGATTTTATGGTAGAAAATAAAAATTTGAGCAAAGTAGAAACATGGTTTGAATATTATAAGAGAATCTATAATATTTTTAGCCAAAATATATTGATGGATAGAACTAATAATTTGTCTATTCAATTATCTTTTTTTAATTCTGTACCACAAGAAGATGATTTTTCTGGCAAAGGACAGGTTGTAAAATTAGAACTATTTAATAATCATTCATTAATACATGGAATAATGCTTAAAACAACAGATTCGGAAGAACAATTATTTCAGTATGTTTGGTTATTAGTTGTAAATCACTTTATTGATAATAATTATGGTAAAGATAATAAAATAAAAATAAACGATTTCAAAAATTCTACTAGAAGTTTTAAGTATTTATTAAGTGATATAAAGAAAAATAATGAACCAATAGCAAGAGCAAATTTTACTTTAACCTATAATAAACAAGATTATGATGAAATGTTACATTATTTAGTGCTTAATCATAATAACTATCATAATAATACAGAACTAATCCAAAATATGAGAAATTATATTGTTGAATACCCTTTAAATAACTCATCTAATGAATTAAATAATTCAATTAATCAATCAAGAAAAGTTTATGAACATTTAATTAATAGTCGTCATATTGCGTAATTATAATCGATTTATTTGATTATTTATGTTACAATATTTGTGTACTAAATAATGTTGTAAATTTTTTTTGTTTACTTTTTTAGAAAGATAGGTAAAAAATTATGGAAAAAATAATTTTAGTAGATGGTAATAATTTATTATTTAGAAGTTATTATGCGACTGCATATAATGGTAATTTAATGAAAAATAGTAAAAATTTTCCAACCAATGCTTTATTTGGATTTGTAAATATGATAAATAAGATAGTTTCAGATGAAAAGCCAGTATATATGATTGTTGCCTTTGATAAGGGTAAAACTTTTAGACATAAAAAATATGATTTTTATAAAGGTGGTAGGGGGGAGACTCCTGACGAATTAAAAATGCAGTTTCCACTTGCTAAAGAAATACTTGATGCAATGGGAATAAAATATTATGAAATCGATAATTATGAAGCTGATGATATTATTGGAACATTTTCTGAATATTGTAATAAAGATTCTAAGTATGATGGATTAATTATTAGTAGTGATAAAGATTTATTACAACTTATAACTGATGATGTTCATATTAAGTTGTTAAAACAAAAAGATTATATTTATTATGATAAGAATTCATTTATTTCAGATTATGGTATAGAACCAATACATGTAATTGACCTAAAAGCTTTAATGGGAGATGCTTCAGATAATATTCCAGGTGTTAAAGGAATAGGTGAAAAAACCGCTTTAAAGTTATTACAAGAATATAAAACTTTAGATAATATATATAATAATATTGATAATATAAAAGGTGCTTTAAAGGTAAAATTAACTAATGATAAAGAAAATGCTTATATGAGTTATGAAATAGCAACTATAGTAAAAGATGTTCCTATTGAAATAAGTTTAGAAGATATAAAGTATAAGGGTGAAAATCAGGAAAAATTAATTAATATATATGAAGAATTAGAATTTTATTCTTTTATAAAAAAACAACAAATTTCTAAACCAAAAGAAGAAAGTAAAGCAGTAGTTTTAGATAATTTGGACGATATAAAAATAACGGAAGATTCGGCTGTTTATTTAGAAATATTAGGCCATAACTATCATACTTCTAAAATATTAGGATTAGCAATTTATAATAAAAATCAAAATTTTTATATACCTTTTGAATTATTAAAGAAAAATCCTTCTATATTAAATGGATTTAAAAAAATAACTTATGATTTAAAGAAACATTATGTTGCTTTAAAATGGCAAAATATTAATTTTGATAATGTTTTATTTGATACTATGTTAGCAAGTTATTTGCTTGATTATAATATTAAAGATGATATTGCCTATTTAGCTAATAGTTTTAATTATGATATTGAATTTTATGAAAATATATATGGTAAAACAAAATTTGTAGAACCTAGTATTGAGGTTATTAAAGAAAACGCTTCTAAAAAGGCCAAATTTATTTATGAAACTGTAAATGAATTTAAGGATAAAATAAAAAGTGAAGAAATGGAAAACTTGCTATACGATATAGAAATGCCTCTATCTTATGTATTAGGCGATATGGAGTATGACGGAGTGTATGTTGATACTAATAAATTAACAGAAATGGGTAATGAAATTAAAGTAAAAATTGAAGAAATAAGTAATCAAATATATGAAATAGCTGGAGAAAGTTTTAATATATCTTCTCCAAAACAATTAGGTGAGGTATTATTTGAAAAAATGCAGTTACCATATAATAAAAAAAGGACAAGTGGATATTCAACTTCAATTGATGTTTTAAATAAACTAAAAGGTATTAATCCAATTATAAATTTAATAATTGATTATAGAATGTATTCAAAGTTATTTACAACATATATAGAGGGATTATCTAATTATGTTTTAAGTGATAATAAAATTCATACAATTTATACTCAAGCTTTAACAAGAACTGGTAGACTATCTTCGATTGAACCAAATTTACAAAATATTCCAACTCGTCAAGAATATGGAAAATTAATAAAAAAAGCTTTTGTACCGTCAGATAATTCATTAATTGTAAGTGCTGATTATTCACAGATTGAACTTAGAATTTTAGCTTCTATGGCTGGAATTGATTCTTTAATAGAAGCTTTTAAAAATGGAGATGATATACACGCTAAAACTGCAAGTGATATTTTTCATGTACCTATAGATGATGTTACAAGTGAAATGCGTAGAATGGCTAAAGCTGTAAATTTTGGAATTATTTATGGTATAAGTGGTTTTGGATTGTCAGAAAATTTGGATATTCCAGTTGGTGAAGCAAAAAGGTTCATAGATCATTATTTAGAAAGTTATCCAGGTATAAAAACATATATGGATGAATGTATAAAAAAAGCTTATTTAGATGGTTATGTAAAGACATTATTTAATCGTAAAAGAATTATACCAGAATTAGATAATAAAAATTATATGATTAGAAGTCAAGGAGAGAGAATGGCTTTAAATACACCAATTCAAGGTACAAGTGCGGATATAATAAAAAAAGCTATGATTGAAATTCATAATAGATTTAGGAAACAAAATATAAATAGTAAAATGATTTTACAAGTACACGATGAACTTATTTTTGACTGCCTAGAAAGTGAACTTGAAATTGTTAAATCAATTGTAAAGGAAATTATGGAAGGTGTAGTTAATATAAGTGTACCTTTAAAAGTTGATATTAATTATGGAAAAAATTGGTATGATGCAAAATAGTAAAAAATAGGGAAATATTATATTCCTTATTTTTTTATTTACATAAAATATTTAAGAGGTGGTTATTTTGAATTGTGTTACTGGTGTTTTAATTGTTAGTTTAGTTGTTAATATATTTCTATCTTTATTTAAAATAATAATGGGAATTATTTTTTTATCGAGTTCCTTAATAGCTGATGGAATGCATTCGTTTAGTGATCTAATTACTGATATAGTAGGAATTATAGGAGCTTTTTTTTCAAAAAAACCACCTGATGAAAAACATCCTTTTGGTCACGGAAAAATAGAATATTTAATAAGTATTTTTATTGGTATAGTTATAATAATATTAAGTATTACGATTATTTTTTGTTCTTTAAAAAGAGAGGTAGTTGTTCCTAATATTATTGTTATTTTAGTTAGTATAATAGTAATTATTATAAAATTCTTTTTAGCGCACTTTTTAGTTAGAAAAGGTAGAGAACTTAAAAGTAATATTTTAGTTTCTAGTGGTAAGGAAAGCAGTACTGATGTCGTTAGTTCTATAGTGGTATTGGTCTCATCAGTATTGATGCAGTTAGATGTCAACTTTTTTAAATATTCTGATATTATTGCAAGTATAATTGTAGGTATTTTTATCTTTAAGGTTGGATTTGATATTTTAAAAGAAAATATAAGTAATATTTTGGGTGAGGTTGAAACTAATTTGGAGTATTTACAATTACTTAAGGATTCTTTGTTAAAAAATTTTGATATAAAGAAAATTGATAATATAAAAGTTTTAAAATATGGTCCATATAATAAGTTGATTTTAAGTGTTTTTGTTTTACCAGATATGACGGTTTTTGATACTAATTTATTAGGAAAAGATGTAGAAAACTTTTTAAAGGAAAATTTTAAAAAAATAAACTACGTTTGTATAAATTTTCTTCCATATCTTTAAAAATAAATTAACAATCATAGAAATAAATTAAAATTATAGTGTTTTTAGTATTTTTTTAAAATACTTTTTTCTTGTATAAATACCTATTTTGTTGTATAATTTTACTCAGGTGGTTATGGTGTTTAAAATTGGAAATATAGAAATTAAAAACAATGTTGTTTTAGCGCCAATGGCTGGTATTTGTAATAGTGCATATAGAAGAATCATTAAAGAAATGGGTTGTGGGTTAATATATGCTGAAATGGTTAGCGATAAGGCAATTATGTATGAAAATGAAAAAACAATTGATATGCTTTATATGACTGATTTTGAAAGACCAATAGCCCAACAAATTTTTGGAAGTGATAGGGAATCATTTGTTATAGCAGCTAAAAGAATTTATGATGAAATGCATCCAGATATAATTGATATAAATATGGGGTGTCCTGTTCCAAAGGTTGCTTTAAGAAGTCAGGCAGGAAGCGCACTACTTAAAAATCCTCTTAAAGTTAAAGAAATTGTTGAAAGTGTCGCTAAGTCTGTTCCAGTACCTGTTACTGTAAAAATAAGAAGTGGCTGGGATAATGATCATATAAACGCAGTAGAGATTGCTAAAATTTGTGAGAGTGCTGGTGCTAGCGCAATTGCGGTTCATCCTAGAACTCGCAGTCAACAATATAGTGGACAAGCAGATTGGAGCATTATAAAAAAAGTTAAGGAAGCTGTATCAATTCCAGTAATAGGTAATGGTGATATAAAATCAGTTTTTGATGCTAAACGTATGTTAAAAGAAACTGGTTGTGATGCCATTATGATTGGACGAGCAGTTTTAGGCAATCCTTGGCTTATTAGAGATTGTGTAGAATATTTAGAAAATGGTACAATTCCAAATGAAGTTACGGATTTAGAAAAAATAGATATGATTTTAAAACATTTTCATTATTTGCTTGAGATAAAAAGCGAACATATTGCAGTTACGGAAATGCGTAGTCACGCCGCTTGGTATTTAAAAGGTGTTAAAAATTCTGTTGAAGTGAAAAAACAAATTTTTAAATGTAATACAAAAGAAGAATTTGAAAATGTATTAATAGCATTTAGAAAGGAATTGTATGAAGTCAAATAAAGCTAGTTTACTAAGAAGAATATTGGCGTTTTTAATTGATTTTGCACTTGTTACAATTGTTGTTGTTGCAATTTCAAGCTTGTTACCCAAAAATAATAATATTGATGTTTTAAATAGAGAGTTTAATGATACCGTTAGTAATATGGAAAATGTAAGTTTTTCAGTTTCTTTTAATCAGATGGCTTTGATATATAAAGATTTAGATCAAGCAAGAATTATGTATAGTGTTATAAACGCTGTTATGATTTTTATATATTTTATTTTTATACCATACTTTTTTGATGGCAAAACAGTAGGTAAAAAAATATTAAAAATTAAGACTGTTCGTAATGATAAAGAATGTTTATCACTAAAAAATTTGGTAATTAAAAATATGATTGATACTGGACTTATGTATATGTTATTCTCACTTATGTTAATATACATTTTACCAGGATATTCTTATTTTATATTTGTAATTGCTTTATCAATTTTACAAATTAGTTTAATTGTTGCAAGTATATGTATGATAATAAAAAGAAAAGATAAACGTGGTTTAAATGATATTTTAAGTGGTACAAAGGTTATTAATGATTTTGAAGAAACTAAATTAGATTCAAATAATATAGAAAACGATATAGAGGTGGAAAAATGAGAGAATTTAGTGAACAAGAATTAGTTAGAAGAGGAAAAGTAGAAGAAATAAGAAAGTTTTGTAATCCATATCCAGAAAAATATGAAATTACACATAGTTTAAAAGATGCAAGTAATCTTCCTGATGAAGAAAAAAATGTAAGTGTTGCTGGAAGAATTGTATTTATGCGTAAAATGGGAAAATTAAGTTTCTTAAAATTACGTGATATTGAAGGAGAACTTCAAATTTCTATAAAAATAGATTTAGTAGGAGAAGAAAAATACAACTTCTTTAAATCAAATGTTGATGTAGGAGATTTTATTGGTGTGAGGGGTGAAATTTTTACAACTCATACAGGTGAAAAAACTCTAAGAGCAGATGATTTTGAATTTTTAGGTAAAGCTTTAAAACCACTACCAGAAAAATTTCATGGTTTAAGCGATATTGAAACAATTTATAGAAATCGTTATGTTGATTTAATAATGAATGAAGAGTCACGTACTAAGTTTTTGTTTAGAAGCAATTTAATTCGTGAAATTAGAAATTTCTTAAATAACAATGGTTATATTGAAATTGAAACACCAATTTTAAATAATAAGGCAAGTGGTGCTTTAGCAAAACCATTTATTACTCATCATAATGCACTAGATATAGACTTATATTTGCGAATTGCGCCAGAAACATATTTAAAAAGAGCAATAGTAGGTGGATTTACAAAAGTTTTTGAATTTGCAAGATGTTTTAGAAATGAAGGAATTGATGCAACTCACTTACAAGACTTTACTATGCTAGAAGGATATGGTGCATATCTAAATTATAAAGACAATATGAAATTTTTACGTGAAATGATTCAAACAGTTGTTATGAATTTGTTTGGTAAATTAGAACTTACTATTGAAGGAAAAACAATTGATATAAGTGGTGAGTGGGAAAGTATTTCAATGCGTGATTTAATTTTAAAACATTCTAATATAGATATATATGAGTATAATACAAAAGAAAAATTATTAGAAAAAATCAAATCAGAAAAATTAGAAATTGATAGTGAAACTCCATTAGAATCATTAGGTTATGGAAATTTAGTAGATCAACTTTATAAAAAAGTTGCACGTCCATTTGTTTTAGGACCAGTTTTCTTAACTGAACATCCAATTAGTTTATCACCACTTGCAAGAGCAAATGACTTAAATAAAGAATTAACAGACCGTTTTCAACTTATTATGAATGGTGCAGAAATTATTAATGCTTATTCAGAATTAGTTGATCCTATGGAACAAGAAAAAAGATTAATTGAACAAGCTAATTTAAAAGCTAATGGTGATGACGAAGCTATGATGATGGATTACGATTATATTGAAGCTATGGAATATGGAATGCCACCTATTTCTGGTTGGGGAATTGGAATTGATCGTTTAGTTCAAATTTTAACTAATTCTGATAATATTAAGGATACAATTATGTTTCCGTTAATGAAACCTGTTGATAAGGAAAATAATTAATGAAAATTATTTTGGTTAGACATGGTGAAACTGATTGGAATTTAAAACATATAATGCAAGGTATTACTGATATACCTTTAAATGAAAAAGGAAAAGAACAGGCATTAATGGTTTCTAAAAAATTAGAAAAAACAAAAATTGATGTATGTTTTTCTAGTCCACTTAAAAGAGCAATTCAAACCTTAAATATAATTACTAAGGTTTCTCCTATAATTGATAATCGATTAATAGAACGTAATATGGGTGAACTAGAGGGTAAAAATCATAAATACTATGATGCTAAATTGTATTGGAATTATAAAATTGATTCTAATTTATATGGAGTAGAAAGTATTAGTTCTTTATTTAAAAGAGTAACTGACTTTTTCTATGAAATAAGAGATAAATATTATAATTCAACAGTTTTAATAGTTTCACACGGAGCCACTATAAGAGCATTTCATTATGTTATTAGTGGATATAATGAAGATACAAATTTTTTAGATACAAAAACTCCAAATTGTTGTGTTTTTGAATATGATATATAAGAAAGAGGGAAAAAAATGAAAATTTTATCTGTAAATGCAGGAAGTTCTTCTTTAAAATTTCAAGCTTATGAAATGCCTGAAGAACGTGTATTAATATCTGGTAATTTTGAAAGAATAGGTAATACTAATGATAGTTTTTATACTATTAAAATAAATGGCGAAAAAATAGAAAAAAAAGCTCCATTAAGTAATCACGAGGATGCCGTAAATTTATTAACAGAAGAATTACTAAATAATAATATTGTTAAATCTTTAGATGAAATAAAAGGCATAGGTCATAGAGTTGTTGCTGGAGGAGATATATTTAATTCATCAGTTATTTTAGATGACGAGAAAATACAACAAATTTCTGATTTAAGCGTTTTAGCTCCACTTCATAATCCTGGTGCAGTAATTGGAATGAAAGCATTTAAAAGATTTATTCCTGGTGCTATAGGAACAGCAGTTTTCGATACAGCTTTCCATCAAACTATGAGCCCTAGTACATATCTTTACGCATTACCTTATGAATGGTACACAAAATATAAAGTAAGAAGATATGGAGCACACGGAACAAGTCATAAGTTTGTTGCTATTAGACTAAGCGAAATTTTAAATAAAAATGACGCCAAAGTTATTGTTTGTCATATCGGTAATGGTGCAAGTATTACTGCGGTTGACTCTTTAAAATGTGTTGATACTTCTATGGGATTTACACCAAATGCGGGTGTTATTATGGGTACACGTTGTGGTGATATTGATGCTTCAATTATTCCATATATGATGAAACAAGCTGATTTATCTATTAGTGATATTGATAGAATTATTAATAAAGAAAGTGGATTACTTGGTATATCTCGTATTTCTAACGATCATAGAGATATAGAGCATGGTATTGAAAATAACGACGAAATGTGTATTTTAGCTGAAAAAATGTACATAAGAAGAATCGTTGATTATATTGCAAAATATTATGTTTTATTAGGTGGAGTTGACGCTATTGCCTTTACTGCTGGAGTTGGCGAAAATTCTTATCAAGTAAGAAAAAGAGTTATTGATTCACTTAAAGTATTAGGTATAAAGTTAGATGAAGAAGCTAATAAAGTTATGGGACGTGAAGCTTTAATTACAACAAGTGATTCAAGTATTCCTTGTTATGTAATACCAACTGATGAAGAGCTTATGATTGCTCGTGATACATACAATTTAGTTAAATAGAAAGTGTGGTAGTATGTATAGTATATATAAAAAAATCTACAAAAAAATTAAACAATATAATACTATTGTAATAGCGCGTCATATAGGACCTGATCCAGACGCTTTAGCAAGTTCCTTAGCTTTAAAGGAAATAATACTAAATACATTTCCATCTAAAAGAGTATATACAGTAGGTTGTCCTACATCTAAATTTAGATATTTAGGTTCCCTAGATAAAATTGATGATTTAGAAATTAAGGATGCTTTATTAATTGTTACTGATACTCCAGATAAAAAAAGGGTTGATTCAGTTAATTTTTCATTATTTTCTGAAAGTATAAAAATAGATCATCATCCTTTTATAGAAAAATTTTGTGATTTAGAATACATTGATGATAAGTCTAGTAGTGCATCACAAATGATTATGGAAATTGTATATCATACAAAATTAAAAATGACAAAAAGTGCTGCAGAAAAATTATATATAGGTTTAGTTGCAGATACAGGTAGATTTTTATTTCAATATACTACACCAAAAACTTTTGATTTAGTTTCAAAATTAATAAAAGAAACTGGAATTGATTTTACAAATTTATATTCAAATTTATATACAAGACCATTAAAAGAAATACGATTTTTGGGATTTATATATCAAAATATTAAAATTACTGAACATGGTTTTGGATATTTAAAAATAACTGATGACATTTTAACAGAATATGGCGTTGATCCAGCAACAGCTGGCAATATGGTAAATGAATTAAATTATATCGATGAAATAATTGCGTGGGGACTTTTTTCAGTCGATAAAGTAAATAATAATATTAGAGGAACTTTAAGATCACGGGGCCCTATAGTTAATGAAATCGCATCTAATTATGGTGGGGGTGGACACGCAATGGCAAGTGGTGTAAAATTAGAAAATTTTGATGCTGCCGATAATTTAATTAAGGATCTTGATCGCGTTTGTCAAGAATATAAAGAAAATGTATTGACAAAGTAATAATTTTTGTTTATAATGAATAATAGTTTAAAAAAAGGAAAGAAGAAGTATCCACTTCTCACCCGATTATGAATAATTTTGGGTAAAAAAGCTAGAAAAATATTTATTATTTTAATTGTGCTTATAAAGTGGATATTTTGTGTATTCACTTTTTTTATGGAGGTGTCAGATATCGCAAATAAAGAAAAAGATTTGTTTATAAATGAACAAATTAGAGCAAAAGAAGTAATGGTTATTGGACCAAATGGTGAAAAATTAGGAATCAAGTCAATAAAGGATGCTTTAACTTTAGCAAGTTATGCAGGATTTGATCTTGTACTTATAAGTCCAACTGCAACACCACAAGTTTGCAAAATAATGGATTATAATAAATTTAAGTATGAAAATAAGAAGAAACAAAAAGAAAATCAAAAACGTCAAAGAGAAACTAACTTAGAAATGAAAGAATATCGTTTATCAGTTACAATTGATGTTCATGATTTTAATACAAGAATTGTTAATTCAACTAAATACTTAGAAAAAGGTCATAAAATAAAAGTTAGTATTCGTTTTAAAGGACGTGAGATGGCTCACCCTGAACTTGGAAAGAACGTTTTACTTCGTTTTGCGGAAGCTTTAAATAGCGTAGCAAGTGTTGAACAAGCACCTTCCTTAGAAGGAAGAGTAATGTATATGATACTTGCACCGAAGAAAGAGAAATAGGAGGATTTGTATGGCAAAAGTAACACAAAGGACACATAAAGGTACTGCTAAAGTTTGTAAAGCTAGACCAGGTGGTACTGTTAAAATAGGTCATCCAGGTACAAGACATAATACTGGAAAAAAGAATGCTGCTTCAAATAGAAGTGGTAGATCAGCTTCATTATTAAGTAAGGCTGATTACAATAGATTAAAAGATGTAATTAAGTAAGTTAAGGAGGAATTAAAATGCCAAGAGTTAAAGGTGGAACAATACATCGTGCCCGTCGTAAAAAAGTAATGAAAGAAGCAAAAGGGTACTTTGGAAGCAAACATAGAGTTTATAAAACTGCAAAAGAACAAGTGATGCATTCAGGTAAATATGCATATAGAGATAGAAGACAAAAGAAAAGAGATTTTAGAAAATTATGGATTACAAGAATTAACGCTGCATGTCGTGAAAACAACATTAGTTATTCAAAATTCATTAATGGTCTTTCTAAAGCTGGAGTAGTAGTTAATCGTAAAATGTTAAGTGAAATTGCTATTGACAACAAAGCAGCATTCACTAATTTAGTAGAAATTGCTAACAGTGCTTTAAATGGTAAAAGTGTTAAATCTGAAATAAAAAAAATAGAAAAAACTGAAAATGTTTCTAAAAAAGCAGAAACAACTGATTTATCAAAATTAACTGTTGCTGAATTAAAAGAAATGGCAAAAGAAAAAGGTATTGAAGGTATTTCTACAATGAAAAAAGCAGATTTAATTTCTGCATTAAAATAAGAGTATTTAATACTCTTATTTTATTTTTTTTCTAAATTCATCATAAAATATCTCGTCTGGTTTTTTTTTAAATATAGCGGCAATTTTTACTGCCATTTCATAAGATATTCTTCGTTGGTTATGTTCTAGCTGCCAATAGTATGTTTTACTTATACTTAGTTCTTTAGCCATATAATTAAAACTATAATGATTATTAATTCTACATTCTTTCAATCTTTCCATAAATCACCATCCATATTAATTATACGTTAACTTATAATTAATTTCAAGACATAAATTAACATATGATTAATTTTGTTTCTTTTTGTAAATATAATTGCTATAATGATGTTAACAAATGGATAATGGAGGAATTATGATAGACGGTAGTAGAATTAAAAATGAAAGATTAAAAAGAGGTATGTCACAACAACAACTTGGTGATTTATTGGATGTCACAAAAGTTTCTATATGTGGATATGAAAATGGTACTAGAACACCTACAATGGAAACATTCTTAAAAATGGTTGAGATATTAGAAGTTGAACCAGATTATCTTTTTGGAAGAGATGTAAATATTATTTGTGAAGAGGATGAAAAATATGTTAGAAAAATATCTAAAATTGATTTAGATATAATTGACGAAATTAAGAAGCATCCTAAGTTATATGCTAAATTAGCACAAAGTTTAAATAGAACTGTGGATTTTATGGAAAGAAAATTAAGATAGTAAAATTCACAATGAAAAACTGTAATTAATTGACTAAAAAAATATAATATGTTATAGTTATTTAGTAATAATTGTTATATAATTTATTTATAATTAACTAAGAAAAAATAATCAGTAGATATTTAGTAAAATTATAGAGAGTTAATGATTGGTGGAAATTAACAGATATTAAGTATTGAATTACATATTTTGGAGTTAAATCGTTTGCTTGCGTTAAAGTTTTAAGAGCATAAATCTTTATGAAATAAGGTGGTACCGCGAACAATCGTCCTTATGTAGTAGGGATTTTTTGTGTTTTAGGGAGGATATTATGGAATTAAATAAATATATTGATCATACAAATTTAAAAGCTTATGCTAAAGAAGAAGATATTAAAAAATTATGTGAAGAAGCAATAGAATATGGATTTGCGTCAGTTTGTGTTAATCCTTATTATGTCAAATATGCATCAGAATTATTAAAAAACACAAATATATCAGTTTGTACTGTAATTGGATTTCCGTTAGGTCAGAATACAATAGATGTAAAAGAATATGAAGCAATAAATGCAATTCAAAATGGTGCTGATGAAATTGATATGGTAGTAAATATTGCGGCAATAAAAGATGGAAAGTTTGGCTACGTAAAAAAAGAAATAGAGACAGTTCGTGACTCGGTAGAAGGTAAAATATTAAAAGTAATTATTGAAACTTGCTATTTAACTAGTGATGAAATAATAAAAATGACTGAAATCTGTAATGAAACATTTGTAAATTTTATTAAAACATCGACTGGTTTTGGTACATCAGGTGCAAAAGAAGAAGATGTTAGATTAATGAATGAACATAAGATGGATTATTTGGAAATTAAAGCAAGTGGTGGAATAAAAAATTATGATGATGCTACTAAATTTATTGAAGCAGGTGCAACAAGATTAGGAACTAGTAGTGGAGTTGCTATAATGAATGGTTGTACCCACAAAAATTGTGAATGTGAGGAGTAATAAAATGACATTATTTGAAGATTTAAAATGGAGAGGTTTAATTAAGGATATAAGTAGTCCAGAATTAGAAAATAAGCTAAATAATGAAAAATTAACTTTTTATATTGGAACTGATCCAACTGCTGATTCTATGCATATCGGACATTTTTCAAGCTTTTTAATCGCTAATCGTTTAGCACGTGCAGGACATAAACCAATTCTTTTAATAGGTGGTGCAACAGGACTTATTGGAGATCCTAAACCTTCTAGTGAAAGACAAATGATAACAAAGGATCAAGTTTTGAAAAATGTAGAATGTTTAACTAAGCAAGCTAAAGAAATTTTTGGCTTTGAGGTTGTAAATAATTATGACTGGATTAAGGATATAAATACTATTGATTTTTTAAGAGATTATGGAAAATATATAAATGTAAATTATATGCTTGATAAAGATATCATTAGTAGAAGACTTGAAAGTGGAATAACATTTTGTGAATTTGCTTATACAATTTTACAAGGTTTAGATTTTGTACATTTACATCAGAAATATGGTGTTACTTTAGAAGTTGCTGGATCTGATCAATGGGGAAATATCACAACAGGTATTGAATTAGCAAGAAAAAAAATAGATACTGAATTATATGGTATGACTATGCCTTTGGTATTAGATGCAAATGGATTAAAATTTGGTAAAACTGAAGGTAATGCGTTATGGCTTGATAAAACAAAAACATCTTCTTATGAACTATATCAATATTTGATTAATTCAAGTGATTTATGCGTTATTGATTACTTGAAAAAGTTAACATTTTTATCAAAAGAGGAAATAGAAAGAATTGAAGAGGAACATAATAAACAACCAGAGGCTAGAACTGCTCAAAAAATATTAGCACGTGAAGTTATAACTTTTTTGCACGGTGAGGACGAATTTAATAAAGCAGTCAAAATAAGTGAGGCATTATTTAGTGGTGATATTAAGAAATTAAGTTTAGATGAAATAAAAGATGGTTTTAAGGATGTTCCAAATTTTGATATTAATGAGGACTTAACTTTAATAGATTTGTTGGTTAATAATAAAATAGCAACAAGTAAAAGAGAAGCAAGAGAATTTATTAATGCAGGTTCGATTACCATAAATGGTGATAAATGTTTAGATGAATCTGAAATAATCACTAGAGAAAAAGCAATTGAGGAAAGTGTTTTAATTATAAGACGTGGAAAGAAAAAATATTATATTGGTAAATTTATATAAAAAAATATATTTGAAAAATCAAATATATTTTTTTATATACTAGGAAAGTGCTTTTAAATATTGTAAACAAAAATATGTATGTATCAAAAATATAGGCAAAACAAAAATTCGGCAATTAAATCCGTTTTTTTTAAAGGAAAAAATTTTTAATAATCTACTTCAACAGTAATTGGATTCATTCTGATATCACATATATCACAAATAAATAATTTATTATTTTTAGAAGATTCATTATTCATTTTTTTAAATTCAGATTGTGGAACCAATCTTTCAAAACCGCATTTAGGACATTTAAATTTAATTGCCATAACTAAATTAAAATTTTGATTATATTTTTTATACTTTCTAGTAAAAGAACCCATAAATTAACCTCCAAGTAAAGTAACTTCAAAACAAAGCTCCATAAGAGTTCCACATTTAGGACATTTGATAGGAAATCTGTTAAAAGAAGTTAAAATAGAATTATGCCATTTAATCAGAGAACGCATAAATTTTCTTTTCTCTTTATTAACTAACAAAATAAGTTTATCACATAATAAAGTAGATTTGTTATAAAAACCATAATATCTGATAGATTTGAAATTAGAAGGTAAAAGATGACGTAATAACTTAGAAATGAAAGAAAAAGCTGATTCAGTGATTTCATGATATTGTTCATGAGTATGATCAGAATAATACCAAGTTATATTTTTACCATCATAGTTAATAATACGTGATTCAGCTATAACAGGTCTAGAACAATATCTAGTAACATATTTTATTAAATCATTAATAGAATTAAATTTATAGCCATCATCTTCTAACTTGTTATTAACATAAAAACCATTTTTATATTTAAGGTACATTTTGTTTTTAATATCTTTAAAATTATCTTTGCCAAAATAATGTTCCATTTTATCTAAAAGAATTTTCATAAAACGTTTAGATAAAGCGTCATAATTAAAATAATTATATTTTTTGAAATTATGATTTTTATCAATTAAACCTTCAGCAATAATAACATGGATGTGAGGATTAAAATTAAGAGGTCTACCAAAAGTATGAAGAAAAGCAAAGAATCCAGGAATAAATTTATATTTATACTTTTTTTTAACCTTGCCATTAACAACAGAGTAAATAGTTTCACAAACAGAATCAAAAAGTAAATTATTAGATGTTAGATCATCAAAAAAATATAAAACTAAATCATTAGGAACAGTAAAAGTAATATGCCTATGTTTAGTATTAATATATTTTTCTAAGATATTTTGGGTTTTAATTTTTTGTGATTTAATACCACAAGAAGAACAAAGTTTACCCTTACAAGTATGATGACAAAAATAAACCTCGTCATCATTAGGGCAAACAAAAACGGAAGCACCAAGTTTATGATTTGAGCAGTTAATAATTTTATTAATTTCTTTAGATGCATTAGGACGTTTAGTATCAATAATAATTCTATATTTAGAATAAAAGGAATCCCAATGATCTTCAAAAATTTTAGAAATAATACCAGTGGATTTGAAATTAGAATCATTTTCCATAATAATATATCCGTCATTATCAAATTTATTTTCATCTAAAATATGTTTTTTAGCCCAGGTATTAAAATTAGTTATATTCATATGCTCCATAATTATCACTTAATACATTATAACAAAAATGTCCCCATTTGGGGACGGATAACAAAATTTATTTTGTTATTTTTTTATTTATTAATATCTAGATAATCTATCAGAAAAACTACTACCATAAGCTGGGAAATTAACTAATACTCTAGGATCAACCCTGTTAGCATAATAACTACTTCCCCAAGCATAATAATCGACACCGACTCTTCCGTAGAACATTGTAAAATGTAAGTGTGATCCAGTAGAACATGAGTCCCAATATTCTATATAAGGGTTTCCACCAACTGTACCGATAACGGTATTTTTTGTGACTGTATCACCGACATTAACATATATGTTTCTCATATGCATATAAAGACTTGTATAATATTTTCCATTAACCAAATGATGTATATAAACGTAGTTTCCACCACAAGAAGCATATCTTGTAATTGAAGCAACAGTTCCGTTTGCGGTTGCATAAATTGGTGTACCGCCTTCAACTCCCATATCAACTCCAGAATGGAAATCACTTTTCCATCCACCATTAATCCAGTATGTTCTATATCCATAGTTACTACTTATATATCCACTTGTTAAAGGTCTTAGGAAAGCTGTATCAGGAGGAAGTGCATCACGTCCACATGATTTTATATCCTCATCATCTTTACAATCTTTTTCTTCATACATTTTTATAATTTCTTTTTGGGTTGCGATTGAATCCTCTAAATCTAATGATTCAGATTCTAATTCTGTAATCTTGTTTCCCAATTTAGCTATTTCAACTTCTAATTCTTTTTGTTTATTAGATAGATTTACTTTTTCTGTATTTAATTGATTTTGAGTTTCTTCTTTACTTGAAATTAAACTATTATATTCATCAATAAGTTTATCATTATAATTTGCTAATTGTTCTGAAACAGCAGCTCTATAAATGAAATCTGTAAAATCTTTAGCACCAAAAGTATATTCTAAGTAAGCAGCTTCACCATTAGATATTTGTAAAAAACTAACAATCTTTTTAATTTCATCATCTTTTTCCGAAATTTGAACATTTAATTCTTCAATTTCATTTGTTAACTCAATAATTTGATTATTAATATCCGCAATTGAATTATTGATATCAATAATATTTTGTTTATAAGTGTTGATTTGTTCTTGTGTTAGATTTTTTTCGTTTTTATTATTTTCTAAATCTTGAATTGATTTATTAAGCTCATCTTTTAAATCACCTAGTGTCTTACTTGAAACTTCAAAACTTGGTATGAAAAAGTAGGGCATTAGTATAACAATAATGCACATTATACCAAAAAATTTTCTCAATTTATCCCTCCTTAGTATAAATACATTTTAACACAAATTATTTAAATTTTAAAGAGAAAATTAAACAAAGAAAAAAATCAGATTTTCTCTGATTTTATCTATTGTAGAATTCAACGATTAATGATTCATTGATATCTGCATTTAATTCGCTACGTTCTGGATATCTAACATAAGTACCAGCCATTTTATTTTCATCATAAGTGATAAATTCTACACGGTTATTAATACTTTCAAGTGATGATTTAATAATAGTCATTTCTTTAGCGTTATCTTTAACTGCTATAACATCACCTGGTTTACATCTGTAAGATGGGATATTAACCTTTTTACCGTTTACAGTAATATGTCCGTGATTAACTAATTGTCTAGCACCTCTTCTTGTTGTAGAAAAACCAATTCTATATACTAAATTGTCTAAACGACTTTCTAGTAATTTTAAGAAATCTTCACCATGAACACCTTTAAGTTTTCCAGCTTCATTAAAAGTTTTTCTAAATTGTTTTTCAGTTAAACCATACATAAATTTAACTTTTTGTTTTTCTTGTAATTGAGTACCATAGTTAGATAATTTTTTACCTCTACTAGTTCCGTGTTGACCAGGAATAGTAGATTTTTTAGCTAATTCTTTACCAGTTTCTAAAACAGAAAAACCAAATCTTCTTGATTTTCTATACATAGGTCCAGTATATCTTGCCATTTTTTTCTCTCCTTTCAAATAATGCTTAGACATCAAACTTTATATTTTGCCAAGTTATGGGGTGTTTATTTTAATATTTTCGCTTTGCAGCAAAAGGTACACAATAACCCATTAAGGTAATAAACACATCACAGCTTTCAAAATAGTGCTGCTAGATGAATATGCAATCAATATTATATTATGTTTTCTCTTGTTAGTCAAGCACAAAAGATAAATACTATAGATAGAAAATTGCAAAAATCGTCAAAAAATGTAAAAAAAATGAAAAAAAATCAAAAAAGTATGATATTATATATAATAGAGGTGGTAGTATGGATGGAATAGCATTGTTACTTGTAACTTTAATTATAATAGCTATAGTCCTTATTGTCGTTGTTCTAAATTTGTTGCAAAGTTCAAAAAATAAGCAGATGAAGAAACTTATAAATAATTTGGAAATTCAAAAAAATGTTTTAGATAGTACTCCAATTATTCCAGAACTTTCTAAAGTTGAATCATATTTAAAAAGTGAAAAAATGGAAGTTATGTATAATAACTGGAAGGAAAGATTAGAAGACATCAAAAATGTCCAAATTCCTAAGATAACTGATATGATAATTGAGGCTGAGTATTCTTTATCACAAATGAATTATAAAGCAACTTTGTATAAAATTGCTAAATTAGAGATGGAAATATATAAGGTTCGTACTAATTCAGAATTTCTTCTAAAAGAAATAAAAGATATAACAAATAGTGAAGAAAAAAATCGAGCAATAATTACTAAATTGAAAGCAAAGTATCGTGAATTATATCAAAAATTTAATAATGAGAAAGAAAGCTATGGCGATTATGAAAAACCTGTTTTCAAACAATTTGAAATAATTGCTAAAAGTTTTGAAAAATTTGAACTTATTATGGAAAATAATGATTATACTGAAGTAAGTGAACTAGTTGGTGCGATAAGTGATATGTTAAAACATATTGAAGTAGTTGTTAATGAGATGCCTTCAATTATTTTGCTCGCTACTAGTATTTTACCTAAAAAAATAGTCGAAATAGGAGAGACATATAAGCAATTATCTAATAAGGGGTATCCGCTTGATTATTTAAATGTTGAATATAATATTGAAGAAGCATATAAGAAAATTGATGATATATTAAGTCGTGCTGAAAAACTAGATTTAGAGGATAGTTTATTAGAATTGAAAGTTTTACATGATTATTTTGATACATTATTTGCTGATTTTGAAAAAGAAAAAGCTACAAAAAACATTTATGATGAGGCAAATAATAGATTACAAGCTAAAATAACTAAAATAAATGACTTATTAAATGAAATTTTTTCATCAATAGATGATGTTAAAAATTTATATGATTTATCAGATGAAAATGTAGAAGAATTAAATCAAATAAAAATAGATTTTGATGCTTTAACAGAAGATTATAATGTATTAATATCTCATACTAATAATAATGCTTTTGCGTATTCAAAATTAACAAACGAAATAGAAAATTTAATTGTTAGGTTAGCTGATCTTGAATCAAGATTAGATAATTCCTTGGACAAAATCGGTAGTATGAGGGAAGATGAGGTTAGGGCTCGTCAACAACTTGATGAAATTAGATTAATATTAAAAGATTCCAAAAATCAATTAAGACAATATAATTTACCAGTGATTCCTAAATCATATTTTGTTGAATTGAGTGAGGCACAAGCCGCAATTAGAGAAATAGTTAAAGAACTTTCAAAAAAACCTATTACAATTGATGTGTTAAATACTCGTGTTGATACTGCAAGAGATTTAGTTTTAAAAATTTACGGGCACACAAAAGAAATGATAAAAACTGCAAAATTTGCTGAAATGGCAATTGTTTACGGTAATAGGTATCGAAGTAATACTGAAGAATTAAATAAAAGATTAACATATTCAGAAATTTTATTTAACAAAGGTGATTATAAAAAATCATTAGAAATAACAATTAATACGTTAAATAAAGTTGAACCAGATATATATAATAAATTATCTAATTTATATGAAATAGAGAGGTAAAAAGTAATTATATATTACTTTTTTTTGAGGGTAAATTTATGGAAATGATAGATGTATTAGATAAAGATGGAAATAAAACAGGAATTGTAAAAACTAAAAAGGATGTGTATGAAAGTGGCGATTATCATAAAACAGTTCATATATGGATAATAAATGATAATAATGAAATATTAGTACAAAAAAGACATCCCAAAAAAGAAACATTTCCTAATTTGTGGGCTATATCAGTTGCTGGACATGTAAGGAGCGGTGAGAATAGTATAGATGCAGTAAAAAGAGAATTAAAAGAGGAATTGGGACAAAAAATAGATGATAGTAATATAAAATTTTTATTTACTTTAAAAAGAAAACAACCTTATAAAAATCATTTTTTGAATGTTATTGATGATGTTTTTTTAATTAAACTTAATCTTAATGTTGAAGAAACGAAATTACAGTTTTCAGAATTAACGGATATTAAATATGTATATTATGAATATTTGGAGCAAATATTTAAAAATTCAGATCCTGAATATGTTCCATATACTGTTGAACATAAAAAATTATTTGAATACCTACATAAAATTATTGATAAAAAGTTTTAAAAATGGTATTATAATAATTAGAATAAGGAGTTGTACAAAATGAAAGAGAATAAAGGCTTTACGTTAATAGAGTTATTAGCTGTAATAGTAATACTAGCAGTAATTGCTTTAATTGCTATCCCACAAGTAATTAAAATATTAAATAAAGCAAGAATAAGTGCAGCAGAAGATACAACAAGTGGAA
>OLHA01000376.1_pt1 | contig 26204 bp, 25 predicted proteins | sample 1605961 | NCBI WGS metagenome assembly OLHA01 (sample SAMN03283288) | human gut metagenome | biome: human-associated habitat; material: feces | host: Homo sapiens | place: Peru | collected 2012
ATGGGGAATTTGGTAATAGATTAGGATTGATTACAGGAAGATAACTTCCAGTTTACCGGCCTTATTTTCTTTTTTCGTTAACCGTTTCGCTCTCTGGGTGCAATTTCTTTTGCTTTAGGAAGTGCCCTTGACAAATCCCGACTCAGGGAGTGTCCTTGTTATAACCAAATCAGGTAACTTTGAGCATTTGCGGGGGAGGGGAGATACAAAATGACAGGAATATATGATTGCTTTGGGTATGGTTCGGGATGACAGTTGTCATCATATAAATTATGCACCCGATGAAGACTTGTTGGGAATGTACGGAAACCGGCTGATGGCAATTCATTTGCAAGATAACGGCGGCAGCCATAATCAACATCAATTACCATTCGACGGCAATATTGACTGGGATACAGTTATGGAGAAAATTGCCTGTACAGGATACCGGGGAGCGACAACTTTGGAACCAATGAATTGGGATTATGCTCATTTAGATATTTGTCAGTTTTTGGAATTGGCTCATGAAAGGGCAAACAGACTTGATTGCCTGCGAAAAAACAGAGAAAAAAGACGGTAAAACAGCTCTGAGCAGTCACAACCATACACACAGGCAGCACAGAAAGGAACGATCATGAAAAAAATAACCAGCTTTACCATTGACCATATCAAATTGCAGCCCGGCCTTTATGTCTCCCGCAAGGACAAGGTGGGCGCGGAAACCGTCACCACCTTTGACCTGCGCCTGACCAGCCCCAACGAGGAGCCGGTAATGAACACCGCCGAGGTGCACACCATCGAGCACCTGGCTGCTACCTACCTGCGCAACGAGCCCCAGTGGAAGGACAGGGTGCTCTATTTCGGCCCCATGGGCTGCCGCACCGGCTTTTACCTGCTGCTGGCGGGGGACTATTCCTCCCGGGATGTGCTGGGCCTGGTGCTGGACTGCTTCCGTTTCATCCGGGACTACCGGGGCGAGGTGCCCGGCGCGTCCCCCAAGGACTGCGGGAATTACCTGGATATGAACCTGGGTATGGCGAACTACTGGGGCGCAAGATATTCGGCCCTGCTGGAGAACATCACTCCCGACCGGCTGGTTTACCCCCAATGACCCGCGCCGGAAAAACTGACAGAGGGAAAGCAGGACAAATGGAAATCAGACAGCTGGATAAAGAGACTTACGCGGGCAGGAAGTTCACCGCCCGCTACGAGACAAAGGGCTATTATGATCTGCGCCCCACGGAGCGCGGCTTCGAGATGGAATACGTTCCCTTTGAGGCCCCCGCCGAACGCTCCTTTGACGATGTGTTCTTCGGCGATTGGCTGGAGGAGCCGGTGGCCTTCGGTGCGTTTGAGGGTGACCGGCTGATCGGCTACGTGGAGGGCGCGCCGGAGGGCTGGAACAACCGCTTCCGCATCAGCAATATCTGTATTTTTGACACCTCAAGCCGCCAAAGAGGAATCGGCACCCTGCTGATGCAGGCCATCACAAAGGTGGCGGAGGCCAGCCGGGCGCGGATGATCGTTCTGGAGACTCAATCGTGCAACGTAAACGCCATTGGCTTTTACAGGAGAAACGGATTTGAGATCATCGGCTTTGATCTGTATTCCTATTCCAATACCGACCCCCAGCGGCATGAGGTGAGGTTCGAAATGGGGAAAAAGCTGGAGGCGTGACCCCGCATCCAATGGGAAAGGAAAAATGAAATGGCGATCACAATTCTTTTGACGCTTCAGCTCATGGCGGCGTATTTTCTCATTCTGTACGCAGGCGTGGGCTTTATTCAGGACAAGCGCTTTTTCTCCTCCGCGCCCAAGGAGAACCTGGAGGCTATCCCCGACAAAAAGGAGCGCTTCCCCGGTGCGCACGTGATCGGCTGGATCATCGGCATCATTGCCATTTCGATGTTTCTGGGCGCGTTCGTTTTGGGTGCGTGGGATGGGATAAAAAAGGATTATGATTTCCTACGTTGCTTTGCCCGCTTCCTGGCGATGCTCTACGTCATGGAAATCTATGACATCCTCTTTTTCGATTGGTTCCTGCTCTGCCACTCCAATTTCTTCCCCCATTTTTACCCGGAGCTGAAGGGCATCGTGGGGCCGCAGCAATTTGGGTATAATAAAAAGACACATATCATCCACTTCCTGATCTACATCCCCATCAGCGCCGCCCTCGCCTGGGTGTGCACGCTTATTTGACGCAGTTATAAAAAGGAGAATCATATGACAAAACTGGGAATTATCGGCGCTATGCAGGAGGAAATTGAAACCCTGCTGGGCCTGATGGAAAACAAGACAGAAAAGGAAATCGCCGGCAGCGTCTTTCACCAGGGGCTGCTGGAGGGGCTGCCTGTTACCGTGGTGCAGTGCGGCATCGGCAAGGTCAACGCGGCCCTGTGCGCGCAGATCCTGTGCGACCTGTTCGGTGTGACCCATTTGGTGAATACCGGCATTGCCGGCTCTCTGTGCGCCGAGCTGGACATCGGCGACCTGGTGGTCAGCCAGGACGCCATGTATCACGATATGGACGCCACCGCCTTTGGCTATCCCATGGGCAAGGTGCCCCAGATGGACGTGACCGCCTTCCCGGCGGACGATACGCTGATCGGCTATGCCTTTGCCGCCGCCGAGGCGGAGAATCCGGGCCACACGAAGATCGGACGGGTGGCCAGCGGCGACCAGTTTGTCGCCAGCGCGGAGGCAAAGGAACGCATCGTCTCCGTCACCCAGGGCCTGTGTACCGAGATGGAGGGTGCGGCCATCGCCCAGACGGCCTACCGCAACGCCCTGCCCTTCGTCATCCTCCGGGCCATCTCCGACAAGGCCGACGACAGTGTCCACATGGACTATCCCACCTTTGAATCCCTGGCCGCCCACCGCTGCGCCGCCGTCACCCGGCGCCTGGCAAAGCACCTGCGGCAGGCGGAGGAACGATAGCGGTTCCTAAAGTTTGGGGTGCGCCGCGCGGCGCACCCCTTTTCGTGCATGTGTCAGGAAACCGGCAGCTTTCTGCCGTCGGCAAGGAGAACGTAGTCCACCTGAACCAGGTCAATGGGTTCACAATTTCTGTCGGGAAGCAACTGAATTTGCGTACCGTCCTTCATAACGGCATAGGTAAGGTGGCCGCGCCACGCATAGAATTCCGGGTCACACATTTCGGCTTCGGCACGCTGCTCTTCGGTTTCCGCAGCGGTATCCCGGGTGATCTCGCTGCTGAATTTGCGCAGCTTAAAGGAGGCAATGGGGAAATCCATCAGGACATCCGTTCCGTCCGCCAGCCAGCCGACGCTGCCCGTCATGGTGATGGGGATTGACAGAAGCTCCAACTCCCGGTAGTCGGTGTTGGTTTCGTCGAAGGTGATGGAAAAATGCCATTCCCCCTCCGCAAGAATTTGGGAGGACGCGCTCCGTTTATCTGCATACAGGTCTATGAGGCCCAGATCCCATGTGGCGCCAAGCTCAAAGGGCCGCAGTCCATCCTGAAAGGATTCATAGTATTCCGCCAGAAGGTCTATGGTGTTGGCAAGCCCGTCGCCGTCCGCAACAACCGCGCTGAGTCCTCCGCCACCGTGGCGGGATTGCCGTCCGGCCGTGGTAAAGGATGTGCGGTCAGTGCCGATTTTCAGATTCTCAATGTCCACCCCCTCCGGGGCGGTGACGCTGATAAGAACCCGCGCCACATAGCCATCTGTCTCCACGGATTTCAGCCGGAGAGTGTAGCCATCCTGGGTCGCCTCCTGAGGCGGCAGCGCCTGGGCATCCACATCCGCCTGGGTGGGAATTCTGGGTGAAATGGCGAAATCAATGGTGTCGGCCACCAGGTTCAGCTGCTCGTCCGTCATATACTCCCGCTCAACGGAAACAACGCCGCCTGCATCGCTGTAAAATTCCGGGTTCACGTCCAGCCGCAATGACATCATGGCATCCCCCCGGTCACAAAGGATATAGCCACGCTCCTGGTTGGGGGATCGGAGAATCAGCACGGTGTTCCCGGAGGCAGTGGTGTAGCTCCGCTCCACCCAGTCGCCGTTGTCCTCCAGTGTCACATAGTCCGGGCTGAAGCAGTCGTACCGATTCCAGTGGAGCGCACCCAGGGAATAGGTCACGTCATAGCCGCTGTTTTCCGGGAAGCGGAAGCTCATATTCAGCCAGAAATTGCCGGTGTCGTAGCATCCGCCGGAATCGATATCCGCACCGATGCCCTGATTGTCCCGTATGAACCGCTCCACGCCCAGCGCGTTGCACAGATTCCGGGTGGTGCGGAAGCTCAGGGACTGTCCCTCCGGCTTCAGACCGTATTTTTCAGCCAGCTCCAACCCTTTTTCGTACATGACGTTTCCATAGTCATCCCAGTAGTTTTCCGGCAGGGTGCCTTCACTGCGCATCTGTTCGCCATTGGCTTGGTACTCGGTGTTGAAGGCATAGTAATCCGCGCAGGCCTTGTAGGCATTGGAGCCTTCCAGCCCCGCCAGGGTCAGGGTGGTGGTATCGACGGTGTGGGGATCCTCCACATACACCCCGTCCACCAGGGAATAGTCACGCTGTGCGGTGCCGGTTCCAATTTTCACGCTCCCCATTCTCAGCACATAAACCGCGTAGACAACGGAGCACCCCGCCAGCAAAAACAGCAGCGCGATCAGTGCGGCAACCAGCAGCGGACGCCGGATGGGGCGGCGGGTTTTCCGGGTTTCCTGTTCCTCGGCGGGAAACTGCCCAAATTCCGCGTTTTCAATGAGATCATCCCCGATGTATTCCAGCCCCTGTAAAATATCCTTTCCTTTCATACCTGAATTCCCTCCTTCGCAAGGTATGCCGCCAGTTTGCCCTTCGTCCGGCTCAGCCGCATCTGTACGGCGCTCTGCCCGATGCCGTACCGGGCGGCGATCTGCGCAACGGTATCCGCATACCAGTACCGGCGCAGGAACACCATCTGATTTTCCGGCGTCAGCGTCCGCAGAAACGCGTCCAGAAGCCGCCCCAGCTCCCGGGCCTCTATCCGAGCGTCCTGGGAAGCGTCCGGGATGCAGCCCTCCATCTCCTGGGTCAGGGCGACGATCTCAGCGCTGCGCTTCTGGGCATTTTTCCAGTCCACCCGCTTCAGCGCAAGGTTCCGGCAGATTTTGGCAATGTACGCAAAGAAATGCACCGGCCGCTGGGGCGGGATCGTGTCCCACGCCTTCATATAGGTATCGCTGACGCTTTCCTCCGCGTCCTGCTCATTGCGCACGATCCTGTCTGCCAGCAGAAACAGCCGCCGTCCATAGACCTTATCCGTCTGCTGGATGGCCTCCTGGTTCCGGGCAAAGAACAGCTCAATAATTTTGCTGTCATCCATTGAAACTCACCTCACTCATTTTTTGGCGCCTCACCCTTATAGACCGATTTTGACCCAATAAACTCACAGCTGCCCCGATACTTTTCGGAAATTTGATGAATGCGCATTCGTGACACTGTACTCATTTGAGTACCATGGCCGATAATGCCAAGCAGCTTGTGTAAATGCCAAAGGCCAGAGGGTTTTCATTCCCTCCGGCCTTTTCAAAATGTATCAAAAAGCGGGTCATCCGTTCGGATGACCCGCTTTTTGGTACGCCAGAAGGGACTCGAACCCCCGACCTACTGATTCGTAGTCAGTCACTCTATCCAGCTGAGCTACTGGCGCATACACTGCATCGCTGAGTGCTGAGATATAATAGCATATCGGGGTAGAAAATGCAAGGGCTTTTTCAAAAAAAGCCCTAATTTTTTTCTTCGTGCCTGGCTGCGGCAAAGAAAGCGGTCATGGCGGCCAGAATGGCGGTGCCGACGGCGGGGACGGCGAGCCAATTTGTGTCCGCAGCGGAGACCGGCGCGGCGGCGCGGAGGGCAGGGGAGGGATCCGGCTGCTGGGTGGGCAGCGGGGCGGGCTGGGTCGGCTCTGGCTCTGCCGGGTGGAGGAACGGCTCCAGATTTTCAAAGAAATCTCCCTCGCCGGTGTCTTCGCCCACGGTGGAGTAGTAGAGACCAAAGCTGCATGGGCTGTAGCGCTCCACCTCCGCCGCACGATCCGCGCCGCGGAAGTACCAGGCAAAATCCGCCTGCTGGCTGGCGTGGGCGGGGAAGCCCAAGTCGCGGGTCACCTCATAGGCGGTTTTGCCGCCGAAGGATTCCATGGGGATATCCCAGTTCATGATGATCGGGTTTTCTCCATACAGATGCAGGTAGGTCTTTGGTACCTGGTAGGCACCATATTCTTCCGCCGATTCCGGGAACTGGGCGGGATCGGCGCTGCTCTTTGCCGCCTGCTTCAGAAGATCAGATGTGAGCTGGTGCATTCCGTGGCCGTATTCCCCTCGCTCGTCGTGTCCCACCGCCACCAGGGGGCGGTAGTGGCGCAGGTTCTCCACCACGAAACCCAGAAGTGCCTGCCTGGAATAGCCCTCGGATTCATAAAATCCATAGGCGTCCTCCATGTCGAAGGTGTAGTAATCCGGGAACGCGCCGAACACGGGATAGTCCCGCACGCCCACGGCCCAGAGGCCATTGAGCATCTCGTGCACCCGGTAGGGCACCATATTGCGGTGGTCGGTGAAATACACCACCTGCACCCGCATGCCCTTTTCCGATGCGTACCAGGGGAGCAGCCCGGCAAAAAAGAGCTGTTCGTCGTCCCCGTGGGTGGAGAGCAGGAGCAGGTCGGCCCCGCCTGCCGGGATGGTCTGCCACTGCTGCACCCAGTCGGGAAGCGCCCCGGGCGTAAGGACGCGAAGCTCATTGAGCCTGGCCCCGCCGGAGGAAAAGGTCAGGCTGACGCTCTGGGGCAGCCGCCCCAGGGCGTGCTCCGCGTCCAGGTAATAGTGGAGCATCCCGCCGGTATCCACCTGAACGGTACGCTCGTCCTCGGTCAGCGTAAGCGTCCCGTAGGGCAGGTCGAACACCAGGTAGAGGCCGGAGATCCCGTCCCGCGCGCTCAGGGTGAGACAGGCGCCCGCCCGCACGTCCTGAGAGGCTTCCAGCTCCATGTCAAACAGCGCCTCCCGGCGATGGATGCCTGTGGCGGTAATGATACATTCCTCTGACGATACATCCTCGGCCGCCGCTGTCCCTGCCATGAGGAGCAGCAACAGAAGCGGGAACAAAAGTCTCTTCATTTTTCTTCCTCCCTATTTAAATTCCTGAAAAAACCGCCTGAAAATATAAAAAAATTTCCTCTGTGCCCCGCCCTTGACAAGGGGGTATTCTGCCTGTACAATAGCACCAGAATTGTCGAAAGGGATAAAAAATATGCAGGAATATGCCGTTCCCGCCGCTCTGACGCGGCTGCTGCCGCCCTGGTACCGGGCCAACCGGCGCAGCCTCCCCTGGCGGGAGGACCGGGACGCCTATCATATCTGGATCTCCGAGATCATGCTTCAGCAGACCCGCGTGGAGGCCGTCAAGGGGTATTATGCCCGGTTTTTGACAGAACTTCCAGATATCCGCGCCCTGGCCGCCTGCGACGACGAGCGGATCCACAAGCTGTGGGAGGGCCTGGGCTATTACAGCCGGGTGCGCAACCTGAAAAAGGCAGCCCAGGTGATCGTGGAGAAGTACGGCGGGGCGTTTCCCGAAACCTATGATGAAATTCTGGCCTTGCCCGGCATCGGGGAATATACGGCGGGAGCGATCTGCTCCATTGCCTATGACCTGCCCACTCCGGCGGTGGATGGAAATGTGCTGCGGGTGTGCGCCCGGCTTACCGGCGACGAGGCATCCATCGACCTGCCGGAGACGAAGAAAAGGGTGCGTGCAGCTCTGGCTGCCATCTATCCGAAAAACGCGGGGGAGTTCACCCAAAGCCTGATGGAGCTGGGAGCGACCCTGTGCGGTCCCAATTGGAAGCCCCGGTGCGACGCGTGCCCCTGCCGGGCGATCTGCGCCGGTTTCCAGAGCGGGACGGCAGAGGCCCTGCCCGTCCGCTCCCCCAAGCGGGAGAAGCGCCAGGAGGACAGAACGGTATTCATCCTCTCCTGCGGCGGACGCTACGCGCTGCACAAGCGGGACGACAAAGGACTTCTGGCAGGGCTGTGGGAATTTCCCAATGTCCCCGGCAAGCTGGAGCTGCCCCAGGCACTGAGGGTACTGGAGGCCATGGGGATTACCCCCAGGGAGCTGGGCCGCCAGGTGGAGCGGAAGCATATCTTCACCCACATTCAGTGGAATCTGCGGGGCTTATATCTGGAAACGGCGGACTGCACCGGCGGCTTTCAGTGGTTCACAAAAGAAGAAATCAATGCACAGGCGGCGCTGCCCACGGCGTTCCGCCAATTCTGGGAGGAAATCGACCATGTTTGATTACCATATGCACTCCCGCGTTTCCTTCGACGGCCACGACACCGGCGCGGCGCTGGTGCAGGCAGCGGAGCGCGCCGGGCTGAAGGAGATCTGCTTTACCGACCACATGGATTATGTCCGCGGTGCGCAGGAGCAGACGATGATATTCACCGAGGAGGCCTACGGCGCGGAATATGACGGCCTGGAAAGCAGCTGCCTGAAGATCCGCCGGGGCATGGAATATGGCCTTTACCGGGATAATCAGACCCGGATGCGGCAGGATATCGCCCGACGGAACTATGATTTCATTCTTGGCTCCGTGCATTTTGTGGACGATATAGACGTATATTTTGCCCCCTATTGGCAGGGCAAGACGGTTTATCAGGCCCAGCGGCGCTATTTTGAGGAAATGCTTGATTGCGTGCAGGCGAACGACGATTTCGACGTGCTGGCCCACATGACCTATCTGCACAAGGGAAAGGGCAGCCCGGTGAAAACGCCTCTTGCCTACGCCGATCACAGCCAGATCATCGATGAGATCCTGCGTACCCTGGCCGCCAAGGGAAAGGGTCTGGAGCTGAACACCAGCGGCGTGGATCGCTGCGGCGGCTATCTGCCCACCGCCGATTATTTCCGCCGCTTCCGGGAGCTGGGGGGCAAGATCGTCACCGTCGGCTCTGATGCCCACACCGCCGACCGGGTGGGGCAATACTGCCGGGAGGGCTGCCGGGTGCTCATGGATATTTTCGGCTATGTATGCACCTTCCAGGGCCGGGAGCCGATTTTCCACCGGGAAATGGACTGACGGCGCGGCACCGCTTTTGTGTATTTTCGCCAAGGCTCAATTACAAGACTTTGACCGTGAGAATAGACATATTTCTGATAACAAATTTGTACATTTCCAACGAACTGTCCGCCCCTTGTGGGCGGATGGTTTTTATAGATGCACAAATCTTGCTTTTTGGTTGACAATCGCGGCGGAATTCGATATACTATACCTTAGAAATTTATCAGATTGAACAAAGGAAGAGGGAAGCTGATTCCATGGTTCGAAAATGGGAGCTTACGATCCCGCAGCTGTCCGGCGATACGCCGCGCCGGGCTTATATCTACCTGCCGGAATCCTATGAGGCCGACACCCAGCGCCGCTATGGCGTGATGTACATGTTTGACGGGCACAATGTATTCTTCGACGAGGACGCCACCTATGGGAAGTCCTGGGGTATGGGGAAGTATCTGGACGAGGCGCACAAACAGCTGGTCGTCGTCGCCGTGGAGTGCAACCACCAGGGCTCCCGCCGCCTGGCGGAATACTCCCCCGTCAGCTTCGCGGAGGATTCCCTGGGCCGGATCACCGGCAAGGGGCGCACCTACATGAACTGGATGGTGCGGGAGCTGAAGCCCTACATCGATGCCCATTACCGTACGCTGCCCGACCGCGGCAATACCGTGATCGCAGGCTCCTCCATGGGCGGACTGATGGCGCTGTATGGGGCCACGGTCTACAATGATGTTTTTCAGCGGGCAGCCTGTCTCAGCCCCAGCCTGTGGGTCGCGCCGGGAAAGCTGCTGGAGCTGATCGCCAGAGCCCGCATCCGCCGGGGCACCTGCATTTATATGGATTACGGCGAGAAGGAGCTTTCCAACCACGGGGGCAGCACGCAGGCGCTGCTTGCCGCCGCACAGCTGCTGATGGTAAAGGGCGTGAATGTGACGCTGCGGATCGCACCGGGCGGCTCCCACTGCGAAGCCTCCTGGGAAAAGCAGATCCCCGTCTTTATGGAATGTCTGGGCTTGTAGGAGAGAGCGTATGGAGATTCGTTATTTCAAGCATTACAGCGGCCATCTGGGCCGGGATATGGAATTCAAGGTCTACGGCCATGCCGGCAAGCCGGTGATCTTCATCCCCTGCCAGGGCGGGCGGTTCTTCGACTTTGAAAATTTCGGCATGATCGACCATTGGGCACCCTGGATCGAGGCGGGGCGCTGCACTGTGTACGCCTGCGACTGCGTCGACAATGAATCCTGGGCGGCCGTGGGGGCGGACTGCCGCTGGCGCATTGAGAATCATGAGCGCTGGGTGCACTACATTATGGAGGAGCTGGTTCCCTACATCCGTCATCTCAGCGGAGAGCGCAACGGCTATGACCAGGGCATCATGACCTTCGGTGCGTCTATGGGTGCGATGCACGCGGCCAACCTCTATTACCGCCGCCCCGACCTGTTCGACAGCTGCTTTGCCATTTCCGGCTTGTATGACAGCGGGGAGTTCTTCGGCGACTATTGCGATGACCTGGTGTATAACAATTGCCCGGTGTACTACCTGGCAAACATGGCTCCCGACCACCCCTGGATGGATATGTACAACCATCAGAAATCCCTGATCGTCTGCGGCCAGGGCGCGTGGGAGGATGTGTTGGTGGAGAGCACCCGCCGCCTGGACACCGTGTGCGCCCAAAAGGGCATCCACACCCGGTTTGAGTACTGGGGCTTCGACGTAAACCACGACTGGCCCTGGTGGTTCAAAATGGTGGAAACCTATTTACCGTGGTTCTTTGGGAACCTCTGAATCAATCGTCTGCGGCTGGACAGCGGATCTTTTTCACCATCTGTGCGGTATCAAAAGTGGGAAATATAGCGCAGCCGTTGCCAGCGTAAGCTGGCTTACGGATGCGGCATACCCCTTGCGGGTACATACAGTATTCCGCCGCTTTTGATACCTTCATCTGGTGAAAAATCTCTCGCTGCCAGCTCTTGCCGATTGAATCAGAGCTTCCCTGGGAACCTCTGAAAAGTGCATCACTTTCTGTGAAAGAGAGACCGATATGAAGAATTTTATTTTTATCTCCCCCAATTTCCCCGCGACCTACTGGCGCTTCTGCCGGGAGCTGAAGAACAACGGCATGCGGGTGCTGGGCATCGGCGACAGCCCCTACGACGAGCTGCTGAAGGAACTGAAGGATTCCCTGGACGAATACTACAAGGTTTCCTCCCTGGAAAATTACGACGAGGTATTCAGGGCCGTGGCCTTCTTCACCTACAAGTACGGCAAGATCGACTGGCTGGAATCCAACAACGAATACTGGCTGATGCGCGACGCCAGGCTCCGTACCGAGTTCAACATCACCACCGGCCCCAAGCTGCCGGACATGGCCAAGATCAAATTCAAGTCCGCCATGAAGGGCTACTATGCCAAGGCCGGGCTGCCCACCGCCCGCTATCACCTGGTGGAGGGGCTGGATGACGCACTGGAGTTTGCCAACTACGTGGGCTATCCCGTGGTGGTCAAGCCCGATGACGGCGTGGGGGCGAACAACACCTATAAGCTGCGCAATGACGACGATGTGCGCCGGTTTGTCAGCACCAAGGACGACGCCGTTTACATCATGGAGGAATACGTCAACGGCTTCGTGCAGACCTATGACGCCATCCTCGATTCCCACGGCAATCCCCTGTTTGAAAGCGGCAACATCACGCCCCTTTCCATCATGGATATCGTCAATGAAAACGGCGATTCCCGCTATTACCTGGTCAAGGAGCTGCCCGAGCGGATCCGGGACGCGGGTCTGCGGACGGTAAAGGCTTTCAGCGTTACCAGCCGGTTCGTGCACCTGGAATTCTTCGTGCTGAACGAGGATCAGGAGGGACTGGGCAAGAAAGGGGATATCCTGGGCCTGGAGGTCAATATGCGCCCTGCCGGCGGCTATACCCCCGAAATGTACAATTACAGCCAGGAGACCGATGTGTATAAGATCTGGGCGGACATGGTGGTCTACGACGCCAACACCAAGCCCGTCGGCAATCACCACTTCTGCGCTTTCTACGGCCGCCGGGACGGCCGCACCTACCGCCTGGACGACTACGAGATCACCCTGAAATACCGCGACCATCTGAAAATGTGGGGCCGCATCCCCGACGCCCTGTCCGGCGCAATGGCCAATCAGATGTACGTCTGCACCTTCGACACCCAGGAGGAGCTTGACCAATTCTACAAGGACATGTCCGCTGCGTATTGATCCCTGCCGCAAAAACCGCAGGCCTCCGTTTTTTGGAGGCCTGCGGTTTTGTTTGCAAAATGGACATATTCTTTTTCCTTCTTGTTAAAAATTGAGAACACTTCTCGTATTGACATTTCCGTTCCGCCGTATTATAATGGCCCGAAAATGAGAGACCCGCGCTGTGATGCTGCGGCTTGGGAAGGATGGTGAACAATGATGACAAAGCGTAACCGTATTTTGGCCCTGGTAACGGCGGCGGTCGTTCTTTTCGTCATGCTCACCTCTGTGTTCTTCATTGCCGCAGAGGCTGGGCACGACTGCATCGGCGACGGCTGTGAGATCTGCTGCCAGGTCAATGCCTGCCGTGCTGTGCTGCGTGGGCTGGCGCTGGCCGTAATTGCCGCTGCTCTGGCCGCGGCGGCCGGTGCCGTCCTTTGCTGTGATTTTGCCGCATGGCAGGAGCAGGCGCGCAGCTGCACGCCGGTTTCTCTCAAGGTGAAGCTTTTGAATTAATTTTCTGATAAACAAGGATGCTGGTCTGCCGTTTTGGGGCGGGCCTTGCGGTGCTGCCGCCATCCTTGTATTTTTGCGCCCTTTTTAGCAAGAGCTATAATGAAATCAGAAAATAAATCTGGAGGTTTTTATTATGAAAAGAATTTTTTCGGTATTTCTTGCCGTTATGATTGCTGCCGCCGCGCTGTGCTGGAATGGGATTCCTGCGAAGGCAGCGGATGCAAAAAGATTAAGCGTCGTTACCACCATCTTCCCGGAATACGACTGGGTACGGCAGATTCTCGGCGACAAATTTTCTGATGCCGATGTCACGATGCTGCTGGACAATGGCGTTGACCTGCACAGCTACCAGCCCACCGCGGACGATATGGTGAAGATCGCAAACTGCGATCTGTTCATCTACGTCGGCGGCGAGTCCGACGGCTGGGTGGAGGACGCCCTGAAAAATGCGGTCAACAAGGATATGAAGGTCATCAACCTGCTGGAAGTGCTGGGCGACTCCGTAAAAGAGGAAGAAACCGTTGAGGGTATGCAGGAGGTAGAGCACGATCACGAAGATGCCGATGAGCATGAGGACGCAGAAGAACACGAGCATGAGGAAAAGGCGGAATATGACGAGCACGTCTGGCTCTCTCTGAGAAATGCCGAAACGCTTTGTGAGGCAATTTCCGATGCGTTGCAGCAGATCGCCTCTGACAATAAGGATGCCTACACTGCCAATACTGCCGCCTATGTTGAAAGACTGGCTGCGCTTGACGCAGATTATCAGGCAGCTGTGGACGCCGCAACTTATCAAACCGTTCTGTTTGGCGACCGTTTCCCGTTCCGCTATCTGGCGGACGATTACGGCCTGAGCTATTATGCCGCTTTTGTCGGCTGCTCCGCCGAAACCGAGGCCAGCTTTGAAACGATCACGTTCCTGGCCGGGAAAATGGACGAGCTGAACCTGCCCTGTGTTCTGACCATCGAGGGCGCACAGCACAGGATCGCCCAGACCATCGTGGAGAACACTACCGCGAAAAATCAAGAGGTGCTGACCATGGATTCCATGCAGTCCACCACCTCCAAGGATGTGGCAAACGGTACGACCTACCTCTCCATCATGGAACAGAATCTTTCCGTGCTGAAGCAGGCGCTGGGTTAAGGAGGCAGACACATGGCTCAGTTTACCTGTCAGAATCTCTGCGTCGGCTACGATGGGAGACCTGTTTTGCAAGACCTTAATTTTGAGGCCTGCCCAGGGGACTTCCTGTGCATCGTAGGGGAAAACGGTTCCGGCAAAAGTACCCTTATGAAAACGATTCTCGGCTTACAAATGCCCATCGGCGGCAGAATTTTGACGGGCGATGGGCTGAGAAAAAATGAGATCGGCTATCTGCCGCAGCAAACGCAGGTACAAAAGGATTTCCCGGCATCCGTGAGAGAGATCGTTCTCTCCGGGTGCCAGGGACGCTGCGGCAGCCGGCCCTTTTACAGCAAAGAAGAAAAGCAGCTTGCGGCGGAGGCAATGGACAAGATGCAGCTTACGATCCTTGCAAAACGCTGCTATCGGGAGCTTTCCGGCGGTCAGCAGCAGCGGGTGCTGCTTGCCCGTGCGCTGTGCGCCACTCAGAAAATGCTGCTTTTGGACGAGCCTGTTTCCGGGCTTGATCCCAAGGTGACAGCCGAAATGTACCGCATGATTGAAAAATTGAATCATTGTGACGGTATCACCGTTATTATGATCTCTCACGATATTGCAGCCGCAGTCAAATATGCCAGCCACATTCTGCACATTGGGAAAACGGTTTTCTTCGGAACAAAGGAAGAATACCTGCAAAGCCCTCAGGGGAAGCTCTTTGCGGCACAGAAAGGCGGTGAGGAGCAGTGAGCCAGATCATAGAAAAGCTGACGCTTTATTGGGCGTATCCCTTTGTCCGTTATGCGCTGGTGGTGGGGGTGCTGATTGCGCTGTGTTCCTCGCTGCTGGGCGTGACGCTGGTGCTGAAGCGCTTCTCCTTCATTGGGGATGGGCTGTCCCATGTGGCTTTTGGAGCCATGTCCATTGCCGCCGTGCTGCAAGTCAGCAATAAAATGCCCCTGGTGATGGCGATCACCATCCTGAGTGCTATCCTGCTGCTGCGCACGGGCCAGAACACCAAAATCAGGGGGGACGCCGCTGTTGCCATGATCTCGGTGGGAGCGCTGGCCATTGGCTATCTGCTGATGAATTTGTTTTCCGCGTCCTCTAATTTGTCCGGGGACGTGTGCAGCACACTCTTTGGTTCTACCTCCATTCTGACCCTCTCTCGGATGGAGGTCTGGCTGTGTGTCGTACTGTCTATTCTTGTTGTGGCGACGTATATCCTGTTTTACAACAAAATCTTTGCCCTGACCTTTGATGAAAGCTTTGCCAGAGCTGCCGGTACCAGGGTGGGGATGTATAATCTGCTGATTGCCGTGGTGGTCGCCGTTATTATTGTGCTGGCAATGAACCTGGTCGGCTCTTTGTTGATTTCCGCCCTGATTATTTTCCCTGCGCTCTCCGCCATGCGGCTGTTCAAAAGCTTCCGGGGTGTAACGCTTTTCTCTGCCGCGCTGTCCGTCCTGTGTGCTCTGGTGGGGATATTGACCGCCATTCTGGCGGGAACCCCGGTGGGCTCCACCATTGTGGCGGTTCAGGTCGCCGCGTTCGGACTTTCCTGCCTGGCAGGGGCGATTCTTGGAGGTATTCGTAAATGAAAAGAAAAATCGTTATCCTTTTGGCGGCGGCGCTGCTGCTCTCCGGCTGCGGCAAGAGCGTTGATGAACCCGTCCAGACGGCAACGGCCCAGACGTCCCAGACCGTCGCGGAGCCGGAGGCGGCCCCGGTCCCATCCGGCGAGGTGCTCGACCTGACAAAGCTCAGCAGCACGATGGTGTACTCCGAGGTGTTCAACATGCTCTCAGACCCGGACCGGTATGTGGGCAGGGTCGTGAAAATGAACGGTGTCGCTGCCTGCTTCGCGAACCCTCAAACCAATCAGCTTTACTATGCCTGTGTCATTGCCGATGCCACCGGCTGCTGCGCCCAGGGCCTGGAGTACGTTCTGACCGACGGGGAGGTATACCCGGAGCTGGACACCAGCATCACCGTCACCGGCACCTTTGCCCTGTATGAGGAAAACGGCTACAAGTGCTTTCACCTGGTAGACGCGCTCCTGTCTGCGTGACCGCAAATCAGAGCTTCCCAAATTGAGAGCCGCATGTGAACCGAAAAGTCCACATGCGGCTTTTGTCGTCAGAATTCCCCCGCGGCGTACATGACGGCGGAGAGGGCGCACAGGGGGGCGGTTTCGCAGCGGAGGATGCGGCGGCCCAGGGTGCAGATCTGCATTCCCGCGCTGCGGGCCTGGGCTACCTCGTTTTCCTCCAGGCCGCCCTCCGGGCCGGTGAGCAGGCTGACGGTGCCAAAGGGCGGGGCGGACAGAGCCATGCGCAGGGTGGTAGCGTGCTCGTTTTCATAAAACAGCAGCGCCTTGTCCGCCTTTGCCGCCCGCTCCAGCGCCTCCCGGTAGCTGCCCAGGGTGAGTACCTGGGGAATGCGGCCCCGGCCGGACTGCTCGGCGGCGGAGGCGGCGATCTTCTGCCAGCGCTCCAGCTTCTTTTTCAGACTTTTTTCGTCTGGGCGGGAGACGCACCGGGCGGAGGGAAAGGCCACGATCTCAAAGGCCCCCAGCTCCGTGGCTTTCTGGATCACGTGCTCCAGCTTGTCCGCCTTGGGGAAGGCCATATAGACGCTGACCCGCACCGCCGCCTCCGTTTCGCTTTGGCGGCACTGCGCTACCTCCAGTGTCATATCCGCTGCCCCCACCGCTGCCACGGTGCACAGCGCCTCCCGGCCCGCGCCGTCGCAGACCAGCAGCTGCTCGCCGGGCTTCAGACGGAGCACCCGGGCATGCTGAAAATTTTCATCCGTCAGGCGCAGGGACGGAACGTCCAGCGCTTGACCGGGCATAAAAAATCTTGTCATTGCTTTCTCCTAGCCGTTCAGGCGTTCTTCCATGCCTGGAATGAGAACAGAACCAGAATCGGGAAGATCTCCAGCCGTCCCAGCAGCATGTCCAGAATCAGCACGATCTTGCTGAGATCTCCATACACGTCATAGTTGCAGGTCGGTCCCACCAGCTCCAGACCGGGGCCGATGTTGTTCAGGCAGGACAGCACAGCGGACAGGTTGGTGTCGATGGAGAAACCGTCCAGCGAGACGATCACAAAGCTGGCGAAAAGAATGATCACATAGGCGCACAGATATGCGTTGGTATTGGCCACCACCCGCTCGCTGACCACCGCACCGTTGTTGCGGATGACCTGCACCTTGCGGGGGTGGAGCATCTGCGCGATGCTGCGCCGCAGGCTCTTGAACAGAAGCAGCACCCGCGCCACCTTGATGCCGCCGCCGGTGGAGCCGGCGCAGGCGCCCACCACCATCAGGCACAGCAGAATGGTCTTGGAAAAGCTGGGCCACAGGTCAAAATCCGTGGTAGCAAAGCCGGTGGTGGTGATGATGCTGCCCACCTGGAAGGCCGCGTGACGCACCGTCTCGCTCAGGGAGGCATAGAAGCCCTGGATATTCCAGACGATCAGGGCAATGCTCCCCAGCACGATGCCCGCATACAGCCGCAGTTCCTCGTCCTTGAGCACGCTTTTGATCTGCCGCAGGACCAGCAGGTAATAGCAGCTGAAATTCACGCCGAACAGCAGCATGAACACCGTGGTCACGTTCTGGATATAGGGGCTGTAACTGGTCATGGAATCGTTCTTGATGCCGAAGCCGCCGGTGCCCGCCGTGCCGAAGGCGGTGCACAGGGCATCCAGCACCGGCATCTTTCCGGCCAGCAGGAACAGAAAGTTCAGGACCGTCAGGGCGATGTACAGCAGGTACAGAATGGCCGCCGTCTCCCGCATTTTCGGCACCAGCTTGCCAACGCTGGGCCCGGGGCTTTCTGCCCGCAGCAGATGCATGGTGAAGCCCTGGCCGCCGCCCCGGCTGGGGGCTACGGCCAGCAGAAATACCAGCACGCCCATGCCGCCGACCCAGTGGGTAAAGCTGCGCCAGTACAATAGCCCCTTGGCCATGCTCTCCACCTCCGGCAGAATGGAAGCGCCGGTGGTGGTGAAGCCGGATACGGTTTCAAACAGGGCGTCGATATAGCGGGGAATCGCCCCGGAGATGCGGAAGGGCAGCGCGCCCACCAGACTGAGGATAAACCAGCTCAGGGCCACACACACCATGCCGTCGGTGGCGTAGAAAGCGCTGCGGGCATTGCGGCAGAGAAAATACAGCGGCACCGCCAACACCACGATCAGCGCCAGCGTCGCCACGAAGCCATGAACGGCGGCGCTCTCGCCATAGCCCAGGCTGATGAGCAGCGCGGGGATCAGAAACAGCCCTTCGATCAGAAGCAGCTGGGCGGTGAGCCGCCCCATCATTTTGTAATTCATGGAGCCTCCCGATCACGCGAAGATGTCATTCAGCTGGTACAGCACCTCGCGCCCGTTGGTGACCACCAGCACAATGTCGCCGGGCTGGAACACGGAGTCGCCGTTGACCAGCTTGGGGGCCGCGCCGTGGGAAATGGAAACCAGCAGCACGTTGGGCTTCAGCTTGATCTGCTTCAGCGGCTCTCCGCAGTGGCGGGTGTGCTCGTCCACCTGGAATTCCATGGCCTCCGCCTGGCCGTCGGCAATGGAATGAACGGTGAGGGCCGCGCCGGTCTGGTTCTTCATGGCCCGGACGTAGCGGGCAATGATGCTGCTGCAAAGATCCTTGGGACAGATCACGCTGCCCAGAGACAAGCTGTCAATCAGGCTGCGGTTGTCGGCGTTGCCCAGGCGGGTGATCACCTGGGGAACCCCGCAGCTGGCCGCGTACAGCGAGACGATCATGTTCATCTCGTCCAGCCCGGTGCAGCTGACCAGGGCGTCGTACTGGGCAAGGCCCTCGCTGAGGAGAAGGTCCTGGTCGCTGACATCGCCGTGGATAATGTCCGTGCCGGGCAGCAGGGCGCTCAGCTCCTGGCAGCGCGAAAGGCTGGATTCCACGATCTTGACATCCATGCCCTCTTTTTCCAGCCGGGTGGCCAGGTAGTAGCCCACCGTGCCGCCGCCGCAGATCAGCACCCGGCGTACCCGGTGGGAGAGAATGCCCAGACTGTTCAGCAGAGTGGTCAGGTTTTCGGAAAGGGCGGTGACGAAAATGCGGTCGCCCTCCCGCAGGGTGAAATCGCCGCCGGGGGCGATGGCCGCGCCGTTGCGCAGCACGGCACATACCAGCACCTTGCACTTGATGATGCTGCGCAGGTCAACGAGCTTGACGTTGCGCAGCTTGCTCCCCGCGTCCACCCGCAGCTCCACGATCTCCATCCGCCCCTTGGCGAAGGTGTCCCGCCGCAGGAAACCGGGGTACTTCAGCAGCCGGTGGATCTCCGTAGCGGCCTGGTTTTCGGGATTGATGACCATGGAAAGGCCGAATACGTCCCGCATGCGGTATGCCTGCTCGTTGTACTCCGGGTTGCGGATGCGGGCGATGGTGTGCAGCCTGGGGTTCATGGAGTGGGCGGTGGTGCAGCACAGCAGATTGATCTCATCGTGATTGGTCACGGCGATGAGCAGCTCTGCCTCCTTCACGCCGGCCTGACTGAGCACCGCCATGGAAGCGCAGTTGCCCTCCACCGAGATCACATCGTACCGCTCCACGCTGGCGTCCAGAACGGTGGAATTGTAGTCGATGACCGTGACATCGTGGCCCTCGGCAGTGAACTGCCGGGTCAGCGCAATTCCGACCTTGCCGTCTCCGGCAATGATAATCTTCATGGCAGCCTCCATTTGCATAAATTGCAGCTATTATAGCAAATCTTCCTTGGTTTTACAATGGGGCAGCATCTATTTCGTCAGAATTTCCACCGCCGCCTGGATCTGCGGATCCTCCGACGGCTCCAGGTTGCCGTAGGCAATGGCGGTGCGGGTGGCGTCGTCCACCTCCACCTGGACATCCGGCTGGATGCCGGTGCCGATCAGGCTCTTGCCCTGGGGGGTGAAGTACTTGCCCACGGAAAGACCGATGGCAGAGCCGTCCTTCAGCTCATAGGTATATTGGAAATAGCCCTTGCCGCAGGTAGGCATGCCTACTACGGTGCCCGCGCCGTATTCCTGGATGGCGGCGGGGAAGAACTCGGCGGCCGAGTAGGAATCCTCGTTGCACAGGACCGCAATGGGCATGTCCAGGTAATCGGCGTCGGATTCGTCCACGCTCTCCCGCCCGGCGTAGTCCACGGTGCGGAACAGCGGTCCCTCCGGCAGCAGATAGTCCAGCACCTTCACCAGCTCCGAGGCGTAGCCGCCGGGGTTGTTGCGCACGTCAAAGATCAGGGCCTCCGCGCCCTGCTCCCGCAGTGCCTCGATGGCGGCAATGGTCTCCTGAGCGCAGCGCTCGTCAAAATTGTGAATGGCGATCAGGCCGATACCTCCGTCCAGCATCTGGGAGATAACGACCTCGGTGAGAATTTTTGTCCGGGTCACCGGGAAGGAGAGGGTATCCTCCCCCCGCTTTACCTCCAGGGTCACCTGTGTTCCCTCCTTGCCCCGGATGATCTCCCGCAGGGCGGAGGTGGTCAGCTCCAGCACACTCTGGCCCTCGGCGGATATCACGATATCCCCGGCCAGCAGTCCGGCCTCCTGGGCTCCGCTGCCGTTCTGCACGGCGATGATCTGGAAGCCGCTGCCATCCTCTGCCGGGGTGATGGTGATGCCGATGCCCACATAGGCGTTCTCAACCTGCTCTTTGTGAGCGGCGTAGTCCTGGGCGTTCAGGTAATAGCTCCACCGATCCCCCAGGGAGGCGATCATGGCATCGGCCGCGGCATCCTCCGCCTTGGCCATATCCGCGTCCTCGATAAAGCGGCTTTCGATCAGCGCTTCGATCTGATCCAGCTTGGAAGTCCCGGAGACGTGCCCGGAAACCAGCAGCAGCGTTACTGCGCACGCCGCCAGAGCGGTCACCGCATGAGAAAAGAATGTGGTCAGTTTTTTCATGTTGTTCACCTTTTTCAATATTTCGGGGGGAGAATGTCAAAGGGGACTGCCCCACAGTGTGAGGCAGTCCCTGGTGTGGGGGATTTATTCAGAGATTCCTTAGTACAGGCTGACGTAGCTGCACGGGTTGACGTAAGCGCCGTTCTGGGCGATGCCGAAGTGCAGGTGGTTGCCGGTGGAGATACCGGTGCTGCCTACGTAGCCGATGGTCTGGCCCTGGTTTACCTTCTGGCCGCTGCTGACGACGTAGTTCGTCATATGCATGTAGATGGAGGAGAAGCCGTCGCCGTGGTTGATGGTGACGTAGTAGCCGGCGGAATTGGAATAGCTGGCAATGGTCACCGTGCCGCCCCGGGAGGCGACGATGGGCGTACCCGCGTTGGCCGCCAGGTCAACGCCCTGATGGTAGCGGGAGGCGCCGCTGGTGGGGGATTCCCGGAAGCCGAAGGGACTGGAGATCTTTTTGTAGCTGCAAGGTACCAGCCAGGAGCTGCCCACGGTAACGTCGCTGCCGGAGCTGTTACTGCCGGAATTATTGCTGTTGCTTCCGTTGGGGTCGCTGATGGGAACAGAGGGGGCGACGGTGGTGGGGGGGACGTAGGTCGCCATGTAGGCAAGCCATTCCTCCAGCTTGGCCTCGTTGTACTCCTGCTCCTTCTGCGCGATCTGGGCCAGGAGCTCCTCGTCCTCGGCCTCCAGATCCTCCTGCTGGAGCTTCAGCTCCTCGCCCTTGGCGATCAGCTGGACGATCAGATCGTCTGCCTCCTGGCGCTTGGCATCCAGCTCCTTCTGGGTGCTGTCCAGCTCGGTGCGGGTGCCCTCCAGCTCGGCCTTTTCCCCGGCCAGCTCTGCCTGGGCGTCCTCCACTCGCTGGGCGGCGTCGCTCAGCTCCTGCAGGCGGCGGGTGTCGGAGGAAGCGATCTCCTCCACCATGTTCAGCCGGTCGAGCAGGTCGGAAAAGCTGTTGGCCTTGAAGAGCACCGCCCAATAGCTGACGGTCCCTTCCTCTTCCATGGCCCGGATACGGGTCTTGCAGTCCTCGTTCAGCTGGTCGAACCGGGCCTCAGCGGCGTCCAGCTCCTCCTGCTGGTCGGCAATCAGCACGCTGTATGCGCTGATCTGCTCGTTGATGTTGATGATCTCGGCGTGGAGCAGGCCAATCTCCTGATCGATCACGTTCTTCCGGGCTACAATGTCGGCGATCTCATCGGAGGTGGCCTGGTACTGCACCTGAAGCTCGGAGATCTGATTCTTGATATCCTTGCGGTCGTCCTGCAGGGAGTTGATTTGCTTGCGGATCTCGCTGGAGGAAGCGGCGGCGGAGGCACGGGTGGGCAGGATGCTGATCAGAAGGGTCAGCAGCATGATGGCCGCCATCACCCCGGCAAGGATGGAAACAAGACGTTTGCGGTTTTTCATATGCGTTCTCCTTTGCGTGTTACAGGTAAGCCATGGGGTTGACATAGGTCCCGCCGTAGGAAACGCCGAAATGCAGATGCGGGCCGGTGGCAATGCCGGTGCTGCCCACATAGCCGATCAGCTCTCCCTGGGCGACGGACTGCCCCTTGCTGACCACGTAACGGGTCATATGCATATAGATGGAAGCAAAGCCATCTCCGTGATTGATGGATACGTAGTACCCCGCGCCGCCCGCCTGATAGGAGGCGACGGTGACGGTGCCCGCCCGGGTGGCATAGATCGGTGTGCCGGAGGGACAGGCCATGTCCACGCCCTTGTGGTTGCTGGAGGCCCCCGCCGTGGGGGACTTGCGGTTGCCAAAGGGACTGGAAATGGTGTAGCCGGAGACCGGCTCGATCCAGGTGGCGTTGGAGGGGGGATTCTCACCCTTCAGCGCCATTTTTACCAGCTCTTCTTTGTACTGCGCCGCCTGAAGCTCCTTTTGCTTCTGGGCAATTTCGGTAAGCAGATCGTCCTGGATTTTTGAGGCTTCATCCAGAACGGCCTGGAATTCGCTCTGCTGGGCGATCAGCTCCCGCAGAATATCGTCCGACTCGGTGCGCTTGACCTTCAGCATTTCCTCGCTGTCGGAAAGCTGCTGCCGGGTCTCCTGCAGGTCGAGCATTTCCTCGTTGAGGATGCGCTGGTTTTCCTCCACCGTGGCGGAGGCGACCTGAAGGTCCACCAGCCGCTGGGTGTCGGCGGCGGCGATCTCATCCACCATGTTCATCCGATCCAGCATATCCGTGAAGCTGCTGGATTCAAAGATGACCTGCCAGTAGGTGATCTCGCCCTCTTCTTCCATGGCCCGGATGCGCTCTTTGTACTGCCGGTTCAGCTGCGCCAGGCGCAGGTTGGCGTCATCCAGCCGCTCCTGGGCATCAGAGATCATCTGGCCGTAGATGCGCAGCTGCTCGTTGATGTTCAGGATCTGGTCGTGGAGCAGGGCGATCTCCTGATCGACGGCGTTTTTCTTGTCTACCAGAGCCTGAATCTCCGAGGCATTGGCGTTGTATTGGGATCGAACGGAATCGATCTGTGCCTGTATGACGGCGTTTTCTACTTTCAGATCGGTGATCTGGTCTTTGATTTCAGAGGTGGTCGCGGCATAGGCCGGGTGGGGGAGGGAGCAGAAAACCGTTATTGCCGAGACAAGGACGGCGGCAGCAGACCGAAGAATTCGTGATTTCTTCATAGTCTCTCCTTGAAAGCGGCCCCCAATGGGGCTGCTTCCTTTTTTTGATGCGGACGCTTACACATCCATGAATTTGCGGATGGAGGTCCAGCTGCCGACGATGCCGACGAACAGTCCGGCGCCGCCAAAGACGATCACCATGGGGATCAGCAGATCGCCCACGAAGGGAACGAAGGAGAACAGCCGCAGCGCGTCCACCGAGGCCAGCCGCTCCACCAGGGCATCGTACAGCACCCATTCCAGGCCGAAGGCCAGCACGGCGCCGATCATACCCAGGGTGAAGCCCTCCACCACGAAGGGCAGGCGGATGAAGCTGTTGGTAGCGCCTACCATTTTCATGATGGCGATCTCGTCTTTGCGGTCGTACATGGCCAGCTTGATGGTGTTGGAGATGATCAGCAGAGAGATCACCAGCAGCATGGCGATCAGGGCCACAGACACGATATTCAGCACATTTTGAATGGTGGTAAAGCCCTCGGCCAGCTCATAGGCGGCGTTGGTCTTGACCACGCCGGGGATCTGCTGAAGCTGCTGGTCGGTCTGCTTCATCAGGTTGTTGTCCTCCAGCGTGACCACGTAGCGGTCGCGCAGGTCCTCAGCCTGGACGCCGTTGAAGGCGGCGTTGTTGTCGTGGTCGCTGATGAAGCTTTCCAGCGCCTCTTCCCGGGAGATGTACTCTGCCTTCTGGACATTGTCCAGCGCGTTGATCCGGGTGCCTACGCTTCGCGCCTCCGCGCCGGAATAGCTGCTGTCGATGTACGCCATGATCTCGCTGGTCTGGTTCAGCTTCTGGACCATTACGTCCAGGTTGTAGGCCAGGATGGAGAAGCTGCCCACGATCAGCAGGCAGGCCACCGTGACGCAGATGGCGGCGAAGGACATAAAGCCATGCAGGAAGATACCGCGGAAGCCTTCCTTGATCAGGTAGCCTAAGTTGTTAATCTTCATCGTAGTATCCCTCCCCGTCGCTGACAATGATGCCGTCGTCGATGACGATGACGCGTTTGGAGAACAGCTGGACCAGGTCCTTCTCGTGGGTGACCACCAGAATGGTGGTGCCCAGGTTGTTGATCTCCTGAAGCAGGGACATGATCTCAAAGGAGCGGGCCGGATCCAGGTTGCCGGTGGGCTCGTCCGCGATGATGGTGGAGGGGTTGTTCACCAGGGCGCGGGCAATGGCCAGACGCTGCTGTTCGCCGCCGGACATCTCCCGGGGCAGGCGCTTGGCCTTGTTCTCCAGGCCGACCAGCTCCAGCACGTAGGGCACCCGGTCCCGGATCTCCTTCTCCTTCGCGCCGATGACGCGCATGGCGAAGGCCACGTTGTCATATACGCTCATTTTCGCGATCAGCCGGAAATCCTGGAACACCACGCCGGTGGTGCGGCGCAGATAGGGGATCTCGCGCTTGCGGATGCGCTCCAGATTATAGCCGTTGACATGGACGGTGCCGGAGGTGGGACGAAGCTCGCCGCTGATCAGCTTGATGATGGTGGACTTGCCGGAGCCGGAGGGACCGACCAGGAAGCAAAATTCACCGTCCTCGATCTGCATGGTCACCCCGTTCAGCGCGGGGGAGCCGTGACCGTAGGCTTTGACGACATCGGTAAATTCAATCATTTGCATCTATCTCCAATAAAAATTGGCCGCAGAGAAGCTCTTTGACCGCAATGTAACCGAATTGTAACACATTTCGCCCATAAAGTCAATGCTATTGCGTCGAAAACCGGGTTTGACGAAAAGATTTAATAAAATTTCAATAAATAATTCGGGCCTTTTTCACGGAAATTCCCCGCTTTTTGGGGTTATGTAACCTATATGAATAAACCGGCCGGGCAGGGAAGACCGCCGCCGTCCGGCCCGGACACAGAATATTAACAAATTTCGCAGCAATGCCCCTTGAAATACCGGGCGGGACGGGGTATAATAAATACATCAAAAATGAAGTATTTTGACGGCCGCAAAATACGGTAAGCGAGGTTCGTTATGGAAACAAGTCAGGTGCGTACACTGATCCTGGACAAGGGGGACTCCATCAATCTGAACAACGCGCAGACATTCAACCAGTGGATGAAGAGCTATGCCACCCCCTACCGGGAGATAATGTCCTTTTATACCTGCGCCATTATGGAGGTGGAGACCAAATTCCGGGTGCTCAGCGAGGACCTTTCCTTCTCCTTTGAGCGCAACCCCATCGAAACCATCCATACCCGGCTGAAAAGCCCGGAGAGCATTATGAATAAGCTCATCCGCCGGGAGCTCCCCCTGTCCATCGAGAGCATTGAGGAGAACATCCACGACATTGCCGGGGTGCGGGTGGTGTGTACCTTCCAGTCGGATATCTACATGCTGGCGGAGAGCTTCCTGAATCAGGACGATGTGACCCTGATCCAGCGCAAGGACTATTTTCAGAATCCCAAGCCCAACGGCTACCGCAGCCTGCACCTGATCGTCTCGGTGCCTATTTTTTTGCACAACGAGAAAAAGTCCATGAAGGTGGAGGTGCAGCTGCGCACCCTGGCCATGGACCTGTGGGCCAGCACGGAGCACAAGATCCGCTACAAAAAGGATATCTACGTCTCCCCGGAGGACAGCCAGGCGCTGCTGGAATGCGCCCACGGCTGCTCGGAGATCGATCGGAAGCTGGAGCAGATCTATCACAATGTAAAGGCAACACCGCGCAATTGTGTCTGCGAGCCGCAGCCGTCTTTTTGCCCCA
>OLHA01000377.1_pt1 | contig 26136 bp, 20 predicted proteins | sample 1605961 | NCBI WGS metagenome assembly OLHA01 (sample SAMN03283288) | human gut metagenome | biome: human-associated habitat; material: feces | host: Homo sapiens | place: Peru | collected 2012
TATCAATTTTCTTGCCGGGACAAGAAAATTGCCCCCGGAGGGATCTGCACCGAAAGTTTCTGGGAGGTTTGGAATATAAAGATAGACTTACAATTCACGGGCCAATGTGGGCATTGGCCCCTACAAGTTCTATTATGGTTCTCGGAATAATCAGGGGATTGCCACACCAGTCTGTGCTACACTAAGGTATGACTGCCACTGCAGTCATTAGGATTTTGATTCGCTGCGCAGAGCACCACTGGTTCGCAATGACAGCGTATCTTTCGGATTTTGGGGGACACGTTAACGCGGCGCACTGCGTAGGCAGTGCGCCGCATCTTATGTACTTTAGTCCTCCGCAAACAGCCGATCCCGGCAATACTGAATGATGGCCTTCCGGGTAATGAGGCCGATGAACGCGCCGTAGTCATCTACCACGGGAACAAAGTTCTGGTTGGACGCCCGGTCAATCAGATCGTGCATGGAGGCGGTGATCCGGACGGGGACATTGTCCCTTCTTCGGGCAATCTCCATAATCCGCCGAGCCTCCGCCTGACGCATATCCATATAGCACATGTTCTTCAGTGCCCACAGCAGGTCACCTTCCGTCAGGGTACCCCGGTATTCTCCCCGGCGGTTCAGGATGGGCAGAGCCGCATAGCCGGAGCCCTCCATTTTCTCCAGAGCCTGCCGAATGGTAAAATCATCGTGCAGATACGCACACATTGCCTTCGGTGTCAGGAAAAATAAGATATTATTCATTGCTTACTCCTTTTCGCTCAGGGCTTCGGAAGCCCCCGTCAATGGCCGGGGCATTCCGAGAGGTGTGCCCCTCTCACTGCTTTTATTATATCACATTTGGAAAGGAAAAGTATGAATTTTTATTGTTATTTTGTCAGCTTGTCGTCAAATATCCCGGAGGCCTTTTGTGCAAAGTGCCTTATTCTTCCGGAAATTTGAATTCCGTGCAGTCAAAAGTGGCAAAATAATCCTTGACGGTCTCCGCCCGGCGGATGAGCTGGAAGCTTCCGTCCGTCCGGAGAAGAACCTCCGCGGAGCGCAGCTTGCCGTTATAATTATAGCCCATGGAGAAGCCGTGGGCGCCGGTATCGTGGATGCAGAGAATGTCCCCGATTTCGATTTCCGGCAGGCTCCGCTCGATGGCGAATTTGTCGTTGTTCTCGCACAGGCCGCCGATGACGTCGTACACATGATCCAGCGCCGCGTCCTCCTTGCCCAGGACGGTAATGTGGTGGTAGGCACCGTACATGGCAGGCCGCATCAGGTTAGCGGCGCAGGCGTCCAGACCCACATACTCCCGATAAATATGCTTCTGATGAAGTACCGTGGAAATCAGATGCCCGTAAGGTGCCAGCATAAACCGACCCAGCTCGGTGAAAATGGCAATGTCGTCCATGCCGGCGGGAACCAGAATCTCGTCGTACTTCATGTGCACCCCCTCGCCGATGAGGGCAATGTCACTGGAGGGCTGCTCCGGGCGGTAGTCCACGCCTACGCCGCCGGACAGGTTGACGAAGGAGAAGTGGCAGCCGGTAGCGTTGCGCAGGCGGACGGCCAGACGGAACAGCTGGCTGGCAAGCTCCGGGTAATAGTCATTGGCGGTGGTGTTGGAGGCCAGGAAGGCGTGAATGCCGAAGTGCTTCACTCCCAGCTTCATCAGTCGGCTGATGGCCCCGGCCATCTGATCCTCGGTCATGCCGTACTTGGCATCCCGGGGCATATCCATAATGGTATTGCCCAGGGAGAAGGAGCCGCCCGGATTATAGCGCAGGCATACGGTCTCCGGCATCTTGTCCCCGGCGATCTTCGCCAGGAAGTCCACAAAGGTGGCGTCATCCAGGTTGATGTAAGCCCCCATCTGCCAGGCCTTGCGCATGTCCTGTACCGGGGTCACGTTGGAGGAAAACATCACGTCGTGGCCGGTACAGCCCACGGCTTCGGCAAGCAGAAGCTCGGCGTAGGTGGCGCAGTCACAGCCGCAGCCCTCCTCCTTCAAAATTTGCAGAATGTAGGGGTTCGGGGTGGCCTTCACGGCAAAATACTCCCGGTAGCCCGGATTCCAGGCAAAAGCCGCCTTCAGTGCCCGGGCATTGGCTCGGATACCGGCCTCGTCATAAATATGGAAGGGGGTGGGAATCTCCCGGATGATTTCCTGAGCTTTTTCCAGGGTGAGAAAGGGTGTCTTTTTCATATTTCTTCCTTCTTTCCGGGAAGGCAGGGCTTCCGGCCTTCCGAGTATAAAAAAACCTGCGCAGAGCCTGCACAGGAAAAGCACACTGTCTTCCCGGCAGCACAACATCCGGGGGCTCCTGACCGCATTGCGCTGGGACACCCGCGGATGACAGTTCCGCACATCTTCTGTGCGGCCCCAGGAAGTGCCTGCCGGGCAGCAGACAGAACCTTCGGCGAAAATGCCCTTCCCGCATTCGGCAATTGCCAAACCGAACGGGTACTCATCATTTCCGCAACCTCAGCCGTGACTGGGGTTATTGTACGCCATGGACATACCTTTGTCAACACTCTTTTTCCTCTACCCGGGGTAGAATTTCTCTATCTCCCGGTCAGAGAGGGTAGAATGGGGGCAGTAGGTAGCCTTTTTCCGGAATTGTGATAAGGTAAAGGCAGAAAACGACGTGAGGTGTATGACTTATGAAACGAACCAAACTATGTGACCGGCATCTTCCCGACTACTCCCGGGGAGAAGAGCTCATGAACATGATTACCCACATTGTGGGCGGAGGGCTGGGAGTTGTGGTGCTGCTGACCTGCGTGGTGCGGGCGGCACTGAATCAGGACTACTGGGGCATCGTCGGCAGCACCATCTACGGCACCACCTTCATTACCATGTTCACCATTTCCAGCGTGTACCACGGGCTGAAGCCCGGCATGAGCAAGAAGGTCATGCAGGTCATCGACCACTGCACCATTTACTTCCTCATCAGCGGCACCTATACCCCGGTGCTGCTGTCCGCCTTCCGTCCGCTGTATCCGGCCTTGGGCTGGAGCCTCTTCGGCTTTGAGTGGGCACTGGCGGTGCTGGCCACGGTGCTGACGGCCATCGACCTGAAAAAGTACAGCATCTTCTCCATGATCTGCTATATCGGCATGGGCTGGGCCATTATTCCCTTTGCAAAGCAGACCATTCAGGTGCTCACTGTTCCCGGCTTTGTGCTGCTGCTTCTGGGAGGCATTGCCTACACCATCGGCTCCGTGCTCTACGGCCTGGGCAAGACGAAAAAGTGGATGCACTCGGTATTTCACATTTTTGTGGTTCTCGGCGCGGTGCTTCAGTATTTCGCCGTGCTGCTGTATGCCATTTAAGGAAAGCTGCCCCTCTCCGAACAACACAATTCCCCGCAAATGTCCGAGAACCATAATGGAACTCGTAGGGGCCGATGCCCACATCGGCCCAGAACAAAAAACTGTGCGTAAATTCTTACCTTCAACAAATGTTTCGGCGCTGACTCCTCCGGAGGAACCAGAGCCGAAATATTTATGGAGTGGATGATCACACGCACAGGCTTTCACGCTGAGTTTTTTGCCCTCATCCGTCTCGCGCTTGCGGGGGACGCGCGAGACACCTTCCCCCAAGGGAAGGCAAGGAAACGGATTGCCACACCAGTGTGTTCACTGGTTCGCAATGACAACTTCTGCTTCGGCGCACTACTTCTGGCAGCGTATTCTTCACTCTATGGAAGCACAAACACGGGGCTGCCCCAGATGGGGTAGCCCCGCGCTTCGTTATTCTTCCGTTTCCTTCGGCTCCTGGAAGGCATCGAACATAGCGGTGGAGGAAGCCTCCTCCACTTTCCGGCCCTCCATAATGGCCTCGAACTGCTCGCCGGTCATGGATTCCTTGTCCAGCAGGAACTCTACCACCTGATTCAGCTTTTCCGCATCCTCGGTGAGGATCTTCCGGCAGTGGTCGTAAGCCTTGTCCACCAGGATCTTCACCTCGTCGTCAATGGTTCCGGCCACCTTCTCGGAATAGCTCTTGGTGGTCTGATAATCCCGGCCGATGAACACCTCGCCGCCGTCCAGATAGGACACGGTGCCCAGCTTCTCGCACATACCGTACCGGGCCACCATATCCCGGGCCAGCTTGGTGGCCCGGTCGATGTCATTGGAAGCACCCACAGAGATATCCCCCAGGAACAAAGCCTCCGCCACCCGACCGCCCAGCAGGGCCACGATCTGCTCGTACATTTCGTTACGGGTCAGGTTGGACGAATCGTCCTTGGGCAGCGACCAGGTGGAGCCCAGGGACTGGCCTCTGGGAATGATGGTGATATGCCGCACCGGGTCGTGGGTGGGCAGGCGATACATGGCTACGGCGTGGCCTGCCTCATGAATGGCAGTTTCCCGGAGATCCTTCCGGGTCTGCACCCGGCTCTTCTTCGCCGGGCCCGCGGTGATTTTCATCAGGGCCTCGTTCAAATCCTCCATATTCAGCACCGGGCGGTTTCCCCTGGCGGCCAGAATGGCGGCCTCGTTGAGCAGATTGCTCAAATCCGCGCCGGTAAAACCGGCAGTGGAGCGAGCCACGGTTTTCAAGTCAACGGAGCCGTCCAGCTTCTTGTCCTTTGCGTGCACCTTGAGGATTTCCTCACGACCCTTCACATCGGGACGACCCACATGAATCTGCCGGTCAAACCGGCCGGGACGCAGCAAAGCCGGATCCAGAATGTCAGGCCGGTTGGTGGCCGCCAGCACGATGACCCCCTCGTTCCGGGAAAAGCCGTCCATTTCCACCAGCAGCTGGTTCAGGGTCTGCTCCTTCTCATCGTGTCCGCCGCCCAGACCCGTGCCCCGCTTCCGGCCTACCGCATCGATTTCGTCGATAAATACAATGGCCGGGGCGATTTTCTTGGCCTGTTCAAAAAGGTCTCGAACACGGCTTGCACCTACGCCCACATACATTTCCACAAAGTCCGAGCCGGAAATAGAGAGGAACTGCACATCCGCCTCTCCGGCTACCGCCCGGGCAAGGAGGGTCTTGCCGGTGCCGGGAGGGCCCACCAGCAGCAGACCGTGGGGAATCCGGGCGCCGATTTCCCGGAATTTTTCCGGATTGCGCAGGAAATCCACGATTTCCTGAAGCTCCTGCTTCTCCTCGTCCGCACCGGCCACATCGGCGAAGGTGACCTTCTTCCCCTCGGGCACCCCCAGGGTCGTCCGAGCCTTGCCGAAGTTATTCAGCGGGTTGGCGTTGTTGGCCCGTCCGGCCATAAAGCCCCAGGCAAACAGCAGCACCAACCCCGCCAGCACCAGGGGCAGCACCAGGTCGTAAGCCGACGGTTCCTTTTCCGGGCGGAAATGGTAGTATTCCAGCACCCCGGAGTCGGTCTGCGCCTGAAGCAGCGGCTCCATTTCCCGAACGAACCGGTCTACGTCGGCAATGGTTGCGGTGAGGCTGGTCTGTCCGTTGTAGGCACTGCGCAGCTCCATGGTCATCACATGGTCGTCCACAACGAAGGACTTGACCTGCTCATTGCGGAACAGCTTCAGCACGGTGGAATAGGGAATCTGATCCTGGCTTTGGGTGAACACACCGCTCAGCCAGGAGAATACCGCGATCAGCAGCACCAGATAAATGAGCGTGGGGACAATTCTACGATTTTTCAATGGGGGTTCTCCTTATTTTGCATAGACTTTCGGCTTCAGAATGCCCACATAGGGCAGGTTCCGGTATTTTTCATTGTAGTCCAGGCCGTAGCCCACCACAAAGGCATTGGGGATGGTAAAGCCAACGTAATCCGCTTTCAGGGTCACGCCCGCCCGGCGGCGCTCGGGCTTATCCAGCAGAGTGCAGATTTTGATGGAGGCGGGGTTCTGCTTTTTCAGGTGGTTCACCGTGAATTCCAGGGAATTGCCGGTGTCAAAAATGTCCTCCAGAATCAGTACATGGCGGCCCTCGATGTCTGCGGACACATCCTGGCGCACCAGCATTTTGCCTGTGGAATCGGTTCCGGCGTAGGAGGAAATCCACATAAAGTCCATCTGGCAGGGCACCTGAATCCGGCGAATCATGTCTGCGTAGAACACCACCACGCCCTTGAGGACGCCTACGATCACCGGGTTCTTGTCCGCGTATTCCTTGGTCAGAACTTCGCCCAGCTCCTGGATTCTGGTCTGAATCTGCTGCTCGCTCAGCAGGATTTTCTCAATATCATTGTGCATTTTCTGTCTCCCCCTGTATTCTTTCAAAACGGATGGTCACGGCGGGAAGTATTTGCGCCGCCCGATCCAAATTTACGCCGATGGAATAGACCCCCAGGATTCCGATTTCATCGCAGGCCACCGGAATCCGCTCCCGGACTGCCGCCGGAATCTTTCGGTCGATAAAGAGCTTTTTCAGGGACTTGCTGCCCCCGGAAAGCCGGATTTTGTCCCCGGTCTGCCGGGGACGGATGGAAATCTTCCCTGACGGGCACACCGTCAGAAGGTTCTCCGACTGTGCCAGCTCCTGAGCCGGTTCGCAGGTGATTCGGATGCCCGCAATTTCCGCGCTTCCGGGACAGGTCAGCGTCACGGGCGTGAAGGCTTCCCCGGTTGGATTTGCCGTAAGCCTGCCGTACTGCCGGGAAAGGGTCACGCCCCCGGGAAAGGCCACCGAAGCGGAAGGGCTTTCCGAAAACACCAGTGCCTCCGCCTGGGCGATGTGCACATCCTCCGGCTCCCGAACCCCATTTTCCTTCAGAAACCGCTCCAGCATCCGGCTTCGGACGGCGCTCGGAAGGGTGCGCAGGGTTTCGACTTCCGGCAGCGTCTCATAGCTGCTCAGCTGGGACAAACAGGCTTCATCTTCCCGCAGGCGCAGAGCCATTTGGGAAAGGTTTTCGGCAATTCTGGGGTTTTCTGCCGCCAGAAGGGGCATGACGTGATGGCGCAGCCGATTCCGGAGAAAGGCATCGGTATCGTTGGTGCTGTCCTCCACATGGGGAAGATGCCACTCCGCCAGAAAGTCTTCCACCTCCCGGCGGGTAATGCCCAGCATGGGGCGAATCAGCTTCCCCCGCTGAGGCGCGATGCCGCCCAGGCCTTTCAGTCCGGTGCCCCGCACCAGGTGCATGAGGATGGTCTCGGCGTTGTCGTCAGCCGTGTGGGCGGTGGCGATTTTTCCGGGAAGGCTTTCCAGAAAAGCGTACCGGGCATCCCGGGCAGCAGCCTCCAACCCCTTCTTCCCGGAGCGAATCTCACCGGAGGCCACATGGAGGGGAATTTCATACCGGGCGCAAAGCTCCCGGACAAAGGTTTCATCCCGAAGGGATTCCTCCCCCCGGAGATTGTGGTTAAAATGGGCCGCTTCCAGGGTGATTCCCAGCTTTTCCCGGAGAAGGTACAGCGCAAACAGCATTGCCACGGAATCTGCCCCTCCGGACACCGCGCAAATCACCGTATCCCCCGGAGCCATCAGATTCTGCTCCCGGGCAAATTTCAGCAGCCTATTCTGCATGCTTCCACTCCCGATCCGCAAAGGTCTGGTACTGACCAATCCACTGGAGCTTCACCGCGCCGGTTTCGCCGTGACGGTTCTTCGCCACAATACACTCAGCAACGCCCTTGTCCTCGGTGTTTTCGTGATAGTATTCGTCCCGGTAGAGGAACATCACCGAGTCCGCATCCTGCTCGATGGCGCCGGATTCCCGGAGATCTGAAAGGATCGGCCGCTTGTCCGTACGGCTTTCCACCGCACGGGACAGCTGGCTCAGGCAGATGACGGGCACGTTCAGTTCCTTGGCCATGATTTTCAGGGAACGGGAGATTTCGCCTACCACCACCACGCGGTTTTCGTTGTTCTTGCCGTAGCCGGAGCCCTGCATCAACTGCAAATAGTCGATGATAACAAGACCCAGGTTGTCCAGCCGCCGGCACTTGGCGTTGATGTCCGCCACGGTGACGGAGGGGTTGTCGTCAATGCGGATGTCCGTCTGGCTCAGAGCCGCCGAGGCCATGCAGAGCTTGGCCCATTCATCCTCATTGAGCTTGCCGGTGGCCAGCTTTTGCAGCTCCACAAAGGCTTCGTTGGCCAATAGACGCATGGCCAGCTGCTCCCGGGACATTTCCAGGTTGAAGATGGCCACGGTTTTTTTGTACTTTTTCGCTACGTTTACCCCGATGTTCAGGGCAAAGGCGGACTTGCCCATGGCAGGCCGGGCTGCCACCAGCAGAAGGTCGGATTTATTCAGGCCGTTGATCCGGGTGTCCAAATCCCGCAGGCCTGTGGACAGGCCGGGAATCAGAGAATCGGACTGGGCCAGCTCCGTCAAGCGGTCGAAAACCTTGTGCAGGGTGGTACCGATGTGCTCCAGGCTGTCTCCCCGCTCGCCCTTACGCAGGGCGTAGATTTTCTTTTCCGCGGATTCCAACATTTCCGCCGGGGTGCCCACCTCTTCGGACACCATCTCGTGGATGTCCGTGGCGGCCTGGTTCAGCTCCCGGAGCATAGCCTTGTCCCGGACGATGTTGGCGTAGCGAACCACATTGGCAGCGGTGGGGGTAATTTCCATCAGCTGCAAAATGTAGTCTCTGGAATTGTCGTGGTAATAGCCCAGCTCCTTCAGCTTATCCAGCACCGTCACCGGGTCGATGGTCTGGGAGAAGTTGAACATGGTATAGATGGCTTCAAAAATCTCCCGATTCTGCTGAAGGTAGAAATCCTCAGGCTTCACAATGCCCACCACGTCGGTGATGCACCGGCTGTCAATGAGAATCGAGCCCAGCACCGCCTGCTCCGCTTCCAGCGACTGGGGCAGCTGCCGGGACAGAAGTTCCTCGTCCATGCCGTTTCTCCTTTCTTTCTCATTTGGCGTGATTTCACACGATTTTCAGGGTTTTCTGTAGGGGACGATGCCCTCATCGTCCCGCTTGCGCACGTCCTCGGTGGATAGGGGCGGGCCAATGTGGGCATTGGTCTACGAGATAAGGCTGTCAAAAATCCATGTCATTGCGAGCCAGTGCTCACACTGGCGTGGCAATCCCCCGGATATTCAAACATCTTGATTCCTAAACCGATAGTTTTTACGTTCAACCGGGGGATTGCCACACCAGTGACATCGGTCACTGGTTCGCAATGACATTCTAAATGTTTAAGCTTCCTCGATCTTCACCGTCAGGGGAGCGGTGATTTCATAGCCCAGCTTGCAGGTGGCAGTGTAGGTACCCACGGTCTTGATGGTCTCGTTCAGCACGATCTTCCGCTTGTCCAGCTTGATGCCGGTCTTCTTCTCCAACGCCTCGGCAACCTCCGCGTTGGTGATGGAGCCGAAGAGCCGTCCGCTGCCGCCGCCCTTGGCGGTGACCACAACGGTCAGCTCCCGGAGCTTCTTGGAAATTTCCAGAGCCTCGGCCTTCTCCTTGGCGATCCGCTCCTGGGTGGCCTTGTCGTTCATGCGCATGGTGTTCACCGCGTCGGCGGTAGCTTCAATAGCAATCTTTCTGGGCAGCATGTAGTTCCGGGCGTAGCCGTCGGAAACCTCCAGCATCTGCCCCTTCTTGCCCTTGCCCTTCACGTCCTGCAATAAAATAACCTTCATAATCTATTCTCCTTAATCAATTATTGTCGTAGAATCGGTCGATGGACTCTACCAGTGCGTCCATGGTTTCCTTCATATCCGCATTTTTCACCTGGGCACCGGCCGTGGCCGTGTTGCCGCCGCCGCCCAGAGGCTCCAGAATCATCTGCACATTGGCATCGCCGATGCTCCGAGCGGAAATAATCACCTGATCTTCATCCGGGTAGAGCACGAAGGAAGCGGTGATGCCGGAAATATTCAACAGCTCATCTGCCGCCTGAGCCGCCAGCACCCGGGTGGTGGACACGTCCAGTGCCGCAATGGCGATTTCGTCCCGGTAGAGCCGGGCGGATTTGATGATCTCGTATTTTTCGATGGTATCCTGGAAGTCGTTCTGCAGCAGCAGCTTGACCTCCGTGGTATCCGCCCCTAGCCGCCGCAGGGAGGCCGCCGCCTCAAAGGTACGCTCGCCGGTGCGGACGTTGAAGAACTTGGTATCCAGGCAGATGCCCGCCATCAGGGACTTTGCCTCAATGGGCAGCACGTCCTTCTTCTCCACCGTGTACTGAAGCAGCTCCGTCACCAGCTCTGCCGCCGAGGAAGCGTAGGGCTCGTGGAGGTTCACAACCACCGGGCTGATATAGTCCGCCGCCCGGCGGTGATGGTCGATGACGCAGACCTTGGTGATGGCCTCAAGCAGAGGCTGGCACTCCACCTGATCCGGCCGATTGGTATCCACCACAATCAGAATGCTTCGGTTATCCGCCATCAGCAGGGCATCCTGTCCGGAGATAAAAATATCCCGGTACTGGGGCACCGTCTGAATCTCGGCAATGAGCTTGGGAGCGGCGTTCTTTTCCAGATCGATGACGATGCTGCATTTCTTGCCCCGCTTCCGGCACAGGCAGCACACACCCATGGCCGCGCCCACCGCGTCCAGGTCGGCATTCTTGTGCCCCATGACGAACACATGGCTGCTCTGACCGATGAGCTCCATCAGGGAATTGGCAGTGACCCGGGAACGAACCTTGCTTCGGTAATCCGCCTCCCGCTTCCGGCCGCCGTAGAAGCTGAAATTGAACCGATCCTTGACGACCGCCTGGTCGCCGCCCCGGCTCAGAGCCATTTCGATGCTCAGAGCCGCAAAATCATAGCCCTCGTCAAAGCCGGCTCCGTCCACGCCCAGACCGATAGAAAGGGAGGCGGGCAGGCCGGAGGGGTTGGTGATCTCATGGATGGATTCCAGCAGGGAAAACTTATCGTCCACCGCCCGCTTCAAATCCCGCTTTTCAAAAATAAACAGGAACCGGTTGCGCTCCAGCTTGCGAAGCAGACCGCCGTAGCCCTCCGTCCACTGGGTAATGGTCTCGTTCAGCCGGGCATTCATGGAGGAAATGGCGCTTTCCGTCAGGTTCTTGGTCAGTTCCTCGTAGTTGTCAATGAGAATGATGGCAATCACCGGACGGGAGCGGATATATTCGTCCCGAATCTGGTACAGCTCCGTCAGATCGCTGAAATACAGGGCTCCCAGCATGGTACCCCGGTTGTCCTCCGCCCGGACGGTGGTGCCGTAGACCCGATAGCGCCGGTCGCCCAGGGAAGCATCCCGAGGGCATTCGGTTTTGCCGGCTTCCAGCCAGTCCAGCGGAAAGTCCGGAAGCACCTCTTCCAGCTGCTGCTCCATCATGGTATCGGCATAGCCCGTCAGCTCGCTGAACCGGTGGTTGGCCCAGATGATGACCCCGTCCCCCAGCCGGATAAGCACCGCGGGCAGGGGGCTCTCCCCCTGGGAGGTAGCCTCCAGGGTATTGGAAACCGTCTGGATATACCGCTGAATCTGCCGATCCCGGCGATTCCGGTTCATGACGTAGAGCATGAATACCACCAGCGTCACCGCCGTCTCCGCCGCCGCCAGCCAGAAGTACCGCTCCAGCAGGGCTGCCGCGCAGAAAGCCGCCATCACCACAAAGTACATTCCCATTCCGGGACGCAGAAGCTTTCCAAGCTTTCTGTTCATTGCGCCGCCTCCTTTTTCTTAAGTAACCGCTGATGTCCGCAACTGGCATAGCAATCCATAGTATACCTGGTATTATAGCAAATCCAACCAAATCCCGCAACCTCTTTTCTGAGATTTCCGTAAAAAAGGCTTACCAATTTCCTGTATACTTTTTCCCGATTTTGTGCTATAATCATGGTATCGCTGTTCGGGTGGGGCTTTTCCGGCAGCATTCAAAGATAAAAAAGGAAGCTTTCGGGTTTCCTAAGTAAAAAATAGCAGGCGCGTTTCCTAAGCAAAGGCGGTTCAGGGCCGGAGGCTGCGGAGATCGGCTGCCTGCTTGTGTTGTCCGTTTTCCGGCGTATGCCCGGAAACGGCACAGAAAGGAGCATTTTATTGGCTGAAAAACTGAAAATTATTCCTCTTGGCGGTCTGGATGAGATCGGCAAGAACTGCACCGTACTGGAGTACGGCAAGGACATGATCGTGGTGGACTGCGGCGTGGGCTTCCCGGAAGAGGACATGTACGGCGTAGACCTGGTGATCCCGGATTTTTCCTATCTGGTTGCCAACCAGAAGAAGCTGCGGGGCATGTTCATCACCCACGGCCACGAAGATCACATTGGTTCCATTCCCTATGCCATGCGGGAGGTCAACTGCCCCATTCATGGCACTGCCATGACCAACGGTCTGATTAAACTCAAGCTGGAAGAACACAAGCTGGCCGACAAGGTCAAGCTCATCACCCACAAGCCCGGGGATGTGGTCAAGGCCGGTGTGTTCCAGGTGGAGTTTATCCATGTGAACCATTCCATCGCCGACGCGGTGGCCTTCGCCATTCACACCCCCGTTGGCACCGTGGTTATGACCGGCGACTTCAAAATCGACCCCACCTCGAAAGACGGCATGATGGATCTTGCCCGTCTGGGGGAACTGGGCAGCAAAGGCGTCCTTGCCATGCTCTGCGACTCCACCAACGTTGAGCGCAGCGGCTACACCCCCAGCGAGAATCTGGTGGCCGAGAGCTTTGAGCGGCAGTTCCGCAACTGCGACCAGCGGATCATCGTCACCACCTTCGCCTCCAACATGCACCGGATTCAGTCCATCATCGCCACTGCCCAGCGGCATGGCCGGAAGGTGGCCGTCACCGGTCGGAGTATGGAGAATATGCTCAAAGTTGCCCAGGAGCTGGGCTATCTGAAGGTAAAGCAGGGCACCATTGTGGACATTTCCGCCATCAAGAGCCTGCCGAAAAACAAGATTGTCATCGTGTCCACCGGCTCCCAAGGCGAGAATATGTCCGCCCTGTACCGGATGGCCTTCAATACCCACAAGCAGGTGGAGATCACCTCCGGCGACCGGATTATCATCTCCGCCTCCGCCATTCCCGGCAATGAAAAGTCCATTTCCAAGATCATCAACGAGCTCTACCGGAAGGGTGCCGATGTGGTCTACGAAAAGAGCGAGGGGCTCCATGTGTCCGGTCACGCCTGTCAGGAGGAGCTGAAAATCATTCACGGGCTGGTGAAGCCCCGGTTCTTCCTGCCTATTCACGGCGAACAGCGGCATTTGCAGATTCACAGCAAGCTGGCTCAGGCCATGGGCATGAACCCCCGGAACATCTTCATCGGAGAAATCGGCTCCGTGTTTGAGTTCACTGCCAAGAGCTGCAAGCTCAAGGGCACCGTCACCGCCGGCCGGGTCTTTGTGGACGGCAGCGGTGTGGGCGATGTGGGCAGCGTGGTGCTCCGGGATCGGAAGCACCTTGCCGAGGACGGCATGATCGTGGTCTGCGTAAACCTCAGTGCCGAGGACGGCTCCATCCTTACCGGGCCGGACATCATCACCCGAGGCTTTATCTACGTCAAAGAATCCGAGCAGCTGATGGAGTCTCTTCAGAACGTGGCCACCGAGGCCATCGAGCGGTGCCAGCGCAAGGGCGTCCGGGACTGGTCTGCCATCAAGTCCACGGTGAAGAACGACCTGAGCGGCTACCTGTACAAAACCACCAAGCGCAACCCCATGATTCTGCCGGTGATTTCCGAGATTTAAGTTAGTATGTCATTGCGAACCAGTGACCAATGTTACTGGTTCGCAATGGCATCTTTTTTCGACAGGCTCATAAAATAAGGAAGAGATATCTTATGCACTACTATTTTGCCCCCATGGAGGGGCTGACGGACAGCATTTACCGCCGGGAGCACCACCGATTCTTCGGCGGCGTTGACCGGTACTACATGCCCTTCTTCTCCCCCACTGTCCACCGGACATTCTCTTCCCGGGAGGCCCGGGAGCTGCCGAAAGCAGACAGCGTTCCCTTTTGCGCCGTCCCCCAGGTGCTGACGAACGATCCGGAGAACTTTCTCTGGGCGGCGGAAGCCTGCCGGGATCTGGGCTATGCCGAAATCAACCTGAACGCAGGCTGTCCCTCGGGCACGGTGGTTGCCAAGCGCAAGGGCAGCGGAATGCTCCGGGATCTGGACAGTCTTTCTGACTTCTTTGACCGGATTTTCGCAAAGTCTCCCCTGCCTGTTTCCGTGAAAACGAGACTGGGAATGGAAGTTCCGGAGGAATTTGAGAAAGTTCTGGCCCTTTACAACCGGTATCCCATCCGGGAGCTGATCGTCCATCCCAGAGTTCGCAGGCAGTTCTACGAAGGGCAGGTGCATGGCGAATGGTTTGCCTACGCGGCACAAAACAGCCGCAATCCCCTGTGCTATAATGGAGACATCCGTTCGCTTTCCGACGCTGCCGCACTGGAAGCCCAGTTTCCCGGGCTGAAGGCTGTGATGATTGGCCGGGGACTGATTGCCGACCCGGGAATGCTCTCCGGCGGCACGGAGATTGACACACTGGAAGCCTTCCTGAACGCTCTGATGGACGACTACACCGAAGAATTCTCCGGCTGCCGGAACGCTCTGTTCCGGATGAAGGAAAACTGGGCCTATCTGCACAATCGGTTCGCTGGCAGCGATAAACTCTGGAAGCAAATGCGAAAAACCACCGATGCGGCACAATTCCGGGCTCTCAGTGCCCAGGTGCTCCATACCTGTCCGCTGGTCTGACAACAAAAAAGTGCGTGCCGCGAAATGCGGCACGCACTTTTTCTCATTACAAATTACTGTTCCTTCTTGCGGATAACGAAGGCGGCGGCAGCGAGTACTGCCAAGCTGGCTCCTGCCAGAATCCAGACATTGTTGTCGCCGGGGGTTCTCTCCACGGCAGCAGGCTCTTCCTCGGTCTGCTGGGTATTCAGCTCCACATAGCCCAGGAGAATCTTGTCAAAGTCCGCCTCCACGGTGTGTTTCTCCAGAATGCTGTTCAGAAGCTCATTTGCTCGGGCGTTGGACAGGTCGCTTCTGGCAGACTCCTTCCAGACGGGGGTGCTGCCCACGAAGAACATCAGGTGATAGCCGAACTCGGTCTTCACGATGCCGTAGTCGCCGGGCTGACGCACATCGTCAAAGCACCAGTCGTTGAATGCCTCCACCATCTGGCCCTCGGAAACCCCGGTGTACAGGCCGCCGTCAGAGGCGGAGCCGTCCTGGGAATTGGCCTTGGCCAGCTCGGCAAAGCTGTCCTCGCTCTTATCCCCCTGCTCCCACTGGGCAAGCAGCTCCTCGGCCTTCTGGCGGCTGGCTTCCCAGGCAGCATCGTCGAAGGTATCGGTGCGGATATTGTCGGTGGTCGCACCCTCGGGCATCACCAGAATGTGGCGCACGTCCACGGTCTTATTGTCCTTGGTCAGGCCGTTCTTCTCATAGGCCTCGGCATTCTCGTCAAAGTACTTCTCCACTTCCTCGTCCGTCGGCTCCTGGGTCTGGCACAGGTCGGAGAAGTAAACGCTGCCGGTGTAGTAGAGCTTCAGGAAATGGCTGTAGTCGTCCAGGGTAGCGCCAACGCCCACATCGTCCTTCAGCAGCTCCTCGGCGTTTTCAAAGCCGTACAGGGGAGCGCTCTGCTCCAGATTCTCGATGGCGGTGTCCAACTGAGCCTGGGTTTCCTCGTCCAGCTGGAAGCCGGAGGCTTCCGCCTCGGCAGCGGTGGCCTGGTAGTTGCGCCAGCTGTTCAGGGCGCTTGCCAGGAAGAATTGCTGCCAGGTGCACTGGGTATCGGCAATGGCGCAGGTCTGCACATCCAGAGGCTTGGTCGGATCCAGGCCGACATAGGAGGCATAGGAGCCGTAGCTGCTCAGAAAATTCCGAACCTCCGTCCAGTAGAACATTTGCAGCTGGCCGTTGGTCAGGGTGTCATCGCCCATCCGGGCAACCACCGTGTCGTGGGCGGCAATCACGTCCTCGTCAGAGGCGGTGTAGGTTCCCTTGGCGGTTTCGTCATCCGGGTTGCCGTCGGCGGGAATGGTGGCGGGAGCCTCGGTCTCGCTTACCTCGGTGGTCTCCACCGCCGGGGCGGGACTGCGATCCATGCCCAGGAAAATCACCGCTGCCAGCACCCCCAGCAAAATAGCCACGCCCATAATCACCAGGGCAATCTTGACAGAGCTCAGCTTGGTCTTCTGGTCATTATTGTTTCCACAGGCAGGGCTTTCGGAAGGGGTTTCCGGCAAGCTCGCCTGATCGTTCTTGTTTTCTTCCATGAATGAATCCTCATTTCTCCGGGGTTTCCGGTATTTAGCCGATTAAGTCTACCACGTTTGTCTCATAAATGCAACTGCTGACACAGTTTTTTTACATTTTCCCAGGCGCAGCCCTCTCTGAGTCGGATTTTCGCACTTGCAAAAGGAGGCCAAAAATGATAATATTTATGATTGAGATGTTATCCGCAGAAGGAGTTTTTTATGAATACCAAAACCACCGTGATTTCCCAGGCGCAGCTGGACAGTCAGTTCGCCTGCTGTGATAAAATTGCCGCTTATTGGAAGGAAAAAGGCGTGACCCCCAGAGCCTATGTAGAGACCTACGGCTGCCAGCAGAACGAGGCGGACTCCGAAAAGCTGAGGGGGTATCTTGCCCAGTGCGGCTACGCCATCTGCCAGGAGGCCGAGGGGGCGGACGTGGTCATTCTGAACACCTGCGCCATCCGGGAGCACGCGGAGCAGCGGGTCTTCGGCAATCTGGGCGCTTTGACCCACACCAAACGCCGTCACCCGGCTCAGAAAATTTTCCTGTGCGGCTGCATGGCAGGCGAAACCAAGGTTTCCGATCGGGTGCGGCAAAGCTTCCCCCTGGTGGACGGGGTGTTCTCCACCCACCATCTGTGGCAGTTCCCGGAAATTCTGTGGAACGTGCTCAGCGGAAAGAAACGGCAGTTTTTCATTGCCGACGAGCCCGGCTCCATTGCCGAGGGCATTCCTCAGGTTCGGGATTCCCGGCTGAAGGCCTGGGTGTCCATTATGTACGGCTGCAACAACTTCTGCACCTACTGCATCGTACCCTATGTCCGGGGTCGGGAGCGGAGCCGGAAATTTGAGGACATTCTGGCCGAGTGCCGGTGTCTGATTGAAAGCGGTGCCAAGGAAATTACCCTGCTGGGTCAGAACGTGAACTCCTACGGCAAGGATCTGCCTGAGGGAAAGGACTTTGCCGACCTGCTGGCTGCCATTGCCCAGCTTCCCGGCGATTTTCTCATTCGCTTTATGACGAGCCACCCCAGAGACGCTTCCGAAAAGCTCTTCGACACCATGGCAAAATATCCGAAGATTGCCAAGCAGCTGCACCTGCCCTTCCAGTCCGGCTCGAGTCGGGTGCTCAAGGCCATGAACCGGCACTACGACCGGGAAACCTATTTGCGGAAAGTAAATTACGCCAAGGCCGTCATGCCCGAGCTGGTGCTGACCTCCGACGTAATCGTAGGCTTCCCCGGAGAAACCGAGGAAGAATTTGAGGAAACCATTTCCCTCATCCAGCAGGTGCACTACGACAGCCTGTTCACCTTCATTTTCTCCCCCCGACCCGGCACTCCCGCCGCCAAAATGGAGGATCCCACCCCGAAAGAAGAGAAAAACCGCCGGTTTGACCGGCTCTGCGCCGTCCAGAACGCCATTTCCGAGGAAATTCACGCCGGCTATGTAGGGAAAACCCTGCGCTGCCTGGTAGACGGCCGGGACAAGGACATGCTCACCGCCCGCACCGAGGGCGGACGGCTGGTACGCTTTGCCGGAAGCGACAGCCTCATCGGCAGCTATCACGATCTTACCATCACCGGTGCCACCACCTGGAGCCTGACCGCCGCTCCCATTGAATGACAGAAAGAGGTTACGCCCATGGCAAAACCCACAAATGAACTGACGCCCATGCAGCGGCAGTATCAGCAAATCAAGGAACGCAATCAGGACTGCATTTTGTTTTTCCGGCTCGGCGACTTCTACGAGATGTTCAACGAAGACGCCAAGCTTGCCGCCCGGGAGCTGGATCTGACCCTGACCAGCCGGGATCGCTCCAAACCCAAGGATGAGCAGACCCCCATGTGCGGCGTGCCCTACCACAGCGTGGATTCCTACATTGCAAGGCTGGTTCAGAAGGGCTACAAGGTAGCCATCTGCGAGCAGATGGAGGATCCGGCTTTGGCCAAGGGGCTGGTGGAGCGGGACATCACCCGAATCGTCACTCCCGGAACCGTCACGGAAAGCTGTATGCTGGACGAAAGCAAGAATAACTACATGGGCTGCCTCTACGGAGAGGGCGGCCGATTCGGCCTTGCCTTCTGCGATGTTTCCACCGGTGCCTTCTTCGTCACCCTCTGCGCCGATGCCCAGAGTGTGGCCTCGGAACTGGGGCGGTTCTCTCCCAGCGAGGTCATGCGCTTCGGCACGGACGTCAGCAGTGAGGCCATTGAAGATGCCCTGTTCCGCCGCTTAAACTGCTGCGTGGATGAGGGCAAAGACGGTCAGTTTTCCCTGGAAGACTGCGAGGCGCTTCTGGAAAAGCACTTCTCCCAAAGCCTTGCCCAGATGGGGCTTGCCGGAATGCCCGCTGCCGTTGTCGCCGCGGGCGCGCTGCTGCAAACCCTTTTAACCCTGCAAAAAAACGATCTTGCCCATATCCGCCAGCTCCAATACTACACCACCGGCCGGTTCATGGAGCTTGACCTGGATGCCCGGCGGAATCTGGAACTGACGGAGACCATGCGCTCCAAGGAAAAGAAGGGCACGCTCCTGTGGGTGCTGGACAAAACTCACACCGCCATGGGCGGGCGGCTGCTGCGCTCCTGGCTGGAAAAGCCCCTTCTTGACCCGGTGGAGATCACCCGCCGCCACGCCGCCGTGGAGGATTTGGTGGACAATGTGATTCTTCGAGGTGAACTGGAAGAATCCCTGCGGGAGGTCACCGACTTAGAGCGGGTCATGGCTCGGGTGGTCACCGGCACCGTCAATTGCCGGGATCTGCTGGGGCTTGCCCGGGGTCTGCGGGCACTGCCGGAGGTAAAGCGTCAGCTGGAAGGCTGCTCCGCCCCCTTACTTACCAAGCTGGCGCAGTCCATCGACCCGCTGACGGACTGCGCCGATGAAATCGAAAATACCATTGTGGACGAGCCGCCCCTGACCGTCCGGGAGGGCGGCATCATCCGCAAGGGTGCGGACGCCGAAGCCGATCGCCTCCGGGACATTATGGAAGGCGGCAGCGGCACCATCGCCGCCATCGAGGCCAGCGAGCGGGAAAAAACCGGCATCCGCACCCTGAAGGTGGGCTTCAATCGGGTCTTCGGCTATTATATTGAAGTTTCCAAGTCCTTTATCGACCAGGTGCCCGCAAGCTACATCCGCAAGCAGACCCTTGCCAACTGTGAGCGTTACATCACCCAGGAGCTGAAGGAGCTGGAAAACCAGGTGCTCACCGCCAAAGATCGGCTCACCGCCCTGGAATATCAGATCTTCACCCGGCTCCGGGAGCACCTGGCTCAGCAGGCTGCCAGAGTTCAGCTGACGGCTCAGGCCGTGGCGGCGGCGGATGTGCTGTGCTCCTTGGCCGCCGTGGCCGTTCAGCGGGGCTACTGCCGTCCGGAAATCACCCTGGGTCGGGAGATTTCCATCACCGACGGACGGCACCCGGTTGTGGAAGCCGTTCTGAAGGACAGTCTCTTTGTCCCCAACGACACCAACCTGGGAAGCGACGATAACCAGGTGGCCATCATCACCGGCCCCAATATGGCCGGTAAATCCACCTATATGCGCCAGGTAGCCCTGATTGTCCTTATGGCTCAGATGGGCTCCTTTGTCCCCGCCCGGTCGGCAAAAATCGGCCTGGTTGACCGGGTGTTCACCCGGATCGGTGCCAGCGACGACCTGGCTTCCGGTCAGTCCACCTTCATGGTGGAGATGGCAGAGGTGGCCTCCATTCTGAAATACGCCACCTCCCGGTCTCTTCTGATTCTGGACGAAATCGGCCGGGGCACCTCCACTTACGACGGCATGGCCATTGCCCGGGCCGTTCTGGAATACGCCGCCAATCCCCGGCGGCTGGGCGCCAAGACCCTGTTTGCCACCCATTATCACGAGCTGTCCACCATGGAGGACAAGTTGCCCAACGTGAAAAACTACAACATTGCCGTGAAAAAGCGGGGGGAACAGATGATTTTCCTGCGGAAAATCGTCCCCGGTGCCGCCGACGACAGCTACGGCATTGAGGTTGCCAAGTTGGCGGGCATTCCTAACCCGGTGATTTCCCGGGCAAGAGAAATTCTCGCCGAGCTGGAAGCCGAGGGCGTAGCCCCCGCTCCCGCAAAGCAAAAGGAGCCGGAGGATCAGGTGAGTATGCTGGACTTAACGGGGCAGCAAGTAATTTCCGCTTTGTCCGCCATCACCGTGGAGACTCTGACCCCCATTGAGGCCATGAACGAACTGTACAAGCTGAAAAAGCTGCTGGATTGATTATGAAAAAAAGCGTTACTTCCCGCTCCTGTCCCAACTCCCAGGAAACGGTCTGGGGCTTCTGCTGGTTTGCCTTTCAACTTCTGGTGCTGCCGGGGCTTCTGACTTTTGCCAACGGGAAGCTGTCCCATCCCCTGACCAGCGCGGAGCTGAATTTTGTCTACTATGTTCTGAATTTTACGGCAGTTCTGATCATTTTCCGGGATTTTCTGTCCTCCGCCGCCACCCAGGCGGTGCGGCATCCGGCCTATCTGTGTCAGGCGATCATCTTAGGTTTTGTTGCCTACTACGCCTGCCGACTGGCCACCGAGTATCTGGTGGGACTGCTGGTGCCGGGGTTTTCCAACTATAATGATGCTTCCATCGCCGCCATGGAGCGGCAGAACCGGCTGCTGGTGTTTCTGGGCACGGTGATTCTGGTGCCCCCCGCCGAGGAATGCTTCTACCGGGGGCTGATTTTCCGGAATCTCTACACCAAATCCCCCTGGGCGGCCTACCTGGTGTCCATGCTGGCTTTTTCCATGGTGCACATTGTGGGGTACTTGGGAAGCTACACTACCGGCGAAATTCTCATTGCGGTGCTCCAATATCTGCCCGCCGGGCTGTGCCTTGCCTGGAGCTACACCAAGGCCGACACCATTTTCGCTCCCATCGCCATTCACGCGGCGGTGAATTTTCTGACCCTGTCCTCCTGGAGGTGACACAATGCCCAAGATTTTGCAATTATCTTCCCATGTGGCCAACCTGATTGCCGCCGGTGAGGTGGTGGAGCGGCCTGCCAGTGCCGTCAAGGAACTGCTGGAAAACGCCGTGGATGCGGGAGCCTCCAAGGTGACCATTGAAATCCGGGACGGGGGCATGACCTTTCTCCGGGTGACGGACAACGGCTGCGGCATGTCCGCCGAGGACGCCCGCACCGCCTTCCTGCGCCACGCTACCTCCAAGCTGCGCACGGAGGAAGACCTGGCCGCCATCGGCACCATGGGCTTCCGTGGCGAGGCTCTGGCCGCCATCGCCTCCGTCAGCCGGATTGATCTGATGACCAAAACGCCAGGAAGCCTGTCCGGGGTAAAGCTGCATCTGGATGCCGGAGTCATCACGGAGGAAGCCGAGGCCGGGTGCCCGGACGGCACCACCATTCTGGTTCGGGATTTGTTCTACAATACCCCTGCCCGGATGAAATTCATGAAGTCCGACACCGTGGAGGGCAGCCGTGTGGCTGCCGCCGTTCAGATGCAGGCTCTGGCTCATCCGGAGGTGGCCTTCCAGTTCCTCCGGGACGGAAAGCAGGTGCTCGCCACCCCCGGCACTGGGAAACTCCAGGACGCTATGTACTGCGTCTATGGTCGGGACTGCGCCAGAATGGTGGCCGTGGAAAGCCGGTGGGAAAGCTACACCCTCTCAGGCTTTGTGACCCTGCCCACGGATGCCCGCCCCAGCCGGAACCTGCAAACCTTCTTCGTCAACGACCGGCCTGTCAAATCCAAGCTGCTCATAGCGGCATTGGAGGAGGCCTACCGGAATCAGCTGATGGTGGGACGGTTTCCCGGCTGTGTGCTTCACCTGAACCTTCCCGCCAACGCCGTGGACGTAAACGTCCATCCGGCAAAAACCGAGGTAAAATTTCTCTCGGAAAAGGCAGTTTTCGACTGCGTCCACTATGGGGTTCTGGGTGCTCTGAACAAGAAGCCTGACCGGCCTGCCGTTCAGTTCAAACCCCAGCCTGCCCCTGTGCCGCCGGAGAAGCTGACTCCTTCGCCAAAGGCAAAGCCCGCCGAAAAAAAGGAAGCCTTCTTTCGTACCATGACCGCCCAGGAGTACAAGACCTTCTCCGCCGCCATGGCCGATGCCCCCAAGCCCAAGCCGGAGGCCGCCGCGGCAGCGGCGAAGAAAATCCCCACCGGTGGAAATATGCCCCTGCGGGAATTTGTCATGCTGCCCCAGGTTCGTCAGGCTGTCCAGCCGGAGCCTGCCCCTTCCCTGCCTCCGCTGCCCGAAACGCCGAAGCCGTCGGCGCCGGAAATGCCCGTGAAAACACCGGAACCGGAAATGGAGCAAACCGCCCTGGAAATGCCCAAGGCGGACACCTGGCGGATGGTGGGTGAGCTGTACCGCACCTATATTCTGGTGGAAGAGGGGAACAACGCTTTCCTCATCGACAAGCACGCCGCCCATGAGCGGATTCTCTTCGAAAAGCTGAAGGCCAATCAGGAATCCATTTCCGGTCAGACTCTCCTACAGCCCGTGCCCGTCCGGCTCAGTCCCGCCGCCGCGGGAGAGCTACTGGGAAACACGGAACTTCTGGAAGAGCTGGGCTTTGAAATCGAGGAATTCGGGGAAAACACCGTCCTTGCCCGGCAGATTCCCATGGATTTGACTGTGGAAGCCGCAGCGGAGGCGCTGGAAACCCTGGCGGATGATCTGCTGAACGGCCGCCGGGAAAGCCGGGATACGGTGCGGGACACTTTACTTCACACCGTGGCCTGCAAGGCCGCCATCAAGGCCGGGTGGGTCAGCGACGAAAAGGAGCTGCTCGCCATCGCCAAGGCCGTCATGGAGCGGGAAGACCTGAAATACTGCCCTCATGGCCGCCCCATCTGCGTGAGCCTGAGCCAGAAAATGCTGGAAAAGCAGTTCAAGCGGATTTGACAACGGGCCGATGGAGGGCATCGGCCCCTACGGATTCTGTCTGTCCAAATGCCATTTTGAATGCCTATGAAAAACAAATTCTCTTTTCTTCTCTATCTGACTGCCGGAGTCACCGGCGGGCTGACCCTGCTGTTCGGACTTCTGTCCGAAAACGAACTGTGCCTGACGCTGGCCATCACCTTCGGCACCACCTTCTACCACTTCGCCATGCGGCTGGTAGTCGGCGGCCTGGGTCGGCTTCTTCCCCAGGGGCTGGACAGCGCCTCCTGGTTCCGGGAGCAGCCCTGGGAGAAGGGACTTTACCGGCGGTTGAAGGTCAAGGGCTGGAAAGGCAAAATGCCCACCTACCGTCCGGAGCGGTTTGACCTTCGGCTTCACACCCTTGCGGAGATGATTCACACCACCTGCGTGGCAGAAATCACCCACGAAATCATCATTCCCCTGAGCTTCGCGCCGCTGCTGGTGATTCCCAAATTCGGAGCCGCCCCAGTGTTCGTCATCACTTCCCTGCTTGCGGCTCTGTTTGACGGAATTTTCGTAATCATGCAGCGATACAACCGGCCCAGACTTCTGCGTCTTTCCCGAAAGGAGGCATCCCGCCTATGAATTCCATTCTCTGCCTTGCCGGCCCCACCGCCTCGGGAAAAACCGCTTTGGCTGTGGAACTGGCAAAAGAGCTGGACGGTGAGGTGGTCTCCTGCGACTCCATGCAGGTCTACCGGCGCATGGACATCGGCACCGCCAAGCCGAGCCGTGAAGAGATGCAGGGCATCCCCCACCATATGATCGACGTGGCAGAGCCGGACGAGGATTTTTCCGTGTCCCGGTACTGCGCCATGGCCGCCCCCATTGTGGACGACATCGTTGCCCGGGGCAAAACCGCCATCATCGCCGGAGGAACCGGGCTGTATATGGACAGTCTCATCCGGGGCAACGACTTTGCCCCCTTCCCTTCCACCGGTGTCCGGGAACGGCTGGAGGCGGAAGCCGACGAAGTCGGCCTTCCCGCCATGCTGGCCCGGCTCCGGGAAATCGACCCGGACACCGCCGACCGGGTCTCCGACCGGAAGCGGATTCTGCGGGCGTTGGAAGTTTACCTGGAAACGGGAGAAACCATCACCGAACACAACCGGAAAACCCGGCTGATTCCGCCCAAATATACCCCTCTATGGCTGGGTCTGGACTTTGCCGACCGGGGGGAACTCTACCGGCGGATCGACAAACGGGTAGACATCATGCTGGAAATGGGGCTGATGGAAGAGATTCGAAGTCTTTTGGACAGCGGCATTCCCGAAAAATGCACCGCCATGCAGGCCATCGGCTACAAGGAATTTGTCAACGCCCTGGAAGGGAGAGAACCCCTTTCCCAGGCCGCGGAGGAAGTGAAGAAGGCCAGCCGTCACTACGCCAAGCGGCAGCTGACCTGGTTCCGCCGGAATCCCGCCGTCCACTGGCTGGTGCGAAGCGGGGACGACGACCGGGAAATTTTGGCTTCCGCTCGACAGATTATTCGGGATTCTGACAACTGAATCATGCTAGGATGTGTATACCCAATCGGGTGGTGTCCCCGGGGAGTGCGGGCACGAAAAAATCAAGGCATTGCCCATGGCAAAACCGGGGAATGCTCAAAGAAAAGAGGGTATATACATATGACAGAAGCAATGAATTTACAGGACGCCATTCTCAAGGAGGTGCGCCGGGATCGGGTTCCCGTGACGCTGTTCCTCATGAACGGCTTCCAGCTCCGAGGGATTATCACCGGCTACGACAGCTTTGTGGTGGTTCTGGTCACGGAGGGGCGGCAGCAGATGATCTACAAGCACGCCATTTCCACCCTGGCCCCCATGAAGCCGCTGAAGGCAGCCGCAGTTTCCGCTTAAACTTCAGGGAAGCACTGTGTAGCCGCGCGGTGCTTCCCGAAAGGCGACGGAGTTTCAAGGGAACCTCTGATTCAATCGGCAAGAGCTGACGGCAAAAGATTCATCGCTCAGCCGCAGACGATTTATTCAGAGTTTCCCCAGGACTCCGCCGCCTATTTTTATAGAAAGAAGTGCATATTATGTCGATTGCTGAAAACGTTGCCCGGGTGCGGGCCCAGATGGCGCAGGCCGCCCTGCGGTGTGGCCGGAATCCGGAAGAAATTAAACTCTGCGCCGCTACGAAAATGAACGATGCCGAAGCCGTCCGTCAGGCCATTGCCGCCGGGGTGGACTGCTGCGGAGAAAACCGGGTTCAGGAGCTCACCGCGAAGCTTGCCGAAAACGCCTACGCCGGCGCCCCGGTTCATTTCATCGGCCATTTGCAGACCAATAAGGTCAGGCAGGTCGTCGGAAAGGTAGACCTGATTCAGAGCGTGGACTCGGCGCACCTGCTTCGTGCCGTTGACCGGGAGGCCGGCAGACAGGGCATCCGGCAGGATATTCTGCTGGAAATCAATATCGGAAACGAGGCCAGCAAGGGCGGTTTTTCCCCGGAGGAAATATTGCCGCTGCTGGAAAATTTCGGAGAATTTTCAAACGTTTGTGTGAAAGGGCTCATGGCAATCCCCCCAATTTCCCGTTTTCCCGGCGAAAATCTTGAATTTTTTCAAAAAATGCGGCAAATAAGTGTTGACATCAGGGACATTATCAACGATAATGTCAAGGTGGACTGTTTATCGATGGGAATGTCCGGCGACTTCGAAGACGCCATCGCCGCGGGCAGCACCATGATCCGCGTCGGCACCGCCATTTTCGGTGCCCGGGACTACAGTAAAACTTCATCAAAATGATGCGCATATACTTAGGAGGATACAACCAATGAGCTTGTGGGATAATGTGAAGAAATTTGCCCAGCCCTACTCAGACGATGATTACGATGATTACGACGAGGAAGACGACTACGGCGATGACGATTACGATCAGCCCGCCGAAAAGTCCGCTCCCTCCCGTCGGGCTCCCCGCCGCGCTCCGGCTCCGGCTCCCGTAGAGGAAGAGCCTGAAGAGCAGGAGGACTATGGCTTTACCCCTGCCCCTGCCGCTTCCACCGGCACTGCCGTCAGCTCCGGCTTCACCGGTCAGGTGCTGAACATGAACAGCGGCTCCAATAAGCAGGAGGTGGTTCTGTTCCGTCCGGGCAGCTTCAACGACACCTCCAAGGCCGCCGATGAC
>OLHA01000381.1_pt1 | contig 25973 bp, 21 predicted proteins | sample 1605961 | NCBI WGS metagenome assembly OLHA01 (sample SAMN03283288) | human gut metagenome | biome: human-associated habitat; material: feces | host: Homo sapiens | place: Peru | collected 2012
CTGCTTTAGCTTTACCATATCAACCTCCACAAAATATAATCCGCCATACTGTGACTATAGTATAGCGGACTTTGAGCCCAATTACAATTCAGCTATTTGTTTTCATCTACTCTGGGACACATGAAGGAAAAGCTGCTATATATATCCCGCGGTGCAAATGTAATGGGACATATGGAGAATTTCTTTACTGTTATGTCCTGTCAACGCAATCCAATGGGACATATAGAGAATTTCTTTACTGTTATGTCCTGTCAACGCAATCTAATGGGACATAACATAAGACTTTTTTCTCTATATGTCCCTGTAATTTCTGAAAGCAGGACATAATAAATAACTTTTTCTGCATATGTCCCTGCGGCTCCATACTACAGGACTTTTAACGAGACTTTTCTTCTATATGTCTCTGCGGCTCCATACTACGGGACTTTTAACGAGACTTTTCTTCTATATGTCCCTGCGGCTCCATACTACGGGACTTTTAACGGACCTTTCACCCATATGTCCCAATGTTCCAGACAAATGACACTGGAGGGATTCGAACCCTCAACTTCGGTTTTGCAAACCTATGCCCTACCGGCGGCCACAGCGTCAGAAATTTAAATCGAATCTACAGGTACAAAACAAGAGATACCCCTGTAGATTCAAATACAATCAGCACTCCATCGGACAGCGATTGATCATCAAATAAAAGCGGGCATTTCCATATAAATTCAAATACAGTAATCGCTCCATCCACCCTCATCGGCGGTCGTGCAGCTATTGCGGATCATAAGTTTTCCTTCCAGTTCCGTACGCACAACACTTTTATGTCCACCGCGCATACGGTCGATCAACAGGTATAACGCAAATTTTCCCATCTCTTCTTTTGGAAGCCCCACCGTAGTCAGCATCGGGCGGGTATACTGTGCCTCCTCGATATCATCACTTGCTATGATGGAAGGGACATAGTAGCGGTTTTTGTTGGTGCCAAGATATTTTAACATCCCGATGGCAGTAATATCATTTGCACAGTAAATTCCCGTCGGGCGATCCTCCGACTGCAGAAATTTCTGCATAGCCTCATACCCTTCCGCCTCGGTCTGCCCCGTCTGCATAATATACGCTGCCTCCGGCTCCATATCATGTTTATGTAACGCTTCCAGATATCCACGATAACGCGCCTCATTGTAGCAGTCACCCACATATCCAATGCTGCGGTGCCCCAGTGAAATCAGATATTCCACCGCCATCATGGCAACCTTCTGCCCGTCACAGAGCACCTCGTCCACCTCATAATTGGTGGAATTCCGGTTCACTGAAACAACACTTTTGTACTTCTTATTCAGCTTCTTTAATGCCTCTTTATTGCACTTCCCGATAATAATCAGGCCATCACATTTCTGGTCCGTTTCCTCGTACATTCCATCAATGATCTGGTCGAGATTCTCGCGCCGGCATTTTTTGTCACTGGAGAAAAGCGGCATATACCATACTTTGGTCAGGATTGCAATCTGTTTATGGATCTCACTCTCAATCACTCGCAACAGTTCGTTAAAAAACGGATCTGTTGTTGCTTTCTCCATTCGGGTCATGAGCACTCCGATATAATAAACCTTTTTTTCGGTGTTCTGTATCCCCATTTTCAGATTGCGGGCGGCTGTGTTCGGCGTATAATTGAGTGCAATCGCCGCTTTCCAGATCCGGTCACGCACTTCCGGAGAAGAGCATTTGTAATTCGGATTATTGAGTACACGGGAAACCGTTGCCACGGACACACCCGCTTTTTCTGCAATTTCCTTGATTGACATATCACGTTTTCCTCCCCTGCGGTGCGCTTTCTGCGCATATCATCTGCTTTAACTGTTTCCAACCATCCAATCTTTATGGCAATACAGCCCTGTTTCATTTCCTAGTTATATACTATGTTTAATAGGTATTTATGTCAAGTATTTTCTATTTTCCATTTCCCGCATATTTCTGCCGAATATATGCGCCCAGCCTTTCCATGCGTTCTGCCGTATGTGCGAAAAACATCCGGTACGCAGAACACAATTGATTCAGCCCCGGCTTTCCATCCACAAACGGCTCACGCCATCTGCGGCAGCCGCCTCTGCACAGGGAAAAATACGGACATTCCTGACAGGCTGCACAGACCGGTCTCGAAGCCTCCACAAATGCTTTTGCTTTTTCAGAGGTTTTCATCTGTACAAATCCATCGTTCACGGTTCCAAGTTTCCACGCATCCATGCAATAAAAATCACACGGATACACACTTCCGTCTCCTTCTACCACAAAATAACAGTTACAGCAGCCATTCATTCCACATTCCTCTGCCGGATATCCTGCCGCCATCTGTGCCAGATTGGAAAACATACGGATATCCATCGCCTCCCCTGCGACAAAATCCGCATACCACAGATCAAACAGCTCACACAGAAATTTTCCATACTGCTCCGGTTCCACCGCATAAATGCTGCGCTCCTGTGTCCCATCCTGCCGTTTGATCTCATCCATGCACGGAATAAACTGCACAAACGGATAATGGTTGCGTTTCCAAAATTTATAGAGAAATGAAGCCTGTTTTGCCGTGTCATTGGTAACGACCGTCACCACATTATAGTCCACATGGTACTGCTCCAGCAGCTGCACGGATTGCATGATCCGTCCAAATGTATCCTGTCCTGTGGCATCCTTGCGATATCTGTCATGCATTTTCTTCGGACCATCCAGCGACAACCCTACCAGAAAACGATGTTCTCCCAGAAAACGTGCCCATTTCTCATCTATCAGCAGGCCATTGGTCTGTATCGTGTTTTCGATCTTCAGTTTTTTGTTGTTATATTTCTGCTGCAGTTCCACTGCCTTTTGAAAAAAATCCAGCCCTGCCAGCGTTGGCTCGCCTCCCTGAAATGCAAAGGTGAGTGAGCCGTCCGCATACGCGATTGCTTCCCGGACAAGAGTCTCCAGGGTCTCTTCCTTCATGAATCCCTTACTGTATTCCTCTCTGTGACTGCTGAGACATTTGTAAAAACAGTATTTGCAATCCATGTTGCAATTGGCGGATGCGGGTTTGATTAAGATACTGGCTGCTGGCATAGTGGTTCCTCCTTGTGTTTAGTCAATACGGAAAAATTGTTCCTCTAATTCTTTTTTATCTGCCCAGAATCCTGCTGCTTCAATTTCCACTTTCAAAAGTGGTGAAGGGTACTCAAATGGCAGTTTATAATCATCTATAATAGGAGATGTTCCACCATCTTTCAAGTATGCATGTGTTTCCATCATGAAAATAAAGCCTGTAATTTCCGTCTTTCCCTGTGATATGCCATTTACCCATAATTCTGCAACTGCTGTACCTTTATCCGTTAACCGGAACTGTACCTGCACAGTAACATTTCCTTCTGGCAGTGGATCCGCGGATGTCACCTGAAATACCTGTTCTCTGTGATAATTGTAAGCATATTTTAATCGATTTTCCTGAATGAAAAGAACATAACCTCCAAAACGGTTTCCCGCTGCATACAATATTCCTTCCTGATCAGGTTCATGTGCAATCTGAACCGTAATCTTATGATTTCTACGATTAAACATAGTTTTTGTCGTAATATCCAACGGATGCAATACTCCATGATAACTAAATTTCTGTGGCTCAATATAGAACTTATTTTCTTTGACGACATTAAGCAGTTCTTCCGGCTTTTGCGTCAGATATGGTCCATCTCCCAATGGTAAGACGCCATATTTTCCTGCCTGCACATACCATAAGGCAATAAGTTCTTTTAACTTATCCGGATATTGTTCTGCCACATTCTCTGACTCCGAAAAGTCTTCTGCTACATGATACAATTCCCACGTTTCATTTATATAATCTTTGTCATAAATATGATTTGTGATGGCTTTCCACCCATCTTTCCAGATTCCACGGTTTCCGGCCTGTTCATAATACTGGATATGTCTGACGTCCGGTGCCTCTGCGTTATCAAATGTTCCTGCAAAACTTGCCCCATGATATGGCTTTTGTGCAATTCCCTTAATATGATCTGGCTTATCTACGCCAAGAATATCCAAAATTGTCGGTGCAATATCAATTACATGCAAATACTGATTACGGATTTCCCCTTTCGCATGTATCCCTTTCGGATAACTCACAATCAATGGATCTTTTACTCCGCCGGAATGTACCCAGGACTTATACCATTGAAATGGTGTATTTCCTGCATTTGCCCAGCCAACCGGATAATGTGGATTTGAATATGCACTGCTTCCCAGTTTCTCTAAATGTTTTAAAGTTAATTCTACATTATTGGTCTCTTCCAACAGGTTCAATGATTTTTCCTGATTTACTCTGCCGTTTTTTCCGCCCTCGGCACTGGCTCCATTATCGGAGAGCAGTACAATAACCGTATTTTCAAATTCTCCGATTTCTTTTAAATAGTCTACTACTTTACCAATCTGTGCATCTGCATGTTCCAAAAATCCCGCATATACTTCCATATATCTGGCATACACTTTTTTCTCATCATCCGTCAGTTCATTCCATGGCTTTACAAACTCATTTCTCGGATTTAAAACCGTATTTTCCGGCACAATACCAAGGCGTTTCTGATTTGCAAACCACTGCTCGCGGATTTCATCCCAGCCTGCATCAAACGCTCCCTTATAATGGTCTATATATTCCTTCGGTGCCTGATGCGGTGCATGCCCTGCCCCCAATGCAAGATAAAGGAAAAACGGATTGTCTGGATATACCATATGCTGACGGTTAACCAGACGAATGGCCTGTTCTGCTAAATCTTCCGACAAATGATATCCTTCTTCCGGTGTCTTTGGTGCACGGATGCGCTCATTATCTTTTACCAGATCCGGTGTATATTGATCCGTATATCCTTCCATAAATCCATAGAAACGGTCAAAACCTTTTCCAAGTGGCCAATTCTGAAACGGCCCGGCATCTGTGGCTTCATTAAACGGTGTCAGATGCCATTTACCAACAGCAAAATTGGTATACCCAAAAGTTTTTAATACTTCCGCTGTCGTTGCATACGATGGGTTCATATAACCTGTCTGGTTTGGGAAACTGCCATCCAATGTATCTACAACTGTAGAAACACCTACACTGTGATGATTAGCTCCTGTCAAAAGAGAGGCTCTGGTTGCAGAGCAGATTGCTGTCGTATGAAAATTATTGTAACGCAGGCCACCTTCTGCCAGTTTGTCAATATTTGGTGTATGAATGGTAGACCCATAGCATCCAAGCTGCGCAAATCCAATATCATCCAGAACAATATACATGATATTTGGTCTGTTACTTAAAGATTTTTCCGGTTTATAACTACTGATGGAATCTTCTTTTGTGATTCCGATTGTTCCATTAAATTCTGCCATTTATGTTCCCTCCTGTTATTTTGTAAACTTTTTACCTGCTTCTTCATAATACTCATTGTTTATGGCACTTTTTGCATCAACATCCTTTGAAATGGTCCCATTTTCCAGTAAAAATTTAGCAAGCGAATTCAGACGTTCTGCCTGTTTCTCCTTAATTTGAGGATCCAAATTGTCAAAGCCAGATTCCTTTGGATATATATTTTCATACAACTCTTTTGGATTATCCGATGTCGCAAGTGCTTCGTATGCTTTTTCCGGATTTTGCGCAATATATTCTTTTGCCCTCTGTAATGCTTGAATAATTGCTTCTGCCGCAGCCTTATTTTCTTTTAAATACTTTGTTCTCCCCATTGCAAAAAACTGTGAGGACAAATCTGCATCTCCCTGCGATGTTGTCAATATATCTCCCACACCGGAATGACTCATCTGCCATACACCTGTACCTGTAGAAACAACTGCATCTGCATTTCCGGATGCAACCAGTGTTCCACCATTTGCAATGTCATTGATCACTTCTACATCATCCAGCGATAACCCGTTTGCCTGCAAAAGATTATTCAGATATACATGCGTGACGGTTCCATACGCAGCTACTACTTTCTTTCCTTTCAGGTCTGCCGGTTTTTTAATTCCGGAATTTTTCCCGACTACAATTCCCATTTCTGCCTCAGAATTCAAATTTGCAAATAACTCTACCTCTAAGCCATTACTTTTTGCAATAATCTCCGGTACATCTCCTACAAATGCAACATCCAACTGCCCCGATGCAAATGCTTCATTAATCGCGGTTCCTCCCTGTGCAAACGCAATATACTGCGCCTTATACCCTGCTTTTTCCAATTCCTCATCCAAATAACCCAATCTATACGCCAGCCCCGCATTTTCTACAAGCTGCGTTCCGTCTGTCGTTGGCGAACCGATTTTAATTATTTTTTCTCCACCTTTCTGTGTGGCACTGCTGCTTCCCGTATCCGTATTATTTGCCTGTGCGGCACCTCCGCAGCCGGTCAGTGCAAGTACCGCCGCAAGCATAATTCCAGGTATCCAGTTTTTCTTTTTCATAATAATTTCCTCCTACTCTCTTTTTGCATTTATCTGTATCCAGGGTGTCATTCTTTCAAAAATAACACTGATGATCTTATCCATCACAATACCAACAATTCCGATTACAATCATGCAGACGATTACTTTATCAGATCGCATCAGGCTTCTTGCCTCATTCATCCGGTATCCAATCCCAGATGTCGCCGCAATCAGTTCCGATGCCACTACCGCCATCCAGGAAACCCCAAGTCCCAGTTTTAATCCTACCAGCATCTGTGGCAGGGCATGTGGTAAAAATACCTTGGTAAATGTCTGCCATTTTCCCAGCTTATAAAGCTTTGCAACTTCTGCAAATCCCTGTGGCGTTCCGGTAATTCCGCTCATCGTGTTTACAAGAATGGGAAACACTGCTGCAATAACTATAATAATAACTTTTGAACCTTCCCCGATTCCTGCCCATAATATAATGAGAGGAATCCATGCAATCATCGGAATTTGCCGTATTGTGGTAATAAACGGATGGAACAACGCATTTACCGTTTGCGACATTCCCATTGCCGATCCAAGAATAATTCCGATTACGGCTGATGCCAGAAATCCTTTGACTACCCTTCCTATACTAATTCCCAAATCTGCCGGAAGCTGTCCGGTATGTATCATATCGTCTCCCGTCAAAATCACCGAAGAAATTTTCGGTAAAATCGTATTTGGAACACCTGTAAATGTTGTTGCGATATACCAGAATACAAGTACCGCCGCCGGAACTGCCAGTCCCAATAAAATACGTTTCGTTTTTTTCATTTTCCCACCTCCTAGATCACATACTCCACTTCATATTTCTCATCACTGTCTTCAAAGAAATAATCATAAATTTTCTTTTTATATGCAGCAAACTCTGCTCCGCTGCGCTTTCCCGCCGCTGCCCGGTCAACTTCTATGATATCCTTGATCTCCCCCGGTCTTGCGGACATTACCACGATCCGGTCTCCCAGGTAGATTGCCTCGTCAATGTCATGTGTTACCATGACCATCGTCGTGCCCTCTTTTTCCTGAATCCGGAGAATCTCTTTTTGCATCTGGATTCTTGTCAAGGCATCCAGCGCACCAAACGGTTCATCCAGAAGCAGGATCGTCGGATTGTTCGCCAGTCCTCTGGCAATTGCGGCACGCTGTGACATACCGCCGGACAACTGACTCGGATAACTGTTTTCAAATCCCGCCAGCCCTACAAGTTCGAGATGTTTTCTTACTTTTTCATCCCGTTCCTGCTTTGGCAGATCTCCAAGCCCGAATCCTACATTATCTTTTATCTTCAACCACGGAAGCAGCCGGTGATCCTGAAACACCATGCCGCATTTTGGTCCGGAACCGGTGACTGGGTGTCCGTTGCGCTCCACCTGTCCGTCCTCATAGCCGACAAGCCCGCAGATGATTTTTAACAATGTGCTTTTTCCACATCCGCTGTGTCCCACGATGGTAATGAATTCTCCCTGTTTCACCTGCAGGCTGATGTCGTGCAGCACCTCCATCGGCTGTTTATCCACCAGAAACTGTTTGTTTAAATGTGTGACTTCTATAATGTTTGATGTTTCCATTTCCACACCTCCCTGTGTTGTTGTTGCCTGCATTATATACGTGGCAGTATGGAAATGACAAAGGCAAAACGTGAAATCGTTTTCACCCTTTGCGTTTTATTTCCCTATATTCATACATAATTGGTATGAATATAATTTTTCTAAAAATGCCGTATTTTACAGGATTTAAGGACAAATAAATCCGGGGATTTTATTCTGAATTGTCGTTATGCTTTCATGAAATGTACAGATAGATATGCCTAATATATGAAAACGTTTACAGTTGTTTTTTATTGCCAAATAATCCCTTTTTTCCTATAATAAAGGATGCAAAGACCATATTCCTTTCCATGGTCTGACCGCATGAAAGACGACAGTACCGGGAAAGTGTTCAAAACCGCTTCCTGATATGAAGCAAAAAAGGGGGAAATCATGGAATTTAAAGAAATCATCAACGCCATCCGCCAGTATCCATGGCAGGTAACTGTAGCCGTTATATCGCTGATACCACTGTACATTATTGATCTGAAGTTTTTAGCCAAAAGAAAAGTTGGGCTGAGCAGAAAAATTGAAATTGCAAAAGAACGCGGACATGTCACAAAGGGAATGATTATAAAAAAAGATGCAAAAAGAATCACGGTCAACCGGTCAAATTCCGACTACAATTACTGGGCGGCAAGGTATACTTACACGGTAGCCGGAAAGGAGTACTGCAGAAAATTCTCCTGTTCTCCGCTAAGCAGTACCAGATCCCATCTGCGGACAATCATAAATGTCTACTGGATCCATGATCCTGCCAGACCTTTCTGGGATTACAGCGAGGATCCACTGGGAGACCTGTATAACATTTTTACCACACTGTTCCCATGGATCGTCGCTATTCTCCTTATTCTCTTCCTGCCTGGTGGTGCTGATGCGGTCAGACAGTATCAAATACCAACTATTTCCGGATAGTATCTATGAGTTTTTTGGCCTCTGCGGACAGTTCCCTGATTTTGCCGAAATCTCCGGATCAAATCCCGGACTTACGATAAACTTTGCACCGGCTGCTGCAGCCGCATCGACCTGCTCCTTCGTAAGCACCGTGCCGGCTCCCACCAGCATCTGTGGAAAAGCCTCCGTCATCCGGCGGATGGACTCCTCTGCTGCTGCGGTGCGGAAGGTCACTTCCGCACTCAAAAATCCTCCTTCGACCAGTGCCTGTGCAAGCGGCACTGCATCCTCTGCATCTTCCAATACAACGACCGGAACCACTCCGGTTTCATAAAATTTTTCTTCTAATTCATTCATGTTATTACCTCACCGTTTTATCGTTTGATATCAAAATTCATTTCCATCACATGCCGGATCAAAGAAACATCATCCGTAATATTTCCGTCCCCATGAATCGTATGCTTTACAGCACTTGCCGCAACACCGAAATTCACCGTATCCTCCGGTGTATAATCATTCATCAGGCCATAAATAATGCTGCTTACAAATGCATCTCCGCCTCCGACCCGGTCGAGGATATGAAAGGTCAGACGTCTGCTTTCATAAATCTGTCCATCTTTCCACAGATATGCCAGAAGGCTGTTTTCGCTGCAGCTGTGTGCAAAACGGACATGTCTGGCAATACATTTCAGATTCGGATACTCTTTGACAAATGCGCAAAATACCTGTTCCTGCTGGTCACGATCCGGCTGGAACGGAATATCACCCTTTACATCGCCTGCGGCATGATCCTCGTCCTTTTTCCAGATATGGTAAGGCTCGATGCCAAAGAGGACATCCACATACAGAACCGGTGATGATATGGATTTTGTTGCTGTAAAACCCGGAACGCAAAGATCCGGTGCTATGTATATGGGAAAAACAAGGATCGTTACGGGGACACCATCAAGGTATCTGTAACAGAGGCAAAGAAAGATTACTCTCTCCGGAAGTCCGGTGCTTCTGTCAAGTATGAGAAGGTCTGGGACGATTTTGATTTAGAGGAACAACAAAGATCACCTGCAGCTATACTAATTCCAAGGATGAAAAAAAATCGGTTGTGTATACGGTAAAAGTAGTTGCTGATGATGATTGATTCCATCGAAGCACTATGAATCCATGTTTATATTAAATAATATGTAAAGCCACGCTGTTAAAATATTTTACTGCGTGGCTTTTTCTCTATATATTCCTCGGCTCTGGGGAACATCATCATAATCCAAAAGTAATTCTAACTTTTCCTTGTCAGAATCGTGTTCTTATGTTATGGTAAATATATCTTTTTTCAGTGGCAGTTTCTGCCAGAAATCCCATTTGTATATTTTTGTACGATAGAACCAGATAAATTTTACATGATACAGGGGCAAGCATGCCTTTTGCTCCCATATCATTTTGCGCGTTGAAAAAAATGCAAAAACTACATATAATATAAGGAGAACAGTTGGAAAAAGAACTATCGAAAAATAAAAGCCCCTGCAGATTGACTGCACGGTCGTAAAGGTGAAGAAAAACTGCAGGATTAAAAACGAGATCGGCAAAATTTTCCGTACACACAACATTTTTGAATACAAGTCACCAAAAGACGAACTGAATATCGACACTTTTTACAAGGCAGTTGCGTATGCATGCCTGTATAAGGTGCTGCCGAAACATGTGAATGAAATCCCGGCAGATGAGCTCACGGTCACTCTGCTCCGTGACCGTAAGCCAGTAAAGTTGCTGCACGAACTGGAACAGACCGGGTATGGATGCCAGACAGAAGCCTCTGGGATTTATTACGTCAGCGGTCTCATGTTCCCGATGCAGATCATCGTGTCATCGGAGCTGGACACAAATCTGCATGTGCAGCTCAAGGCACTGACAGACCAGCTGGACAAACCTCTGATACGCCGGTATCTGGAAGAAGCCAGTGTATTCACGGAACGTGAAAAGAGCCTTGCGGATGTCGTGCTACAGGTCATTGTGGGAAGCAACATGGACAAATTTCAGGAATGGAAAGGAAGTGAACAGACAATGTGTGAAGCATTAAGGGTATTGATGAAAGAAGAACTGAAGGCAGAACGTGCGGAAGGACAACTCTGTGCATATGCATCCCTTGTACAGGATGGCATTATTACCGTGGAAATGGGTGCTAAAAAAGCGGGATTGTCAATCGCTGATTTTACGAAAGAAATAAAACAGGCAGGATATGTAATCCCCTCCGTATAGGGATGTTCCACTGATAAATATGTAAAGCCACGCAGTCAAAATATTTTACTGCGTGGCTTTTTGTGTGGAATTCTTATATAAAGAATCTTGATTTCTTAGGAAATGCATTCGATGGTGTTCTGTTCAATATTCTGAAATTATTTGTGTGAATCCCCCATGAATCATTACCTATTTCACTTTTATTTTTGTAACATCCGAACAGGTACCCACATACGTTTTCCCATTATAAGATTTATATGCACGGACTTTATACTGACTGGCAGTCCCCTTTTTCAATTTGGAATCCTTATAGGAAAATGTTTTGTTATTTTTAATAGTAGCAATTTTATCATACTTTTTCGTTTTACTGTTATAACGGTAAATCTGATATCCGGTTACATTGCTGGTTTTATCCCATTTTAATGTGACTGCACAAGATTTTGTCTGCAGCCGGAGATTTTTTACCTTCAGCGGATTTGTGCACTCTTCATGTGCGTCAGAAGCTTCTCCCCAGACGGTTTCCCCTTCTGCTTTTTTATAAGATTTCACTTTAAATTTGTACGTTGTAGCTCCGCTCAATCCTGTAACTTTATAAGAAACTTCTGCTCCGCCTGCAATCGTTGCCACACTTTCGTATTTCTTTTCTGCTGTGTTATATTTATAAACCCGGTATCCGCTGGAACCTGATATTTTGCTCCATCCAAGTGTCACATATGTACTGCTGCGCTTTTGTGTTTTTACATCGGACACTTTTGCCGGCGGAACGGTGGCCGATACCACCGAAGAATAATTTCCATAATAATTTGTCCCACCGATGGTCCAAAAGCAGCGCACCCTGTACTGATAAGTCTTTCCGCTTGTCACATCGGTATCCGTAAAGCTTTTTCCACTTGTCTGCTTCATATAAACATATTTTTTCTGTTTTTCGTCATACCGGTACACGCGGTATCCGGTTACATCATCGGCAGCTTTGCCCCAGCTTAGTTTCACAGGGTCAAATGCATTCCCCACAGTTGCTTTCAATCCTCCGGTTTTTGCACTGGTGTCCTTGTACCAGAAATTTACGTCCAGATTTCCCGTATATCCACTCACTTTTGCAACGGATGAATACTGCCAGAATTCATAGTCATATGCTGTGTCTGCATAAGGTTCCCCGCTTTTTGCATTGCTCGTTGTCGTATTATTGTACCGCGCAATCCAGATGCCGCAATCCTCCAGGGAATCTGTATCAATATAGGATTTGATCCATGCATAGGAAGCATAAACAACCGGCTGATATCCCGCATCGGAAATCGTATCTGCAAATGACTGGCAGACCGCTGTCTCTTTTGCTTTGGAGAGTTTTCCCCCTGTCAGGCGGTTGTGACTTCCTTTTTCCCTGTCTATAACAATCGGAAGTGTCACATCCCAGCCGTATTTATCTGCCAGATCCAACACATATTCTGCTTCCTGTTTTGCCTCTTTTTCTGTCAGTGCCTGTGAAAATATGTACAGACCGACATTGATGTCGTTTTCAAGTGCCGCCTGAATATGGGAATCCGCCGCCGTATCTTCATAAATACTTCCATCAGAAGTGTCCCTTGACGCTACACGGACAAATGCAAAATCTATCCCTGCATCATGTATTTTTTCCCAGTTAAGTGCTGTTGTTTTTTTATTTTTTGCCTGCCACCAGGAGACATCTATTCCGTTCAAAAGCTGCGCATCTTCATAGTTCGATTTGTGATAATAGGTAACACTTGTATAATCCACTTTCGAAGTAAAAGAACCATCCAGAAAATCCTGTGTATATCCGGAAGATGCCTTAGATGCCCCAAGCAGCCGTGGCATGGCATATGTGGACAACAATCCGTCATTCTGTGTACTCACGTTTGAAATCTGTGTATCATCCATCTCTTCTTTGATGCTTTGTCCCATCACACCATCCATCTGTGCTTTGGGTACCTCTGCCCTCAGCTGCTGTGGTGCAATCATACAGATTCCTGCCAGTATCATTCCTGCTGCTACAATTTTTGCTTTTGTAAATCTCAATTTCTATATCTCCTGTTTTTTACTCTTATACTTCTGTTTTTTTCACACATATCTTATAGTAACTATTTTATAATCTGCTTGTCAATGTTAATTTTTTCTTACTAACCCCCAAAAAAGCATATGCCTCTAGTAAAGCATATGCCATTTGTTTTACTTAATTACTTTAACTGAACTGTATTTACTGTATACATTTTTCTTATCCGATACATAGCCTCCTCTTACCCGGACATAATAGGTAGTTCCTTTTTTTAAATTTGAAATTGTTTTTTTATTCCCAGTTACTGTATAGCTCTTTTTCGTTTTAAAAGATTTACTTGTTGATATTTCTACCCAATATTTCTTTGCCCATGTCAATTTTGTCCACTCAACAACAAAACTTGTAGAAGATTTTTTTGTTATTTTAGAAATTTTATTGGTACTTTCCTCAAACAGCGTTTTAACAGCGTTGGAATAAGACGAAAAAATACAATCCCTCAGCGGAATCATTTTCTTAATCCAGCTTTTATTCTCCCTGTCATAAAAGTGGGAATCAGCATTGACTGCAAATGGAATTCCGGCTTTTTCTAATTCTGAAACCATAAAATGCGCAAAAATCACCTGCTCTTTTATGCTATAATCATCTCCATCATTATAATTTCCTGCCATCCAAGCTCCAACCCATGTTGGAATCCCTGTTTTTTTCTGCCACTTTAATGCCAGATTTATCTTATCTCTAATTAAATTTTTTTCTTCTGTTGTTCCAGTTGTCCAAAGTTTTCTTTCATTTTCCTTGCTTGGTCCGGCAGCATAAAAATGCCATTCTGCCATCATATAGCCATTTGCCTGTGTCGGAATTTTTAACTCATTCAAATACTGCGCATCGGATCGAACACGCGGAGACATCATAAGAATCCGTTTCGGATTTGTTTCACGAATTGCTGTTACAACCTTTTCATATAATTCATTTAGTTTTTCAGGTTCTTTATTTAAAGCGTCTGTACATTCAATCATCATATCAAATGATAATAAATAAGACTCATTCTGGTAATGCTCTGCCATTGCCGTCCACCATTGCACTACTTGATTCATTTCCTCATCAGAAACACTATTTTTAAATCCATTCGCCTGATATGCAATAATTGGAATAATACCATTAGAAAGGCAATCCCTAATCTGTTCATCCAAACCATCAAATAATTCTTTCGAAATATCATCCTTAACCCGTATTCTTACATGACGAATACCGGCCTTTTTAAAATCCTGTACAATAGCTTTACTATAGGTTTCTCTTCCTTTTTTTGTCTTAGACCAGTCTACATCCATTCCTTTACCAAGCAATCTCTGATATCCGGATGGAGAAATTGGCTGCATTCCATCTAACGTCTGTGCTTCATAGGATTCCGTCAAACCACAACATATACTGCTTATCACCAAACAAATTACAAGCAATTTTATCACTATTTTTTTCATAAAGTTTCCTCCAGTGTTTTATAAAAATAAAATTAAATTCTGTGCCCCCTGACAACATAACATAACCATAATTTTCATCAACAGACCACCGATAATCGGCCGGATCCATTTGCGGATAATACGGAACACCTGCAGGCTTGTCAGATAATCATACAGATGATAGGCCAGCATAAAAAAGCTGCAGGACGCCGCAACACTGCAGGCAAACCCGGCGATAGAAAATAAAATTCCAACTGCAAATTTTCCCGTCAGGTTCCATCCCATATAATATCCGACTGCTGCCAGCGTTTTACACAAAATCGAACCCGGAAGCACATTGACCGCTGGGACGATATGATTGTAATACTGCTGCGCCGTCACCATATCCCCTTCGACAAAAATGCCGTCCGCAATTGTAAGGTACGCATCTCCTCCACCAAAAGACACCCACGAAGACAACAATCCGTTACCAGAAAAAAGAAGTGCATTGCTATCTGCCAAAACTGCGGGAAGAATACAGATAAGCATAAATATGCCCCAGATTCCAATATCTTTTCCGATTACTTTCCAATTCTTCTCGCCCTTTATTCCCGTATCTTCAATGTTACAGAAAACGCCATAACTTCCCAGAACAACCATGGTAAGATCAATAAACAGATGCCATTCTGCGCTCTCAGCCGGCATCCACCTTCCATGACTCATAAGATACAACGCGGTAATTCCGCTAATCACTAATATGTTTTTTCTGCTGTAATTTCCCCTTGTAAAAAAGATGGCAAAAAAGAACAGTGCCAGCACTTCCACCGATGAAATAAAAAAAGACAATCCAAAAACCAGAAACATCAGAAAAACTGCCCTGTACGTTCGTCCCCTCCCGGTTTCCCCACATTCCTTCAGCATGTTTTTGATATAACAGCACAGTAAATATACGATAAAAACCGACACACCGACTGAAATAAGGTTTACCAGAGACAGAATTTTATCCTGAAACATGGAAAGCACAGCAACCAGAAGAACGGTCATCACAGTTCCCGGCAATGCAAGCATCACCGCTCCGGCGATCATTCCTCTGGTTCCAAATTTTCTTCGTCCGATGGATGCCGCAATCTCCACCGGAAGCGCTCCGGGGGTGATACTTGCGACAATCACATCTTTATCAATATTTTTCTTTTCATCCAGTTGCTGCTTGTCAACGATTTCACGTTCGATGACCGGGATTAACGCGCTTCCTCCTCCAAACCCGATACATCCGATTTTAAACATCGACTGCAGAAACTTCCCAAACGATTTTATGCCGGCTCCTACAGCAGCGAACCGAGCTGATTCAATATATGATCCACACATTTATCTACATCCATCTCTGTTGTATCCACTGCAATATCCGGGTGCTCCGGCACCTCATAAGGACTGGAAACTCCCGTAAAATGCGATATTTTTCCTTCTCTTGCTGCTTTATATAACCCCTTTACATCACGCTTCTCACACTCTGCGATTGAAGTGCTGACATACACTTCCCGAAAATCATCCCCGATAATTTTCTTCGCATTCCTGCGATCCTGCCGGTACGGAGAAATAAATGCGGTAATCACGATCAGGCCTGCATCATTCATCAGCTTTGCAACCTCTGCAATCCGCCGGATATTTTCTACCCGGTCCTCATCGGAAAAACCAAGATTGCTGTTTAAGCCCATCCGCACATTATCTCCATCCAAAAGCATCGTTTTTTTTCCCATTGCATACAGACGCTTCTCCAGTGCATTTGCTATCGTAGACTTTCCTGCACCGGACAATCCGCTCATCCAGATGGTAAAAGCCTTCTGCTGCATCTGCTTTTCGCGCTTCTGCCTGTTAATGTCCATCACATGCCATGTGAGATTATGTCTATTGTATGTTTTTTCATCTCTTTGTGTATTGAATCCCTCTGTCATCTGCCCAGTCCCTTTTATCGAAATAATTTTTTCCAGATCGTCCGAAACGGATGCTTTGCTTTATCCCGGAACATCACAAATTCATTTGCCCTCTTTTCCAGCTGTCTGATTCTTTTTTCCTGCTGGTTTATTTTCTGACGCTGAATTTCATTCGTTCTTCTGAGATCCATAGTAACTGCTGCAAAGAACTGAATAATTTCTTCCTGCATTTTTTCATTTTGCGGATTCCATTTCGGTAAATCTTTAACTTCATTCGAAAACAAAGGCTGTCCATCCCCGATATATTCCTCGGCTACCCGTTCATTTTCCTTCGCATACAATTCCAGAAACTGCTGCAATTCCTCTTTTGCAAGCATTTCTGTATTTTCTTCTTTTATGTAATTTTTTGAGATTTCCTTCAAAAATCTACGAAAATAAGAGATTTCTTTTTCTGTGAGAAATTCACTCTTATTGAGTATTCTCTTAATTTCCGTGGTATTTTTATCTAACCGGAGATTTTCACTTTCTTCCAATTCCTGAAATTCCTCTGTGACGTCCAATCCGATCTCATGCATAAAATCATGAATGATTGATCCGTCTTTCCAGCTCTTCGGAGAAAATCTCCTGACTATTAAATTATTTTTTCCTATGACAGCTGCAATCTCATCCAGTTTCTGTGCATATTGATAAATCTTTTTTTCTTTTTTCTTTGACGCAGCAAGATACTCTTCACATGTCATAACAGCGGCACTGGTAAATTTTTGTTTTACCTCCTGATTCCATCGGGAAATCAGCAGTCCATCCTGTCTGCGCAGATATACAATTACCTTAATCTGATACTTCTGTTTATCCGCCTCCTTTTTTAATTCCTGAAGAAGTGATTTTTTTGAATAGCTTAACGCATGCCAGATGGATTCATCTGTCAGTATCACATGATCGTATGCCCCAAATGCGGTTCTGATCTGCTGTAACCCCTCTTCAAAATATTCCTTTTCCTTCGATTGGTTTCTGTTGCCGTCTGCATCCCACACTTTTGCAACCAGAAAGTGTGCATTTCTCCTTTTATTTGCTCTTGGATACACATGCAGTGAATCAGGAAAGCAATACCCATATTTTTGCAGTACGTCTTTGTTTTCTTCTAAAAATCTCTGAATAGACGTTGTTGCTGTCTTTGTTGTTCCAATATGCAAATATAAGGTTTTCATGGCTGTATTCCTTTCCAATGTTTTATAATTGTTATAATATAAAATGTTCCTTGAATGAACCTTGAAAACATATCAATTTTCTTTTTAACTTTTTTTATTCATCCAAAAATAAAAATTATGATTGCAAGATTTCCAAGATTCGTTATAATAAATTCCAAATACAACAATAATTATTTCGATTTAGCAAAGGGGATTCCAATTGAAAATTTTAGTAATTGAAGACTCCATCCGGCTTGCGGATACCATTGCAGAAGCTTTACAAAACGAAAACTATGCGGTAGATATCGCAAATGATGGACAGATCGGCTATGAGCATGCCTCAACCGGCATTTATGATATGATTATTTTAGATCTCATGCTTCCGAAAATGAACGGTTATGAAGTTCTTTCTGCTCTGCGCAGGGATGGAGACAATGTTCCGGTACTTATTCTCTCCGCAAAAACAGAACTTGATGATAAAATTCAGGGATTTACTACCGGTGCGGACGATTATATGACCAAACCATTTGAAATTCGTGAACTACTTATGCGCATACAGGCGATCAGCAGACGCAGCAATCATCAGGATACTTCACACCCGGTCGTTGGAAATCTCTCCTACGATCCTGCTACCTGTGAAATCTGCAACACACAGACCCAAAAATCTGTCCAGGTATCCGGAAAAGAAATGCAACTGCTGGAATTTTTTATGAATAACTGTAATCAGGTTCTCGAGAAAAACCAGATTACCACAAAGATCTGGGGATTCGATTCCAATGCAGAATACAATAATGTAGAAGTATATGTTTCCTTTCTGCGACGAAAATTTCATCATCTGCAGGTCAATGTGACAATTCGCGCCATTCGCGGAGTCGGTTATATTATGGAGGTTTCCGATGATTAAATCTTTACAAAAGAGAATCAGTACACTTTTTATGTTCCTGCTTACCATCATCTGGCTTGTTATTTTACTGCTTTTTGTCAACAACTCCTACCGAAACAATCTGAGTGATCTCCAGCAAACCGTTCGTGCCGCTCTCCACTATACTACATGGGATGCATTTGTCATCTCTAATGGACAGACGTCTCCGTCCGAACTTGATCATATTCCCTATTGTCTTTTTTCTATTGATGAATCCAATGAAATGGATATCATGTTTGACACTTTTTCTGATGTCTCCGACAGTTATCTTTTAAAACAGGGAAAAGCTCTCATATCCAATAGTAAGAAATATGTATTTATCAGGCGTTATGTCTCTGTTAATCATCTTCGCGCCAAAAAAGGACAATATTATGTTTTGATGCTCAGCGGAACACCTGCTTTAAAAGCAACACTTCCGACTGTCTCTCTCTGTTTTATTCTGGCAATTCTCGGTATTATTGTATTTACCATTTCCTCCAAAGCACTTTCCCGCTGGATGGTAAAACCGATTGAAAATACAATTTTATCCGAGAAAAAATTTATTTCCAATGCCAGTCATGAACTGAAAACCCCTCTCTCCGTCATCAGCGCCAATGCCGAACTGTTATCTTCTGAAGTAGGCAGGGACAATAAACATCTGTTGTATATTCAGCAGGAAACTTCCCGGATGATCTCTCTTGTCCAGAAAATGCTTACGCTCACACGGCTGGATGCTCCACAGATCCAGAATACCCATGCAGTTTTCCCTGTAGATGACGCACTGCTTGACATTATCTATCCAATGGAAAGTGTTGCTTTTGAAAAACACATTGCGCTTTCCATTGATGTTCAGGAACAAATGAAAATGGATGGAAACGAGAGTCAGATTCAAAATCTCGCTTCCATCCTGTTAAATAATGCATTAAGCTATACCCCGGAATACGGAAGTATAGAAATTCACGCCCATATCCATAACCGTAAATTTTATTTATCCGTGGAAAATACCGGCAATCCAATTCCGGAAGAAATCCGTGACCGCCTGTTTGAACGTTTTTTCCGCGCAGACGAAGCACGCGCGGATAACGGTCATTTTGGACTCGGTCTGTCCATTGCGCACTCTATTGTCACAAACCATTCCGGCAAAATTACCGTAGAACGGCAGGGGGACAAAAATGTATTTTCCGTTATGCTGCCTGTGACTTTCCACAAATAATTCAGCGCACCTGATTGCCCACAATGCGGTAATAAATTTTTGAAGTGATCCGGAATACCACATAATAGATAACCGCAAATGCAAGTACCGTTGTAACGAGACACCAGACAAACAACTGCCCGCTGTCCATAATCAACAGGGAAAGCACTCTGCGGATCAGTGGAAATGCCGCCACGACATGCAGTACTGCCACCACGATCGGCAGAAAGAACACCATGCGGATCTGCGTCTCGATCGCCGACTTCACCTCGACATTGCTCATGCCCACCTGTTCCATGATCCGGTATCGCTCCTTGTCCTCGTACCCCTCCGATACCTGTTTGTAGAAAATAATCATCACTGTCACTGCCAGAAAGACGATGCCAAGGAAAATCCCAAGGAAGAAAAACCCTCCGTACAGTGCCAGCAGCTCCTTCCGGTTTACTGCCCTGCCGCGCACGCGCCGCCAGACAACGCCATATTTTTCCCCAGAGGAATAATTCTCCACGTTTCCGCTGCACGCGATCTTTTCTGTCTCCGTTCCGGTAATATTGATTCCAAGTATATTTTCATAGGCATACGCACTGACATTCTCTGTATTTGCCTCAGCGATCGCCAGTTTCTGCAACTTCTGCAGCGTCTGCATATGATCCACAACGATATAATAAACCCCGTCCATGAACGAAATAGCCCCTCCATTGCTGCGATTCTTACAGTATCTATTTTGCTGTACGGTAAACGTTTCTCCAAGAATCTGTATCTGATCTCCACGCAATGTTTTCGTAGACTGGAACCGTTTTTCCCGGAAGATAAGAATTTTTCCGGCTTCTACCTTTGGCACATCCGCCTCTGTCAGCGTGTGATCCATCCGAAGGAAATTATCCCGCGTCAGAAAATACAGGCTCGCATTTGTCGGTTTCTGCCCAATCGTAAGAGAATCTTTCTCCAACGTCATCGCAAAATTCAGATACGAATAACTCTCACTGTCCATCACGTTTGTTCCCGTATCCTCTATAAACTGTATAATATCCGAACTCTGCTCCGATACATTTTCCTTCACCTCAGAATAGCCGGTCTGCACGTTGATCTCATACGGATAGAGTATGTTAATCTCATCATCAAGACCCACAAACATACAGACCGTGGTAGACACCATGACCATCACCATCGTCGATAAAATACAGATGCTTGCCAGCCCCGCCGCATTCTGCTTCATCCGGTACATCATCGTCGATACCGCGATAAAATGCTTTTTTTTGTAATAAAATCCATGGGTTTTCCGCAGCAGCTTTAACACCGCAATACTGCCCGCCGTAAACAGCATATATGTTCCAGCGATCACCAGAAGCACTGCCACAAAAAACAGGCTGATCACTTTCATTGGCTGCTCTGTCGTAATGGCAATTGCATATCCCGCACCGAGACATACTACTCCTAAAATTGCCATAAGCCACTTCGTTTTCGGCTCCTTTTCCCCCACACTGCTGCCCCGCAAAAGTTCCACCGGATTTGCCAGTTTCATCTGCATCAGATTGTAAAAAAGCGTCATCATATACAAAATACCAAACACCAGCACGGTATTTTTCACGGCAGACGGCGGAACGGAAAATTCGATCGTCACCTGAATCCCCAGAATCCGGTAAATCAGCATAAGTGCCAGTTTGGAAAACAAAATTCCAGCAACAATGCCTCCGACGATCGAGACAAACGCGGTAAACACCGTCTCAATGGCAAGCACTTTCGCAATATGCCGCTTTTCCATCCCGAGAATATTGTAAATTCCCATCTCTTTTTTACGCCTTTTACTGATAAAGCTGTTTGTATAAAAAATATAGATATACGAGAAAACGCCTACCACAATCACACCAAACGACATGATTGTTGTAATATAATAGGCTCCGCGCATTTTTTCAAGCCCGGCACTGTTGTTGATAAACATCATAATGTAAAACATAAGCACCGTGATCATTCCCGCAACCATATAAGGAACATACAGTGATTTGTTATTTTTCAGGTTGTTTTTTGCCAGCCGTACATACAGATTATTCATAGTTCTCACCACCTGTCGTCAGAACGGTCAATGTTTCCGAAATCTTTGCATACAATTGTTCATTACTCATGCTTCCGCGGTACAATTGGTGGAAAACTTCCCCGTCCTTGATAAAAAGCACCCGGTTTGCATGGCTCGCCGCCTTGGTACTGTGCGTTACCATAAGAACCGTCTGCCCCTCCTTATTGATCTGCGAAAACAGCGTCAACAGGCTGTCGGTTGCCTTGGAGTCCAAAGCTCCTGTCGGTTCATCCGCAAGGATCAGCTCCGGCTTTGTGATGATTGCCCGCGCCACCGCCGCACGCTGTTTTTGTCCACCGGACACCTCATACGGATACTTCTCCAGAATATCCACAATGCCAAGTTTCTGCGCAATTGGATAAAGCCACTCATTCATCTGCTTATAAGGCACATTTGAGAGCACCAGCGGCAGGAAAATATTGTCCTTCAGCGAAAAATTGTCAAGCAGATGAAAATCCTGAAACACAAAGCCAAGATGCTCCCGCCGAAATGCTGCAATTTCTTTTTCCCGCACCGTCACAAGGTTTTTCCCGTTCAGCAGTACTTCTCCCTCCGTCGGACGGTCAAGCGCCGCCAGAATATTCAAAAGTGTTGTCTTGCCCGATCCGGACTCGCCCATGATCGCGACATACTCGCCTTCCTCTACCGAGAACTGGATGTTTCGCAGTGCCTGCACCTGATTGCCACCAAATCTCGTCGTATAAACTTTTTTCAGATTATGCACTTCTAAAATTGTCATGATTTTTACTCCTTATAAATCTGTCCTTTTTTCTACTGTTTTCATAAAAATAACTCTGTCCCTTTTTTACAATTTCAGAATAGCAAAAAACCGAAATGCAAGCCATTGATTTGTCTTACATTTCGGCTTTGTATCTTACATTTGTGTAAGATACCTGTTTTTACGTCCCGAGTATCCATGTTATTTGTCTCCCACGTCAAAACACTTAATCCCGGACATCCAAATTATTTCTTTCAAATACAATTGTCACATCCGTACCTTTTCCAATTTCGGATGTGATCATAATCCCATGCCCAAGCTTTTTGGTAATCTCCCGGCACAGATAAAGTCCGATTCCCGTCGAAGTTTTATCTGCCCGTCCGTTATACCCGGTATAACCTTTTTCAAAAATCCTTGGCAGATCCTCCTTCCGGATGCCGATTCCCTGATCAGAGATCACAAACTCACAGGTATTGTCGGCTTCATTCCGGTTTATATGTATTGTAACCGCGTGATTTTCGCCGCTGTACTTAATCGCATTGGACAAAATCTGCTCCACAACAAATTCCAGCCACTTTTCATCCGAGAGCACCATCTCCCGGCATTCCTCATAGTGAATGGCAATCTTTTTACGAATCATAATCGGCGCAAACCTCCGGATCGCAGTGCGCACCACCTGATCCGCTGAAACCATCTCAAGCACCAGATCATTCATACCGGAATTCATCCGCTGGTATTGAAGTGCCATATTGATATACTGGTTAATCCAGAATAATTCCTGCTGCATGTCATACAACACACTTTTTTCCATTCCCACTGTTTCATCCTCTGTCTGTTTTTGTTCTTCCCTCTGCAAAAGCAGACGCATCGCGGAGATCGGCGTTTTGATCTGATGCACCCACAGAGCATAATATTCTTCCATTTCCCGCTGCTGGTTCCTGTATGCTCCCTTTTCCTCCTGCCGCTTATTCTGCAGTTGTTCAAGCGCATCCATATACACTTCCTCCAGCGCATCCTCCGTATCTGAAAGTGCCTGCATGCCCTGCATATAATCCCGGATCTGCCTTTTTACTGTCCGCAGGCGATACCAGTACCGTATCCCGCAAAATACAGCGGACACCACAAGAAAAACAATTTCCAATCCCGCAAAATACCGGATATCTGCTGCGGATACGCCACAGAGGTAAAGCGTGAAAATATAGAAAATCATAATTCCTGCCACAAGTGCAAAACAGCCTTTGTATCTGTTTAAATACTGTTTGATGTATACCTTCAAGGTGTTCCCCTTTTCATGATCCATTTTTAATCTGATAACCGATCCCTTTTCGTGTTAAGATAAAATCCGTCAGCCCAATTGTTTCCAGTTTCCTTCGCAGCCGGTTCACATTGACCGACAATGTGTTTTCATCCACATACACATCACTTTCCCACAATGCCATCATCAGATTCTCCCTCGTTACAATTGCCCCCGGATTTTCAAGTAGCGTCTGCAAAATCTTCCGCTCATTTTTGCTTAACTCCAGTATCTGCTCTTCGTAGGTCAGTGTCCCATCCGACAGATTCAGCCACACCCCCTGATGCTCAAGCATATGGCTTTCCCCAGCAAATTCATAAGTCCGACGCAGCATCGCCTGAATTTTCACCGTCAACACATTCAGATCAAAAGGTTTTGTGATAAAATCATCCCCTCCCATATTGATCGCCATCACCAGATTCATATTGTCATTCATCGAAGAGACAAATATCATCGGCAGCTTTGATACTTTCCGGATCTCCGTGCACCAGTAAAATCCATTGTGAAACGGAAGCCTTATATCCATCAGTACCAGATGCGGTTTCACCCGGGCAAATTCTTCCATCACACTATTAAAATCCGCTACTGCAAAGACTTCATAATTCCAGCTCTGTAAATGCTGCCGGATTGTTTTTGCAATCACTTCATCATCTTCCACAACTAATATCCGATACATATTTTTCCTTTCCTGTAAAATATTCGTTACTGCTCACACCCACATCACAATCATACTCCCCCGGACAGGATGATATTCAGATGCTGAGTGAACAGTAACAAAATTCCACTATATCCTCATATACTTGCACCGTCTGCCCTTTCATGCTAAAATGAGCGCGTAAAAAGGAGTATAAATACAAATAAGGAGAAATTTATCTATGAAACCATTGAACTGGGCAACTCTTGGCTGTGGTGTCATTGCGAACGAACTTGCCACTGCACTTGCCAGGCAAAACCGTCATCTGTATTCCGTTGCCAACCGCACACATGAAAAAGCAGTAGCATTTGCGGAAAAATACCAGATTGCCAAGGTATATGATCACCTTGAAGATGTCTTTACCGATCCGGATGTGGATATCATCTACATCTCTACCCCACATAATACGCATATTCAATATCTGCGTCAAGCACTGGCAAACGGAAAGCATGTCCTTTGCGAAAAATCCATCACCTTAAATTCAAACGAACTGGATGAGGCCATTGCCCTTGCGGAAAAAAATCATGTCATTCTGGCAGAAGCCATGACCATTTTCCACATGCCGATCTACCGCAAACTTGCAGAGATCATAAGCTCCGGCACTCTTGGACCACTTCGTCTGGTTCAGGTAAACTTCGGTAGCTATAAAGAATATGATATGAATAATCGCTTTTTTAACCGCAACCTGGCCGGAGGTGCTATGTTAGATATCGGTGTTTATGCTTTATCCCTGATCCGCTGGTTCTTTACCGAAACTGCCGATCAGGTATTTTCACAGGTAAAATATGCACCAACCGGTGTGGATGAACAGGCAGGCATCCTTCTTATGAATCCAGCTGGCGAGATGGCAACCGTCACCTTATCTCTTCACGCAAAGCAGCCAAAGCGTGCAACCATAGCTTTTGACAAAGGTTATATTGAAATTTTCGAGTATCCACGCGCTATGGAGGCAACCATTACTTATACCGAGGATGGACATAAAGAAAATATAAAAGCAGGAGATACCTCCGATGCTTTGAGTTATGAAGTTTCAGATATGGAAGCAACTGTCCGTTCCAATGACTTATCCACTGTCGAGTCCCTGATGCATATTACTTATACACAGGATGTCATGCATATCATGACCGATATCCGGAAGAACTGGGGAATGAAATATCCGGAAGAAGAGTAATCTTACGCTTTAGAATGAGAAAAGCCGACTATCCATAATATCTGGTAGTCGGCTTTTTAATAATAAATTATATTCCTAAAACAAAAAACAGACGAGACATTTCTCATCTGTTTTCAAGGTGACTGACGGATTTGAACCGACGATCAGGGAGTTGCAGTCCCACGCCTTACCACTTGGCTAAGTCACCAAAACTCCCCGAGTAGGGCTCGAACCTACAACAACTCGGTTAACAGCCGAGTGCTCT
>OLHA01000383.1_pt1 | contig 25888 bp, 16 predicted proteins | sample 1605961 | NCBI WGS metagenome assembly OLHA01 (sample SAMN03283288) | human gut metagenome | biome: human-associated habitat; material: feces | host: Homo sapiens | place: Peru | collected 2012
AAATCAAAGATTTTTGCCAGCAGTACATTGTGGTATGACTGCCACCGGCAGTCATTGAGATTTTAGATTCGCTGCGCGGAGCACCACCCTTTACACAAGGGAGAGCCGGGGTGCTCCCACGCCGGTGCGTTTTCTCATGGCTTGTAATGACATCTTTTTCAACGATAATTTGTAAAAATCCTACTTTGGGAGGATTCCATTTTTCCCCGCCTTAGGCTACAATAGGTAAAATAAGCGGTGGAATGCGCTGAGAAGTTTGGACATAGAGGGAAGCAGGTGGAGGATTTTGAGAAAAAAGATTGTCATTCGGCCTCTGATTCGGGAAAAGTTCCAGGAATTTCTCCAAGGACAGCGGATTTTGTTCTTCAGCGCCCCCTGCGGCTTCGGAAAAACCACGGTGGCGGAAGTCCTGCTTTCCGGTCGTTCGGTGCTCCGGCGCAGTGGGGAGGAGGAGAACCCCATCCCCGAGGAAGGAGACTGGAATATCCTCCTGGTGGATGATTTTCAGCGGATGCCGGAGGAAAACGTTCTGGCACTGTGCCAGTATATCCGAAGCACCCCTGACCGCCGGTTCGTGTTTCTGTCCCGGGGGGCGCCTCCCGGGTGCATGATGGCCTTCCAGTACGCGGGAATCATGGGCGTGATCTCCGCTCGGGAAATGCTCTTTGACGAAGAGGACATCCAGACCCTGTTCCGGCTCTACGATGTGCCGGTGACGAGAAGCGAGGTTTCCGGCATTTTGAAGGAGTCCATCGGCTATGCCCTGGGGGTGGCCATCACCGTCCGGCTCATGGCCTCGGGCAGACCCTTCGGGCCGGAGCTGGTGAAGGATGCGTTTCAGGAGGTTTACCGGTATTTTGAGGCGGCGATCTTCATGCCCCTGGATTTGACCATTCGTCGGTTTTTGCTGGAGCTTGCCCCCTTCGAAACCGTGAACCTGGAAATGGCCAAGATGGTCAGCGGCGACGTCCGGGCGGGGCAGATGCTGGACTGGATTCGGAACAATTCCTCCATGCTCCTGGAGGAAGGGGGACAGCTCCGCTTCTGGCCTCAGTACCGGAACTTCCTTCAGTGGGAGATGAAAAAAACCTTCCCGGAGGGCAGGATCAAGGCTCTGCTCAGTCGGGGCGGATTGTACTATGAACTGAACGAGGATTATCCCCATGCCCTGGAATGCTACCGGGATGCCGGGGATCACAGCAAGGTCTCGGAGATTCTGGTGCGCAACGCGGAGCTCCATCCGGGCATGGGTCACTATGGAGAGATGGAAAAATACTACCGCAGTCTGCCGGAGGCGGAAATTCTGGAATCTCCGGCTCTGATGCAGGGCATGTGTATGCTCTGCGCCCTGGCGGTGGACTACCCCGGCTCTGACCGGTGGTATGAGGAGCTGAAGCGCTTCGCCCAGAAGCGGGAGCCAAAGGACGCCGCCGCCCGGCAGGCCCGGAGCCGTCTGGCCTGGCTGGACGTTTCCCTGCCCCAGCGGGGGGTGGAGGGACTGACGGAGACCATTCCGGCGGTGGTTCGGCTGATGACCAACAAGGAGATCAGCCTGCCGCCCTTCTCCGTCACCAGCACCCTGCCCAGTATTATGAACGGCGGCAAGGACTTTTCCCCCTGGAGCAAACAGGACGATCTGCTGTATAACACCATCCGCCTGCCGGTGAAGAAGCTGCTGGGGGCGGACGGCATCGGCCTGCCGGACTGCGCCCTGACGGAAAGCAAGTTCGAAAAGGGCGAGGATATTTCCCAGCGGCTTCTGACGGTGGTCTCCCGGATGCGGGAGATTCAGCAGTACGGCACGCCGGACATCGAGTTTGCCGCCTGCGGCCTGCTGGTGCGCAATTACATTGATCAGGGTCGTCTGGAAAACGCCCGGCGAACCCTGGAGCTTCTTCGGGAGCAGTTTGTGGAGCGAAGGGAAAATCGGTTCCTGCCCAATCTGGACGCCATGCTCTGCCGGGTGGATCTCCACGCCGGAGACCTGGATCGGGCGGATATCTGGTATCGGGAGAAGGCTCCCCGGGACCCGGTGCACCTGAACGTGCTCAAACGCTATCAATATCTGACCCAGGCCATGGTGGAGCTGGCGGACGATGACCCGGAGGGAGCACTGCTGACCCTGGCTCCCCTGGAAAGCTACTGCGCCGCTTGCAGTCGGTACATTGACAGCATTCACCTGAATGTGCTTTCCGCTCTGGCGCTGTACCGTCTGCGGGACAGCCGCTGGAAGGAGCGGCTGAGCCGGGCCCTGGATACCGCCGGGGAGTTCCGCTTTATTCGCACCATCAGTGTCTACGGCGGTGCGGTGCTGCCCCTTCTGACCCAGCTGGACTGGAAGGAGGACGAGGCCTTCCGGAAGCGGCTGCTGACCCTGACCCGGAAGCAGGCAACGGCCACGCCCCTGTTCTTACAGCCCAGGCTTTCGCCCAACGACGAGCTCACCGCCACGGAAAAACAGATTCTGCGGCTGATTTGCGCGGATAAGAGCAACGCCCAGATCGCCCAGGTTATGAATATCAAGCTCACCACCGTGAAGACCCACGTCAGCCATATCCTGGAAAAGCTGGACGTGAGCCGCCGCAGCGAGGCCAAAACCGCCGCCAGGCGGCTGAAGCTCATCCCGGAGGATACATAGAGCAGTGCCGATTGACGCTTGTCATTGCGAACCAGTCCGCAGACTGGTGTGGCAATCCCCCGGTACTTCCGAGAACTACCGGACAGCGCACACTGGTGTGACCCCTTCCAGGGATTTCCCCCGGTTACAATCCCTCGGTTATTCCGGGCACTACCAGTAACCGTGTCATTGCGAACCAGCGTCGCAACGCTGGTGTGGCAATCCCCCGGTTCTTCCGAGAACCACCGAAAGAACAACGCCTATGAACTATTACGTCTACATTCTAACCAATGCCCACAAAAATCTGATTTATGTGGGCGTGACCAATGATCTGATCAGAAGGGTGTATGAACACAAGCACCACCTGGACGCAGACAGCTATACCGCAAAATACAATATCGACCAGCTCGTTTATTTCGAGACTACATCGGATGTGTATTCCGCAATTTCGAGGGAAAAGCAGCTCAAGGGATGGAATCGGGCGAGGAAAAATAAGCTGGTGGAAAGGAAGAACCCTGGGTGGGCGGATATCTATGAAAGTCTTTTAGGGTAGAACGAAAGATATGATGTCATTGCGAACCTCGAAAATACCGTGTCATTGCGAACCGGCGGGAAAATAGAGGGTGTCATTGCGAGCCTCGAAAATACCGTGTCATTGCGAACTGGCGGGAAAATAGAGGGTGTCATTGCGAGCCAGTGCGCACACTGGCGTGGCAATCCCCCCGGTTATTCCGGGCACTACCAGTAACCGTGTCATTGCGAGCCAGTCCGCAGACTGGTGTGGCAATCCCCCGGTTGAACGTAAAAGCTTCCGGTTTAGGAATAAAAATGTTTGAATATCAGGGGGATTGCCACACCAGCGTTGCGACGCTGGTTCGCAATGACAAGTGTTACACGGTGGCTCTCGGAAGTACCGGGGGATTGTGACCGGAGGAAATCCCTGGAAGGGGCCACACCAGTGTGCGGACTTGCCCGGAAGAACCGGGGGATTGCCACACCAGCGTTGCGACGCTGGTTCGCAATGACATATTTCTAACGAACGTCAAGCAATAAGTAACCATCGTCAAAAAGTAGTCCTTATTTTCCGAAAAAAGGAGAATTGTGTATGAAAAGAAGATTATTCAGCATGTTTCTGGCACTGACCCTGGTGGTGGGAATGCTCCCGGCACCGGCCTTTGCCCAGGAGACGGAGTCCACCCAGGCAACCCAGGCTCCCACCGAGGCTCCGACCCCGACGGAAGCTCCCAGGGCGGAACCGACCCAGGCTCCCACCGAGGCTCCTACGGAAGCCCCGGCGGCGGAGCCTACCCAGCCGGTCACGGAGGCACAGCCCACCGAGCCCCCGGTTCAGGTCTTCGCTGAGCCTGCTCGGGACGAGGCTGTGGCGGCGGTGCAGGCCATGATCGACGCCCTGCCCGACGTGAGCCACATGTCGGAAAGCTACCTGGACGCTCTGGAAGCGGCGTATTCTGCTTTTGATGCCCTGAGTGAATCCCAGCAGGCGCAGATCACCGGCGTGGAGAAGCTGGAAGCCCTGTTCAACTGGGTGAACAGTCAGGTGTCCACCCTGGCGGATGATGTCATGGAAATCTCCGGCGAGGTAAAATGGAACAACCAGACCATTACCAAGCCCGTCAAGCTCACCGGGAATACCACCCTGACGCTGACTGGCACCAACCGGATCGAGTGCGATCAGCCCCTGGATTTGAATGGCTTCGACCTGACCATCCAGGGCAGCGGTACCCTGGAGCTGGTGGGCGCAGGCGGGAGCAACTACCAGACCGGTGCCACGCTTTGTGACGGCACCTGGACTGGTTCCTCCTCCAGCAGCGGCGGAACCCTGACCCTTGCGGGCGGTACCGTTAAGGTCAGCGGCAGCCAGCAGAACGCCGTATGCGTCTATAGTCTGAAACTGAATGGCGGCAATCTGGAGGCTCACGGCTCGCGTGCCGGTATTGTCTGCGCCCTCCTGGAAACGACCAGCGGTTCTCTTTACGCCACCGGCGGCAGCTACGGCATTTGCATGTACAGTCCCTTCTTCTATGGTGACGCTGTTAACAAGCTGACTATCCTGGTCTCTAACAAGAGAGATGCGGATCCGGCGGAGATGGAATCCGCAGATGAGGACGCGATCAAGAATGCGGGCAGAGGGGAATTTAGAACTGTTAACATCGGCGAAGTCACCGGCCCCATGTTCTCGGTGAAGGCTCAGAAGGGCTACCTCTATGAGGGCGTTGCCGATCAGACGGCCACCTTTGCCATTTCCGCCAAGAATGTGAATATGACCACCCTGAAAGCCCAGTGGGAGGGAGACCACTCCGGCCTGACGGAGAGCCTCTCCGCCGACGGCATGACTTTGACGGTGACAACGGATGCAACCGTGAAGCAGGGTACCTACAATCTGACCGTTACTGTCACCGGCACGGACGGAACCACGGTCACCAAGACCGTCACCGTCACCGTTCTCGGTGCGCCCATCACCGTCACCACCCAGCCCAAGGATGCCTCCGCCAGCTGCAAGCGCGGGGAATTGGATGCCTGGCAGGGCGATAAGGAAATCCAGGTGACTGCCAAACTGGCCGCCGGCCTGACCGGGGACATTACCTACCAGTGGAAGCTGGAGGACGGCACCGTGCTTGTGGGCTTCAACCAGCCGACCCTCTCTCTGAAGAATCTTTATTCGGATAAAAAGCTGACCCCGGTGGCCGACAAGTCCTGGCTGCTTTCCGCCCAGGTCTACTGCACCCTGACCGTCGGCAGCTACAGCGTCAATACCAACGCCGTCACCCTGACGGTCAACATCTGCGACTATCAGCGCGTCGATCATGTCGACGGCAAATGCTTGCAGTGCGGGGAATTCCACACGTCGGATCCGCTGCTGGTGAACGAGGACGGCTACTTTGCCATCGTGCCGGATGAGTCCGGAGACCCGTCTAAGGTGGGCGGCCATCTGGTAGGTGGCGGAACTTTTTTCCTTACGAAGGACGTGATCCATAGAAGCCTTAACGCGGGCAACGCCACGAAAGACAACAAGGACACGATCCTGGATTTGCAGGGCCATACCCTGGCAAAGCTGGAAATGGACAACTTCCCCTACGGCACTTTCACCCTGAAAAGCGGCACGCTGGATCAGTGCGTTTACAGCAACGCGGAAGGCAAGCTGATTCTGGACGGCGTGACCTTTGGCAGCGGCTGCTTCCAGGCCACGAACTACAATTTCCTGGAGATCACCGTCAAGGGGAATACGGTCTTCCAGAATGCCGTTTCCTTCAACTACGACTATAAGCCCGTCCATCTGCGGGGCGGCACCTTCAAGAACGGCATCAATCTGCGGGACGACCAGGAGGCGCTGGCTCTTCTGGACGAGGGCTTCGCCTATCAGAATTCCGATGGCGACATTGTGGATGCCTCCGTTCCGGAAAATCTCAATGGCAAAATCTGGGTGGTGGCGCACACATGTAATTATGTGAACGGCAAGTGCGAGTGCGGCCGCACCTGTGACCATGAGACCGTGGACGCAGACGGCTACTGCACCTTCTGCCATGCGCTGGTCGAGCCTTACACCATCGGGCAGAACCGGTATAAGAGCCTGGAAGCGGCTCTGGACGCCGCCAACGCCGGGGACACCATCACCCTCCGGGGCGACTTCTACCAGGGCAGCAAAACCGTAGAGATTAACAAACCCGTGACCCTGGATCTGGGCAACCATACCCTGACCAGCGATGCCGATGGCGCGCCGGTGCTGCGGGTACTGGCAGAGAATGTGACCATCCGGAACGGCACCGTGCAGAATACCCGCACCGCCAAGTCCAGCCCGGCGGTGACGGTGGGCGAAACGGTCGCGGCGGCCAAAGCGGGGCTGACCGTGAAAAACGTCAACTTCATCGGAAGCAGTGACGGAAATGCCCCCCAGGAAGATGCCCTCGACATTCAGAACGGTCATGCCAAGGTGGAAAGCGGCACCTTTAACGGCGGCATCTTTGCCCAGGGCGATCTGACCATGACCGGCGGCTCCACCACCAGACTGGAGCTGGGCTATGTCATGGGGAAGGTAGAGCTGTCCGGCGGCAGCTTTGACAGCATCCACTTCAATGCCAATCCGAACTACCTGGGACTGCTGGTCGAGGGCTATGCCTACCAGTCCGGCACCAGCCTGGTGAAGCTGGCGGACATGGACGATTCCACCAAGGTGGAGATCATCAAATGTACCCACCCGGACGGCCTGACGGCAGACACCGCCTGCCCCTACTGCGGCAAGAAATGCGGCCATGAAAACACCAGCAAGGAAACCGGCCTGTGCCCGGACTGCGGCTATCAGGCGTACCGGGCGAAAATCGGCGACACGCTGTACGAAACCGCACAGGCGGCTCTGGATGCTGCCACGGATCGCCAGAGGGTGACGCTTCTGGCCAATGACACCCTGCCCGACAACTATGTCCTGGACAAGGTCATCACGCTGGATATGAACTCGAAGAAGCTGACCGGAAGCGCGATGACGGTGACGGGAGAAGTGACCGTTCCGAGCAGCGGCAGTCTTGACGTGCCCATGGAGATTACGGGCAAGCTTACCCTCAACGGACCCGCCGCCACCCTGCTCCAGGATGTGTCCGTCCGGGCCTCCGGTACCCTGATTCTCGACCGCAGCACTGCCGCCGCGACCGGAACCATCTCAGTCTATGAAAACGGCCGCTTCGAGCTGCGCGACGGCTCCATCGGAAAACTCCACATCGACGGCGGCACGGCCACCCTTTCCGCCGGCCGTATTATGAGGAGCGTGACCGTGAAAAACGGGAACCTCCAGTCCATTCTGGCCGAAGGCAAGGCACTGCTGCTCAAGGCGGACGGCACCGTCATTGACGGCACCCGTTCGGCGGCCCTCGGAAATATGGAGATCGTGGATCACACCCATACCTTCGGGGAAGGGGGCAAGTGCGCTTGCGGCGCGGTGGCTCCCGTTCAGGTGGTGGCCGGGACGGAAAGCTCCTACTTTGACAATTTTGAGTCAGCGGTCAACAAGGCCATGACCCTGTCCGGCTCTACGGTGCGCCTGCTGAAGGACGTGACCCATTCCGGGGATAGCGGTATCTATATTAACAGCGGCACCTTCACCATCGACTGGAACGGCCATACCCTTTCCGGCAGCTTATGGGGCAATCTGCTGACCATCAGCGGCCCGGCCAACGTGACTTTGACGGACGGCTCCGGCACCAATACCGGCGGCGCGCGTCATACCGGCTACGCCGCGGCGGTGTGCTTTGCCGTGGGAAGCGAAGGCCGCGTGAATATCCAGGGCGGCACCTACTTCCCCAATGTGACGCGGTCGCAATACAGCTATGGCTCCGTTCAGATCAGCGGCGGTGTCTTTGAAAACACCGAAGGATCTGGCCAAACCTTTGCCCTTTATGATCTAGGCGACAGACCATTGTCACAGATGCTGGCTCCCGGCACGGCCTTTGCCTACGACAAAGACGGCAGCGACCTTCTGAATGCCTACAATGCAAATAAGCCGGATAACTATAGAACCGTCTACGCGGTGGAGCATACCCACGAAATCTTTGATGAGAACGGCGTGTGCGCCTGCGGCTACCCCTGCCCCCACGAAAATTGGACAGACGGCGTGTGCGATCTGTGCGGCAAGATCTGTGACCACGAGCGTTACGAAAACGGCAAGTGCACCGTCTGCGGCTATCCCTGCCCCCACGAGGACGTAACGGAAAAGGGCGGCGTTTACACCTGTCATACCTGCGGCCTGACCATGACCGTCATGGTGGAGACTGCGGACGGCAATGTCAGCTACACCACCGACCTGGCCGCCGCCCTGAATAACGCCGAGGACGGCACCACCGTGACGCTGCTGAGCGACCTTGTTCTGACGAAGAGCGCAAATATCGAAGGTGGTAAAGAAGTCACCCTGAACCTGAACGGCCACAATATTACCCGGGCGACCTGGCAGACCATCCAGGTGAAGGGCAATACCGGCAACGGTACTAAGACGAAGCTCGTCATCACCGGCTCCGGCGAGATTCGATTCAACGTGAAGGCCGCTGACGGCGGTCAGCTGGATATGAGCGGCTGGACGGGAACGGCAGCGGGTGTCGACCTTGAGAATGCCTGCGACTTCGTCGGCCCCACCGGGAACGGCCATCTGGATGCGCTGAATATCAGCAATTGGCGCAGCGACAACAAGGGCACCATCCTGCTCCAGGGCGGCACCATCGGCCAGCTTTGGCTGAACAGCTTCGAGAGCTTCCAGATGACCCTGGGGAGCCTGCTGAAATCCGGCTATGCGGCCAAGAGCGGCAGCGAATATCTGCTCTATGACCGTGCCATCAGCCAGTCGGACAATACGCTTAACGACCTGACCATCGTGCCCTGCCCCCACACCGGCCTGGATAGCTCCGGCCGCTGCACCTACTGCGGTGCCACAGGCTTTGTGGCCACCGTGACCAAGGACGGCGTGACCACCGGCTATACCGATTTCCTATCGGCACTCGACGAGATTTGCGATGGCAAGCGCGGCACACTGAAGCTGCTGAAGGATGTATCTGGACAATACGTGTATAGGATAAGCGGCACTCTGGATCTGAACGGCAAGAATCTGGCGGGCAAGCTGGTATGCGCCCAGGGAAGCAATTTGCGGATCGAAAACAGCGGCAGTATCATGTCCGGAATGGAGAAGCTGGAGGTGTGGAACGGCGCAAAGGTGACCATTGCCGATACCGCCGGAAGCATCCTCTTCGACATGGTGACTGTTGAAAGCGGCTCCGTAGCAGACCTGCTGCCCGAGGGCGGTGCCTACTTCAGGCTTGACATGCGCACCTGGATTTCCGCCGCAGAGGCGGCCACGAAGCAGACCTTGGGATCCGTAGTCGTGCGGGAAGCCCCCGTCAAGAGCGTGACCCTCACCGCCAACAAAACCTCTGTCCCCTACGGCGAGAGCCAGACCGTGACCCTGTCCGCTTCCGCCACGCTGAGCGAGGGCGCTACTGCCAGCTACGCCTGGGCTGAGGTGACGTCTCACGGCATTGAGCACATGGGGGAAGACGAAGCCAGCTTCACCCTGCCTGCGGGCGTGAACGCGGGCGAGCATACCTACCGGGTTTCCGTCACCGTGGGGGACTACACCCTGAGTGAGGTCATTGAGATCACCGTGACCAAGGCTCCGGGCAAGCTGGTAAACAAGGACTATCCCACCGAGTTTACCTACGGCCAAACGGTTCCCACCCCCAAGGCCGAGAACTTCACCTCCAATCACCCGGACGGTACTTTCAGCTACTATTGGTTGACAGGAGACGGTTCCATCAGACTGGAAACGGGTGCGAACCCGACACGTGCCGGTACCTACATGCTGTGTGCGACTTGGACGGCAGGAACCAACCACACCACAGCCAGTTTGAGCCTGGCAGTCACGATTCAAAAGGCCGCCCAGACTGCCAACATTGCGGTGGTCAACGAAACCATCTCCGGCAAGGGCGACGGCGGCGTGACCCTGAAGCCCTCCGCAGAGGTTTATGAAATCCGGAAGAAGGGCGAGGAGACCTTTGAATCGATATCGGCATCCCAGGGTGAGACCTTTCATACGCTTACCCCGGGAGTCTATGAAATCCGCCTGGCAGAGACGAAGAACTACCTGCCCTCCGCTCCTCAGGAGGTCACCGTCCAGCCCGGCCGGAAGCTGAAAGTCACCCTGCCGACCAATCAGGAAGGCTACACCCTGACGGCGAACAAGACCGAATTGGACTGGCACGAGGATGTGGAGCTGAGTTTCCAACTGGATTCCGTGGGTGCGTATAAGGCCGCAGATTTTGGCATCTGGGCGGAATCTGGAAGTGAGAAAACGAAGCTGACCCTCGGCAATGATGGTGCGGTCAAACTGACTGCCCCCGAAAAGGATATCACCATCACCGTCACCGGTGTGAAGACGGACGACCGTGCGCCCACGGCCTCCATCGAGGGCAGAGAGATCACGGGAGACGTCACTCATATCAGATGGAACGGCTTTGACGACAATCCGGCGGACGACTTTGTGAACGGCGATTTTGTGATTTCGGCAACGGATCGCGGCTCCGGCGTGGCCAGCATCTGGTACTGCCTGTCTGACAAACCCCTGACCCTGGCGGAAATGGACACCGCTTCCTGGGTGCGGCAAAGCAAGGTGTCTATCACCGAGGACGGGGTGTACTACCTCTACGTCAAGGCACTGGACAAGGCGAATAACCCGGGCTACGCCTGCACCGGCAAGCTGGTCAAGGAGAGCAATCCGCCCACCTTCTCCGGCGTGAAGAACGGGGAAACCTACTATGTGTCCCAGCAGCTGGAGATTCATGACGACGGTATGCCGGACTGGTATACGCAGGTAGGCGGAATCGGAACGGTTCCGAACGGCGGGAATGAGAACCCGGTCAAGCAGCGGCTCGATGGAAACTGCGACGCAACCTATACCATCAAAGCGGCTGACCGGTGCGGCAACGAGGCCACCATCACCGTGCACATGAAGCCCCTTTCCGAACTGACCAAGCCTATCGACGACATCCAGGCAGAAACAATTCGCAAATCCGACCGTGCCACCCTGGACGAGGTGGAAGCGACCCTCAAGGGTCTGGATGTGACCTATGCCACCGAGCCGGAGAAGAAGGAAATTAACGATGCGCTGGCTCGGATTGCGCAGCTGCGTCAGATTCTGGATCAGGTGGCGGCGGTAGAGGCGCAGATCGACGCACTGCCGGATTCCGTGGAGCCGTACCAGCAGACCGTGGAGGATACCCAGATCAAGCCCGCCCGGGATGCTTACAACAGCCTGACCGACCACCAGAAGACCCTGGTGGACAGCACGAAGCTTGACAAGCTGGTTCGGCTGGAAGCCCAGCTGAACGCCTGGACGATTACCGAGGGCGACGGCCAGACCTGGTACAAGGGCAGCTGGAACCCCTTGAGTTTCACTGTCAACGGTCAGACCCGGAAATTCTCCCAAGTCCTCTTGGACGGCAAAATGTACATCACGGCGACTCCCAGTTTCCTGGCAGTCAGCGGTTCGATAGACGAACCGTTTACCCTGACGCTGAAGCCGGAGCTTTTGCAGGTCTCGATGGAGCCTGGCGAACACACACTCACGGTGATCTACGGGGAAAACAACAGCGGAACCGGCACAGTTACCTTCACCGTCGAGATACCTGCCAATTACCTGGATGTGACGGGCAAACCGGAATTTGACGGCAAGACCACCGTGACCGTCGATGGGAAGGAATATCCCATTGAGGAAATGAACGGTACGCGTTATGTCAACCTGCCGGAAACCGGCGATCTGCTGACCATCTACTCCTTTAAGGACGGCACCCCGGCGGGCTCCTACACCAACTATCCCACGGGTATGCAGGTGTTCCGCATCACCCGGCAGGAAGGCGGCGCGAAGGCCGAGGAAATCACCGAGTTTGCCAATCTTCTGAACTACGCCGGCTGCTCCATCCGCATCAGCGGCAAGCAGGGCATCCGGATGATCACCGGCATTGACCAGAACGTGAAGAAGAGCCTGGTGAGCAAGGCGGGTCTGGCCGGCTACACCCTGGAGGAATACGGCACCGTGGTTCAGTGGGCGGACACCCTGGGCAGCAACACTCTGAATCTCAGTAGCAGCAACAAGAAGAATTACGCCTACAAGAAGGGCAAGGCCGACCCCATCTTCGCCAAGGCGGACGGCATGATTCAGTACACCAATGTGCTGGTGGGCTTTACGGATGCCCAGTGCGAGCCGGATCTGGTCATGCGTCCCTACATCAAGCTGAAGGACACCGCCACCGGCGAAACCGTGACCCTTTACGGCGGCAGCGTCACCCGTTCCATCGGCTACGTTGCCTGGCAGAACCGGGACACCTACAAGCAGGGAACCGCAAGCTACAAGTACGTCTGGAACATCATCAACAGCGTAGATTTCAGCAAGTACCCCAACTAAGGAGGCGGACGGATGAAAAAATTCTTTGTGATTTTTCTGGCACTGACCCTTGCCCTGGGCACGGGCTGCTCCAATCAAGGGGAGCAGCCCACCACCCCGGTGGCTGTGGCGTCGGCACCTACAACGGCACCCGCTCCGGCGGATGATCAGACCGAGCCTACCGAGACCACTGCCCCCGCCGCCCCCCGGACGGTGGAGGGCACCATTCGGGGCATCCACATTCCGGCGATCCTCAGCTTCCCCCAGCGGGGGGACATCGTCCAGGTGACGGGCTATCCGGATGAGGCCACGGCCACCGTGACGGTGGGAGATGCCCAGGGCAGCCTTGCCAAGGTGCTCCTGCGCTTCGACAGCGAGGAAAGCTATGAAGCCTGGCAGGCCTACGCCAAGTACAACACCCGGGTTTTCGAAGGCTATACCCTGGTGGGGGAGCCTTTGGCAACCCTGAAAACCAACACACAGATGACGGTGCTGGACGATCTGGGAGAATGCTATCTGGTGCAGACCGAGGATCTGACGGGCTACATCGCCAAGACCCAGGCCAGCAAGTGGCGGATTAAGGGGAGTAGTTCCAGCTCCGGTTCCGGTTCCGGCGGCTCCGGTACCGGCAAGGACGGGGGAGACATTTCTCTGACCGGCTTTGCAGGCGACATTTGCCCGGTGCTGCTGGCGGACACCGTGAAAACCGGAGCGGCTCAGGTTCGGGCTGACGGCGGCCGGGTGGTGCTCAAGTATTTTGACCGGGGGGACAAGGTTCAGCTGGTGCTGGACGCGGAAGTGGCCCCGGAAATTCCGGGCTATGCCCTGATTCTGGAGGACGGCGTATTGGCTTACATTCCGGTAGACTGGGTGGAAAAGCCCGGCGACGAGGTTTTCCAGCCCTGGGAGGGCTATGCGGGCTATCAGTGCAAGCGCTACGACAATTTTGAGCTGGCGGGCAAGAGCCTGGGCCAGCTGAGCGGCAACAAGAAGATCACCGTTCTGTGGAAGAGCGGCGATGTGCTGCTGGTTCAGTCCGGTGACAGCGTTTCCTATATTGCTGAGTCCACCGCCCGAACCACCCCCATTCCCAGAAGCAGCGGCGGCTCCTCCGGTTCCGGCGGTTCCGGCGGCGGCTCCGGCGGCGGTGACTGGACCCCGCCTAAGCTGTAACACAAACCGAAAAATCCCCTATGCCATCGGAAAATGGCATAGGGGATTTTTGCGTATCGGCGGGTTGTGTAAATAAGCGCACACTTGAATAGAAGTTGTCATTGCGAACCAGTGACCGATGTCACTGGTGTGGCAATCCCCCGGTAATTCCGAGAGCTCTCGAAAATACAGGGATAGGGGCGGCAATTGGCCACAAGAGGCGCCTCTTGTAGTCCGAGAAGTGCCTTTGCGCTCTTTCAACGGCTTTCGGAAGAACCGGGGGATTGCCACGGCAGTGTGCGCACTGCCTCGCAATGACATGCGTTTAACGGCACCATCCTGCAATAACATGCGTGATACGAAGGCTTTGCTCACTTTTCCTCGGCACTGCGGATATTGCGCACGTGCATATAGACGGTATTCTTATTGATGCCCAGCAGCTCCGCGACCCGGACGATGCTCTCCTTGAAGCTGAAAATGCCCTGGGCGTAGAGCCGCTCCACGATGACCTTATTTTTGCAGGCGGTGGAAATGGACTTGTCCCGATGCACTTCCGCCGACACCCGTTCCACCATGTCCGCAATCAGGGATTGGGAGCTGGTGGCGAAATTCTCCGTCGGGACAGGGACGGCGGGAACCGGGGGCAGGGGAACATCCGGCATCAGGTTGGCAAGTACGTCATAGAAAGGGGTGTCCAGGTACAGATTCATGCACAGAAGGCCGATGATCCGCTGATGCTCGCCCCGGATGGGAATGGTGGTGGATTTTAAGTGGGTGCCGTCCTTCTTGGTGGTGAAGTAATTCTTCGTCGTAACATAGGAACGGTCGGCTCGGATTTCCGACAGCATTTGCAGGGCCAGATCCGTAATGGGGGAGCCAACCGCCCGGCCGGTGTGGTGGCCGTTGCAGATGGCGATGACGGAGTTGGACAGGGATGCCAGGCTGTGGAGCACAATTTCGTAGTGGGCGCCAAGGTAGGCCGAAAGGCCTGGCACCATGGCGGCGTAGGAGTCGAGAATTGCTTTGTCAACGGAAGTCAGTTTGATTTCAATATTGTCCATAACCAGCTTCGCAGCGTAGCTGCGAACACCTCCTTTTTGCAGGTTTGACCCGGGGAACTTTCATGGCCGCAAGGAAATAGTGGGAAAGAAGCCGGGACCTTTCATGTTTCCAAAACCTTATGCTATTGTAACGAGAATCGGATGAAAAAACAAGTTGTGAAATCATACAAAATCATCTCTGCAATAAACAAAATTTTAGCCACTAAAATTATTGACAGTTTATAGAGAAGCGTATATAATGATGACACTCCAGAAGGACAATTGCCCATGACGGGTAAACATTTTTGGAGGATACGACAAGTAGAACTGGAGGAAAATCCATGAAAATCATTCATACACCCAACGCACCCGCGGCCATCGGCCCCTACTCCCAGGCGATTGTATCCAACGGCACCCTGTACGTCAGCGGTCAGATTCCCGTGAATCCCGCAACCGGCGCTTTTTCCGGCGACACAATTGCAGCGCAGGCCGAGCAGAGCTGCAAAAACGTGGGCGCGATACTGGAAGCCGCCGGTGTCGGCTTTGACAAGGTGGTCAAGACCAGCTGCTTCCTGGCGGACATGGCGGACTTCGCCGTGTTCAATGAAGTCTACGCCAAGTATTTCGTATCCAAGCCCGCCCGGGCCTGTGTGGCGGTGAAAACCCTGCCCAAGGGCGCTCTGTGCGAGATCGAGGCCGTTGCCGAGCTGTGATTCAGGCAATCCCAAGAAATAAGCCGGTCTGACCCCCGGTTTATCAATGTTATTAAATATGAGAGGAGTCAATTATTATGAAGAGAATGCTTGCCATTGCGCTGGCCGCACTGCTGGTATTCGGCCTGACTGCCTGCGGCGGCACCATTGAAAAGGCCGATACCCCCGTCGCTTCCGCCGCCACCGGTGCTGCCGGAGAAACCGCCCAGACCAAGCAGGTGGTGGTCGGTGTGAGCATGGGCGCAACCACCATGGATCCTGCCCACGAGTACGAGTGGGATGCCGAGATGATGCTGCACTCCGTGTACCCGACCCTGGTCACCAGCGACTACGCCGATGAATCCAAGATCCTGCCCTGCGTGGCTTCCGAGTGGGTCATCTCCGACGATGGCCTGACCTATACCTTCACCCTGAACCAGGGTATCAAGTTCACCACCGGCAAGGAGCTGAAGGCTTCCGACGTGGCATTCTCCCTGAACCGGCTGAAGGGTGCCGCCGGAAATCCGTCCTTCCTGCTGTCCAGCGTGGAGAGCGTGGAGGCCACCGGCGATTATGAAGTGACCGTCACCCTGTCCGAGCCCAACCCCGCTCTGCTGAACATTCTGACCCGAGCATCCGCCGGTCTGTATGATGCCGAGGTCGCCCAGGCCAACGGCGCCACCTGCGACAGCAGCGATGCCGGTCAGGCTTACTTTGACACTACCTCTATCGGCTGCGGCCCCTACAAGATTTCCTCCTTTAACAGCGGCTCCGAGCTGGTGCTGGTGAAGAACCCGGATTCCTACTTCCCTGCCGGTAATGTGGATACCTACATCATCCGCAACATTGCCGACTCCGCTACGCAGCAGATGGAGCTGGAAGGCGGCGACCTGGACTTCGCCCTGGATTTGACCGCTGACCAGACCGCCCTGCTGGAGGGCAACGAGAACATCAAGCTGGTGAGCTTTGACACCATGGATCTTTTCTTCCTGGGTCTGAACGCCAGCGAGGAGTACGGCAAGGAGCTGGCCAACCCCACCGTCCGTGAGGCCATCCGTTACGCCATCGATTATCCCGGCCTGTGCGCTCTGGCCGGCAACGGCGCTACCACCCCTGCCGGTATTATTCCCAAGGGCTTCCTGGGCTACGCCGGGGAAACCACCATTACCCGGGATGTGGAGAAGGCCAAGGCACTGCTGACCGAGGCGGGCTATCCGGACGGCATTACCTTCAGCATGGGTGTCATCCCCGACATGGCTCCCGACGGCGTTTCCTTCATGACCCTGGCTCAGAAGGTGCAGGCGGATCTGGCCGAGGCCGGTGTCACCGTGAACATTGAGCCTCAGGAGGTCGCCGTTTACCTGGAGGGCTACCGGGACGGCAAGCAGCAGTCCGTTATGTGCCAGTGGGGCCCGGACTACAACGATTCCAACAACCAGCTGGCCTTCCTGCCCGGTAACACCGTAGGTCTGCGTCTGGGCTGGGCTGCGGAGATGGATCCGGAGCTGGCTGAGCTGGGACAGAAGGCTTCCGTGGAAACCGACAGCGACAAGCGTGCCGAGCTCTTCACCGAAATCCAGAAACATATGGACGAGAAGAATGCTCCCGCCGTGGTGCTGCTCCAGCCCGGTAAGACCTGGGCAGTCAGCAGCCGCCTGAAGAATCTGACCGTCAGCGCTGCCTTCTGCTTTGACTTCGTCAGCCTGGATGTCCAGTAAGTTCTAACGCACGGGCAGCAGACTTTTCCACAGCAAAGAAGCTGCAAGGAAGGGTTTGCTGCCCCCTTTTATAAGAGGGAACTCCGATTCAGAGTTTTTGAGACTGTCAAAAAAGCATGTCATTGCGAGCCAGTGCTCACACTGGCGTGGCAATCCCCCTAACATTCAAATATTTTAGTTCCTAAACCGGAAGTTTTTACGTCTAACCGGGGGATTCCCACACCAGTCTGCGGACTGGTTCGGAATGACAATGTATCTTTCGGACTTTCTCGACAACCTGGAAAACTCTGATTCAGAGCTTCCATCACGCCACGATACAATATGAGGTTTCTGAATCATGAATATGGTGAAATACATCCTAAGAAGAATACTGCTTATGGTCATCGTGCTGGCGGGTGTGTCCGTCATTACCTTCGGCATTGCCCATAATATCCCCGGTGACCCTCTGGCGGCCAACCTGGGGCAGACGGCCATGAGCGACCCCACAATCGTCGCCGCCTACACGGAAAAATGGGGACTGGATAAGCCGGTCACGGTTCAGTACTTCAATTACGTCAAGAATTTCCTGTCCGGCGACTGGGGTACCTCCATCCGCACCAAGCGGCCGGTGCTGGAGGACTTGGCGGAGGCCATCCCCGCCACCTTTGAAATGGCAACCCTTGCCACTATTTTTTCCATCGTCTTTGGCCTGCTCTTCGGCATTTTCTCCGCGGCCAGGCACAATAAGCTGCCGGATCATGTGCTGCGGTTTTTGTCGCTGGTGGGCATTTCCATCCCGGCCTTCTGGCTGTCGATCTTAATGATCTACGTTTTCTATCTGAAGCTTCACTGGGTGCCCGGTTCCGGCCGGTTCAGCTCCCAGTGGCTGGGTGCCAAGTTCCCCACGGGCTTCCTCATCTGGGATGCCATCACCTGCGGGGAGCCGGAGCTTCTGAAAGACGCCCTGAGCCACCTGATTATGCCGTCATTGGTGCTGGGAGCCTCCACCATGGGTATCCTGACCCGAACCGTCCGTTCCAGCACCTTGGAAGCCATGCAGATGGACTATCTGCGCACCGCCAGAGCCAAGGGACTGAGCCAGGGACGGATTCTGTGGAAGCATGTGACGAAAAACGCCCTGATTCCTTCCGTGACCATGTTCGGCCTGTGCTACGGGTCGCTCCTTGGCGGCACGGTGCTGGTGGAGACCCTGTTCTCCTATCCGGGCATCGGTCTGTACGCCTATAAGGCGGCTTCCACCCTGGATTATCCCGCAATCATGGGCACCACGATCCTGATTGCGGCCATCAATGTATTTATGAATTTCATCGTGGATATTATCTATGCCTTTATCGATCCTCGGATCCGGTATTAAAGAAAGGGAAGCGGATGTATGAATCAAGTCAAAAAGTTTATCCGGAAAAATCCCCTTGCCTTCGCGGGCATCCTAATCTGGATCGTTTTTATTATCTTCGCCCTGTTCGCGCCCATGATCGCCGCCTGTGACCCCCTGGCGCAGGATCTGACCAGCCGGAACATGGGCCCCAGCGCCGCCCATTTTTTCGGCACGGACAGCCTGGGTCGGGATGTTTTCTCCCGGGTGGTTTACGGCGCAAGAATTTCCGTGCCCTCGGGCATTCTGGTGGTCATCATCGCCTGCCTTTTCGGAACCGTCTACGGCGCGGCGGCCGGCTTCTTCGGCAAGGCGGCAGACGAGGTGCTCATGCGCTTTGCGGATATGGTCATGTCCTTTCCGGGCATTCTGCTTGCCATGGCACTGGCCTCCATTATGGGCAAAAGCATGATGAACGCGGTTCTCGCCATCGCCCTGGTGTCCTGGCCCAAGTATGCGCGCATGATGCGCAGCATGGTGCTGGTGGTGCGGGAATCCGAGTACGTCACCAGCGAACGAGCCATCGGCCAGAGCCGACTGCACATTCTCATGCACACCGTCATTCCCAACTGCCTGTCGTCTCAGCTGGTGCTGGCCTCCACGGACGTGGGCACCGCCATTCTGACCTTCGCCGGTCTGAGCTTTCTGGGCATGGGCGTCATCCCGCCCACCCCGGAGTGGGGCTACATGGTCTCCGACGGCGTGGGGATTCTGAAGTACTGGTGGATCAGCTTTTTCCCCGGACTTTCCATTTTTCTGGTTTCCATTGCCGCCAACTTCATCGGCGATGCCATCCGGGATATCCTGGATCCCAGAATGAGAACCCAGAGCTAAGGAGGAAACAATCATGGATTATCAAAGAAGAATCGCCGCCCTGCGCGCCGGAATGGCTGAACGGGGACTGGCTGCTTACCTGGTTCCCGCGGATGCCGGCATGGAATATCTGTCCGGGGTCAAGCGGGTTTACCGGAACTATACCCATATGCGCCAGAACTGCCTGGAGCTGGCAGGCCTGGTCATTACCCCCAGCGACGTGGTCTATTTCATTCCCCGGCTTACCGGTATGGGCACGCTGCCCTTCCTGGAGGGCACCGCGGTGACCAAGGCCGTGTCCATCCAGGATCCCGACCTCACCGGCGAAACCTGGATCCGGGAATTAAAGGCTCTGGGCCTTTCCGGCAAGCACATCGGCGTGAACCGGGACATCAGCGCCCAGGCGGTGCTGATGCTCCAGAATGTGCTGGAAGCCAAAGTTACGGAAGAGTCCGATCTGGTGGATTCCCTGCGAGCCGTCAAGGACGAAGAGGAAATCGGCCTCATGCGCAAGAACGCGGAAATTGCCGACCAGGTCTATCACGAGATCATGCCTATGATCCGTCCTGGCGAACGGGTGCGCAGCATCGAGCGGGAGATTGAGCGGCTGTTCGAAACCCATGGCTGCGCCTGTCCCTCCTTCCCGGGGGAGTGCATCGTCCTGGGCCCCAACTCCGGCCCCATCTTCGGCATGAACTACGATAAAATCGAAAAGGGCTACACCGTGGCCTTTGACTTTGGCGGCATGTACCAGGGCTACTGCTCCGACTTCGGCCGGACGGTGTTCGTAGGCGAGCCGGACAAGGAACTGATCCGCTATCACGAGCTGGTGATGAAGGCTCAGTCTGACGCCATGGAGGCCCTGAAGTCCGGTCAGTGTACCGGCCAGATGCTCAACGACATTGCCCACGGGGTGATGGAGGAGGCAGGGGTCGGCCCCAACTTCATCCACCGTCTGGGTCACTGCATCGGCAAGGATGTCCACGAGCGTCCCTTCATCGCACCCGGTGAGCAGACCGTGCTGAAGCCCGGCATGACCTTCACCGTGGAGCCCAGTATTGTGGTGGTCAAGCGGTGCTGCGTCCGGGTGGAGGACGTGGTTCTGCGGACGGAAACCGGCTATGAGTGCCTGAACAAGATCACAAAGGATATTGTGGTCGTGGAAGCGTAACGGGGGGAAACACCATGGGGGAAACATTATTGGAGGTCAAGGAGCTGCAAACCAGCTTCTTTACCGAGCGGGGCGTGGCTCCCGCGGTGGACGGCATCAGCTTTACCGTGGGTAAGGGTCGGGTGCTGGGCATCGTGGGCGAGTCCGGCTCCGGTAAGAGCGTCACCTCCCTGTCCGTCATGCGGCTTTTGCAGGAGCCTGCGGGCAAGATTATGGGCGGCCAGATTCTTTTCAAGGGACAGGACTTAACCAAGCTCACCGACAAGCAGATGCAAAAAATCCGGGGCAGTCAGATTTCCATGGTCTTCCAGGAGCCCATGACCGCCCTGAACCCGGTGTATACCGTAGGCGACCAGATTGCGGAAGTGTACATGGTTCAGCAGAAGCTGAAAAAGAAGGAGGCCTGGGCTAAGGCCACGGAAATGATGGGCCTGGTGGGCATTCCCAGCCCGGAGGAGCGGATGAAGGTCTATCCCCACCAGATGTCCGGCGGTATGCGCCAGCGGGTGGTCATTGCCATGGCGCTGGCCTGCCGTCCTGACCTGATTATCGCCGATGAGCCTACTACGGCTCTGGACGTGACCATTCAGGCGCAGATTCTCCGGCTGATGAAAAAATTGCAGCAGGAGACCGGTACCGCCATCATGCTCATTACCCATGACCTGGGAGTCATCCGTCAGATGTCCGACGACGTGATTGTCATGTACTGCGGCCAGATTGTGGAAAGCGGCACCGTGGGGCAGATTTTCTCCCACATGAGCCATCCCTATACCATGGGACTGCTGGCCTCCATCCCCACCTTGCGCGACGACGGAGGACGGCTGAAGGCCATCGAGGGCATGGTGCCTTCCCTGTACGACCTGCCCACGGGCTGCCGGTTCCATCCCCGGTGCCCCTACGCAACCGAGCAGTGCCGGGCCAATTGTCCGGAGCTGCGGGAAGTGGAGCCGGGGCACTATACCCGCTGCTTCCGGGACAGCTTCGGAAAGGAGTGAGCCACATGGAGAAAAAAGTACTGGTCAGCGTAAAAGACATCCGGGAGGAATTCCCGGTGAGCACCGGCTTTGCCAAGAAGGGAGTCGTGAAGGCTCTGGACGGCATTTCCTTTGACATCTATCAGGGGGAGACCGTAGGCCTGGTGGGCGAGTCCGGCTGCGGCAAATCCACCCTGGGTCGGGTCATCCTGAACCTGATTCCCGCCACCTCCGGAAGCGTCAGCTTTGAGGGGCATGAAATTGCCGGCCTGTCCGACAGCCGGATGCGCCCTTACCGGAAGGATATGCAGATCATCTTCCAGGATCCCTACGGCTGTCTGAACCCCAGGCAGAAGGTCTATGACATCATCGCCGCGCCCCTGCGTTTGCAGGGGGTGAAGGATAAAAAAGAGCTGGACGAGCGGGTCTTCGGCCTGATGGAGAAGGTAGGGCTGCGCCGGGATTACTACGACCGGTTCCCCCACGAATTTTCCGGCGGCCAGCGGCAGCGCATCGGCATTGCCCGGGCCATCGCCACCCATCCCAAGTTTATCGTCTGCGACGAGCCGGTGTCCGCCCTGGACGTGTCCGTCCAGGCTCAGGTGGTAAACCTGATTCAGGATTTGCAGGCGGAGTTCCAGCTGACATACCTGTTCATCTCCCACGACCTGAGAGTCGTCAAGCACCTGTGCGACCGGGTGCTGGTCATGTATCTGGGCGTGGTGGTGGAAATGGGCACCAAGGCACAGATTTACGGCCATCCTGCCCATCCCTATACCGGGGCACTGCTGTCCGCCGTGCCGGAGGTGACGGAGGCGGGAATGCCGGATAAGCCCATTCTGGAAGGCGAAATTCCCAGCCCTCTGAACGTGCCCACGGGCTGCCGGTTCCACACCCGCTGCCCCTACGCAACGGAGAAATGCGCCCGGGAGGTACCGCCTCTGCGAGACCTGGGGGACGGCCACAGGTGCGCCTGTTTTTATGATTTTAACCGCCGGACAGGAGGCAATTCATGAACAAAAGAATCCAAAAATTGCAGAAAATCCTTCAGGAGCAGCAGCTGGACTGGGCGCTTTACGCCACCTCCGGCAATATGCAGTATTTCCTGGACGACGACAGCTACGCCTGGCAGCGGACGCCCTTCACCGGTTTTGTCATCAACGACGGCACCGGTGACCAGGTGGCGGTGCCGGACTGCGTGCTGTGCATCCCCAGTCAGGGGGAGCCGGTGCTGATTCTGACTCCCATCCGGAACCGGGACATGGGAAACATTACCGTCCGGAAGGTTGTGGGGCCTCTGGCCATGTTCACCGGAATGCTGGAAGCCACTCTCACGGGCAATCGATTTGCCATCGGCAACAGCTGCTATTCCTATCTGGAAGACTACATCCATGAATTCAACCCCGGTGCGCAGGTCGTGAAGGGGGAGGACTTCGGCAGAAAGCTTCGCGCCATCAAGGACGAGAAGGAAATCGCCATTATCCGCAGACTTTGCGAGTTTACCGACGAGACCATGGAAAAGGTGACCCACATCCTCAAGCCCGGCATCTCCAACTGGGAGGTGGAGCAGTACCTCTTTGACCTGGGCAAGGAGCTTGGCTGTGTGGAGCAGCCCTTCGGCCCTACAGTGCGCTTCTACCAGACCGGAAAGGAAAGGGACTTCCGGGTAGACGGCTACCGCACCTCCTCGGTTCTGAAAGAAGGCTCCTCCATCAGCTTTGACTACGGCTACACCTGGAGAGGCTACAATACGGACTTTGGCCGAAGCTTCTACTGCGGCAAGGCTCCGGAGGAGATTCGCCGTGCCTATGCCGTCTTGCAGGAAGCTCAGCAGATGGTCATTGACCGGATTCAGCCCGGCGACCCCATGACCTATGGCTTCCAGATGATTCATGACCATGTGGAAAAGGCGGGCTACACCGACTGCGTCCGGCATTACTTTGATTTTGACCTGCTGGGCCATCAGGTGGGCATTGAGGTGCACGAGGGCCCCTGGCTCCACACCCAGCAGACTGAGGTCTTCCAGCCCGGCATGATCTTCACCATCGAGCCGAAATTCTGGTGGCCGGAGCACTGCTTCATGCGGGTGGAGGACATGATTCTCATGACTGACCACGGCGCCGAGTGCCTGACGAATTTCGACCGGAACCGGTTCGAGCTGGACGTGTAATATGGAAAGAACCATGCTTGTAAACGGCAGGATGCCCATTCTGGGTCAGACCCCTGCCATGGCGGTGCTGAACCACGCCGGAGATCCGCCGGATTTATTCGGCTATGTGGGCCCATGCACTGCCGCCGATGCCCCGGACTGGCGCAATCCCCTTCCTGAGGATGCGGTGCTGGATTTGGAGGGGGCGTTGTTGCTGCCCGGCTTCTGCGATCTGGACATCGGCCTGGATCATTTTTCCGGGGAATGCAGTGAGTATTATCCTGCCTATCGCCTGGCGGCGGACGCTCTGTATCGGGGCGTGCTGTCCGTGGGCGTCCGGGGAGACGGGCAGGTTTTGGAGGCGCTGGAGGGGGTGGCCAATGACTACACCCTTTGGGCACCCCAGATTGCCCGATGGAACCCGGACAGAATCCCATCTTCCTACGCTGTCTTCTACGGCGCGCCGGAGAAGGGCACCCGGGAGGAAGAAATGTACCTGCAAAAGGTGAGAAGAGCCCTTCGCCTGGGAAAAATTCCCGGGGTGGCCACCGGAAAAAGCCCCCGGGAGCGGGTGAACGGCCTTTCGCCCCTGGTTCGGGCGGCGGAGCTGATTCACCAGGGAGGCTACGGAAAGCAGGAGGCTATCCGAGCTGTTACCGAGAACAACGCCTTCCTGCTGGGTCTGAGCCAGCGGACGGGCTGTCTGAAAACTGGCATGGAGGCGGACGTGAACGTAGTGCCCTACGAGGCGCTGGAAGATTTGCGGCAGCTGCAAAATCTGCGCATGACCGCCCGTGGCGGAAGGCTCATCTGGTCACATATGAAAGCCATGGAGCGCATCCGCTTCTGCGTTGCCGCTCCCGGATGTGAGTAGGGAAACTCCGGTGAAATCCCCTTCGGCCAGCGAAAAATCTCTCGCTGTCAGCGCCTGCGGATTTCATCAGAGCTTTCCTGGAAGGAGAAAATAATATGGAATTTACCAATGCGGAAGTGAACATCGAGGTTTTGAAGCAGCGAGCCTACAATATGCGCTGGGCGGAGGTGCCGGAGGGGGTCATTCCGCTGACCGCCGCGGACTCGGATTTCCCCGCCGCCCCGGAGATCGGTCAGGCCCTGAACGACTACATCAGCGGCGGCTATTTCTCCTATACCCCCAAGCTGGGCTATCCCTCCCTCCGGGAGGCGGTGGCCAAGGCCATGTGGGAGCGCAAGGGCGAGAAGGTGAACCCCGATCTGGTGCTGCCCATCGACAGCGCCGCCCGGGGTATGGATGCCATCGCCAAGACCGTTCTGGAGCCCGGAGACGAGGTCATCGTCTTTGACCCGGTGGATTTGCTCTTCGGCATCTCCATGCGGGGCTGCGGGGCTAAGGTCATTCTGTATCCCATGAAGCGCCGTGCCGACGGCTCCATCGATTTTTCCGATCTGGAAGACTACATTACCCCCAAGACGAAGATGCTGGGTCTGTGCAATCCCCACAATCCTCTGGGCAAGCTCTATCCCCTGGAGGATCTGGATCACATTCTGTCCCTGTCCGAAAAGTACGGCTTCTACATCATGAACGACGAGGTCTGGTCGGATATCGTCTATCCGGACGCAACCTTCCGCAGCATTCTGAGCCTGGGTAATGATCGCAACAAGCGGACTCTGACGGTGTTCGGCTTCTCCAAGAGCTTCGGCATTGCGGGTCTGCGGGCAGGTGTGGTCTACTGCCAGGACAAGGCGCTGTTCGATAAGCTGGTGGTTGCTTCCCAGGTGGATACCACCATCGGTGGCGTATCCTCCCTGACCCAGGTGGCGGCGGAGACCTGTCTGACCAAGTGCTACTACTGGGTGGATGCCCTGATTGCGCGGTTGACGAAGAACCGGGACTACGCCTATGAGCGGCTGAACAACATGCCCGGCGTCACCTGCGAAAAGCCGGAGGCCACCTTCGTGATCTTCCCGGACATTTCCTCTTTCGGAATGCCGGCAGATCATATGGTGAAGTATCTGGCGGAAGAATACAAGGTTTCCCTGGTGCCCGGCGGCGGCTTCTACTTTGGCCCCGGCTCTGAAGGTCATGTGCGCATCTGCCTTGCCACCTCTTTCGAAATTCTGAAGGAGGGCCTTGACCGGATGGAAGCCGGCCTGAAGGCACTGAAAAAGTAAAGAAAAAATTCCCCGATTCTGTTTCCAGAATCGGGGAATCCAGGCGTTTTGAGAGGTAACCAAAGCCTTCCCCTGGGGTGGTGCTCCGCGCAGCGAATCAAAATCTAACAATTG
>OLHA01000384.1_pt1 | contig 25834 bp, 30 predicted proteins | sample 1605961 | NCBI WGS metagenome assembly OLHA01 (sample SAMN03283288) | human gut metagenome | biome: human-associated habitat; material: feces | host: Homo sapiens | place: Peru | collected 2012
ATACCACCGAAACGACGTACGTTAACGTCACCGTTTGGCTTACGGCTCCAAGGACAGCCCCAGTGTTCTAACTGATATAACTCTTCAGGTGCCTGGTGAACGAACTTCTCAACAACATCCTGCTCACATAGCCAGTCACCACCAGCTACTGTATCTTCAAAGTGTTTTTCAAGGCTGTCATCTTCACCGATTACGCCCGCAGCACCACCTTCTGCTGCCACAGTGTGACTACGCATTGGGTAGACCTTGGAAATTAAGGCGATATTCAGTGTAGGATCCTGTTCTGCCACGGCGATTGCTGCACGGAGGCCTGTACCACCAGCACCAACGATCGCGACATCGGCTTTAACTATATCCACTTCATTCTCCTAAGAAAAAGGTTCTAGAACTAATAAATAAATAGTGTCCCGCATGCGGGGCACTGCTTCCGAGATTTTAACAAAAAAATGATAAATTAATTATCATTTAATGAAGATATTTTTAAAATGGAATAAAAAGATATAATTAAAATAAATAAAATAATAATCAATATATATTTCATAAGTTCCTCCTATTATATATATACGAAATATAATAATGAAATTCCTTTTTTTAACAAAAAAAAGATGCTACTGCATCATTTCTTTAATTTTATCCTTAGCTGTATTTACCGTATTATAATCAGGTTCCATTACAAAAGCTATTATATCACCTAAACTATATGTATAATCTCTTCCGTTTGCACCATCTAAACTATATTCTTCTATATTCCATTCTGACATATCAGATAGTTGCATTCTTACTAATGCATAAATACTTTTTGAATCAAAATTTGTTTGAAAAGTTCCTTTTAATCCCTCTAATATTGATAAATATTTATTTAAGATAACATTTGAAGTTGAAACTTTCTTTACCATCGCCTCTATAACGTGAAGTTGATTTTTTCCTCTTTGTCTATCTCCACCTTCAAAATTTTTTCTAGCTCTAGAATAAGCAAGTGCATATTCACCATTTACAGTATTATATCCTTTATAAAATTGATAACCATATGTATTAAAATCAAATTCCGAATAAACATCAATACCACCAATAATATCTACAGCTTTAATTAAGGTTGAAAAATTAAGTCTAATATAATAATTTATATCAATACCTAATAAATCTTCAATTGTAGTAATAGACATATCAACACCATATAATCCAGCATGAGTTAAAATATCCCTCGGTCCTGTTGTTCCGTGCAACAAGACGTAATAATCTCTTGGAATTGTAACAAGTAAAATTTTCCTATTATTTGGATTTACAATTGCTAAAATATTAACATCACTTCTTGAAACATTAGAAATTTCACCATCAGTATCAATACCAGATATATACACAATAAAAGGATCTTTTGTAACATCTATTTTTTTAGCAGTAACATTAACTCTTGCTTTAACCTTTATAGTATAAATGTATTTTAATGATGTAGTTAATGCATCATTTTCTTCTATCATTTTTTTATTTTGTTCACTTAATATAATCGCATTAGTATTGCCAAGTTTTAAATCTGTACAAATGGCAAACAAATTCTCATAATATACTTCTTCATAATTTATCTCATCTTTAATATTATCAGAAACAATATCGTACGATTCATCATTACTATATAATGTACCTATTTTTAAATTATTTAAATCACTAATTTCATTATAATCAGAATCACTTAATACAGCTACATAAAAGGTTTCTAATATATTATTATTTTGTAATGAATTAATAAAACCATCAGTTTTACTTAAATAAATATATATAATTAAGTTAATTATAATAAATATTAAAGAAATTATTATTGAAATTATTTTAAAAATAAATTTTTTTAAAATAAAATCAGATAAAAAATCAAATACTAATATTATAGAACATATAACACAGTATATAACAATATATTGTGTTGGAAACATATTCATCTTTAACAAAATAAATAAAATAGCAAAAAAAGAGAAAACAAAAGAAACTTTAACTATTAAATTTAAAAGTTTTATTATTCTCTCTTTCATAAATACCATTCTTTCTTTTATAAAATTTATAAATTATTAAAATTCCAATTAAACTACCAATGGAATCAATTAAGACATCTCTTATTTCACCAGATCTGCCAAATACAAAAAGTTGATGTATCTCATCACTACAAGCATATATAACACACATTAATATACTAATTATCAATATTTTAAAGTTATTATTCATATATAGTCTTATCAAATTATAAAATAATATACCAAGTATTAGATATATAGTAAAATGCGCAGATTTTCTTACTGGAAAAACTAAATTCCCATAAATTATATTTAATTCTTCTTCATTAAATTCATAATTACTTAATTTTTCTACAATATTTATTAATTTATCTATTACACCATTACTTGCTTTATCAGAATCATATGATGGTTGATTTGAAAAATAAAATATTAAACACATCCATAATACTAATAAAATAATTGAAATTATTTTTTTCATATTTCAGCATCTTTTTTTGATTTTTTTAATCTATCAAAAAAAGTAATAATTACATATGATAAAAAAATACTAATAAAAGATGAAATAATAAATAAGTTTATATGTAATAATGAAAACATTCTTGATAATATAAATATAACATAAATATGAATTACATATATAAAATCAGCCATCTTTCTCATTTTTTTAGTATCATTTAGCTTTAATGATGAGTTCAAATAAAAACTTAATATAAATAATAAAATAGATGGGACAAAATTAAATAATGTAATATCAGTTGTAATATCTAGACCGATTTTTTTTGATAAAAATAAAAATTCTAAAAAAGCAACGATTACACTAAAAATTAGAAGAATAAAATATTTCACCCAATTTATTTCAAAAAAGCGTTTTTGATTATGTATTAATTTGCCAATAATTAACATTGGTATAGCAAAGAACAAAGCATTTCTACCACCACCAAATTTATTAAAAAATAATACTAATTTATCTAAAAAATGAATTTGTAATATTTTATTATATTCATCAAAAAAGATTCCAGATATTAATAAAATTAAAAGTAATAAGAAATAAAACTTTTTTGATTTAATTTCTAAATGATTATCAAAAAAATAAAGAAATATCGTACCTAATAAAACGGCATTCAAGTACCATAGATGGTAATAACCAAATAAACAATTAAAAATTATTTGCTTTACTCCACTATTCATAAACAACGGAAAATATAAAACCGTACTACATACATATAAAATAAATATTCTTTTGATAAACTTTTTTCTTTTATTATTATCACTTTTGTCAAAATAATAGCCAGTTGATATGAAAAATAAAGGTACACAAAATCTAAAAAGATACTGACCATAAAATAAATTAAGAAAATTATTATTAAATAAAGGCAAACAATGTGAACCAACAATTAATAGTGCAGAAATAAATTTGAATATATTTAAAGCATTATTTTCCCATGTTTTTTTCATTATACTAATTATTTTTAAACTATAGTTCCTTTTCCAAAATATTGGCTATTTTTTTGCAAGCAAATCCATCACCATATGGATTTGAAGCATTACTCATTTTTTCATATTCATTTTTATCTATAAGCAATTTTTTAAACTCATTATAAATTGTTTCCTCATTAGTTCCAACTAACTTTAGTGTTCCTGCTTTAATTCCTTCTGGTCTTTCAGTTGTATCCCTCATAACTAATACTGGTTTTCCTAACGATGGTGCTTCTTCCTGTATTCCACCACTATCAGTCAAAATCATATATGAATTTGCTAAAAAATTATGAAAATCTAAAACCTCCAAAGGCTCAATAATTCTAATTCTTTCATCATCACCTAAAATTTCGTTAGCAACTTCTCGAACTGCAGGATTCATATGAATCGGATAAATAACCTTTACGTCTTCAAATTCATCAACAATTCTTCTTATTGCCTTAAACATATGATGTAATGGTTCACCAAGATTTTCTCTTCTATGAGCTGTTAAAACGATTAACCTACTACCACTTGCCCAATCTAACATTTCATGATGGTAATCTTTTCTTACAGTTGTTTTAAGAGCATCTATTGCTGTATTGCCAGTCACATAAATACTCTCTTCTTTTTTTCCTTCCTTAATTAAATTATTTTTACTTAATTCGGTTGGGGCAAAATTAAATTTCGAAATTATACTAACTGCCTGTCTATTAAATTCCTCTGGAAATGGAGAATAGATATCGTAAGTTCTAAGTCCTGCCTCAACATGACCAACTGGAATTTGTAAATAGAAACAAGCAAGAGCTGTAACAAATGTTGTTGATGTATCACCATGTACTAATACAACATCTGGTTTTTCTTTTTCTAATACTTCCTTTATTTTATTCAATATATTTGTTGTAACATCAAACAATGTTTGACGATCTTTCATAATAGATAAATCATAGTCAGGGATTACATTAAACGCTTCTAATACTTGATCCAACATTTGTCTATGTTGTCCTGTTACGCATACTATAGTCTTAAAACAACTTCTTGATTTTAGTTCATTAACAAGTGGGCACATTTTTATTGCTTCAGGTCGTGTACCAAACACTAACATTATTTTTTTCATTTTTCAATCACCTCATATTATTAATATTTCTAACATTTTTTATAAAATTTTTAATTTGAAACTTGTCATCTTTCGATAAGATAACAAAATAATCAAGAATTAAGCAAATTATTCCTGTTAATAAGGTATTTATTATAAGATTTAACCAACTGTTTATTATCAAATAATGTTTAATTATTACAGATAAAATCGTTGAAATTAATGTTATAATAACAACTTTAATCAAAATTGGATAAAAGAAGCAATTTTTCTCTTTTATACATTTTGCTCCATAAATCGGTAAAAAAATTAAACTTAACAATAATGAAAATGCAGAACTAACACCAGTTATTATATACATTTTACTATTATTATCAAGATCAAAACAACCTAATAAAATTGATAAACATAATACAGTCAACACAGCATCACTTATTAAAGCAATTGACGAAATTTTAACTTTATTAGTTGCTATAAACAAATTCCAGAAATTTTCCATTGGTAATGCTACAATCAAAGCAAAGGATGACAATATAGACAATTGGTTTAAAAAATGACTGTCCTGACCTGGAACCCATAATGCAAAAAATTCATTACCATAAGCAAATAAAAAAGCTACAAAAATACATGAAAAAGATCCTAAAAATTTAATTGACTTTATAACTTCCTTTTTTAATTGCTCATAGTCATTCTTAGCATAATAAATTGTCAAATCTGGAGAAAATACACTTGCAATCAAACCAAATGCAGATAAAATCATCGTTGGCAGTGTTCTTGCAACTGAAAGACTACCCATAGCAATTGAACTAACGAATTTATTTGAAATAAGTAAATTTAGACCACTACTCAAAACACTTGAGAGTTTTGATATACTACTCCATATTCCAGATACCAATATTTCTTTTAATTTATTAAATTCAAAATACTGTTTTTTTATTGAAATATTTGGTAATAATTTTTTCGTATAATATACATCAATAAGAACAACGTAAATACTTGATAAAACAGTTGCTAAGCCAACATATAGTATGTATGGTTTAAAGAAGGAATAACATACAATTAAAATTATAATTTTAATTACATATGATTCTATTTTTCTTTTTGATTGTAGATACAATTTATTTGTGGAAAAAGTTGCAACTCCAAACACTGATCCAATAATACTAATTAAAAAATTTAATAAAATGAAGAAAAATAGCATTTTAACATCAAAATTTAGAGAATTAGGAATATAAATTACGAATTCCAAAAAAATAATTAATATTGAGCCGATAATAGCCAAAAATATTGAAATAACCACATTAGAAATAAATGTTGTTGTAAAATATTTGTTTGCATCTAAATTTTTTTCTTGATGTAACGCAATTGTTATATATCTACCGGCCATAGAATTTAATGCAACAGTTAAAATCATAGCATAATTAACAAAATCATTAGCAAGTCCAACATAGCCATAAGTTTCACTACCTAATTTTGCAACAATAAATGGGGTTAGAAAAAAGTTTATTCCAAGATTTGCTGCAAGGATGAATATTTGTGCAATAACATTAATAAGAAAATGATTATTATTTTTTTTCTGCATTTAATTTTTTAGAAACTTTCTGTATATTTTTTTCTCCAAATATTTTTGCTAAAAATCTATATAACTTAACTTTAATCTTATCCTTTGTTGGTACCCAAGAACCATTGAACCAATGAATTGCGTAAGTATTTTTTGTTTTTTCTAATTTGTTTTTTTCAAAATTAAATGGGCAAAAATAGTCAACAGGATACAATGCAAACCCACATGGTTTTTGAAACGTATTATTTTTAATTAAACCATATTTTTCAAGTTCCCTAGTAATTATTGTTACATTTGTAGTTAAGTCTAATGTTCCATCTTCTTTTACGAACGATTTATCGTTGTAATAATCTAAAAATTTTTTAAAAAGTTCATTATTCTTGGTACATGCTATAATTCCGGTTGGAACACGATCGTAGGCTTCAAATCCTGAAAATGATTCATTGTCCAAGAATATATCTATATTTCTAACTAATTCAACATCAGTATCCATATAAATTCCACCACAAGTGTACAACGCATACAACCTTGCAACATCCGAAACAAATGCCCATTTTTTATTTTTGTATGCCTCCTGAGTATATTTATTAATATTAATATCAAAATTTTTTTCATTCCATTCAATGATTTCATAATCTGGACAATATTTTTTCCAACTAGCAATGCATTTTTTTGCCAATGGTGGCAATTCCTTTCCACCAAACCAACAATAGTGTATTTTTTTAGGAATCATATCTTACCAACCTTTCTTAAAATAAACACAATAAATTTACAAACACTAAACATCTTTTTTCTGAAAAACCATACATAAATTTTTTTAAATATAGATTGACTTTGAAAGTATTTATTTTTATACCATTTGCAATTTATTTTATTTAAAACATTTATAACATTATTAAATCTTTCTACATATATATTTTTTTCATAAATTATAATTTCTGTAGAATAAGTTATCAATAAATGCTTTATTGCCAAATATTCTATTTCTTCAAAATAACTTTCATAACTTTTGTCATTTTTAAACTTTTGTATTAAATAAGTTATTGCCAAAAATTTGTCATCCCTATTTTTTTTAAAACTACTTTTAGAATTCATAATAGAATTTTCTCGGTACACATAATTATATAAATACTCATCAATAAATTTACTTTTTTTTGCTTTACTAATCAAGTATGGTATTGATGCTAAATCTTCATATATTATTCCTTCATCAAATTTAAAATTATTTTCACTTAAAAATTGTTTTCTAAAAATTTTAGTACATGGCGATGTATTAACTAAAATTTTTGAATTTTCTCCCATGTAACAACTTGGTTCGGATATTCCTTTTTTATGGGATCCATAATCTTTATAATAATTAAAGAAAATTATATCATAATCATCTTTTTTTAATATATTATAAATTATGGATATTGAATTTTTCTCGATAGTATCATCGCCATCAACAAACCAAATATAATCACCAGAAACACTAGCAAGCCCTCTATTTCTAGCAGAAGAAAGTCCACCATTCACCTTTTTAATTATTTTTATAAAATTATATTTTGTTTCATAATCAAGTAAAACTTTTTCAACACCATCAGTAGAGCCATCATTAACAATAATAATTTCAATACAATTACTATTTTGTTCTAAAATACTATTAATACATTTCTCTATGTATTTTTTTATATTATACACGGGTATAATAAAACTAATTTTTTTCATGAAACATCACCAATCTATAATATATATATCAATAACAAAGAAATTACTGCAATTGACATCAATATTTTTTTCATTTTACCATCAAAAATATTTATTATATTTGGAATAACCAAAGTCAATGCAGGTATAAAATATTGTAAAAATCTTCCACAAAGAGCACTTGTAGTTGCAAGAAGTGAAATAGATACCAATAACATTAAATAACATAACTCGAATTGATGATTTGATGAATATTCACAATATTTCTTATAAAAAAGCATTATTCCAAAAAAGCAACTAAACGAAATAATGAATAAAGTATAATTTGATAATAATTCATCATTTAATTCTTGATACTTAATCAAAAATGTTGGATCAAGCATAGCAGCAAATTTAAAATCTAATCCAAGGTATGTAAATATATACAAAATAAATGTAAATATAAAAGCAAATAGTATTTTTATTTTAAATTCTAATTTAATATTAATAATTGGATAAATAAATATTAAAATCCAGGCACTATTATGAAAAAATCCGGCAATTAATAGGGAAATAAAATATTTAAAAAAATTTTTTTCTTTTATGTAAGGAACCGATAATAAAAATATTGATCCAGCAATCCATTGTCTAATTGCACTCATTCCAAGTTCATAGATTCCAATTGTAAGAAATACAAAAATAGCAATAACATAACTATTCTTTATTGTATTTTTTATTGAAAATTTGTATATTGAAAAAACAAAAAAAGTAGAGGTTAGAAAAACAAATATTATATAGTTATTAAAAACTTTTTTTATTAACAATAATAAAATATTAAATAATACATTACTTACATTCCATATATTAATTTTATCAATACTATTAAACCAAGTTTGATAACTTAAATAATCATTTCCTATAACCACATTTCCACCTAAATAAAATCTAAAGGTAGAATATAAAATCAAAACAACTCCGGAAAAAATTATATATTTTTGTTTGTTTTTTTTGTCTAATAATGATAGAAGCAATAATCCCATTACAGCAATAATCATTAAATATTTCACACTACTTCACCTCAATATCATTAATAATTTTTTTCATTTTTTCTTTCATTACATTCCATTTATATTTTTCACAATATAAATATTTGCCAACTTTAGAAATACTTTCATATTCACCAGCAGATATTTTTTCGATACAGTTAAAAAAATCTTTTGCATCATAATTTATTACATATCCTATATGTTCATTTCGAACGAGTTGATCTACCCCTGTATTTTTACATACGACTATTGGCTTTCCTAAGGCCATAGCCTCATAAACCTTATTAGGTGCTGAATATTTATGATTTGGTACATCAGGATTATATGTTGCAAACAAAACATCACATTTACTTTCTAAATTCAAAACATCATCATATTTCATTTGACCATAAAAAAATACATTTTTATTTTTTTGAGATAAATTTTCAAAAAAATTTTCATACTTTCCAAATCCACCAATATGTAATTCGACATTTGAATATTTACTTATTGAATTACCTATCTCGATAAGCAATCTATCATCTTGTAAAATACCAACATAGCAAATTTTAATATTTTTTTCGTCAAACTTTGTTGCAATATATTCCTTTTTAATATCAGGTGTATTATGAATTATTTCGATTCTTTTAGGTTGTGATTTTTTTATTTGTTCAGATCTTTGCTCAGTACATAAAATAACAACATCTGACCTATTAATTATTGATATATCAATATTTTCAATAAACCTTTTTAGAAAATATAAATTATGACAATCTACATAATAATCATATATATCATATATAAATTTTTTGTTATATTTTCTTGCAATTTTATATCCTATATATGCAGTGTCAAAATCGCAAGCATGTATAACATCAATTTCGTTTATCATTTTTTTAAGATTTTTATGTAGCCATAATTCGAATTTTAGTAACTTGAAAATATTTTTTACACCATCACCATAATTGCTTTTTTGATTATACATAATAAATTGAATATTATCACAATTTTGCAACTTATCTTTATTTATATTTTGCCTATCCCAACCAAATACATATATAAAGTTGTTTTGCTCAGCATAAGTATTAATTTCTTTGTTTGCTCTTGAATCATTTATTATTGATGTCGTCCTTAGATATGCAATTTTTTTCAAATATATCCCCTACTTACATTCATAAATTTTTTTATATTCTTCTAATACATCGTCTAATAAATAATTTTTTATAAACTTTTTATTTAATTTACCCATTTTAATAACTAATTTATTATCTGATTGTATTTTTTTTATACTGTTAATAAAATTCTCGCTATCACCTTGATTAATTACAAAACCATTTTCATTTTCAATCAAATCACTATTACCTCTACAATCAGTAACGATAATTGGTAATCCAACATACATTGCTTCCATTATATTTACAGGTAAGCCTTCTTGCCTACTCGAAGATACTGCCAAATCGCTAATTTTTAATAATGATGGAATGTCTTTTCTAAAGCCTAACAAATGAATTTGATTTTCTAAATTTAATGATTTAATTAACATTCCTATTTTATTATTTAGATTATCCCTTCCAGGTAATAAAAGATGAATATTTTTATTTTCAGTTAATAATTCATTTAATATATTAATTAACCATTCCTGATTTTTTCTTTTTGATATTTCGGCTGGATAAATCATTACAAAATCATCTTTCTTTAAACCTAAAGATTTTCGTAACTCATCTTTTTCCTTATCGGACATTTCAAAATCAAATTTACTAGGATCAATTCCAACACCAGGTACATAGTGTACTTTTGTTCTAAATTTTTTTGTAGCCAATTCATAATCTTCTTTATTAATAGTAATTAAGTCATCTGTATATTTAGCTAAATATTTCTCAATTGGATAAAAAACCAACCAATTAACCTTGGAAGCACCCTTATAAAAATGAAATCCATGTGCAGTATAAATCACTCTAGTATTATACTTTTTTCTTGCTTTTTTTGCAGCTAATCTTGTTACAACACTTCCCATTGGTGTATGTGTATGAATAATGTCAAATTTTTCTTCATCAATAACTTTTTTTAACTGTCTAATTGCTTTTAAATTATTAATTTTAATGGGATTTCTTTCAAATGAAATTTTGTGTTTTTTATCACAATAAGGTATTTCTAAATCACCATTTGTAGCTACATGAACCTCATATCCCTGTTCTTTAAAATATTTTAAATATGGTAAATGAAAAGCTAAAATATGTGAATCAACTGTAGCACTAAATAAAACCTTACGCATAAACTTCTTCACCCATTTCTTCTTTTTCTACTTCTTCATTTATTATTTTTTTTTTACTTTTTTGAATGTTATTATCCTTTTTATTAAATTGTTTCTTTAAATCTTCAAGTTCATTTTTAATTATATCTTTATTTCCAACAGCATTTTTTGCAGAAAAAACAGTATATATTGTTTTATAAATAACATACAAGTCCATTTTTAAAGAAATATCTTTAACATACTTCAAGTCAAAATTTATTTTTTCAGTAATTGATATTCCATTTCTACCTTCGCATTGCGCCAATCCTGTCATTCCAGGTAATACATCTAATCTATGCATTTGTTCTTCAGTAAAATACTTACTATATTCTGTAATCCATGGACGTGGGCCTATAAAACTCATATCACCTTTTAAAATATTAATAAGTTGTGGTATTTCATCTAATGATGTTTTTCTAATAAATTTACCTACTTTTGTAGTTTTATCAGCTTCTTTAAAATTTAAAACATCGTTAGAAACAGCCATACTTCTAAATTTATACATAAGAAAAACTTTGTTATTTTTTCCAGATCTTTCTTGTTTAAAGAAAATTGGCCCCTTACTATCAATTTTTATTGCTATAGCAACAATTACCATTATTGGCAACAATATTATAAATAGTATCAATGCTATCACAAAATCTATAATTCTTTTAAAAATTTTATATGCTTTTTTCATGCATACACTCCCTCACTATAAACATTCTAATAAAAAGTAATTTAATTCAAAAAAAAACAAAATTCGTCAACAACAAGGATATTATATCATGTATATAAAAAATTGTAAAATATTTTTATTATCTAAAGTTCATTAAGCATTTTAACTATTAAATCTTTTAATCAATTGTTTCAATTTTGTATAATCCATTCTATATGAGCGAACAATATCACCATCCAAAATTCTATCATTAATTTTTCTATGTGATAATCCTAATGTCCATATATAAAACTCCTCTAAACTTATATCAAATATGTCTTTTTTATCAAATAAACTTAAAATTGATGTATATTTTTTTCCATTTATTTCTACTGGAGCAATCAATATATAAAGATTAATTAAGTAATACTTATAATATTGTATATTTTCATAAACATGGTAAATATAATAAGATAAGATTTAAGGGAATCAAAATAAATATTTGAATAAATAAATTCGTAAGCCTTACGCTGATATATATTTGTAGCGTATCCATCTTTAACTGCAATAGTCCTAATTAACTGCATTTCAATTGTGGAATATCCTCTTAAATAATTTTTTATATTTTTTCTTCCTATTATAACTTTCACAACAATTTGTGATACAAACTTAATTGTGTCACAAAATAATATTAAAAATTTATCAAATAAACAAATCAAAAAATATGTATTATGAAGAAAAGAACCCAAAATTTTAAATTTACAGCTACCAAATTTATCAGCCGACTTATAAATACGTTTTATACGATACTTAATAAATTCATAACTAATCCAATTATAGGAATTCCTTCGTTCTAAAAAAGAACGATCCTCTTTATATATCAAAATTTTTGAAAAATCCTTTAGGGTTGAACTAATAGAGAAATTTGAAAACGGCAAAACAGTATCCATTTCTTTTGAAATTTGTTCAAAGCTCATTGTCTTAAATCTATTGTTAGATATTCTAATAATACACTTAAGCATCAAACCTATTGAAATAAAAATTAATAAATATTTTCCAAAATTAAAATTAATTTTTTCAACTAAAAATAAATATAAGTCATTAACCAAAGGAACTTTTTTAACAAAGTTTTTACAAAAATTAGATATAATAAAAATTGCTATAAAAAAATATAACACTTTATATTCAAAAATTATCTTATAAAAGTAATCATATATATAATATCTTTTCTTTAAAATTATCTTTTTAGCAAAGCTATCTAAAAAAATAATTTCTAAAAATGCAAACGAAATAACTAAGAATATTAAATAAATTATTTTTATATCAACAATTTGAAATAGCGATATAACGTATAAAAAAACATATAATATTATAAACTTAATGCTAACATTTTCAGCATCTACCTCTAGCTTCATTACCATAATCCATACAGAAAAATAATAACCCAAAAAATAATATTTACCTGGTTACCAAAAATCATTTTAAAAACATCAATCATTAGTAAATCACCTAATCACAATTATAACATATTTGTAATTATAAAATATAACATTTTTTCAATTTGTATTTTGAATATTATATTAAATTATAAACATACTATATATGGTGATAATATGTATTACTTAAATACATTTTTGATATATTCATTTGTTGGTTTTATAATCGAAAGCGCTTTAGGCGTTATTAAGGGTAAAAAAATTGGAAGTGGAATTTTATATGGACCATGGACACCTATTTATGGTGTTGGATGTGTTTTAATATTGTTAATTTCAAATTTTATTTTTAAAATTTTTAATCTAAATAATATTTTAGAATTAATTATTTCTACAATACTTATAACAATAATATTAACTACTTTGGAATTAATTGCGGGAATTTTAATTGAAAAAATTTTTCATGTTGTATTTTGGGATTACACAAAATTAAAATTTAATTTTGGAAAATATATTTCTTTAGAAACATCACTATGCTGGATGATAGGATCTATATTAGTTATTTATGTATTACAACCATTAATAGATAAATTCATTTTCTATATTCCAAACTATATATCATTTATTTTAATTTTCTTAATGATTATTGATTTTATAATAATTTTTATCAATAAAAAACCACACAAATAAAAGAGCTTATATGCTCTTTTATTTTATAATTTTCTTTATATCTTCTATACTAACTTCTGTAATTTTTGATATCATAGTTAAATCAATATTTTCACGATACATTGATTTAACTATTTTTTCCTTAGTATTTTTACTTCCTTTTTCAATGCCTTTTTCAATTCCCTGTTCTAAACCTTGTTCTAAACCTTGTTCTAAACCTTGTTCTAAACCTTGTTTTATTCCTTTTTTTATACCTTTGTTTAAACCTCTTTCCATACCTTTTTTCTCTGCATATAACAATTGTGTTTTCATTACCTTTTTTGCTTCCACTTCAGCATCGTAAATTCCAATCATTTTGTCATTTAAACTCAAATTTATCAAATTTCTTGATACTTTTTTCATAATCGAATCATCTCCCGCCAATTTTTTTAATTCTTCTTTTGTTTCAGCAATTAAAATTAAACAATGTCTTTCAAATTTAGTTAAATTTACTACAGGTTTATTATAACACACTTTTTTTATATATGCTAGGTCTATATGATATTTTGTAGAATTACCAGGCAACAAAATATTTTTTTCTTCTTCTTTATATACAAATTTATATATTTCCTTATTGTATTTAAAAAAATTAAAATTATCAAAATTTATTTGAATTAAGTCATAAGTATTTAAATAATTATCACCTTCGTTATACAATCTTGTAGCCATTTTTGATAAATACCCATCATTTTTTCTAAAAACACCTTCATAATAATCTTTATTCATCTCAATATTAATTATTCTATTACCAATACTTACAATTATATCACTACGCATTTTTTTATCTCTTTTATTTTCAACTATATGTTCATTATTTAATATTTGAATATTATCTAAGTACTTTAATGGAATATCTGTAATTTCATTTATAATTATTTTTAAAAATTCCTTATTTTCTTTATTTAATAATAATGCCTTAAAAATACAATCATAAACACCTGATAAAATTTTTTCTTCTTTCATTTTTTTCACCTCTATTATAAACATACAAAAAAATTAAAAAAAATCCTTTTAAATATTTTAAAAAATTATAAATTTTGATATTATAATACTGGAGGTAAGATAATGAAAATATTAGTTACAGGTGGAACAGGTTATATTGGAAGTCATACAGCAGTTGAACTTTTAAATTCTGGTTATGAAATAGTTATAATTGATAATTTTTCTAATTCTAAAAGTGATGTTTTAGATAAAATCAAATTAATTACAAATAAAGATTTTAAATTTTATGAAGGTGATGTTTGTAATAAAGATTTATTAAGAAAAATATTTAGTGAAAATAAAATTGATGCAGTAATTCATTTTGCAGGTTATAAAGCAGTTGGTGAATCTGTAAAAAAGCCAATTATGTATTATAGAAATAATATTGACTCTACTTTATCTTTAATTGAAGTAATGAATGAGTTTAATTGTAAAAAAATCGTATTTTCATCAAGTGCAACTGTATATGGAAATCCTACAACCCTTCCTATTAAAGAGGATTTTCCACTTTCTACAACAAATCCATATGGATCAACTAAATTGATGATTGAAAATATTTTAAGAGATTTATACATTTCAGATAATGATTGGAGTATAGCTTTATTAAGATATTTTAATCCTATTGGAGCACATATTTCTGGATTAATTGGAGAAAATCCAAAAGGAATACCAAATAATTTAATGCCATATATTGTAAAGGTTGCAAATAAAGAATTAGACGAATTAAGTATATTTGGTAATGATTATGATACACCAGATGGAACTGGTGTAAGAGATTATATTCATGTAGTAGATCTTGCTAAAGGTCACATTAAAGCAATTGAAAAAATCTTGAAAGATAAAGGAATTGACGCTTATAATTTAGGTACAGGAATTGGATATAGTGTACTTGATCTTGTAACAACATTTGAAAGAGTAAATAACATCAAAGTACCATATAAAATTACTGATAGACGTCCTGGTGATATAGCATCTTGTTATGCTGACTCTAGTTATGCTTTAGAAAAATTAAATTGGAAAGCAGAAAAGGGCATTGAAGAAATGTGTAGAGATTCTTATAATTATATATTAAACTCTAAAAATCAAAAATAGACTTACGTCTATTTTTTTGCTGAACTTTATTTAATTATATTTCGAATAATCCCAATCACTAGCTTTAGATAAAACTTGTTTCTCATTATCTAACCATTGATTTTTTATCATAAACTTTCTTCTCAATCGGTATAAATCAATAATACAAAATACTATTCCCATTAACTTTCCTACCTAAATCATATTTGTTTTTAAATTATCTTTAATGATAACACTTAATTGATTAAAACACCTATTTGAAACTATTACCCCACTACCAATTCTCGAATTTCTTCCAATAATAGAGTCCTCTACAAAAGCTAAATCAGAAATTTTTGCTCCATCACGAATTATTGTATTTTTTACCTGAGTGCTAAAACCAATAACACAATTATCTTCTATAAGAGTACCCGGTCTTATATAAGAATTATATGATATCTTACAATTTTTTCCAATATAGACAGGGCCTTCTATAATAGAGCCAGATTCTATTATAGTATTTTCATCAATATAAACATTACCTATAATTTTTACATCATCTAAATTACAATTAGTTTTTATAATTTGTTTATTCACTTTTTCTAAAAATTTGACTTTTTCAAAAAAATATCCATTACATTTTCTTTATTATTTGTAAGTTTATAAAATATTTCATTTTCATTAATATCTTTAAAATAATAATTAATATCAAAATTTTTCATATACAAATACTCCTATCTACATACATTATAACAAAAAAATCAAAAAAATTATTCACAAAATAAAAAATGTATGCTATAATGAGTTAGTAATTGATTACGTCTTCTTAGCTCAGTTGGTAGAGCAACTGACTCTTAATCAGTGGGTCTGGGGTTCGAGCCCCCAAGAGGACACCATATTGAATTTTAAAATCTAGTTTGTCTAGATTTTTTTCTTGTTTTTAAATTCTTTTTATAATATAATTGATATATAATTTAATGAAAGAGGTGTTTTTTTGAAAAAGTTTATAGCTTTAACAACAATTTTTGCCATTACAATCTTATCAACGGGATGTCTTACTAAAAATGATGAATCACAAAAATACAGTGATTATATCAAATCGGCTATGGATGCTAGTTATCTAAATAACAACACTAAGTATTTAGAATTAGCCGATGTAACAGAAGATGATACAAAGGAATTATATGATAATACTGTAGAATACTTAGCCTACTCTATTATGAATTATAATAATGTAAATTATGATGTAATTAGTGATGATATAATAGATGAATATATCGATTTAGCTAAAACAGCATTAAACAAAACAAAATATACTATTAATGATGCTAGAAAAGTTGATGGAAAATATCAAGTTAAATTAGAAATTGAACCATTAAATTTTTGGGAAAGTTCATATGATGATGTAGATAATTATATTGAAGAATTTTCAAATAAATATAATGATTCTGACTCTATGACAGATGAAGAAATAGCACTAGCCGAAGAAGAATACGCTAATAAAGTATTAGATATCTTAACTCCATATATTAAAGATATGGATTATAAAGAAAAAGTAAATAAAATTGTTGAAATTGAAATTGATAAAGATGGAAAATATGGTATTTCAGATAATGACTGGAATGACATTGATGACTATGTAATGGGTATAAAGTAAGATAGATTTCTATCTTATTTTTTTAAATATGTACAAATTTATTAAAAAGTTATATAATAAATTTGTAATTGCTGAAATAGCTCCAACGGTAGAGCAACTGTCTCGTAATCAGTGGGTTGCAGGTTCAAATCCTGTTTTCAGCACCATATTTGATTAATACTCGTTTTTTGAGTAATATAAAAACTACTCTCAATTAATAAAATTGAAAGTAGTTTTATTTTGTCAATTTAAAATAAAAGCTTAATTTAATAATAATTTATTTATTAATAACAATATATATTATTTCATTGTACAATTATAAGAACCACCCGGAAGAATGAGATTCATATAGTTACCATTATATACTTTTACATACCATGATGCAGAATCTTGATTAGTTTGAATACCATTTTGAACAAATTCACTAAAAATAATACTCAATTTATATGATTTAATTTTGCCATCACGCTCTTTAGTATAAAGACTATCATCGATTTCTTCGCTCTCAATCTTATATGTTCCAATCAAATAATTATCACTTGGTTTTGAATCAAGTTCTGCTATAACCTGATTATTTTTATTAAAAGTATATGTTCTAGTATCATTAGAATCATATTTACTACATGACCATGTAGCATTAAAATCATATTGTGGCACTTTATTATCTTTAAATGTGTTCTTTAAAGTACAATACACTATAACAACTATTAACAAAAAAACAAATAATATAATTATTTTTTTTCTTACACCCATCTAACAACTCACCTTTCTCTTTTAATAAAATATTTTTATTAAAGGGTTTATTTTCTATTTCTATTTTAACATATAAATAATTCTTTTATTACCAAATTTAATAATTAATCAAAAATTTATAAATGTATTTTAGCATTTAATTTATAAATTTTATTTTTATCGAAGAAAAATTCGCCTTTTAAAAATTTTTCAATATTATAATAATCAATATCAGAATTAATACCATTAAAACTAATTGAATCATTTAAAATAATTCCAAAATCCTCATTAAAGTAATAATTCAATATATCAGATTTAGATATTTCAATAATATTTATTGGTCTCATTATTTTATAATATATATCTTTTTCATATAATCCAATAAATGTTGTATCAAAAACATATATTTTATTATTATATTTTAATTCAACCCATCCATGATTAAACCCATAAGTTCCTAAACTTAAATCCCCTCGTAATAATCTTGGATTTTTATCAAAAATAAGTGAGAAAAATAAACTACCAGAATAACAATAACCATCAAAATATTTATTAATTAAAGCATCAAACATTTTATTATTATCCACATAACAATTTTGTAATTTATTTTCTAATATTTTCTTCACTTCATTATTAAGTAAATTATATTCATCAAGTAAATCTATTTTTTTGTTTGATAATTTTATTATTCTATTTTGATAATCATTTAATTTATTATAAAATTCTAATGTGTTTTTATATTTTTCTATCATAACAAACCTCTTTTGATATAATATCAAACAATTTTAAAAGTTACAATACTCTAAATGAAGTATCATCAATAAATTCATAATTTGTCTTATATTTTAATTGCCTCATTAGTCTAAATAATGCCTCATCTTTAGCTTTAGCCTCCAACATAATATCAATATCCTTATTAAATATCTTAATGTTTTCAATAAATTCTATGAAATCATCAACATTTATATAATCACTATGACTTCTAAAATATTTTTTTGTATTATTTTTTGGAGAAGAAAAATGTATTTTTGGTTTAATATTACCCCATGTTAAAAATACTTCATTCATATAATCTAAATAATTTTCACCAGTATTATTACATCTATAATGATGATAATCAAATACAAATGGAACATTTATTTTTTTAGCAAGTTCTAAAACATCTATCATATTATAAATTTTATCATCGTTTTCTAAAGCAATAGAACTTTTTATATAATTAGGTAACAAATTGAAATTGTGAATAAATCTTTTTATAGAATTTTCTTTTCCAAATACACTACTACCTACATGTAAAATGATAATTGGATTTTTAATTTTTAAAGCTTCAAGTATTTTATAATGATATTCTAAAATTTTAAATGTATTTTCTAAAACTTCTTTTTTTGTACTATTTAAAACTGCAAATTGATCTGGATGGGTATCAAGTCTTATATCTTTTATTAAAGAAGCCGATTTCTTAAAATAATCACTATATTTACTTATATAATCAAAATTTAAGTTTTTATGTGTAGCAAGTGGAATAAATTTACTTGTTAGTCTATAAAAATGAATATTATTTTTTTCATTATATTTTAAAATACTATTTAGGGTATTAAAATTAGAAATTATAACATCATTAAGTTTATCAAAATTATTAGTTTTGATGAAATCTGTATATGTTATATTATGATATTTAATACTATCCTCTAATGTTTTACTAATTGAAACATAACCTAGTCTTATTAACATAAAATCACCATTTTTAGTATGGTGATTTATCACTTAAAAATTCACATATATATTCAAATGTTTCATCTATTTGTTTTTTAAAAAAACTATAATTAAAGAACCCATGAATTGTGTCTTTTATACAATAAGTATAAACTTGATTATTATTTTCTTTCAATATTTTTGCAAACTCTATTCCTTCATCTTTAAGTGGATCTAATTCCGCCGTTATAATTAATGTCTTAGGCTGATTAAATAATTTTTTAGATAAAATTAATGATATATATGGACTTTTTAAATCTTTTTCATCAGATACATATAAACTAAAATATTCATCCATTTTTTTATTTGTTAATAACCAATCATTACCATTTTTTTTAACTGATAAAAATTTAGAAGACTCACTGTGATCATAATATGTTACCGGATAAATTAAAATTTGGCTGTCAATTTTAAATTCTTTTTTTTCACTACCCATTAAAGAAATTGCTCCAGCTAAATTTCCACCAGCACTATCCCCCATTAATATAATTTTTTTAAATTTATATTTATTAATTTTTAAATCAGTACCCAATTTTTTTACAAGTTCATAACACTCTTCCAATGCGATTGGAAATTTATATTCCGGTGCTAATTTATAATCAACTGAAATCACTAAGCAATTAGTTCTTATAGCAATTTTAGAACACAATCGGTCATAAGTATCAATACTACCATGCACAAATCCACCACCATGAAAATAAATTATTGCATTAGAATTTAAGTTTTTAGACGCAAAAATTCTAATATTTATACAAGAATTATTAATAAGTACTTTATCATTAATTTTTGTACAATTATATCTCAATGGATGAATATGTACAAGTTTATTAAAATTTCTATATAATTTATAATTTGTAGTTAAATCAATATCGATTTTTGATAATTTGTTAATAATATTTTTTACAATCTTTTTCATATAATCACAATACTATAATATCATATTTTAAAAAATAATAATATTATATTTAAATATTAATTACTTTTTATTTTAAATAACATTATATAAAAAATAATAAAAATACTGTTAACATTTCTAATTTTAAGCATATTATATCTTGTGACACAATTTGGAGGTACGCTATGAATTATGAATTAGTTTTAAATAACTTAGATGGTATATTTATTTTAGTCATTGATCAAGACAATAATATTATTTATCCTAAAATTGAAAAAATAAAAGATAAATGCATTAATATTTATAAAAACTATTTAAAAGACGAAGATTGCTGTTATCATGAAAGTAAATATTATAAACTTAATGAAGTAATGTATTATGAAAATAATGAACAATATAAATTAATTTCATTTCAAGATATTACAGAATATAAAGTAATGGAAAAAAAATATAAATTTGATAGTTTAACAACAGTTTTAAATCGTAATACAATATTAAACAAAATAGATAATTATTTATCAAACACAAATGAACAATTTTCTATTATAATGATTGATATAGATGATTTTAAAAAGTTAAACGATACTTATGGTCATATTGCAGGAGATTTAATTTTAAAAAAAATTGGAAAAATTTTAAATGAACAGCTTAAATATTATTTAATAGGAAGATATGGTGGTGAAGAATTTATTATTTTAATTGAAAATTCAGATAAAAATCACAGTATAAAAATTATGGAAGAAATACGACAAAAAATTGCAGATATATCTATTAAACACCATAATTCTACAATAAATAATATCACTATAAGTTGTGGAATACATAATGTAGATTATATATATAATAAAAGTAATATAGAGAAAATTAGAGATGAATTTATCAATTATGCAGATATAGCTTTATACAAAAGTAAAAAAAATGGAAAAAATCAAATAACTGTTTATTAGTTATTTGATTTTTATATTTTTCTAGATAATTTTTTACCTTCAGCAAATTTACAATTTGATAAACATTTAAAATCAGGAAATGTACATCTTGCACCATTTGTATATTGTTTTATATCATTAAAAAGATAATTATTTGATTTTTCTAGTTCATCTTTATATTTCAATAAAGTTTTTTTTGTTTGTAACATAATTTCTAACTGGGCAGACGAACATAGCCTTTCTTTACATTTTAAAATAAAATTATCATAAGTACCCTCTTCACTTATTAATATAAGTTGTCCTTGTGGAATAACATCAGATATTGAATTTATATCATTTAACCATTCATCAACTAGTTTTTGGTCATCTAAAAGAATTGGTGGTACAAAATATTCTTTATTATTTAAAAATTGCATTTGATAATTTATTGTTCTATGTCTTTGTGCTTGAGCTAGTTGGGAAAAAGTTCCTTTATATAAACAAGAATACACACTACCAAAATAATCTTTTTTATTCTCTAAGTTTTCTCCAAATAATGAAATTTTTCTAAATTTTTCATTAATCATTAATCTATCATCTAAAACATTTAACTTTTCAAGTTCATTTATAAAATCTTGCATTGAATTTGCTAATTTAATTTCAAAAGAATTATCTAAGTTAATATTTTTTATATATTCCCTCATCCATGAACAAATATAATTAATTTGACGTAATGTTGTAGAATAAATCATTTGTGTTGGCATAAAAACAGTTACTAAATATCTAGCATTTTCTAAAGATAGTTTTTTAATTTTTGAATCATTATAAATATTACTATATTCTTCCTTTATTTTTATATTAAAAATATTTAACCACTTATTATATAAAAATTCTTCTCTATCAGTAATAACCGAATTATTACTTTTTACAACAGGAGTATATCTTGCAGATTTCTCACTTGTTGTATATTGTTTTTCATTATTAAGTACCATTGCTAGTATTTTAGGTATATTTTGTATATTTAAGTTAATCACAATATGATCATAAACACTAAGGTGACCATTATTAAGTGTCAAATTAATTCTTTTAATTGTTTTTTCTTCTGGTTCATTTTTTAAATTATTAAAGCCTTCTTTATCATAACATACACCTGCTATTTTACCTGATAAATTCATTGCGTCATTTTTATTAAAAGTACCATCTTCATTTAAATATAAATTTGGTAAAATTTCTATTTTTATTTTTTCCATAAAACCTCCTAGTTATATATTACAAAATAATTATATAATAAAAACTTATTATGTGGCAATATTGAATAAGTTTTTTTGTAATTTTAGTTTATAAATATATTATTTATAATAATAGGCATTTAACTTTTTAATTTTTTTATTATGAATTTTGACTTTATAACCAGAATTATTTCTATATAGAGGTTTATTTACATCTTCTACTCCCTGTATTATAACTTCAGAATTACTACTTTTCATTTGTTTTATAAATTCTTCTTTTACCATTTTAGCATTTACACAACTAAGTACCTCAATTTCAAACACTTTCATATAATCTATTTTTTTACATATAATATTTAAACATGGATCAAAAACATATTCTATATTATCAAATTTAAAACATATCCAAGAATGGTAATATTTTTCTTTTCCTTTTTCAAAGTTTAAATATCCTCTTTCAATATAATCATCCTCATTAAAAAAAACTATAGCTGATTCTGTTGTTTGAAAGCACCAACCACTTAATTTCTCATGTTTCATTAAATCAAGTAAGTAACCACTATTGTTTTCTAAAGTTATATAAATATCTCTTAATATCTCATTAAGGTAATTCATAACACTTAATGGGATTTTTTTCTTGTTTATTATTTTAAATCTTTGTTCTTCGTTTAAGTTTTTTATCATTATTAATCACCACATTACATATTTTGTGTTATTTATAATTTCATATAAAATGAACATTTTCTATATTAATTTTCTTTATTCCAATATTCATATGGATCATATTTATTTTCCATTTTCCATTTAATATGATTAAGACGGACATTTTTAACAGCTTCACAACCATTATTGCCACTTGCACTAGCTCCATCTGTGACTACAAAAAATGGTAAATCATATTCTGCTGCTAACGTTCTAACTTTACTACAAAATTTTCTTGCTTTTTCCTGTTTTTTATTATCATTCATTATCGTTACCTTCCTTTACTATATTCATTAAATACTTAAAAATGAGATTAACGATGTAATCCCATTTTATTTTTCATTAATTCAAATTTATTTTTTGATATATTTCTTGTAAAATTTATTCCATCATCTAAAATTTTATTTAATTCCCCACTATTTATAATTTCATAATACCTTTTTTGAATTACTGACAACTCTTGAATTACAACATCAGCTACACAACTCTTTAATTCTCCGTATTTCTTATCTTTAAAAATTTCTTCAACTTCCTTAATTGTTTTTCCAGTTAATGAAGCATATATATTTATTAAATTTGAAATTCCGGGTTTATTTTCTACATCAAAACAAATTTTCATATCAGAGTCTGTTGTAGCACCCATAATTTTTTTTCTAATAATCTCTGGGTCATCTAATAATCTTATAACTCCTTTTTGGTTTTCACTAGATTTACTCATTTTTTTTGTAGGATCAACTAAATCCATAATTTTAGTTCCTTCTTTTGTCATTAAAGGATTAGGCATTTTAAATGTATTACCGAATTTTTTGTTAAAACGTTCAGCAATATCACGAGCTAGTTCTACGTGTTGTTTTTGATCTATACCTACAGGTACATAATCAGAATCACAATATAGAATATCAGCAGCCATTAATATAGGATATGTTAAAAGGCCTATTGAAAAGTTTTCCTTTCCTTTACTCTTTTCCTTAAACTGTATCATTCTACTTGCTTCACCATAGTAAGTATTACATTCAAGTATCCAAGATATAGCAGGAATATATACATTTTCTGATTGTACATAAACTACCATCTTATTTGGGTCAACCCCACAGGCAATATACATAGCAACAAACTTCTTAACTCTTTCTCTTAATAATTCTGGGTCTTGATGAACAGTTAACGCGTGCAAATCAGCTACGAATAAAAATATTTCATTATCGGAATCATTTTGAAAATCTATAAGAGGCTTTATTCCACCTATAAAATTCCCAAGTGTTAAATCTCCAGTTGGTTTAAGTCCTGTCAATAATCTTTTCATACTTTCACTTCCTCAAGAAAAATTATACTACAAATTATGAGAAAATGCACGATGTTTTTAACAACCACCGTTTTCAAGGATTTCATATGGACTTGTGGCTGAGCCATTTCCACTTTTCCATTGTACATAAGACTTTAAAGATATGACAGGACGGATGACATAACTATAATTTACGTTATCTCCTCTATTTATGTACAAATCATCATTTTCTTTAGTTTTGAGATTTGTAAAGCAACTAGAAAAATTATCTACTGTATTATGCGTATGGAGTTAGTGTCCACCAAGCTTCATTTTCTGTGATATTTTTGTTTTCACTGTTTTTATAAACCCAAATTCTTGATGGATTAAGTTCTTCACTTCCAATAATCATTATTTCATCTGCTGTCATTAGACTAATAGGATATTTTAATTTAGCTTCTGTATTATTTACTGATACTGAAAACGCATCACTTATATTTGTACAATTAAATGTTGGCACTTTATTTACTACTAATCTTTCTAATGATTTGAAAGGGAAATAGTCTGATGTCGAATAAGATAACTCACTATATAGTTCTCTGTCATTACAATATACAGCATCTTTACTTAAGAATTTTTCTTGACTATCATATCCATAGCAATAATCACCATACACTGGAGAATTACTCAATAGATTAGCTTTAGCTAATTCTATGACCTCGCCAGTTTATTTATCAGCAAAGCTATAATATTTAAATGTTACTATCTTCCAGACTTTTCTTTCTTCATTTTTCATTTCTAACTCCTTTGACCATAAACAACAA
>OLHA01000385.1_pt1 | contig 25833 bp, 25 predicted proteins | sample 1605961 | NCBI WGS metagenome assembly OLHA01 (sample SAMN03283288) | human gut metagenome | biome: human-associated habitat; material: feces | host: Homo sapiens | place: Peru | collected 2012
CGTTGCGCCGGTGGGACCGGGCTGTCCCTGCGGCCCTGTGGGGCCTGTTGCACCTGCGGGACCGGGCTGTCCCTGCGGTCCCGTGGGGCCCTGTGCGCCCGCAACACCCTGAAGACCTTGCGGTCCTTGAGGTCCCTGAAGACCCTGCGGACCTGTTGCACCTGCGGGACCGGGGTATCCCTGCGGACCCGTGGCGCCCGTGGCGCCCGTTGCACCCGTTGCACCGGGTATACCCTGCGGTCCCGTGGGACCCGTGGGTCCTGTCGGGCCTGCTGCGGGTAATGGCGGAACGGGAGGTGCGGGGGGAACTGGAGGCGGCGGAGGAGGCGGCGGAGGAGGCGGCGGCGGAGGCATTATCGGTGAGCAGTCGCACTGAACCGCGCGTCTGACGGTGGGTTCCTCAAACATGTTGTTCATATTGTAATAATACTGATATCTCGGCATGGAAAACCTCCTTTTCGTAAAGAAGAAAGATACTTTGTTGTCGGGCAACGGTACAGTCGCATTCGGTGTATGTTAAAGAATAAAACGGAAACACCCGAAACCGTATTTCGCATTCTGCAGAAATCAGCAGCTTTGTGAGATGCGGTCTTTGCTTTTCCGGACGCAAAGATAAATTTCTTTAATAAGCGTTTTACGTTTACCCGCTGCATGCGTGTACGGCTTCTGGACAACGAAAACGCCCGGCGGCTGAATACGATACCTTTTTACTGCCCGCACTGTATTATACGTTTCTTTCGTGAATATGTGACTTCTGTGTTTTTTTGACTGCAGCTGTACGAAAAAAAAGTGTTTGTCGAAAAAAATTTTTGCTGCTCCCATAATTCGACAGTTTTTTGTTAAAAAGTATGGTATAAACAGGATGAGACTTGCGAAAAGGCGAGTTTATGCAGGAAAACAAAAAAACAATCGTGGGGGACGAATAAAATGGAAGGTAAATGTTATCTTATCGGAATCGAAAGAAGCGGAGAAAACGGCGAAAAAATGCCGAATGCCGAACGCATAGCGCGCGGCATTGAAGATATAGCGGAATCGGGAGAGCGCAGCTTTGTGTGCGTCATGAACAGGGCCGGAGTATATATTGCGGATTGCCTTTTTGCTCTCAGGAAAAGGTTTCCGGATATTAAGGTCGATGCCCTCATTCCGTATGAGGAAGTCGCTGCGGACTGGGACGAGCCGTTGCGTGACAGATATTTTGATACCGTTGAAAAGTGCGAAAATGAAGCATTTTTTTCTTTACACGGTTATAATAACTGTTTCAGAGATATCATCGGCAGTATAGTGGACGGAGCTCATCGAATAGTTACAATCCTGATATGACAGGTGTCGGGAACAGTGGCTTTTCGGCTTTTGTGTTTTTTTTGTGCATATCGCACTGAAAACCGCAACTTTTTTTGTTATTGCAAAATTCTCCGTTATATGCTATCATACACAGTAGAATACTATCGGAGGAAGTTACGATGAAAAAAGTTATTGCACTTATTCTTTGTGCCGCTCTGCTTATTCCGGTCGCGGTTGTTCCCGTGTCTGCCGCAGACGTACAAAACGGCGCGGCTGCGCCCGCTGTAAAAACAGCAGACAGCCTTGAAAGCGCGTTTGCCGAGGGCGAAAACAGCATCATTCTTTTCGTCACCGGCATAGGACAGTCGTTTTCATATCTTTTTGACGAGTCCTACACCGCAGAGGGTGCATTTGAAAACGGCACTCTCCAGGATTACGAAAACTACGCTCCCCTTATAGCCGAGCGTAAATATTCGGGTCGTTGGAATCTGTTCTCAAACGAGATAGGCGCGGCTCTTAAGCAGAAGTCAAGCATAAAAGCCGTTCTAAAGGTTGTGGGCGGACTTATTCTCTCAATCTTCACACGAAAGAATATGGTAAAAGATGCCGACGTGAGAACTCTTATCACAAACATGTTCTCATATAACATCGTGGACGAGAACGGCAAATGCGACAGCAGGGTTGTAACTCCACGCTACACAATGCCCGTTTCCGAATATCCCGGCGTATATGATGCGGACGGCAATTTCGACAGCGAGGCAAAGGGACGTTTCTACGGTTCCATTCCCTGTGCCGAGATAGCCGAAAAGAGACTCGGCGCAAATTATGAAGACTATCTCTATTGCTATAACTACTGTGCGTTTTCTTATACATCGCAGAATGTTAAGGGACTTCACGACTTTATCGAAACCGTGCTCGGCAACAACAAGGTCGGCGCAAAGGATGTCGTTCTCGTTCCGATGTCAATGGGCGCGTCGGTCGTAAGCGCCTATCTTGCGGCTTATCCGCAGCAGGCGGACAACCATGTAAGACGCGTTGTTTCCATAGTCGGCTGCTGGAACGGCAGCGACGTCGTTACCGATCTTCTTAAAAAAGATTATGCGGACAATTCCGCGGAGCTTTTCTACAACGGCATCATCGGTGATCTTGTGGGCGAGCCGTGGGGATATGTCGTTAATTTCCTTCTCCGCATTTTCCCCAAAGCGGGACTCCGCGGCTTCATCGATCAGGCGGTCGGCATTCTGTGTGAAACCGTGCTGCTTGATGCACCGTCACTGCTTGCCCTTATTCCCGACTATTCCTATGACGAGATCAGACCCATGATAAAATCGGCAGCCGTTCTCAAAGAGGCGGACTCTTATCACGAGGCGCAGAGCACTCTCAGGCAGCGTCTTGCCGACCTTGACGCGCAGGGCATTCCCGTGTCGTTCATCGCAGGCTACGGTCTTCCTTACGGTGCCGTTACCTCCGACTACAAGGTTTTCGGCTTTATGAAGCATGCCGAGCTTACAAACTCCGACGAAATAATCAATATATCGTCAACCGCACCCGGCACATCGTTTGTCGCTTACAACAAGACCTTTGCGGACGGTGAGGGCAGACGTCTCTCTCCGGACAAAACGATCGATCTTTCAACAACATATTATCCCGACAGAACATGGTTCTTCTACGGTCAGAAGCATGAGCTTGAATACAACAACACGGCTATCGCAACGGCAATCGACATCGCTCTCGGCAAGGTCAAGAGCATTGCCGACTGTGATGATCTTGCGGAGGACGGCGTTTATTATCCGCAGTTCAACCTCGCGAGAAATCTTAAGAGCCTTAAGAAAAGCTGGATACCCGACCTTAACAAATATTGCAAGAGCACCGGTTATGTGCTCACCGCAGAGCAGCAGGCGCTTTATGATGAGGTTATCGCGATGACCGAAAGCACCGTCAATAATCCCGAATCGGATAACGCGCTCCTCGACCGCTTCCATGACATGCTCGTTGAGATCGGCGTTTACACGGCGCCGAAGGAGCAGTCAAAGGCAAAAAAGGTGCTCACCGATCTCCTCAGGAAGAATAACGACATCATCTATAAGATTTTCGGCGCGAAGGGCTTCGGAGATCTCGGCTTTGCAAGCGCGGGAAACTGATACCGCGTGACATAATAAAAAACAAAGGGAGTCGGCATGCGTCGGCTCCCGTTTTGCCGGCTGTGTGATATGACGGATAATTGTATATAAATATATATGTATGAAAAAAAGACGCAGGCGGAGTTCGTCTGCGCTTTTTGTCGGATGTAATCGTCCGCGCCCCCTGTCATCTGCGGGCAGCCCGGAGCGATGCTTCGGTTTAACTGATGTGATCGGGATTTTTTTCTCCGTCACACGTCGCTGTAGAGCCTGTACATTTCGGCGTAGATGCCGCCGCGGTTCATAAGCTCCGCGTGTGTGCCTTCCTCCTCAATGCCGTTTTCCGTGAGGACGATTATACGGTCGCAGTTTTTAACGGTGGTAAGGCGGTGGGCGATAGTTACGGTCGTTCTGCCCTCGGCGAGACGCGACAGGCTGTCGCGCACAAGTCTTTCACTCTCGTTGTCAAGCGCACTCGTCGCCTCGTCGAGAATGAGAATCGGCGGATCCTTTAAAAATACCCGTGCTATCGCAATGCGCTGCTTTTGTCCGCCCGAAAGCTTCACGCCGCGTTCACCGACATATGTGTCAAATCCGTTCGGCAGCTCCTCGATGAAATCGAGCGCACCCGCAAGCGAAGCGGCTTTTCTTATTTCCTCATCGGTCGCGCCGTCTCTGCCGTATGCGATGTTTTCGCGCACGGAGCCTGAAAACAGATATACGTCCTGCTCGACCACGCCGATATTCGAGCGCAGCGAACGGAGCGTTACGTCCTTTATGTCCGTGCCGTCGATGAGTATCCTTCCCGACGCAGGTTCGTAAAATCTCGGAATAAGCGCACAAAGCGTCGTTTTTCCCGCGCCCGACGGTCCCACTACGGCAAGCTGCTCACCCTTTTTTATTTTCAGTGAAAACGCGCTCAAAACGTCGCGACCGCCTTCGCCGTATGTAAAGGTCACGTTCTCAAAATCTATCTCACCGCCGCTGCACCTAAGCTCCTTTGCGCCGGGCGTGTCTTTTATGTCCGGCTCGGTGTCCGTTATTTCAATGAATCGTTCGATACCCGTTATTCCGCGGTAGAATTGCTCCGCAAATTGCAGAATGGAACGCACCGACGCAAACAGTGTTGTGACGTACATCAGGTACGCAATGAGGTCGGCGGCGTTTATTTTTCCTTTCAGTATAAATACGGAGCCGACAATGACCGTGAGGATGTACATAATGCCGTCAAAAAGGCGTGACACACCGTGAAATGCGCCCATGAGCCTGTACATTCGAGCCTTGATATCGAAATATGACAAATTGCCCTTTTCAAAGCGTTTTTCCTCTTTTTCCTCGCCCGCAAAGCTTTTTACAACATGGATGCCGAGCAGTGAATCCTCGACCGTCGCGTTCAGCTCTCCGATCCGGCGGCGGCTTTCTTTTTGCGCGTTCTTGAGCCGTCTGTTAAAGCGGTACATCACGACGACCATTACTGGAAATACTGCGAAAATCATGAGCGTCAGAGGAATATTAATATTGCAAAGTATAACAAAAGAGCCGATAATTTTTATAAATGCAATAAAAAATTCTTCGGGACAGTGGTGCGCAAATTCCGTCACGTCAAAGAGATCGTGTGTGATTCTCGACATGATTACGCCGACCTTTGCATTGTTGTAGTAGGAAAACGACAGCTTTTGCAAATGATTGAACATGTCGCGGCGCATGTCCGTTTCCATTTTCGTGCCCATTATGTGACCGCGGCTGTTCATGTAATACATTGCCGCGGCGTCTATGCATCGCAGCAGAATATACAGTCCTCCTATTGTCAGTATCAATTGAAGCGTGAGCGTCATCGGCTCACTTGTTGCGGCGTTTGTTATTTTTCGAACGAGCAGCGGCAGCGTCAGCTCGCAGACAGTGGTCATGGACGCGCAAAAAAGGTCGAAAATCAAAATTCCGACATACGGTTTGTAGTAAGGTATCAGCCGTTTCACCGCGTGCAGACTTTTGCCGCGTGGAATATCTTCGCGTTTTTCTGTGCTCTCAACCATTTTGTCATCTCCCTTGTTATCCGATTTTTTACGCTTTATTATACGCTTATTTCATTTGTTTGGCAAGTCGCCGTGCTTGAAAAATTCGCGAACCGTTTGTTTGCATGAATTCGGCGCAAAAAAACATGCGCCGACCGCAGTTGACGCATATCTTTTATAAATATTCCTATCGGGTTGTCAATATTTAACCGTGTAATTTTCTTCAACGGCAAGCGCAAGCTTTACGTCGGACGTCGCGAATTACGTTCGTCATCACATCTCCGAAAAAATAACCGCCGACGAAATAGCAAGCGCGCTTTATATGAGCAGACCGTACCTTTCGGCACGCTTTATCCGTGAAACGGGTATCTCGGTTACGGAATACGTGTTGCGCGAAAAAACGGAGGAGGCGAAAAAGCTGCTCGAATACACCGACAAGCCGATTCTTGCCGTCGGCGAATATCTCGGCTTTTCGTCACAGAGCCACTTTACGCGCGTGTTTAAGAAAATGACCGGACTGTCGCCCGGAGAGTACAGAAAAAACAGGAGGCAGCGCTGCTGTTTTCGCAGGATTAAAACGGCTGCCCGACATGAAAAACCCGACGTCGCATTGCTGTGCCGTCGGGTAGTTTTTTAAGAATATTTTGTTCTGCGCCGCGATTTACGGGCTTGTCACGCTGTGGTATCGGCGGGGAGATTTTTCGGCGCAAGACGAGCCGGATTCTTTTCGATTTCAGGCATGCCGGCGTTTTTGACACAGTCTGCCGTTATCGTTATTTTTTCAATGGACGGATCGGACGGAGCCGTGAACATCACGGGCAGCAGTATCCGCTCCATGATGGCGCGCAGACCGCGCGCTCCCGTTTTGCTTTCGAGCGCGGTTTTTGCAATGAGCTTAAGCGCGTCGTCTTCAAAATCAAGCTCGACATTGTCGATTGAAAACAGTCCTTTATACTGCTTTATCAGCGCGTTTTTCGGTTCGGTGAGAATTTTCACGAGCGCGTTTTCGTCAAGATTGCGCAGTGCCGTGAGCACCGGCATACGTCCGACAAGCTCGGGGATAAGTCCGAATTTTACGAGGTCGGCGGGTATGACCTTTGTCATGACCGCATCGGCTTCAAATTCCGACTTGCTCTGCAATTCGCTTCCGAAGCCGAGCACCTTGTTTCCGAGACGCTTTTCGACTATCTTTTCAATTCCGTCAAATGCGCCGCCGCAGATAAACAGAATATTTGAAGTGTCTATCTGAATAAATTCCTGCTGCGGGTGTTTTCTGCCGCCCTGCGGAGGAACATTCGCAACCGTTCCTTCGAGAATCTTCAAAAGCGCCTGCTGAACGCCCTCGCCGCTTACGTCGCGCGTAATCGACGGGTTTTCGCTTTTTCGTGCGATTTTGTCTATTTCGTCGACATAAATTATTCCGCGCTGTGCCTTCTCGACGTCGTAGTCCGCCGCCTGAATAAGACGGAGAAGAATGTTTTCGACATCCTCGCCGACATATCCTGCCTCGGTGAGCGTGGTTGCGTCAGCGATCGCAAACGGCACGTCGAGAGTTTTGGCAAGCGTCTGCGCAAGAAGCGTTTTTCCTACGCCTGTGGGGCCGAGAAGCAAAATGTTACTCTTTACAAGCTCCACATCGACGCGGTGCCTGCGGTAGATTCTTTTGTAATGATTATATACCGCTACGCTCAATGCTATCTTTGCCTCGTCCTGACCGATGACATACTCGTCGAGCTGCGCTTTTATCTCCTGCGGCTTCGGAAGCACGCGCGGAGACGGTGTGCGGCGGTTGCTCTGTCTGCGTTTCGACGATTCTCCGCCCTCGATTATACTGCGGCAGTTTTCGACGCATTCGTCGCAGATATAGGCGTCCGGACCCTGAATCAGCATTGACACCTGATCCTGCGCTCTTCCGCAAAAAGAGCAGCGTATCTGTTTGTCGTTTACATCGTATTTACTCAACTGTCAGTTCCTCCGATTCAGTCGCGTTTATAAAGTACCTTGTCTATAAGTCCGTAGGCTGCGGCTTCCTCAGCCGACATGAAGTTGTCGCGGTCCGTGTCGCGTTCGATTACGTCAAGCGGCTTGCCGGTTTCGTCGGAAAGTATCTGATTTATCTTTGTGCGTGTTTTCAGAATGTGGTCTGCCGCGATCTTGATGTCGCTTGCCTGCCCCTGTGCGCCGCCGAGCGGCTGATGAATCATGATTTCGGCATTGGGGAGAGCATAACGCTTGCCCTTTGCGCCTGCCGCGAGCAGGAAGGCACCCATGCTTGCCGCCATGCCCATGCATATAGTTGAAACATCACACTTAATATACTGCATTGTGTCAAATATTGCAAAGCCTGCCGAAACGCTTCCGCCGGGGGAGTTAATGTAGAAAGAAATGTCCTTTTCGGGATCCTGTCCCTCAAGGAAAAGAAGCTGCGCCACAACAAGGCTTGCCGTAACGTCATTGACCTCCTCCGACAGAACAACGATTCTGTCGTTGAGAAGACGTGAATAAATGTCGTATGCTCTTTCGCCTCTGTTGGTGTTTTCGATAACAGTGGGGACGAGAGACATGAAGTTGGAATATGACTGTGCCATGCTGAACATACCTCCTTGGTCTGATGTTAAAATCGGAGGTGCTGCGCCGGGGCAACACCTCCGTGTGAGCGTAGGCTGACGGGACTTGAACCCGTGTCGGTTTTGACAGGTCGGATTTAGCCCATGCTGTGTTAAAACCCTTGCAAACACGTCAGGTATATGCTGCGGGCTTTGCCTTGCCTGAACAAAATCGGTTCAGGCAAAACCGCTCTGCACCCGGCAGCAGACAATTTTTGAGAAGTTTTCGTTTTTTGAGGCGCAGGCTTGCCGGCGCAAGTCAAGACGAAAAGGGCAAAAATTGCCAAAAAGGGGCGCTGACGGGCGGCATGGGTTTAAGTCCCGTCAGCCTAAATATGATTGACGTTTTACCGTTTTTTATGCGTTGAGATAATTACTCTGCCGAGGGAGCATCCTCAACGGGAGTTTCTTCCTCGGTTTTTTTCTTTGCCGCTTTCTTTGCCGGAGCCTTTTTCTTGGGCTTTTCCTCCGTTTTTTCCTCCGCAGCCTCTGCCACTGCGTTGTCCGTTACGAGAGCGGAAGCCTTTCTCATCTTAAGCTCTCTGACGAGTGTGTCGGCTGCAACCGCTTTCTTGACGGCGTCGACTTCAATTTTGTATCTCTCCGCCATATCGGCAAATTCCTTTTCGGTCTCCTCTTCGGAAACTTCAAGGTTTTCAAGCTCGACTATCTTTTCGAGGGCAAGCTCTATTCTCACTTCCTCCTCGGCTCTCTCTCTGTAGCTTGCTTTGAGAGAATCGGGAGTCATACCGAGATACTGAAGATACATGTCGAACGGAATGCCCTGTGATTCAACGTTGTATTTGAACTCCGAGAGCATGTTGTCGCAGGTTCTGTCGATCATGCATTCGGGAATTTCGGCACTGACAAGACCTGCCAGTTTTTTGAATACTTCGTTTTCAAAATCTTTCTTTGCTTTTGTCTCCTTGCTCTCGGAGAGGTTCTTTTTGAGGTCGGCTTTGTATTCGTCAAGCGTGTCAAATTCGCTTACGTCCTTTGCGAACTCGTCATCAAGAGCGGGAAGCTCCTTTGCCTTAAGTCCCTTAAGGGTAACCTTGAAAACGGCTTCTTTGCCCGCAAGGTCTTCTGCATATTTTTCGGGGAACGTGACGTTTACGTCAAAGCTGTCGCCGACGTTGTGACCGATTATCTGATCTTCAAAACCGGGAATGAAGCTGCCCGAACCAAGCTCAAGGTCGTGATCCTCGCCTTTGCCGCCGTCAAATGCGACGCCGTCGACAAAGCCCTCGAAGTCAATAACGGCAATATCGCCGTTTTGTGCGGCTCTGCCTTCAACCGTTATTTCTCTTGCGTTTTCTTCAAGCTTTTTGTTAAGCTCAGCGTCAACTTCACCGTCGGTGACCTCGGCGGAAGCCTTAGGAGCTGCGATGCCCTTGTAGCCGTCAAGCTCGATAACGGGCTTGACCGTCACCTTGCATGTAAGTTCGACACCGTCCTTACCGATGGTTTTTACGTCGAAATCGAACGGCTGACTTACAACGTCGAGTTTTTCCTCCTCAATCGCCTTTTCGTAGGCGTCGGGGAATGCGATGTCAAGCGCGGTATCGTAAAACACGTTTGCGCCGTACATTTTTTCTATCATAGCGCGGGGTGCTTTACCTTTTCTGAAACCGTGAACGGTTATTTTGTTCTTCTCCTGAAGGTATGCCTTTTGAACGGCCTTTTCAAAATCCTCCGCGGATATGGAAAGCGAAAGAGTATATTCGTTCGTTCCTGTTTTTTCAGATGAAACTGACATTTGTTTTCCTCCTGTTTGCCCGTATTTCGGCGGCATACACCGCAGCGGGCAAATTATTTTTATACAATAGCCTTACTATTATATCAGATGCTTACGGATTTTTCCATAGTTATTTTGCAAAATTTTTTAAATAATAAATGTCACGGCGCAACCGATTTTGGGCAAAATGCGAGAAAATCCGACGAAACAAGCGAGAATCGGACTCCGTCGACCGTGAAATCGGCAAAGCGTCCCGTTCTGTCTCCGTGGATGTGTCCGAAGTAGCAGCGTCTTATGCCGTATTTTTTCAAGACTGTCATTATAGGCTCACATACGCAGCCGTCGCACGCGACGGGATAGTGCATGAATGCCACGGGTTCACCGCCCGTTTGAATGCCCGCCTCGATTGAGCGCGCAAGGCGCCCCGCTTCACGGTCGATTACCCTGCGGTTTTCTTCGGAATCGGCTCCCGCCGCGTCAAAAAACCATCCGCGCGCACCGCACACGGCAATGTCACCGACACGGTAGGCGTTGTTGAACAAAAATTTTATTGTGGAAAAACCGTTTTCGCGAAGAAAAATATTGAGCTTGCTCATCGTCTGCCACCAGTAGTCGTGGTTGCCTTTGCCTATTATCTTTGTGCCGGGCAGCGCGTCGAGAAAACGGAAATCCGCCGCAGCTTCTCCGAGCGTCATTGCCCACGAGATATCGCCGGGAATTACCACGGTATCGCTTGGTTCCACGAGCGCATTCCACTTGGCGGAGAGTCGTTGTGTGTAATCCGTCCAGCCTTTGAATATGTCCATCGGCTTGTCGCAGCCGAATGACAGGTGCGTGTCGGCAATGGTATAAAGAGCCATGTTTTTCAGTGTACCTCTATTGTATATTTTTTCAGCATTGCCGTCGGGTGATAGGCAAGCTTCGCGCGTCGCAATCCCGCGTCGCCCATGTCTTCTTCACGGTTAATGTATTTTACGTCGGCGCCGTATCGCGACGAAAACTCATTCACAAGCGTCTGATATGCACCGTTTACGCTTCTGTCGGCTTTTTCAATGTGCGTGTAGAGCGTGTCGCCGCGCTTTTCGCCGAGCGAAAAGCCGAGCATCCGTCCGTCGGAGAAAAGAGCGCAGCCTATCATGCCGTAGAGGGCGCGGTTTTGAATAACCTCAAGCACCTCGCGGTTTTCGTTCTTTTCCTCGCTGTTCGCATTTTTGTCCTCACGGTAAACGTTTTGCAAAAAATCGGCAAATTCGTCGGGCGATACATCATCGGCGTCTGTGACCGTGTAGTTCGGCGCACTTCGTCTGAATTGATTTATAAGATTGCGCTGCCCCGAATATTTTCTTCCCTCAAGTGTTATCAGGTCGCCGGCGTTATACAGATAGTCCGCAAAATCCGTTTGCTCCTTTACATTTGCATCCGGGCATATTTTCAGCAGCATCGGAACGTATTCCTCCGGGATAACGGCAAAATTCAAAAGTCCGTTTTCTCTTTCGATAAGCCGTTTTACACTCCGTTCCGTATCCGGCGACAGCGGGAGCAGGAAAAACTCTCCGCCGTCGGGAAAGGTCATTTTTGAAAAAAAAGTGCTGTCTTCAACGGCGAATTTCATCTTGTAGAAATCACGCCACATGAACATTCCGCCGACCGTAAAATCACAGATGCGCGATGAGACAAGACCGAAAAACGGACGCACCGACGGAATGTCCGAAAGAGTGAGAGCTTTATAAATAATAAAAATTTCCCCTTGGTTTTTGTACAGAATTTTCCTCGTTTAGAGTCAGCCCTTCGGGCACATACTCAAAGCGAGGTGAAAAAAATGAGTAATTCTTCAAAAAAGAAAGATGAAAAGAGAATAGAGTGCGACGTAAAGAACTGCATACACAATTCTGCGGACTGCCGCTGCACTGCCGAGTCCATTAAGGTCGGCTGCTCCGATGCGTGCACATGCGATGAAACCGCATGCCGCACCTTTGAGTCGGGCGCGGACAGATAATTCGTAATTCAAAATTACCGTCGGCAGGTGCAGACGTCACATGCCGGCGAAACATAAAAACCGCTTTGCAGGAATTTAGGTGTTCTGCGAACGGGATTCGGAATTTATCGCGGCGTTTATCCGTTTATTCCGAGCATCGCATACACGGCGCCTTCCATTTCGTCCTTCTTTACCGTTTTTTCGAAACGGACCGGAGCGCCTTTGAGTGCCTTTAGCTGTGACGGAGCGGGGGTGCCTGTCAGTTTTTCGAGAGCGTCAACCATTTCAAATTCGTCGGACGGCATGGCTTTTCCGTCGCCGACCGCTTCAAGCACCGCCTTGGAGAATTTGAACGGCGAAGCTGTGGAGGCGATGACGTTCGGCGTTGTGTCGCCCGTTGCGGCGGTGTATTTTTCGTAGACGCTGACGGCAACCGCGGTGTGTGTGTCGCAGAGATAGCGCCCGTTTTTGAACACGTTCGCTATTGTCGCTTTCGTTTCGGTGTCGTCGCAGAAGCCGGCGGCGAAAATTTCCTTTATTTTATCGAGAATCGCGCCGTCAACGGTAAATTCGCCCGTTGCGGAGAGCGACGAGTAGAGTTTTTTTACAGTCTCGCTGTCGTTGCCCGAAAGGTGATAGAGAAGGCGTTCGAGGTTGCTCGAAATCAGGATGTCCATCGAGGGCGAAACCGTTGTGAAGAACGGACGGTTGCGGTTGTAGCGTCCAGTCGTCAAAAACTCGGTGAGCACGTTGTTTGCGTTCGATGCGCAGATGAGCCTGTTTACGGGAAGTCCCATTTCACGCGCATAGTATGCGGCGAGAATATTTCCGAAGTTGCCCGTAGGAACGGTGAAATTGACTTTTTCGCCGTTTCTTGTTTTTTTCAGCTTTATCATATCGGCATAGGCGGAGAAGTAGTAAACAATCTGCGGAACGAGACGACCCCAGTTGATGGAGTTTGCGGACGAGAACGCCATATTGTGCGCGGCAAGCTTCGCTTTTACTTTTTCATCGGTGAAAATGCGCTTTACACCCGTCTGAGCGTCGTCAAAATTGCCGTAAATGGCGCTTACCCCGACGTTATTACCCGTCTGTGCGGTCATCTGAAGCTTCTGCATCGGACTTACGCCGTTTTCCGGGTAGAAGACGAGGATGCGCGTGCCGGGCACGTCCTTAAAGCCTTCAAGCGCCGCCTTGCCGGTGTCGCCCGATGTCGCAACGAGAATTACGGTTTCTTTTCCGTCGGACACTCTTTTTGCCGCGCCCGTGAGAAGATACGGAAGAAGCTGAAGCGCCATATCCTTGAAGGCGCATGTCGGACCGTGCCACAGCTCCAGAATGTTAAGTCCGCCGCCGAGCGGTACCGTGGGCGCAACCTCCGCGGACGAAAAACCGGTGCCGTATGCTCCGAGCGTGTATTTTTCAATCTCCTCTGCGGTGTAGTCCGTCAGAAAGAGTGACAGCACCGCGCGCGCCCGCTCGATATATGTCATCGGAACGAGCGATTCAATGAAATCATCCGTTATGCGCGGTATCTCCGTAGGGACGAAAAGCCCGCCTTCGGAGGAAATTCCGGACGCTATCGCAAACGATGACGAAGCATTGATCGAGTTGTTTCTTGTTGACGTGTATTGCATAAAAGCACCTCCGGTAAAAAATCATTCAAATTTTATTCTATCAAAATCCTGTGAAAATGTAAATACTTAACTTGTCTTTTTCTTATATATATGTTACAATACAAAAATACGGAGGCGAAGAAAAAATGTCAATTGACTTCAGTCGGCTCACCCGCAGTGAAAAAGAACACGCGGAGTTGAGAATACAGTCGTCGCGGCGCAGACAGGTGTCGGTGTTGAGCGGCGATCTTGTTGCAAACGTATCAAGCGTTTCGTCGGGCGCTTGCGCGAGAGTGTACAACGACGGCATCTGGGGCTTTGCGTCCGAAAGCGGTATTCACGCCGAATCGGCGGAACGGCTGCTGTCGAGCGCACGCGAAAACGCAGAGCTGCTTGCTTCGAGAAAACCGAAGCATCTCGGCAGGATAGACAACGCCGTGCCGTTTACCTATGAAACACCCGGAACATATCGCGATGCCGATCAGAAAACGCTTATAGATTTTGCGACGGCGCTTGACGCGTATATCGGCGAAAAGTATCCGTCACTTGCGTCGCGCAGCATTTCGGCGAGAGCGGCGTGCATCGAAAAAACGCTTTACACCTCGGAGGGCGGATTCACTCATCAGCTTTTTCCGAGAACATATATAATAGCTGCCATGTCGTCCGATACACCCGACGGCTCGACGGTCGAGCTTTTCGATGTGCTCGGCGGCGGTGCGGGAAGCTTTGATGCATATTATCATGCTCCCTCGGAGTTTTATGAGCAGATAGATTCTCTCTATGAGGAGCTTATGAAAAAACGCGAGGGTATATACGCCGAAGCGGGCGAGAGTACATGTATAATAGATTCGTCCATATGCGGCATGGTCGCGCATGAGGCGGTCGGTCACACGGTCGAAGCCGATCTCGTTGCGGCGGGAAGCGTTGCGCTCACAAATCTCAACAACACGGTCGCGTCGCCGCTCATAAATCTTACCGATTTTGCGCACACCGCGTTCGGCGAAAAGGCGCCGCTCCCCGTATATGCCGACGATGAGGGCACCGAGGCACGCGATGTGACGATTATAAAAGACGGCGTGCTTGTCGGTTATATGAACGATTTGATGAGCGCAAAGCATTTCGGTATGTCCCCCGCAGGGAACGCGCGCGCGTTTGCCTATTCCGATGAGCCGCTCATAAGGATGCGCAACACGTGTATTCATCCCGGCACGGACAAGCTTGCCGATATGATAGCGTCGGTGGACAACGGCTATTATCTCACCCGCACGCAGAACGGTCAGGCAGACACGACGGGCGAATTTATGTTCGGCATCACGATGGGATATGAAATTAAGAACGGCAGACTCGGCAGGGCGCTTCGCGACACCACGATTTCGGGCGTTGCGTTCAATATGCTCAAAACCGTTGATATGCTGTCCGATGCAGTTGCATGGGATTTTGCAGGCTATTGCGGCAAAAAGCAGCCGATGCCCGTTTCGATGGGCGGTCCCGCCATTCGCTGCAAGGTTAACATCGGCGGAAGATAAGGAGGCAGCCATCATGGAAAAACTGAAAAAGGCGGCGGAATATGCCGTTTCGGCTCTGCTCGGCGCCGGCGCAGACAAGGCGCAGGTCAGCGTTTCAAGCGGTGACAGCGAGGAATTTAACGTTGATGCGGGCGAGTTTTCGCTTATACGCAGCGTGTTTTCCTCCGGTATCTCCGTCAAAGCGATAAAGGACGGCAAAAAAGGAACAGCCGCCGTAAACAGACTCGATAAAGAGAGTATAGACGAGGCGGTAAGAGAGTGCATGGAGTCGGCGACCGCAGGTGTCCCCGATGACGCGGTGACGGTTGCGGAAAAAGAGATAAACACGGATTTTGTCTCAGGCACGCTCACCCCCGACAAGGGCGCGTTCTTTGATTCTCTTATCCGTTTTACGGAGGATATAAAGCGCGAGTTTCCGCAGATAATGGTGGAACAGCTTATAGCGACCTACGGTCACGGCAAGTGTGTCACCGCCAATTCAAACGGCGTGCTTTTTACGGAGGAGGACGGAAATTATTCCGTCAGCGTGATGTATTCCGCTCATGACGGCGAACGCGCGACATCGTTTAACAGCTTCGGCTTCGATTTTCTCGACCCGAACACCGATATTATGAACACAGGCATTCCGCGCACCATGTTCAGCCGCGCGGTAAAGGAGCTTGACGCAGTCCCGTTCGACGGTAAGTTCTGCGGCACCGCGGTTTTTTCTCCGCTGTGTCTTTCGGATTTTATCTCGATAATCGAAGGCTCGTTTGCGGGCGACTATGCGCTTATAGAGGGTATTTCCCCGTGGAAGGACAAGCTCGGCCTGCCCGTTGCGAACGACTGCTTCACACTGTCGGTTATCCCGAATGACGACAGAATTGTGTGCGGCGAAAAGGTGACCGCAGACGGCTACCGCTCCGAGAATTTCGATGTTATCAAAAACGGCGTGCTCAACAGCTTCTGCCTGTCGGAATACGGCGCAAGAAAAACAGGACTCGCACGTGCAAAAAGCACTTCGGGCTGCATAGCCGTCGCGCCCGGAAAAGAGAGCTTTGCCGATATTCTCAAAAAAATCGACAGGGGCATTCTCGTCTGCCGTTTTTCGGGCGGCGAGCCTGCAAACAACGGTGATTTTTCGGGCGTTGCGAAAAACAGCTTTCTCATTGAAAACGGCAAGCTGACCGACGCGCTGACCGAGACGATGATAAGCGGCAACTTCGCCGATATGCTTATGCACATCGAGGCGATAAGCGCCGACACCGTGTCCGACGGTTCATCCGTGCTGCCGTATGTTGCATTCGGTAATGTGACTGTGTCGGGCAAGTAGTGCAAGAAGCACACTGTATATGTATATTCTACGCGGCTTTGAGAAGCCGCATTTCACGGCGTGATATCAGCAAATTTAACTGCGCGGCACAGCTGCGCTCTATGGGGTTTATATGGAAACAAAAATTACCACCGTGCCATTGGTGGCGCTTCGCGGTCCCGTGCTTTTTCCGGGCATGACACTGCATTTTGATATAGGAAGAAAAAAATCGGCAAAAGCCGTAAAAAAAGCTGCCGAAAAGGGCGAGGAGGTTTTCTTCGTCGCGCAGCGTGACATAACAAAGGAGGATCCGTCGCTTGACGATCTCTATCCCGTCGGCGTGCTCGGCACGGTCCGGCAGATTATTCATCTGCCCGACGCCGGCAACATAATAAGAGTGGTCGTTGACGGTATGCGCCGCGCGTCTCTGCGCGAAATCACGCGTACATCGCCGTATTTTGAAGCTTCGGTGTCGGTGCTGGAGGACGTTTATCTGCTGCCGCGCGATGCGGGCGATCCCACGGTCTATGCGGAAGCCGCCGTTTCGCGTCTGAAAAGCTTTTTTCACCGCTACTGCGAGGAATCCGGCAATATTCCGCCCGATGTCCGTGAGCATGCCTACGTAATGGGCAATCCCGGTGAGCTTGCCGACTTTATCGCTTCAAACGTAATGTTTTCGGTTGAAGCAAAGGAAGACGTTCTGTGCGAATCCGATGTGTTTCTGCGCATAGCCCGTCTGTGTGTGCTGCTTGCGCGCGAGACGCAGATTGTGCATGTGGAGAACGAGATAGAATATAAGGTTCAGAATCAGATGGACGCAAATCAGCGGGAATACTATCTCCGCGAGGAGATAAAGGCTATAAACGAGGAGTTGGGCGAGAGCGACGACGATTCGGAGCTGCTTGCGAAAAAGATTGCGCAGTCGGGATGGCAGGACGAGGCGAAGGAAAAGCTCAACACCGAGCTTGACAGGTACAAACGTCTTACGCCTTCATCGCCCGATGCCGCCGTTATACGTTCGTATATCGAAAAATGCCTTGAGATTCCCGTCGGGAAGTTTACAAAAGAGAAAAAGAATCTCCGCACCGCCGAAAGAGTTCTCGACAGAGATCACTACGGTCTTAAAGAGGTAAAAAAGAGAATAATCGAGATGATAGCGGCACTCATTGTGTCGCCCGATATCAAAGGGCAGATAATTTGCCTTGCGGGACCTCCCGGCGTCGGCAAGACCTCGGTTGCGCGTTCCGTTGCGGCTGCCACGGGCAGAAACTACACACGCATTTCGCTCGGCGGCGTCAGAGACGAAGCGGAGATAAGAGGTCATCGGCGTACATACATCGGTGCGATGCCAGGACGCATAATCAGCGCGCTCATTGACGCAAAAAGTCAGAACCCTCTCATTCTGCTCGACGAAGTCGACAAGCTCGGCTCCGATATTAAGGGCGATCCCGCGTCGGCGCTTCTGGAGGTGCTCGACTCCGAACAGAATTTTGCGTTCAGAGATCACTATATAGATATGCCTGTGGATTTGAGCCGTGTGCTTTTCATTACAACGGCAAACGATAAATATGCCATTCCCGACGCGCTTCGCGACAGAATGGAGATAATAGATATCCCCGGCTATACATTTGAGGAAAAAATGCACATAGCAAAGCGTCATCTTCTGCCGAAGCAGATGAAGGAACACGGCATCACAAAAGAAAAGCTTGCAATTACCGACAAGGCGATGAAGCTCATAATAGACGGCTATACGCGCGAGGCGGGTGTGCGCCTGCTGGAACGCAAAATAGCGGCTGTCTGCCGCCGTGAAACGGTTCGCCTTGCCGAGGGAAACGAAGAAAAGCTTACGGTGGATGCCGAAAACGTCACCGACATTCTCGGCACGGTGAAATTCCGTCCCGACGACGTGAAGCGCGAAGACAGTGTCGGGCTTGTGAACGGGCTTGCATGGACGGCTGCGGGCGGTGAGATGCTTGAGGTCGAAGCTGCGGTGCTTGCAGGCACGGGCAAAACGGAGCTGACCGGTTCACTCGGCGATGTGATGAAGGAATCCGCGCGCGCGGCAATAAGCTTTATAAGAAGCCGCACCGACACTTACGGTATAGACCCCGATTTCTATAAAAACAAAGATATTCACATTCATTTTCCCGAGGGGGCGGTTCCCAAAGACGGACCGAGTGCGGGCATCACCGTTACAACGGCTCTCGTGTCGGCGCTGACAGGCAAAAAGGTGAGAGGCGACGTTGCGATGACGGGCGAAATCACGCTTCGCGGCAGAGTGCTGCCGATAGGCGGACTGCGCGAAAAGAGTATGGCTGCTTACCGCGAGGGTATTAAGACCGTTTATATTCCGTATGCGAACGAGCCTGACCTTGAAGAAGTCGACGAAGCCGTTAAGAAAAAGGTTTCGTTTGTACCCGTCCGCTATGCCGATGAGGTGATAAACAGCGTGCTTGTGTGAGGAGGACGAAATGAACGTAAACAATGTGAAATTTGAAGCGTCATTCGGGCGTTCCTCACAGCTCCCCGTGTCGGACATGCCCGAATTCGTGTTTGCGGGCAAATCGAATGTCGGCAAATCATCGCTTATCAATAAGCTTTTTAACCGTAAAAGCCTTGCCCGCGTCAGCTCCGTTCCGGGAAAGACAACAACGGTAAACTTTTTTACGCTTGACGGCGTTCGGTTCGCCGATCTTCCCGGATACGGCTACGCCAGGCGCTCCGCTTCGGAAATAGAGCGCTGGAGTGAGCTTATGGAGGGGTATTTTTCGAGCGGCAGAGATATAAGACTTGTCATTCAGCTTCTCGACATGCGCCATCCGCCGACTGCCGACGACGGTACGATGCTCGGCTTTCTGTCCGACGCGGGATACCGCTTTGTATGTGTGCTCACAAAGTGTGATAAACTGAAAAAAAACGAGCGTGAGGAAGCGCGCCGACGCTTTGCCTCCGACGAGCGGCTGAAAAAAGCCGTCGGAGTGATTGAGTGTTCCGCAGCCACGGGCGAAGGGATAGCCGGACTTAAGGAGCTTATAGAAAAAATTATTACAGAAGAAGAAACCTGATTCCGAAAAAGTGTATATAATCACGTTTTCCGTTTTTATTGTACGGTTTGCGGTGAAAGACCCGTGCCGAGAAAACCGTTCCGGAGAAAAACGCTTCAGGAGAAAAAAGGGGGAGTACGCATGCCGATGGCGCCGCATGCGCGGCTCGGATGCCGCGGCGAACAGCTGACGGTCAGATTTTTGCGCAGAAAAGGGTATAAAATAATTACCGTGAACTTTGCAACATCAGCGGGTGAAACGGATATAGTTGCGCGCGCAAAGGACGGTACACTCTGTTTCGTTGAGGTGAAAACGCGTGCCGAGGGCGGCATGTTCCCGCCTGCCGAGGCGGTCGACGCCGAAAAACAAAAGCGCCTGATATCAAACGCCTACCGTTTTTTGTCGGCAATGCACGAAGACGCGGACAGTGTAAAGCGGCGTTTTGATATCGCGGAGGTTACCGCCCGAAGTATTTTCGACGCCGAAATAAATTATATCAAAGAAGCTTTTACGGAATAGCTTTTGCCGTTTTTTTATTGCGTGACACCGCGCGGAAAAATCGAAAGCGGTATCACCGAAAATAAAAGAACACCCGAAAGGGTGTTCTTTTAATACAGATCTGTGTTGAAAGGCTGCTTAGACCTTTGTTGAAAAGCAAAGCGAAAAATTATTCGCCGACTTTTTCGGTTGTTGTGGTGGGATCTTCTTTTTTGCCGCCGAGACTGCTGAAAAGATCCTTGAGAATTTCAATAATCTGCTTGAGATAATCAATAAAAACCTGGATGTAACCGTAGTCGTGGTTAGCATTAATGTTTGTAGATGCAAGAGTTCTGAACATGTTTTTCACCTCGTGATTGTTGATTACGTTTTTGTTACGCATTATCATATTACCATAAACGGAACGTGATTGCAAGAGTTTTTCTTTGTTTTTCAATTCTGTTCACACTTTAAACGGAAAATTGTTAAAATTGACGAAATTATGTTATTTCGTCGCCGTAAAAAGAAAGCAAACCTTTTTCATAAAAAACGTAATCGGACAAAGAAATACCGACGGGCGATGCCGTCGGTTTTTTCTTACATTTCTGCACAGAAAGAAAGCAAATTATGCTCCGGTAGTAGAATCACCGGCATTGTCATCTTTTTTGTTAAAAATGCCTTTTAAGAAATCCATTAGCTTTTTGATAAGATCCGTAATAAAAGCAGTAAATTTCTTGATTGTTTCAATAACGTCACCGTATTCGCCGTAGTCGGGAGCGGTGGGAGCTGTTGTGGGTTCCATGTCTGTTTCACCTCCGTGACTGTATTTCAAAAAAGCACTGTTGTGCCGTTTTGCGTAATAAAAACGGGATTATAGCTTAGCGCCCTTAAGTCTTTCAAAGAATTCCTTAACGGTGTTGATAAATTCGGTTACCCATTTTGTTAAGGCCTGAAGAAACTCGGTTGCGGTTGCGACGATATCTTTTTTGTCGCCGATACCCGCAAGAATATCTTTCATTGTTTCATCCGGAATTTTGTCGTAACGCTGTTCGCCGTCCATTATGTGCACCTCTTTCCGATAATTGTAAGATAGAGTAAGCTACAATATCTTGTATACTTATAATAGCACCCTGCAGACGGATTTGCAAGTACATTTTTTATTGTGAACGAAATATTAACATTTACAACACATTTTTATAACGTTTTACCGTTTTTTTTGCAAGGTTTTTGTCGGTTTCTGTTGATTTCGGCGCAGGATTATATTACAATAAACATAAAGGAGTTTGAACCATGAAAGTTGTTTTTTCAGATGACGATATCGCGGTGATAATCAAGCCGCCGTGGGTATCGTCGCAGTCGATGCCGGACGGACACGGAGTGCCCGATATCCTTAAATCGCAGATGAACTGCATGATATATCCCGTTCACCGCCTTGATGCCGCCACATCGGGGCTTATGGTGTATGCGAAATCAAAGCGTGCCGCGTCGGAAATTTCACGCGATATTGTCACGGGATGCTTTTATAAAGAATACATAGCTCTTGTACACGGCGTTCCGTCGCCCAAGGTGGGCGAGTATGAAGACCTGCTGTATCACGATGTTGTAAAAAACAGGTCGTTCGTTGTACAGCGTGAACGCAAGAGCGTAAGAAGGGCGCTGCTGACATACGAAACCGTCAACACCGTAAAGACCGAGTCAGGTGATGTTTCGATAGTTCGCATTTACCCGAAAACCGGGCGTACGCATCAGATACGCGTGCAGTTTGCAACGAGAGAAATGCCGCTCGTGGGCGATAAAAAGTACGGCGCGAAGGATAACGAAAACAGACTTGCTCTTTGCTGCCGCCGATTGGATTTCAAGCACCCGACAACAGGCGAAGACCTCACATTCATTATTCCAAGCTCCGAGATTGAGATACTTGACAGCGTTCGCAAAAAGCCGTCTGCCGCAGCCGAAAAACAGCGTGCAGACGAAAATTAAAAAAGCAGAGCCGTTCCCGAAAAAACAAGGACTGTGTTTCGCAAAGCATTTAATTTTAATGCAAAAATGCGAAATACAGTCTTTTTGTTTTGCCTTTTTTGACCTGCGTATTTATTTGTGATACAGCTTTTTTGTCTGACTTTTCGGTTCGTTCGTCATGTTGACGCCGAGTTTTTTGAAGGTCTGTGAATCAACCGTAGAGAGAATTACGGATGAATGTGCCTGCAGCCCCTTTAGTTTCGGAAGCTGTTCAAGGGCACATTTCGCAACGGGACTTGTTGCGGCGCATATAGACAGCGCTATGAGTACCTCGTCCGCATGCAGGCGCGGGTTGTGGTTGCCCATATTTTCGATTTTAAGACGCTGAATAGGTTCTATAACGGAGGGGGAGAGAATCGGCATTTCGTCGGGTATTCCTCCGAGCTTTTTGAGTACGTTTAAAAGCATTGCGGAGGAAGCACCGAGCAGAGGGGATGTTTTTCCCGTTATCAATTCGCCGTCGTCCGTTTCTATCGCGGCTGCGGGCGCTCCCGTAAGCTCAGCCTTGTCGAGAGCGGCTTTTACGCACTTTCTGTCGGCGGTCGAGATTCCGAGCTGATTCATCAGAAGTTCGATTCTGTGCATGACCGATTCCTCGCAAAGCCCCTGCCTTGCAAGGCAGGCGCTCTCATAATATCTGCGTATTACCTCGTCGTTTGAGGCTTTGCACACCGCTTCGTCGTCAAAAATACAGTTGCCTGCCATATTCACGCCCATGTCCGTGGGGGAGCGATATACCGATTTTCCGACTATTTTTGTGAGCATCGCATTCAGCACCGGGAATATCTCCACGTCGCGGTTATAGTTGACCGTTGTTTCGCCGTAGGCTTCGAGATGAAAAGGATCTATCATGTTTACGTCGTTGAGATCCGCGGTTGCCGCCTCATATGCAACGTTTACCGGGTGCTTTAACGGAAGGTTCCATATCGGGAATGTTTCAAACTTTGCGTAACCCGCCATGCTGCCTCTTTTGTGCTCATGGTAGAGCTGTGAAAGACAGACTGCCATTTTGCCGCTTCCGGGGCCCGGCGCCGTTACAACGACAAGTGAACGGCTCGTTTCGATAAAGTCGTTTTTGCCGTAGCCGTCGTCGCTTACGATAAGCGGGATATTCGTGGGGTAATCGGGTATTATGTAGTGGCGGTACACCTTCATTCCGAGGCTTTCAAGGCGCTTTCGGAACTGAATTGCCGCAGGCTGCTCTCTGAAATGTGTAATGCACACGCTGCCGACGTAAAGACCGAATTCTCTGAAGGCATCGATGAGCCTTAAGCAGTCCATGTCGTATGTTATTCCGAGATCGCCTCTGCGCTTGTTTTTTTCGATGTCGTCGGCGCTGATTACTATCACGACCTCCGCATCGTCCCGAAGCTCATACAGCATGCGTATTTTACTGTCGGGGCAAAAGCCCGGAAGCACGCGCGAAGCGTGAAAATCGTCAAACAGCTTGCCGCCGAATTCAAGATAAAGCTTGCCGCCGAATTTTGCTATTCTGTCCTTGATGCACTTCGATTGAAGCGCAAGATATTTGTCGTTGTCAAAACCTTTTTTAGTCATACCCACATTCCCCTTGATTTTTCGGTGATTTGCCGAAATCCCGGCAAACACAAACCGATTATTTATTATACTCCGGGAGAGGGTTTTTGTCTACAATAAAAACGAAAATCGCAAAATAATATCGCAAATTCACGGTGACTTTTTCATTCTGCGGCGTTGCGGTTGACTCGGAGAATGTTTGCGATTATTATATAATTATAATGAAATTATTTTTTACTGTTTAAAACGGGGGAGACGAACATGAATATTATTCTTAACGGTGATTTTGACGCAAAATGCAGTGCGCTTGCCGAAGAACTCAATTACAATCTCTATGACGCGGTGCTTTACGATAACGGAAAGGTGTACAGATATGAGCATCAAAGGGCAAATCCGTGCAACAATTCATATTCCGTTTCAAAAATGTTTACGATGGCGGCGATAGGCTTTCTTGTTGATGACGGCAAGCTGTCGCTTGACGAAACGGTGTACGGTTATCTGGCAGATGAAATCCGCGCGGAGGTGTCGGAGGAATGGAGGACTGTGACCGTCCGCCATGCTCTTGCGCACAAAATGGGCATTGACCGCAGTGCTCCCGCCGCCGAGGAGGTTTTTATGCAGTATGACTGCAATGATTTTCTTACGCGGGTCTTTTCGGACAGAATTGTTCATACTCCCGGCGAATACTATTGCTACAGCGACGGCGCATATTATATTCTGTCACGCATAGTCACAAAGGTCACCGGCAAAAAGCTTGACGACTTTTTGACGGACAGACTTTTTACGCCGCTCGGTTTTTCGGAGCCTGCTTGGGGAAAGTGTCCGTTCGGCTATCCGCTCGGCGGCGACAGTCTCTATTGCCGCACGGAAGACATGATAAAGCTCGGCATAATTTTCCTTAACGGCGGTGTTTATGAGGGAAAAAGGTATTTCAGTGAGAATTGGGTAAAAACAGCCGTAGGCGAAAATCTCGGCATGCTTCCCTGTGAAAAAAGGTCACACGGAAAGACGGGCGCGCACGGACAGCTTGTCGCATTTTGTCCCGAAACGGGCAAGGCGATAGCGCTGCACGCATATCAGTACAACGGCAACTACGATTTTCGCGGTGCCGTAATACGCGAATTTATCGAAAAGTGACGGCGAAGGCAGAAAGCGCAAAAGGAACAAAAGAGTTTAACATTTAAATAAAAACAAAGACTGTACTTCACAAAGCATTCGGTTCAATGAAAGCTGTGAAATGCAGTCTTCTGTTCTTTTCAGGAAATCAATCAGTTTTCGTATACGCTGACCTTTTTGCGGTCTTTGCCCAAACGTTCAAACTTGACTTTGCCGTTCGTGAGAGCGAAAAGCGTATCGTCGCTGCCCTTACCAACATTTACGCCGGGGTGAATGTGAGTTCCACGCTGACGAACGATGATGGTGCCTGCGTTAACGTACTGGCCGTCGCTTCTCTTTGTGCCGAGTCTCTTTGATTCGGAGTCACGGCCGTTACGGGTAGAACCCATACCTTTTTTATGAGCGAAAAGCTGAATGTTGATCTTAAGCATTTTGACACCTCCGTAGTGTTACTTTAATGTTGTCTGGATAATCTGCGGCTAAAGCCTCGAGATGAAGCTTTAAGCCCTCAAGAATTTGCTGCGCATCGGATAATTTTGACTTGACGTGAAAGCTCATGAATCCGTCGGAAACATCGGCCTCCGCCTTGCACTTAACAATCTCGGTAATCGTGTTCGCTGCCATATAGGCCGCCGAGGAAACAGCCGAACAGATAATGTCCAAACCGGCCTCTGCCGAACCTGAATGACCGCTGATCTCGAAACCTTCGATTGATTTATCCGAACAGAAGAAATCGATTCTAATCATTGCTTATGCGTTGATAGCTGAGATTTCTACCTTAGTGTAGGGCTGTCTGTGGCCCTGCGTTCTGCGATAGCCCTTTTTCGGCTTCATCTTGTAGACGCGAACCTTTGCGCCCTTGCCGCTCTTGACGACATTTGCGGTAACGGAAGCGCCTTCGACGACGGGTGCGCCGAAAGTAGCATTCTCGCCGTCGATAACGGCCAGAACCTGATCGAACTTGACGGACTCACCTGCTGCGGCATCGAGCTTCTCAACGAAGATAACGTCGCCCTCGGCTACGCGATACTGCTTGCCGCCGGTCACGATTATAGCATGCTTCATGAACATTTCCTCCCTCTCTTCAGGACTCGCTCTTGGGGTGGAGGGCATACCTCTTCTTCATTACCCCTTCAATGCGGCTTAGATAGAATAGCATGTCCGCGCCGTGTTGTCAACAATTTTCTGCTGTTTTGCGCGGATTTTATGGCTTTTCAGCCCACTGCCTCTATAGTCTCGTCCGCGAGGATGGGCTTGCCGTTCTCGCCGCTCTCGCTGATATAGAAGCGGTGCTCGCCGCTGCCGTCGGTGTAGCTGAGCCTGAGGTTCGGCATGCCCTCGGGTATGAGCGTCTGGAGCTGAACGGCGCTGCCGTTCATGACGCTGCAGTACCACAGCTCGCCCGTCTCATAGAAGGTGTCGCTGTAGTCAACGGAGCATATGCTGACGTTTCTGACCAATCCGTTCGAGACAAGG
>OLHA01000387.1_pt1 | contig 25783 bp, 36 predicted proteins | sample 1605961 | NCBI WGS metagenome assembly OLHA01 (sample SAMN03283288) | human gut metagenome | biome: human-associated habitat; material: feces | host: Homo sapiens | place: Peru | collected 2012
ATGGTGGTGCCGGCCTCGCCGCGCGCACCTCCATTTCTGGTACTACTTCCAGTGCTTGGCACGCTGCGGTTGGCGCCCCGTCTGGAATTTCTGGGTAACGAGGGTGAATTGGCCCCAAAGGGGCCAAGAGGGGGCGCAAGCCCCCTTTACCCAGAAATGGAAGACGGAAGCCACGGAACACGCCAAAATACAAACCCTTTATTTCCGCCGCTTGCGGCGGAAATTTTTTGGAGAATTTTCCCTCTAACGAAATACGTTATAATCCACCGAAAATGCCAAAACGGCAAATAGGTGATGTAGATTATCGTTGCTGATGCCGTGAGCGGTGTCAACCCGGATATATGATACAAGCCTCCGAGCGTTTGTCTGTGCGCGTTGCCTTCGGGCGTGCGTGCGGCCTGGTGTTTCTGTAACCTGAATAATAATGGAAATGCCGGCCTCGCCGCGCGCAACTCCAATAATGGTACAACTAACAGTAATTGGAACGCTGCGGTTGGCGCCCCGTCTGGTTATCTTCATCTAGTGTGCGATAAATTTCAATGTATCATATATTGCGGCGCTTATGTGCGAAAATTGCCAGAAACCAGCACCGCCGGTGACGGCTCCGTTCAATCGGAGATAGCCAGAGGAGGCCGAATAAGGAATCGGTTCTGCGGCTAGTAGCATAGGGCATTCTGCCTGACCCCGAAAGCTGTTGTGGATAACCAGATGCACACTGGAGGAGTTTTTGATGAAAACATATTGCAAGCCGAAAACCGTAAACATTGAAAGTGCGGAGTTCAATAGCACTGCGGTTCACCTCGGATTTTCCGGGAAACTGGGGAAAAGGGAATTTCAGGAGTTGCTTTTGGCAACGGGGAAAATCACACGGGCAGAATTGCGTGAGGAAATCCGTAATAACAGCTGCATGAAGATTCTGGGTGCCATCGATGTGATAGCTGAAGAACTAACTCGGCGCATCCAGGACAGAGATTTGCAGCTCCAACCTGTTTTCAGTTTTCAGCGGCGGGATGGAATCAGTCAGAAACTCCGAGACCTGAACAAAGAAACAGCAGAGCAACAGCTTTATGAGTACATGGCTCACCATGCGCTCGAACCTCTGTTCAGGGCAAAGCTATTGCCTTGCCAATGCGGATCTATCCCCGGCAAGGGCCAAATTGGCGGCAAAAGGCAGCTAGAGAGAATACTCCGCAAAAAATTTCATTGTGACAAACTGGATGAAGCGAAGTGCGATGTTCGCCACGCCTATCAATCTGTTACGGTGGAATGCGTGATGATGCTGCTCCGGCGGGATATAGGCAAAAATAAGCCCCTGCTGTGGTTTGTTGCGGCCTGTATGTCCAATTACCCGGATGGCCGGTTGATGATCGGCGGGTATCTTCCGACATGGCTTTTCAATTATGTCATGTCGTATGTGCTACGCTATCTGCTCTCCCAATACAAGAGCCGCAGGGGTGTCCGGCACAATATGGTCTGGGCAATCGTCTGCTATGCTGATGATTTTTCGTGTTTCGGCAAATGGTCAAATTTGAGGCGGGCAATTAAAGCAACAACGGCTTGGTGCAAGCAAACGCTGGGATTGGAAATCAAAGGGTGCTGGAACATCTCCAGAATAGCATCTTTTGAAGAAGAAAAGAAACAGTACGCAGCCCGGAAGGCTGGTTCCTACGCACGTACTCCGGGAATTGACATGGTTGGATATGTGGTCCGTAGGACATATACCATTGTTCGTGGGAAAATTTTTGTGCGTATTCGGCGGCAGTTGATTCGTGCGAAACGGGAACTCGATACCAAGGGCTATGTGCCGTGGTGGAGAGCCTACAAAGTAACATCGTATTTTGGCTGGCTGAAAACCTCGGACAGTCAGCAAATGCGGAAAAAATATGAGGTGAAGCGGGTACTGAAAGCCAGCAAGCGGTCAGTATCCATGATAAGTAAAGCAAGAATAAAGGAGGCACAACTGCGTGAAAGAATTCTATGTGGACAAGCCTGCTGAAATCGAGGTGTACACCCACGGGGGCTGCACCGACATTATCCTGCGGAAATCCATTGCCCAGGATGCAGACGAAGAAGGAAACCCGAGATGGACCTGTGAGGAACGCCAGATGCGCCAGCCCGGCACTATTTCTGCGGATTCCGTCAAAGCGGACTTTTCTATTTTCTGGGCTGTTGCTGGCGGTGAAGAACCGCTGAACACAGTCAAAGCAAATAAGACAGCTGAAATGTCTGCCGCCTGCCGGTCGGCCATAATTGCCGGTTTTGACGTAATTCTGTCTGATGGGAAAGACCATCATTTCAGCCTTACCGTGGAGGATCAACTGAATCTCAATGCGCTTTTCGGTCTGCTGGCAGCTGGTGCGGAACAGGTACCGTATCATGCTGACGGCGAGACTTGTGTGTACTTCACCGCCGCCGATATGCAGACGGTTGTCCAGGAGGCCACGGCACACAAAACCTACCACGAGAGCTATTTTAATTCGTTGAAGGCCTACATTGCCAGCAAGCGGACAGCAGCATCCGTGAACGCCATTGAATACGGCACGGAGATCCCGGAGCAGTACCAGTCCGACGTTCTCAAGGCTCTGCTGGAGGCGTAAATGAAAAAGTCAGCGTTGCACCAGGCAAGTAAAGCCCTGGTGCTTTTTTTGTTCGGCGCAGTGTTGTATGCAGCCATCGAAATCCTTTGGCGAGGGCATACGCACTGGACAATGGCAGTCCTTGGAGGGCTGCTTTTTTTATTGCTTGGCGGCCTGAATAACTGGCTGCCCTGGGAAATGCCGCTTCTCTGGCAGATCATCATCGGTACGGCCATCGTGACCGCCGCCGAGTTTGTGGTCGGCTGTATTCTCAATCTCTGGCTCGGCCTTGAAATTTGGGACTACTCCAATCTCCCCGGGAACATCCTTGGCCAGATCTGCCCACAGTTCACGCTTGCCTGGGCGGGACTATCCCTGATTGCCATTGTGTTGGATGATTATATCCGGTACTGGCTTTGGGGCGACGAACGCCCATATTACAAATTCATCTAAGCAGCCTGTGGGAGCCTCCACGGGCTGTTTTCTTTCTGGAGGTATTTACACATGAACGAGCGGTTTTATCCGGCCCTGCTCATTGCCGGGGGCGGTGGATGCCATGTCTCCACTAAACGATTGACTATAGCAGAACCCATGCCAATACCGCGGGGCCTGCTGGAAGAAAGGACGAAGCAATATGATGAACACATTCCGGCAGCAGTGCTTGCTGCTCTACCTTGGGTATAAACCCGGCACGCCCGATGGCATTCGAGGAACGTTGACTGCTGACGCAATCGAGGATTTCCAGCGGGACAACGGGCTTGTACATGACCGCCTCTGGGGGGAGAAAACGGAGGAAAAAGCACGGTACAATTTCGACCATGACATTTTCAAACCTGAAAAAACAGACGATACCACCCCTGCGGAAACCACCACGCCAACCACCACACCCGCCAGCACGGGCACTTCTACCAATGCCAAAACCGGAACTTTCTGGGATGAAATCAAATATTTCACACGCACGGAATTTCGGTGCCCCTGCGGAAAGTGGTGCAACGGCTTCCCTGTAGAGCCGAAAGAGGGCCTGGTGCGTTTCATGGACGAAATGCGGGAGCATTTCGGCAAGGGCGTAATCGTGGTCCCCCCAGATGGTCATTCCGGCGGGTCTGGTGTGCGGTGTGACAAGTACAACGCCACGCTTTCGGGATCTGCGGCCAACAGCACCCATAAACAGGGGCGGGCGGCTGATTTCTCTATCCCTGGTATCACTGATTCCGCAATTTCCACCTACCTGGCCGCAGCCAAGGCCAATGGGAAGATTGCCTACTGGTACAAGATTTCCAGCGGCGCTTTCCATGTCAATATCTAAGGGGGCGTTTCCGATGATTCAGGAGCTCCTAAACAGTTCCCCCTGGCTGATTATTGCCGCCCTTGGGCTGCCCGCAGCGCTGACAGGCTTCTTCATCCGCCGGGTGGAGAAGCGGATCGATGCCCGGGAGGCAGAAAGAAAGGCTGAACAGAAAGCCGCAGAGGAACGAGCGGACGAGAGAGAGAAAAAGCGGGAGCAGCTTGACGTTGTGATGATCAACGCCATTAACGGCGCAATTGCTTTGTCGGAAGCCACCGCCCGTGCAGTCCAGCGCATCCCGGATGCCCATTGCAATGGTGATATGCACAAGGCTTTGGAATATGCCGGACGAGTAAAACACGCACAAAAAGAACTTTTGACGGGGCTGGGAATCCATGCCCTACATGACGATGATTAAGGAGGAAAACATTATGGAATTCATTCTGAAGAACCCCACACTGCTGCTTGGGGTAGTCGTGCTTTTTGCCATCCTGGTTGCCCTTTGCATCCTCTGGCTGCTGCCTGCGCTGATTAAGCGCGGCGTGGATGTGTCCGGCACCATCGAAAAGGCCGACCTGGCTATCTCCACCCTGGACAGCCTCACTGATACAATCAAAGCACTGTTCCCGAATACCCCCGGCCTTGATATGGTAGACAAGATCCTGGTATATGCCCAGAAAGCCGTGGATTCTGCCGAACAGCTGTACAAGACCAGCCAGATCCCGGAGGAACAGCGGAAAGCGGAAGCCACCCAGCTTGTCTATATTTGTTTGCAGGCCGCTGGCGTAGATGTGACCGAGGACATGAAGAAAATCATTGACGGTGCTATCGAGGCCGCAGTTTATGCGCTCCCGAAAACCCACAGCGCCGATGATGGCGACCAGATTATGCTCGCTGACTTGGATCGGCAGGAAAGTGGACTGCTCACCGAGTAAGACTTTGCCCCCTACAGGGAACCATACAGGCTCCTTGTAGGGGGCTTTTCTTTTTTACCTATATCAACCTTCTTTGGGTTCTTCACCGTCTGTGAGTGCCCCGGATGGGGCTGTAACCGTAAAATAGCCGTTGCTCATTGCATCACAGAATTCTTCATAACTCATATACCCGGAGGCTATCATTGCTTTGCTGGCTTTTTCCAGTTCTTCCGGTGTCCAGCTGCGGCTCATTCGGATTTCCCCGTACACAGCTTGGCAAGTGCCCACTCCTCCACGGGGAGGGGGATTCTTCCAAAGTCCCGAAGGGCTTCATCCATGCCGCAGTCTGGGCAGACATAGACATCCGCAACCCGGCTAAGTGCATTATGTAACAGCACTTTATCCATGCTCATTCGCCCACACCGGGGGCAAATCAGCGCCCCGGCCTGTTGTGTTTCCTTGATTTTCTCAATAACATTCATTAGAGTTCCTCCCATGTATTGCACATTGCCTGCCGCAATGCTGATTCATCAAATCCAAGATCCTTATATCCTTGTTTGCAAGTCCGCACATACGATGATGTAGGCAACCCTGCTTGACACTCTTTTGGCAGATAGTAGACCATAGCGCAGATTTTTTTTGTGGAACCATCATTGCAATTCAGAACAGTGTGCAACTCCATTTTCTTGTAGAATCGTGGAAAGCCTTCGTAGTTGTCAAGGTTGCGTTCGTCCTTCGGTGTTATAGAAAACACACCACATGGGACTGTGTTTCCAATCTCAGGCTCTATACTCAGATAATTGCCTGATCCAGAACCACGGAAAATCAGACGATAGTTGTTCACCATGGCATACCCAAGTAGTTTCGCTCCTGGGCAACGATTCTTCATTTGAGCAAGGTTAAGGTTGCTTCCATATGCAAGATACAGTCGTTCGCTTTTCTTGCAGCTGATACACGACCGGAACTGGTGGATTGCCTCAAGCTGGGTGTCTTCATGGATTGTATACTGGGATGCGTAGCCATCAAATTCATAGGGACCGTTTGCATTCAGGCAAATCCACCAACCATCTGCATCCTTGTAAAAATCCTTGACGGCGAATTGATATTGTTTCGGTAATCTTTCAATGTACTTGTTCATAGGTTGCTCTTTCTCCCCGTGAAGCCGGTAGGACAGCTGGTTTGTGGGTGAATCAAATATCTAGGATATACGATGCTGTTGATGCCGGTTCGTGCGGAATTGCTGTAATTGTTCCGGTTCGACCAACTTCCTTCATCCACTTCCTCCCATGCCAGATTGCCGTGGATTCTTTCGGCCAGCTGTCACCGCTCTGGCAGCCTAGCGCAGCACCGTTGCAAGCTGTAATGTCAGCTGCATCCGGGGTAAAGTGCCATTCATAAGTCATTGGTGTTGTCCTTCCTGCCCGTCATGCCGTTAGCTCAGCTATTTGAGGATTACGCTGCCTGCTGTGCGGCCTGGCGGAAAGCGGCGGTCAGGTGCAAGCGAGCAGTCTTAAATTCGGGGCCGCTCATACCCAGTCTGTTGACCAGCACACGGGTCATCAGAGCGGCTTTTTGTTCCTGGGTATAACCGGAGCAGTCCTTGAAATATTTGCGGTTGTCGTTGCTCTCGATTGACCAGGCAGACATTGCAAGGCAGAACTGAATGTAGGATTTAATCTTGCCTGCGTGGGTCGTTCCATTGAACAGTCGAAATTCAACTGTACCCTTGGTGAAAAATGCGTGAAGGTTGATCCCGTGATAACGGGTTGAGTTATAGTGATCGTGGTCGATTCTGCCAGTGTAGCCATCGTTTGCGGTGCTATACCATGTACGCTCAGCTGCCTGACGGCTGTCCTTTCCTCCGTTCTTCATCGCCTTGAACAGCTCGGGAGAAATCTTGTGGCACCAACGATTCGCTCGGTTACCAATCTGGAGGGCTTCATAGAACAGATCCTGTCTGCCGGTTGCGAGGTTCAACAGTCGAGTTAGGCTCTCGGGTGTATGATTGGCACCATCCACATGGACATGGATGCCGCAAGATGAGTTCGCCATGGCACCAGCCTTGACCAGCGCACGGACGATGTTCTGGAGATCTTCGATATCCTCATATTGCAGGATGGGGGAGACAACTTCGCAGGAATAGGAACCGTTGTTGGTGTCTACGATTCTTCCGTCACGCTTAACCTGTGTGCGGATGCTACCATCACTCATTGCCTTCCAGGTGCGCCCCTTCCGGTCAGTGGCACCGTAGGTTTGGTAATAGGTTCCGATGTAGCGAGTGGTCGTGCCGTAGTAACTGGCAATCACCTTGGCGGCGTTCTCTCTGGTAATACCGGTCAGCTCGATTTCAATGCCGAAGTTCTGATTCTTGATCATGCTCATTGCCGTCACCTCCATTACTGAATTTCGACGGTCAGATAGCCGGTGCCATTTTGCCAAAACTTCATGCTGTGCTTGCCGTCCTTGACAAACGCAGCTTTGGCGGTTCTGGTGGCGTTGGAAACGAACTTCTTACCGAAGTACCATTCGGTCATGGAGGCGGTGGTCATAACTCCGTTGGTTCTGTAAGTGATGCTCATAAAAATTTCTCCTTGATTTTTTCTTTGTTTTCCGTTAGAATCAAGGTGGCTGGGGTTAGGCTCCCGGCTCACCATTTTCTGGGGTGGGGAAGCGGCGTTCTGTGCGGAGCGGCCGCTTCTTTTTTGCTCTCGTAAGCTCTTGCTTACATTGATATATTACACTATAAAGTGTAATTTGTCAATAGCTACTTTACATTATTTTGTGAAATGTGAAAAAGTTTCTTGACATGATTCACTTTTCAGTGTACAATAGCGGCAGGAGGGATTTAATATGAATATGACTGTTGCGGAGAAAATTCGTCTGATTGCGAAGCGAGTAAATATGAGCATGGGAGATCTTGCTGAAGGTACTGGACAGACCAGGCAGAACCTTTCCAACAAACTAAATCGGGATAATATGTCCACAAAAGACATCCAGGCGTTGGCCGAAGCTATGGGATGCAGTGTAGAAATTACCTTTACATTGCCGGATGGGACGGAGATATAACGAAAGGCACAGAACGGAAGCGCCCGCTCTGTGCCCCTTTTTACTTATGTACCAGTTTCCGTGATTCGTTGTCTCTGATTGCTGTCTTGTTTGGAAGCCGGATAATTATTTCATCCAGGTCACAATCCAAAGCATCACAAATCAGATCAAGGTGTTCGAGGTTCACACGCTCACATAGTTCATGGTACATCTCGTTGATTGTTGATGGCCGGATACCTGTTGCCCTCGCCAGGTCAGCCTGCGTCCACCGAAGTTCGCCCAACTTCCGGGACAGTAAAATTTTGATCATACCAACGCTCCTTCCGCTATATTCTAACAACATAGAGGTTATTAGTCAGGAGTTCGGTAGATAATAACAGTTCTAGTTATATTATAACGAAATAGGAAATTAGACAGAAAAATTCCAAATCCGGTGATTTCGAGGTCACCTCAAAAATCACCTCAAACCCACAGAAAATAGGCTCAAGTCACCTTAAAGTCACCTCAATAAAATCGTATCCATTACGACAAACTACAACAGGTTAGGACAAACACTTAAAATAAAAATCCCAAGAATTTCTGCAAATTCTTGGGATTTTTACTGAAATATTGAATTTCTTGCGACCTTTTATCTCTTGGAGAACTGAGGTGCCCGACGGGCGGCCTTCAAGCCGTACTTCTTTCTTTCCTTCATTCTGGGGTCACGGGTCAGGAAACCAGCGGCCTTCAGGGAAGCGCGGTACTCGGGGTTGACAGTCAGCAGGGCGCGGGCGATGCCGTGACGGATAGCGCCGGCCTGGCCGGAAACGCCGCCGCCGCAGACGGAAACAACCACGTCGACCTTGTCAACCAGCTCGGTGGTGACCAGGGGCTGACGCACGACCAGCTTCAGGGTCTCCAGACCGAAGTAATCGTTGATATCGCGGCCATTGATGATGATGGAGCCGGTGCCGTTCTCGTAAACGCGAACGCGGGCAACACTGGACTTACGACGGCCAGTGCCGTAAAAATACTTCTTCTTGCTCTCGTACATTCTGTGTTACCTCCAATTAGTCCAGAGTCCAGGCTTCGGGCTTCTGGGCAGCATGAGGATGCTCAGCACCCTTGTACAGGTGCAGACGGGTCATGCAGTTACGGCCCAGAGTGTTCTTGGGCAGCATGCCCTTGACGGCGACTTCCATAGCGTAGTCGGAACGGTTCTCCATCATGGTGCGGGCCTTGGTTTCCTTCAGACCGCCGATCCAGCCGGACACGCGATAGTAGACCTTCTGCTCGGGCTTCTTGCCGGTCAGAACAGCCTTGTCAGTGTTGATGATGATGACGTTGTCTCCGCAATCAACGTTGGGAGTAAAATCGACCTTGTGCTTGCCGCGCAGCAGGTTAGCAGCGATCACAGCGGTACGGCCCAGGGGCTTGCCGGCTGCATCGATGATATACCACTTGCGCACCACGGTCTCCTTCTTGGCGAGGGTAGTGGACATATGGGTTCCTCCAATTTTTTTGGTAAAATATTTTGACATTCTCATGTGTTTGAAGTACAATATCTTCAAACTGCTTAGCATTTATACCATAAGAAAATTCAAATGTCAACACCTTTTTCGAAGATTTTTATGCAATGCAATGTAATCTCTTAAAATCGCTGGAATACTCTTGAATTCTCTTAAATGCTCACTTACCTAATTTGCCTGTTTTAGGAGGAAATCTCAAAAATGCAGAAACTTGTCGGCCTGGTTCGCAGGTGTGTGGAAGACTATTCCATGATCGAAGACGGAGATAAAGTCGCCGTAGGCGTCTCCGGAGGAAAGGATTCTCTGGTGCTTTTGAAGCTTCTGGCGGCGCTGCGGAGCTATCATAATAAGAATTTCCAGCTGGAAGCAATCACCATCGATATGGGCCTTGGCATGGATTATACGGAGATTGCGCAGTTGTGCAAAGAACTGGATGTGCCCTATACCGTTGTGAAAACGGAGATCGGCCCCATTATCTTCGACTATCGGAAGGAAAAGAACCCCTGCTCTATGTGCTCCAAAATGCGCCGGGGCGCGTTGAATCAGGCGCTGGTGGACAAGGGCTTTCATAAGCTTGCCCTGGGCCACCACTATGACGATGCCGTGGAAACCTTTCTCATGAGTCTGATTTACGAGGGCCGGATCAGTTGCTTCCAGCCGGTCACCCATCTGGACAGAACCGGAATTACTCAGATTCGCCCGATGCTCTACATCCACGAAAAGACCGTAGCCGCCTTTGCTGAGCGGGAGAACCTGCCGGTACTTCAAAATCGCTGCCCGGTGGATAAGCACACCAAGCGGGAGGAAATCAAGGATCTGATATACGACCTGGTGAAGACCTATCCGGATTTGAAGGAGCGTATTTTTGGTGCCATGCAGCGCTACCCCCTGGAGGCCTGGGAGCCCCACGGCCGCTACAAGCGGCCAAAGGAGCAGGAATAAGGTACAAGGGAATAATTTCCAGAAAAAAGGGAAAAGCTTTCTCCGTCATGAAAAGGAGGAAGCAATATGGTAAAAGGCATTTCCCGCCAGGTGATCCTGGTGCCCGGACCGGGCACGGAGCTGTTTGACCAGGCAATTTTTATTTTAAAAGACAACGCTGTTTCAGAAGGCGTCAGCGATGAAGCATTGCTAAAAGAGGCCCGTCAGGTCATGCGAGGCGGCAGAAGGCGATATAGACCCCTGTATGCCCTTTTCTGGGCGCTCTGCGGCTCTTTGCTGACAGGTGCGGCCTGGGCGCTGAGTGTCATTCTGAGATAAGCAATCCCTTAGAAAGAGAGAGAATCTATGCAAATCGGAAATTTATCGGTTGAAAACCCCCTGTTTCTTGCCCCTATGGCAGGGGTGACGGATTGGGCCTTTCGGACGGTCTGTGCAAGGCTGGGAGCCGGGGTTACGGTGACGGAGATGGTCTCCTCCCGGGCCCTGGTCTATAAGGACCAGAAAACGGCCAAGCTTTTGCGAAAAAACGAGGGGAGTCTCTGCGGCGCTCAGATTTTTGGCAACGACCCGGAAATCATGGCCCAGGGAGCCCGGTTGGCGCTGGAAATTTCCGGCTGCGACTTTTTGGATATCAACATGGGCTGCCCTATGCCGAAAATCGCCAATTCCGGCGACGGCAGCGGCCTGATGCGCACGCCGGAGCTGGCCCAGAAAATTGTGGAGGCCGTTGGAAAGGCCGTTAACGTGCCGGTGACGGTAAAATGCCGCCTGGGCTGGGATAAGGGCAGCATCAACGTTTTGGAGTTTACCAAACGGATGGAGGACGCTGGGGCCGCCATGGTAACGGTCCATGGCAGAACCCGCAGCCAGCTCTATTCCGGCGTGGCCGACTGGGACATGATTCGTAAGGTCAAAGCCCAGCTGTCCATTCCCGTTATCGCCAACGGAGACATCACTGGCCCGGAGGCTGCGCTGCGCTGCGCCAAATGGACCGGGGCCGATGGGCTGATGATCGGCCGCAGCTGCTTTGGAGATCCCTGGATTTTCCAGCAGGTGAAGGCTGCCTTGGCCGGGGAGGAGATTCCCCAGCGGCCTGTTTTGAGAGACCGCATTGCCGTAGCGGTGGAGCAGTTTCAGCTTGCTGAGCAGGACCACGGGGAGCACGTAGCCTGTCTGGAGGCGAGGAAGCATTTTGCCTGGTATCTCCGGGGCGTCAGCCATAGCGGATTTTATAAGCAGCAGATTTCTTCCCTGACCACCATGGAGGATATTTACCGGGTTGCCAAGGAAATTTCCAGAGATTTGCAGTAAAATGTGCGGATAAGAAAAGCGCCGTTTCACATCCTAGCCAAGAGAGGTGACAGATGTGAAACGGCTTGTTGCATGCCTTTTGGCGTTTCTTGCTTTGGTCCTGCCCGTGAGGGCAGAACCTATCCGTTGGGTGGACTTTGATGTGAGCACGGAATCCATGGCCTATGCCATGCAGCAGGACATCCGTACGGCAGAGCAGGAGAAGCACCTGAGCTGGATCGAGATTTTGGCTCTGGCTGCCTGCCGCACAGGGGGAAAATGCCCACTGTCTGCCGTAAAAAAAGCCGCAAAGGACCTGGAAGGGGACGTTTCCCCCGAGGAGGCAGCAGGGGAGCTGGGAAAATACTATGCCTATTATTATGAGGCCTACTCCGCCGCTCTGGGTGGACTGGTTGGAAGCTACGCCATTTTCAAGGACGGCCAGTGGATTCCCCAATACGGCCTGAAAGCCTTTTCTCCCATTGCAGCGGGCTACGGCTATAGCCATTGCGATGATTTTGGCGTGGGCAGAAGCTTTGGCTTCAAGCGCAAGCATCTGGGCAATGATCTCATGGGCGGCCTGGGAACGCCAATCGTAGCTGTGGAAGGCGGAATCGTGGAAGCCATGGGCTGGAACCGTTACGGCGGTTGGCGGGTGGGCATCCGTTCCTTTGACGGGAAACGGTATTATTACTATGCCCATCTGCAAAAGGACCGTCCCTTTGCTCCCGGGCTGGAAATCGGGGACCAGGTGGAAGCCGGTCAGCTCATCGGCTTCATGGGAAGGTCCGGCTATTCGGACAAGGAAAATGTGAACAATATCGAGGTGGTGCATCTGCACTTTGGCCTGGAGCTGGTCTTTGACGAGAGCCAGAAGGAGTGCAACAGCGAAATCTGGATCGATGTTTACCGGTTGGTCCGGCTCTTATCTGCCCACCGCAGCAGCTACCGGAAAACCGACCGGGGCTGGGAACGGGTGTACCCATATAAGGATTTGGACTGGACGGAGTTTCCCAAAAACGGATAAGAGAGGCTCAGTTGCCCTGCAGCCAGTCAACCAGGCCGTAATCACCCAGATAAGCCTTTTCTGGAACGGCAAAATGATCTGCACCATCCAGCTCTGTAAGACGGGCATCGGCACCGGCCTGCTTCAGTGCTGAAATAAATGCAATGGAGCTCTGTGGATCTACAATGGTATCCTCCGTGCCAACAAAGGCATAGACCGATGTGCTTTCAAGGGCCTGGACGTTCTGAGCAGTGTTGCGGATGCTCCCTGACAGGGGGGCAATCCGTGCGAAGAATCCGGGATGTGCCGCCGCAATGCTCCAGACATCTGTACCGCCCATACTGTGGCCGGTGAGGGAAATGTTTCCTGAGTCAATGCCGTATTCCTGGACGACTGAATAAATCATGTCCATAAGGGTGTCGTCCATATCTGCCCAGCCTTTGGATTCTTTCGGAAGCTGGGGAATCAGCACATAGCAAGAGATGTTCCCCAGACGTCCATCTTGCAGATATTGGGGGAAGCCGTCGGCAGCCGTAATTAGATTCAGGTCCGTCCCTTTGCCGCTTCCGCCATGGAGGTAGACAATTAACCCGGGGCTTTCCTGAGGGGCTTCCGGAATATAGAGCCAGCAGTCCATAGTATTTCCCGCGGAACGGGGGTTGGAAAGAACGAGGGTGGTCTGCTGCATTCCAACGGATTGCGCGGAGGGAATTGTGGTTTCCGGGGCTTCTGCGGCAGGCTGTGAGGGCGCGTTCGCATCTGCAGCAGCGGGAAGCGGCTCAGTGGTTTCCATTGGAGTGGGAACATTAGGGATGGGGGCGACAGGCAGGGTGCCTTCGGTGGCTAAAGTGGCCATGGGTTCAGCAGGTATCGTCGGCTCTGTGAGAGTTCTTTCAACAGGGACCGCGGGATTTGCGGGGGCCGTTGGCATGGCGGGCGGGGCTTGAGTAGGCACGGTCTGCTCTAGCCAGGAAATATTTACACCGGAGGAATCCAGCCGATTTTGCTGGGAACACCCGGAGAACAGCAGCAAAAACGTAAGAATGAAAAGGGAAAGCTTTTGCATAGAAAATGCTCCTTGTGTTTATAGGGTTACGCGAATAAGAATTTCCTGCGGGGAGGGGGCGGTGATGGACAGTCTTCCACCGTGGCGAACAACGATGGATTGGGCAATTGCCAGTCCCAAACCGGACCCCGGGGCGCCGTTGGATGTGCTGCCCCGGTAGAAGCGTTCCGTAAAATGGGGTACCTCCTCCGCTCGGAGGTTTTGCACAGTATTCTGCACGGTGATGCCCAACCCCTTGCGGCGCTTTTCCAGAAGAAAGGCAATCGAACCGCCATCCGGGCAATAGCGAAAGGCGTTGTCCAGTAAAATGGAGACCATTTCCCGGAGTGCCTTTTCATCGCCGCAATAGGACAGTCCTGAAGCAATCTGCACCTGAAAGTGGAGTGCGCGACTGGCTGCCATGGCTTGAAAGGATGCAGTGAGTTCCTCGACCATATCCGAAATGGGAAATACAATAAAGGGTGTTGGCTGAATGCCCTCATCGCATCGGGATAGTGTTACAAGGGACTGTGTCATTTCGGCCATCTGCCTTGCATGATTTTCAATATCCGTCAGCCACGCATTGTCCGGTAGCTCCATTTGCAGCAGCTGCGCATCCCCCAGAATCACCGCCACTGGGGTTTTGAGAGCGTGGCTGGCGGAGGTAACAAAGCGCCGCTGCTTTTCATGGGCCTCAACCAGAGGGGTAACGATTCGCCCGGAGAGCCAAGAAAGAATTCCTGCAGTGAGAAGCAGTCCCAGCAGGGACACAAAAATCAGCAGATTTTGGGTTTCTTTGAAAACTTCGAGTGGCAATTTTCGGGAGAGGAACAAAATCCGGATGCAGCCTCCCTGCTTGACCGTGTGGAAACGGTATCCTTCCAAAAAGCCCTGGGCTTTGTCTATTTTCAAAACCTGTCGGCCAAGGGCAGCGGCATTTTTTTCATGGATATAGGTAGTATGAGAAAGATCGACAGAAAGTGTTTTTTCACCTGGGGAGAGGGTTACGGTAAAGAAATGGGCGTCCCCGATTTCCGGAGATTCCGGATTTTCGGAAATTAGAGCCAACAAGTGGTCGGCCTTTTTGACAATCTGACCATAGCTGCGCAGCAGCACGATCCCAATCACTGTCCCAAGCAGCAGGATCGCCGTAAGTGTGGCCAGGAGCACGAATCGAATTTGCAGTATCTGCTTGAGAGGCAGTGTATGCTTTCGTCTCATGGCTTCTTCTCCAGCAAATAGCCTGCGCCCCGGCGAGAGGTGATCTGTAGGTCAGAACCAAGAACAGTGAGCTTTCGCCGCAGGTAGGAGATGTAGGTCCAGACTGTGTTTTCCTCCGCTCTGCTGTCCGGATCCCAGATGTTTTCCAAAAACCGGTTGGCTGACAGCAGTACATTGGGATTGCGCATGAGAAGCAGCATGGTCTGGTATTCCTTGTTCGCCAGTTTATAGTTGCCGCCGGGGGCTGATAAAGTGAAGGAACAGGTGTCAAGTCTTGTGTTTCCCAATTCCAGAACGTTGGTGGGCTGGATTGCCGTTTTGCGGGTCAGGACACGCAGACGTGCAAGAAGCTCTCGCAGGTCAAATGGCTTTGTCAGGTAATCGTTGGCACCAAGGTCCAGGCCGATTACCTTATCGTCGATTTCAGCCTTGGCAGTCAGCATCAAAACTGGGATGGTCTGTTTCTCTGCGCGCATGGCCTGGAGCACCTGCAGTCCGTCCATCTTTGGCATCATGATATCCAGTACGGCACCGTCATAGTTACCAGCCCGAAGATAAGCCAGCGCCTCCGTACCATCCCCTACGGCATCCACGCTGTAGCTGTTTTTTTCCAGCAATGTTACTAATATTTTTCGTAAAGACGGATCGTCCTCTGCAATCAGAAGCTTCATTTTTTTGCCTCACGTTCTATCAATTCTTTCCACTTCCCGCAAAGAACAGGAAGTCTTTTTTATTATAGCACAGTTTAAAGCTGTGTACCAGAGTCCGTGCTGAAAATTGCATACAGGCATTTTTCCAGCTGCGCAGCGGATAGAGGCGTGGAAATATAGAATGTAGGCTCCGGCGCAAGGGTGACACAATTAGCGTTGCTGCACAGCTCTTCAGTAAGGATCCCAACAGGAATCAACGGCGCTGCCTGACGAAGTCGTGCAAAGAATACGCAGTTTTTGGAAAAAGGTGGAAAGCGTGTTCATTTTGTTCTCCTATTCTGCTGCCCCAGCCGCTCCTGCGACTGGGGCTCATATGAAGGGTGTGTGCTTATTGCTTATTCCCGTTCAGCAGACCTTTTTTCAATCCCTCCTTCAGACCGGAGGATAGTCCGTTTGTGAGTCCTTCCTTCAGACCGCCAGCCAGACTGTTTTTCAGGCCGCTCAACTGCCCACTTTTCAATCCATGGGTGCATCCGTTTATAAGGCTGTTCGTCAAGCCGTTCAGCTGTCCGTTTTTCAGGCCCTGAGAATAACCGCTGACAAAACCATTTGTCATTCCGTTTTTCAGCCCCTGGGGTGCTTCTGCACTGGCAGTCACTGCAGTACAGGTGACAATGGATACGGCGGCAAAGAGAGAAGCAAGCATTCTTTTGGTTTTCATTTCGAAAAACCCCTTTCGGTGAATTGTGACGGAACGTTTTCTTACGTTCCATGGTACCAGCATACCACTTGTTCCTTAATAGAACCTCAAAAAAATTCGCTGCACTCAGGAATCTGGGTGCAGCGATGAAGTATGATTCAGATTGTTTGAAAATTATAGATATTTTGCCTGAAAACGATTACGGAAGCGTATCAATCTGCTTCGCAACGCTTTGGACGGTGAGAACGGTGTCCTCTACTGTGAAGCGGATGTCGAATCCGGCGAAGTTCAGCCCGTAAACCCTTCCTGGCGTTCGCTGATAGGAGGGCCTGGGATCGTGAGAAAGAACGCCCACAGCGGCCGCCTGCTTGTCGGCAGGCAGCTTTTCCAGAAGCTCCTGGGGGAATTTTACGTCCAAAAGAAAATCGCCTACTCGGTCTGTGAAACCTCCGGCAGCCTCTGGACGGCTGTCGGAATAGGGAATATAGGGCTTGATGTCGAAGATGGGGGTGCCGTCCAGTAGGTCCGCACCGCCGACAATGAGCACCGTCCCGTACTGCTGGGTGTGCTTCACCTCAAGCAGACGGACGCAGGAGAGCCCCAGGTTGTTGGGCCGGAAGGGGGACCGGGTGGCAAAAACACCCATGCGGGTGTTTCCGCCCAGCCGGGGGGGCCGCACGGTAGGAGACCAGCCTTCCCGGACTGCCTGGGAAAACTGCCAGATGAGCCACAGGTGGGAGAAGTCCTCGATGCCCCGCAGAGCATCCTCACTGCGATACTCCGGCTCGAAGACGATCATGGACCGCAGCTCCTCCACCAGTCCGCTCTGCCTGGGAATGCCGAATTTCGTGGGAAAATCGCTGCGCATATGGGCAATCGGGTGCATTTCCATAGTCTCCATCAGGCGTTCCTCCCGCGAAAAGCAAAGGTAAGGGCATAGAAAACGGTGAGCACCAGGCTGATGGCTGCGCCTGCAGAGCAGCCGAAACTGTAGGAGATACTCAGGCCCACAATGCCGGACACCAGGGCAAAGAGCACGGAATACAGATGGTACTGCTTCTGGTTCCGGGAGATATTCCGGGAGGCCGCCCCCGGCAGCACCAGCAGGGAATTGAGGATCAGCAGGCCCATGCTGGAAATGGACAGGGTCACCACAACCGCAATGGTTACGGTAAACAGCGTTTGGGACAGCGCCACGGGAATGCCCCGGGAGGAGGCCAGCTGGGGGTGCACTGCCGTCAGGGTCAGCCGGTTGGCGTACAGGCACCAGAAGACCAGAACCGCCAGCAGGACAATGGCCAGCATCCCGATCTCACCGGGGGTGATGGACAGCACATCGCCAACCAGATACTTATTGTATTTTGTGAAGCTGCCGCCGCCCATGGTGGCAACCAGAATGCCCAGAGCCACAGCGGCACTGGAGAAGACGCCAATCAGCGTATCCGCCGCCTGGTTGCTGTCCCGGCGGAGATAGGAGAACAGTAGGGCGAAGAAGACGCTGAATGCTACCGCGGCCCAGGTGGGCGCGGCAATGCCGAAGAGGGACCCAAGAGCAATGCCCGTAAAGGCGGAGTGCCCCAGGGCGTCGGAAAAGAAGCTCATATGGCCGGTGACGATCATGGTGGAGAGAATGCCGAACAGCGGTGCCATGAGCAGCAGGGCAAGAAGTGCGTTTTTCATAAAGTCCCAGTGGAGCATTTCCAGGGGGAGCGCGTCACAGATGGCGTACCAGAGGCTCATAGAGACCCTCCTTTCATGTGGAAAATGGCCTGAAAGGCATCTGAGGACAGAACCTCCTGGGCGGTTCCTTTGGCCCGGATGCCGCCGTCGATGAGGACCACCTGGTCTGCATATCTGGGCAGCAGGGAAAAGTCGTGGGTGGTCATGAGGATGGACAGGTCATAATTTTTCCGAATCTCGTCCAGCATGTCCATCAGAGTGGTCATGCCCTCGGCGTCAACGCCGGACAGGGGCTCGTCCAGAATCAGAATATTGGGCATGGGCTCCAGGGCCAGGGCCAGCAGCACCCGCTGCAATTCGCCGCCGGAGAGGGTGCCTACCCGTTTGTGGATCAGGTCAACGCCGTGGACCATGTCCAGGCAGACCCGGATGGTCTCGTCCATGGCCTTGGAAATGCCCAGAAAGGCGGGGCGCTTGGACATACAGCAGGCGAACAGATCTGCAACGCTCAGCGGTTCGCTGGGGTCAAAAGCAGGGCTCTGGGGAACATAGCCGATGCGGGGCTTGTGGCTGCGCTTTCCGGGCTCGGAAAAGGCAATCACGCCGGTGTAAGCCCGCTGGCCCAGAATGGCTTTCAGAAAGGTACTCTTGCCTGCGCCGTTGGGGCCAATCAGGGCCACCATTTCGCCGCAGTGGACATGCAGATTCATGTCCTTCAGGATCTGGCTGCCGCCGATGGTAACGGCCAGATTCTCCACCCGCAGGCAGCAGGCATGGCCGCAGTCATTATAATGCAGTTCGCTCATCCGAGAGCCTCCTTGACAGTGTCGATGTTGCGGTACATGGCTTCAAAATAGCTGTCTCCGGCCATGGCCATATCCAGCACATAGGTTTTTGCGCCGGTTTCCCGGGAGAGAATGTCGGCGGCAGAGGTGCTGCCGTTCTGCTCTACAAAGATGGCGGGAAGCTGATGCTCCCGGGCCAGGCGGATCAATTCGATCAGTTCCTTGGCAGAGGCCTCGCTGCCGGATTCCTCCTCCACTGCCGCCAGAATTTCCAGGTCAAAGGCCTGGGCGAAGTAGGCAAAGCCATCGTGGAAGGTGATCAGCTCCCGACAGGAGAGCTGGGACAGGCGATCCCGGCCGTATTGCTCCAGGGCATCCAGCCTGGAAAGCAGGTCGTCCAGATTGGTGGAGAAAACCGTTTTCCATTGGGGGTAACGATCGGACAGACCGGTGCAGATGTTGGCGGCCATGATTTTGGCATTGGCAGGGGAGAGCCAGATGTGGGGATCGTCCTCGTGGTGGTGCTCGTCCTCGTGGGCCTCATGGGTGTGGTCCTCTCCATGATCATGTCCGTCGTGGTCGTGGGCTTCCTCTTCCAGCAGGGAAATCCCCTGAGAGGCATCTACAGAGGTTTTCCCGACGAGGATGTCCTCCATAAATTCCTCCAGCCCTGCACCGGAGAGGATGATGAGATCGGCGCTCTCCGCCTGACGGACCTGGTTCACGTTCAGGGAGTAGTCATGCAGGCAGGAGACGGGCTCTGAGATCAGCCGTCCAACTGTCAGGTCCGTTCCGTGGCAGAGGGCTTGGGTGAATTCATAGACCGGCAGGGTGGTGGCGGCGATGTCGGTTGCCTCCGGCTTCCCGGCACAGCCGCTGAGAGAGTGGCAGATCAGAAGTAAAATCAGGAAAATGCTTGTTTTTTTCATAAAAATACCTAAGAAGAAAGGCCCTGATGATCAGGGCCTTCGGGAGTCTGGGATCAGTGCTTTTCGGTCCACTCTTTGACCTTGGTTTTCGCCAGCCGAAGAATGTCCTCATTGGGGTAGGGAGAAGCTTCGCCGCCGGCGACATACAGGAAGTACAGGCCGCCTTCGGTCTGGTACAGGTTCTCCTCGTAACCGGCAGGATCACCCAGAGCACCGCTGGTGAACTTATGGATCAGGGTAGCGGTTTCGGTATCGTACTCTTTCTTGCAGATGATCTTTTTCATGGAACAAGCCTCCTTTCATTGGCGATTCTTTCTACTATTATACAGATAATTGTTAGGAAATCAAGTAAAAAGAATAAGAGTTTCCAACGATTTTTAAAAAATTGGAGAATCAAAGAGAAAATCCGCAGTCAAACGACGCATAGCACAGCACATTGCACAAAGATTCTTCGCCTTTTTCACAGAAAAATACGGATGCGCAGCTGTTTTTGAACCAAAAACCATAAAACATTCGTTGAATGGTTCGAAAAACCAGCTGCCCGGGGGTCAGGGCAGTCGAGGCAACTTGCCCAAAAAGCCTCGCAGAGTTTGGCGGCGTAAGCCGCCCAATAAAATGAAAATCATTTTCTGTCGGGGCGTGTACCTGACAGAAAATACTTCTCAGGCTGCGGAGTGTAGAATTTGTGTGCCGCAGGCGCACAAATTATGCGCGCAGCAGACTGCAAAAACTTGTCGGAAAAGCCCGTAAGGGGTTTTTCGACAGCATAAATCGGCTGCCCGGGGATCAGGGCAGCCGAGAGAAAACTCTGCAATATGGCAACAGAAAAGAAATATTAGGAGGTATTTCGGCAATAGGCGTCCAATCACAGAGTGTTTAACACCTTTACGCCAGAGCCTCACCCAGGCTGCGGCAGGCATTCAGAGCATCGTCGTCGGGGGCTTCCTGGCAGATGACGCTGTCGCAGACCAGACTTGCACCGTCATTCCGGCAGGTATCCTCCCAGGTGCGCATCCATTCACCGTCACCCCAGCCGTAGGAGCCGAACAGGGCGATTTTCTTGCCGGAGAGCTTGCTTTCACAGCTCTCGAACATGGGAGCAAATTCGCTGTCCTCCAGCTCTTCCGCACCCATGGCGGGGCAGCCAAAGGCAATGGCATCGAAGGCATCTACCTTGCCGCCGTCAAATTCCGTGGCGGTAAACAGCTCGGCAGAAGCGCCTGCTTTCCGCGCACCTTCGATAACGGCCTGGGCCATGGCCTCGGTATTTCCGGTGCTGCTCCAATAAACAACTGCAATTTTCATTCTTTTCAAATCCTTTCTTATCACTCAACCGGCTACGGTGAGTCGTTCAATGTTTGTGCCTTTTGCCAGCTGCTGACAGTAGATGCCGGTGCACTTTCTGTAGAGAGCAAAGGTCTTCTGTGCCTGATCCTCGTTTTCGTATACCCGCCAGCAGCCCACGCATTTGCAGGGCCGCTGCTCCAGAAAGCCCCGGACATCTGCTGCCGGATAGCCGAGAAACAGGCCGATTTCGTGGGGAAATTCTCCTTGCTGCCGGAGCTTCCGGGCCAGAGACGTCAGGCATTTTCCACTCTGGCAGCTGGTGTAGCCGCACTGGCGGAGCAGGGCTGCACTGGCGTTGGCGGAAAGGTCCTGCTCCAATCTGGCAGGGCGGTAGAGATAGACCAGCGCCCGCTTTTCGGAAAATCGCAGCGGGATCGCCCGGACGCCCTTTGGACCCAACCGGCGGTTCAGCTGCCGAAGAGAGCTCAGCAGCTCCTCCCGGCTTTCATAGGGACAGTTGAAGAGACTGGCTGTTTTCAGCCCTGCGAGGGTAGGGGCGCAATTGCGCACCAGCAGCTCCTCAGACATGGCGCGTCCCCTTGTGCAGGACGATCCGACGCAGGGTATGTCGGGTAAAAACGACACCAACTAAAATGAGTGTAATCGCTGTAAGGGCATTGACAGCGGAGAGTGTTTGCAAGATTTCCATAAGTCGAACCTCCTGTGTTCGTGATGGGACAGCCATCCTTGGTATATGCAGGTTAGCCTTTGCTAACTGACAACATCATACACGATAGAGGCTCGTTTGTCAAGCATTATTTTCCTACTTCTTTTATAGGGATATATGTTCCTGTAAGATGTGTTTGAATTCCTGGGCGGCGATGCGCAAGGGCTGTCCGGTCCGGCTGACAAGGCAGATATTTCGTTGAGGTTCGGGGACGGATAGGGACAATATGCGGACATCCTGGTTCCCTGTCAGAAATTCCTCCGGCACAAAGCCTATGCCGAGATCGCTGGCAGCCATGGGCAGGATCTGGTCTGCCGTTGCTGCCTCAATGTCGGGCTGGAAGGGGAGGGAGAGCTTGCGGAACCATTCCTCGTAAAACCGGTAGCTCATGGTGTCCCGGCCCAGGCAGACCAGGGGATACCGGCACAGGTCCTCCGGCGACAGGGTGTCCGGGCAATTCAGCCCGGGTCCGCAGACCGGAACCTCCCGCACGGTTTTCAGCGTTTGCAGAGCCATATCCTTTCCAAGCTCCAAGGGGGTCGTCACCAGTGCAAAGTCCACCAGACCTTCCTGAAGCGCGGCAATGGCCTGGGGCGTGGAGTGGTTGGATACACGGATTTGCACCCCCGGATAGCGCCGCCGGAACTGCCTCAGCACCGGCAGCAGCAGGCACCGCAGAGCCACCTCGCTGGCGCCGATGGAGAGTGTGCCGCTTTGCAGCTCCCGTTCCATGGTAAGTTCCCGCTGGGCAGCCTCCAGGTGGGCCATGGCGGGCTCTACATGGGCATAGAGCCTTTCCCCCTCCGGTGTCAGCCGTACGCCTCGGTTGGTCCTGGAAAACAGCTGACAGCCAAGCTCACTTTCCAGCAGCTTGATGACCCGGGTCACATTGGGCTGGTTGGAGTAGAGCAGCTCTGCGGCACGGGTGATGCTCCCGCATCGGGCGGTATGATAGAACACACGGTAGTAGTCGAGAGAAATTTCCATATTGGTTGCTCCATGTCAATTTCGTATTTCTGATATCTAATATATGTATTTTACATATTTCTATTTGAGGATTATACTACACCGGTAAATGGGTGTCAAGAGACACAAAAAAGAGAGGAAGCCAGAGAAATATGGACGAAAAGTATACAGTTTGCATTGGACGTCAATACGGCAGCGGCGGCCGGGAGGTTGGTGCGCTGGTGGCTGAGAAGCTTGGCGTCACCTGCTATGATAAGCTTTTGATTCAGGAGGCTGCCCGAAAGAGCGGCATGGACGAAACCTTTCTGAAAAACAATGAAGAGCGGTTGACAGAGGTTCTGCTGCCCTTCAGCGGAAACACGTTTGCCGACGAGGCGAATATGGCCGGTGTGTTCTATTCTGCCGGAGAGAATGCCTACGGCGCAGAGAAGCAGGCAATTGTGTCCATTGCGGACCGGGAATCTGCGGTGATCATTGGCCGCTGCGCCTCTTCCATTCTTTCGGATCGAAAAAATGCGCTCTCCGTTTTCCTGTATGCAAACGAGGCGGATTGTGTGGCGCGAATCGCCCAGCGCAACGGCCTGACGGAGCGGAAAGCCCGGGAGCGGATGGAGCGCATCAACCGGATGCGCAGGCATTATTTCAATTTCTATTCCATGACCGAGTGGGGCAAGCCGGAGAGCTATGATGCCATGCTCTGCACAAGCGCCCTGGGCATTGAAGGCTGCGCGGATATGATTGTGGCGCTGCTGAAAAAGAAACTGGAGGCGAAGACCCATGAATAAGGATCTGACGGTCGGGAAGCCTGAGTCGGTGCTGTGGCGGTTCTGCCTGCCGCTGTTCGGCAGCATCATTTTCCAGCAGCTTTACAACCTGGCGGATAGCTTTGTGGCAGGCAAATTCGTTGGCGAAAACGCTCTGGCAGCCGTGGGCAACAGCTATGAGATCACGCTGATCTTTATCGCCTTCGCCTTCGGCTGCAACATTGGATGTTCCGTCATTGTCTCCCAGCTGTTTGGCGCCAGACGGATGGCGGATTTGAAAACCGCCGTCTATACAACCCTGATTTCCAGCGGCGTGGTGTGTCTGCTCCTGATGGGCCTTGGCACGCTGCTGTGTACGGATCTTCTGCAGCTGATCAACACCCCGGAGGACATTCTCCCGGACTCCAAGCTCTACCTGGATATTTACATTCTGGGCCTGCCTTTTGTGTTCTATTACAATGTGGCAACGGGAATTTTCTCCGCGTTGGGAGATTCGAAAACGCCCTTCTATTTTCTGGCAGCATCGTCCCTTTCCAATATCGCCGTGGATATCCTCTTTGTGACGGCCTTCAAAATGGGCGTGGCAGGTGTGGCCTGGGCAACCTTCCTGTGCCAGGGCATCAGCTGCGTGCTGGCGCTGGTTGTGGTGTTCCGGCGGTTCCGGACCATTGAAGCGGAGAAAAAACCGGCGCTGTTCTCCTGGACGCTGTTCAAGAAAATCGCCGTTGTGGCGGTTCCCAGCATCCTGCAGCAGAGCTTTATTTCCGTTGGCAATATCGTCATCCAGGGCGTCATCAATACCTTCGGTTCCAGTGTCATGGCTGGCTATTCTGCCGCGGTGAAGATGAACAATCTGGTGATCACCTCCTTCACTACCCTTGGCAACGGCATTTCCAACTATACCGCCCAGAACATAGGTGCGGAAAAGCCGGAGCGTGTCCGTCAGGGCTTCGGGGCCGGGCTCAAGCTGGTGTGGCTGCTGTGCGTGCCCCTGGTGGCGCTGTACCTGCTGGCAGGAGGTGTGCTGCTGCGGATCTTCCTGGACGATACCACAGGCACGGCCATGCGGGTGGGCATTCAATTCCTGCGCATCCTGTCGCCCTTCTACTTTGTGGTGTCTGCAAAGCTGGTGTCCGACGGCATCCTGCGGGGCGCAGGGATGATGAAGCAATTCATGGTTGCAACGTTTACGGACCTTGTCCTTCGTGTGGTCCTTGCAAAGGTCCTTTCCGGTCCCTTCGGAACGCTCGGCATCTGGTGTGCCTGGCCCATCGGTTGGACGATTGCCATGATTCTGTCTGTGATTTTCTACAGACGCGGAGCGTGGAATAAAAAATAAAGCTTCCCGGAACGTGCGTTCGCGGGAAGCTTCCAGGGCGGCGTGATTTCGGTCACGCCGTCTTTTGTATCTATTTCTTTACAGCGCGTGGCCCAGCAGATACCAGATGATCAGAAATCCGGGCAGCAGCGGCAGATAGGCGGGCAGGGCAGCGGGGCTGATGTGGATGATCAGGAAATTGAAGTGATCCATGGCATAGAAAACCCCGCAGAGGATGGCCGTGGAGAGCACAGACTTGGAGACCTGCCGTCCAATCAGATTGGAGAAGAAGAAGGTATAGATCCCGCCGAGAATGGGGTTGACCACCGTCAGGAAAATGCCCAGCACCAGCTTAAGCAGTCCCAGCAGCAGAAAGCAGACCAGAACCACCAGCAGCACAGCGGGGGCGTGGTAGACGAGCGCTGAGGGTAAATACTTTTCAATGGCCCAGTTGGCCACCAGATGCAGCCCCATGGCCAGAATGACGCTCAGAAAGCGAGAGAGGAACCATGTAAAGGGATTGTCTCCGTCCGGAAGCAGGGCATCCATGCAGTTGACCACGAAGGACAGAAGGATCAGCGCCAAAATCTGGCTGCACAGTGTCTCAAAGGCCGTGCCATGGAAGGGCAGGACAAACAGATAGTCCTGCACGAAGGTCACAAAGGGCAGGGGGGAGAGCAGCTTGGAAAGTCCTGCAGGCTGGAAGGCATAGACCACAACGGTCAGCACATACACAGTCAGAATACCCGCCGAGGAGGACAGCGCATGGTTTAAGTCGGACTTATTGCCAAAGATCAGCTTGAACAACACGCCAACACCCAGAAGCGCCGCAACAAACACAAGGATGAATTTCAAAGAAGCGCCGATGTCGAAGGACACGGGAATGGCCGATACAGCGTCTTTCAGAATATCGCTCCAATTGTCCGGCAGGAAGTCCTTGGCGGCAGTGAGAATAGAATTGAGATCCAGTTCCATAGAGATACCCTTTCGAAGAGATGCGCATAGATTCTGCCCGAAGGGAGGAAAACCTATACAGGATGAAAAAACCTCCGCCGAAAACGGCGGAGGTAAAATGCCTTTTCGAGATAAATTACTTGATCTCGGCCTCGGCGCCGGCTTCCTTCAGCTCGGCAACCAGCTTCTCG
>OLHA01000388.1_pt1 | contig 25742 bp, 34 predicted proteins | sample 1605961 | NCBI WGS metagenome assembly OLHA01 (sample SAMN03283288) | human gut metagenome | biome: human-associated habitat; material: feces | host: Homo sapiens | place: Peru | collected 2012
TGTTTATATTAGGGATATTTCCTATTAAATACCGATTGGAAATCCAGACGGCGTAACCCAAGCAAACAAGTTTTTGACCCAAGTGCCCCCCAAAAATGATCCCAAACAGCAAATCGCACTATTCCAAGAAACACTAAAAAGTTAGAAAACCCTGGATCCTGTTCATGCAGAAAAGGGGCCTGTTTCAGCAGCTTTTCCCGGCGACCGGCGCCTGGTCAGAGGGCTTCTTCTGCTTCGGCGGGCTGGTGCTGGTCATGAGCCTGCACGTGTTCCCGTTTCTGATGACCATGCTCAAAAACGCCATGCTGAACATTCCCGCCAGCCTGGAGGAAATCGGCGCGGTCTTTGGGGCGGCCTTTGGCCTGCGGCTGCGGAAGATCTTTGCGCCGCTGCTCATCGGCAACGATGCCATCGGCGCGCTGCTGGTATTTGTCAAGACGCTTTCGGAGTACGGCACGCCCTATACACTGGGGCGGCGCATCGGATTCTATGTGTTCACCACCGACATCCACCGCTGCTCCACCACCGCGCCCATCGACTTCGGCCGTTCCGCCAGCCTGTCCTCTGTTCTGGTCTGCATCTGTATGGCAATGTGGCTGATGCAGAATTACATCACAAATAAAACAAGCTACCGGCTGGTCAGCGGCAAGGGCAGCCGCCCGGCGAAGACGAAGCTGTCCGCCGTGGGCCAGGTTGGCGCGTGGCTGCGGCCTGGCCGCCGGGAACTTCACCCTTGACCATTATCGGGAGCTGCTGACCACGCCGAAGGCGCTGGCCTCCATCTGGAAGAGCCTGTTTCTTGCGGTATCCGCCGCGACCATTTTGTTGAAATAAAGAGAAAAAATCCTCGCGGCGCACAAAGAAGCCCATCACCATGCTGTTGATCGCAGCGCGGTGATGGGCTGTTTAATGCTATCCGTATTTCCTTTTATGAGGTCCTACCGCTGATGGGCGAAGGACCGCTGATAGGCGGGCAGGACTCTTTTCCAGAATATTAGGCCGTTGGCAAGGAGCAGCGCGCCGAAGAGGCATCTTGCGGCCCATTGCGGGCAGAGTAGGGCGATGCCGTTCATGTCGCCGCCGCCGAAGAAGCCGCACAGGATGCTCAGATAAAGCGGGTCAAGCAGCAGGAGGGCGATTGTGATGTAGTAAAGCATCGCCCGGAGCAGCTTGCTTTTGGCGCGGCAGAGGTTCTTTGCAAGCGCTGCCAGCAGGTATCCCACGCCCAGGGTCGCCAGCGCGCCCACCAGGCAGAAGATGCCCAGCTGGGTATCGGTCATGCGCTCGGCGTAGACGTCGATCTGCACGCCAAGGCCCATAAAATTGATTTGCTTGAATACGCCGGTAAGCCGGGCATACAGCAGGTGCGCGCCCTCGTGAACGAGGTAGTAAGCGGCCAGCGCCGCCAGAATACCGGCATATTGCCTTATTCGTTTTGACATGTAAAGTAAAGCTTTCGTTATTTGCCCTGTTTCAGCGCTGAGCGCAGCGCCTTGAAGCGCTCCTTCCAGGCCTCGGAAATGCGGTAGGAATCGCAGATTTTCTGAATCGCCTTGCCGCAGATCGAATAGGGAAGTCCGCAGTTTGCCATCCATTGGCACACCGCCTCCGGCTCATCGATTGCCAGCTCCGCAAGCAGCCAGGCCTCGGCCATCTGCACATAGTAGTGCTCATCCCTTTTCATCAATGGCAGCAGCCGGTCCGCATGCTTCCGCCCCAAGGGGGAAATAAACATCACATATCCCCAGCGGCGGACAAAGGGATCCTCGGAGCGGATATATTCCTGTGCATAGCCGAGGGCAGCCTCAAGATCCAGCTTCGCGGCATAGCGAATGAGCTGATCCGTGTGCCACCAATCCGTAAACAGTAGATTCCTATGGATGAATTCCATGCGTGCGTTTGCGCCCTTGATCTGCTCCAGACTGACATAGAAATAGATCCGATGAAACTGCTGCTGGGACAGGATATGCGCCCGGAGCGCGGACGCATCCGCCCGCTGCCGGACGTAGCGATGAATGAGCCTGTCCGCATCGGCAGTTTTATATTGGCCCAGCGCATCCAGGTCTGCTTGGACGGTCTGCGGTGTCAGACGTATGATTTCTTCCATTCTATATTCTCCAATGATGGCGTATTTGCCGCGCTCACGGCTTCTGGCGGAGCTGCTTTAGGGCAACACCGCACAATTTGGCAAGAAGCCCCAGCCTGGATTTTTGGCTCAATTCAAAGTTTGGAAAACGAAGGAATACTGTATGTATTTCTCGTTTTTCCGCCGTCAGGCGATGCCTTCCTGATTAAAATTAAGATTTTAATCAGGAAATAGTATCAAACTGAAGAAGTGGGGCAAAAAGACGGCTGCGGCTCGCAGACACAATTGCGCGGTGTTGCCTTAGGTTTTCTAGGACAAACGGGCTGTTCGCGGCGATGCATCCCAGGGTGAGGCATCCGTCCATTTGCCCGCAGTCGGCGCAGGTGGCCAGTCCCTTTTCCCGGACGCAGTTGTGGACGGGGCAGAGCTTATCGCAGAAGGGCGTTTTGGCACCCTCTATGCGGCAGCCGGTGCAGTTGATCATCTCCGGGGTGATCGTTACCCCGTTGAGCTTCGTCCACAGGGCGGCGGTTTTCTCACGCAGGGCGTTGTCGTTTGTGTCCGTTGCGATCCTGGCGTTGCAGGTTTCGCAGTTCAGGCCGCAGCAGCCGATCAGTTCATTCATATGTTTTCTGTTTCCTTTCATCAAGAAATCCTTTCATGTAATAGCGCCTTTTCCCGGTGTATGGATATTTTTCGAGGGTAAAAAATCACGATTGCTTTTTGGGAAGCGTTCTTGTCAGAATCAGGGTATAGGCGACCGTAATAGCAATCAGTGCAGCGATATGAGTCAGCTGCATTTGCGTGGTTAAATTCGTATCATTTGCAAAGGTGCCCAGGGTGTAGACTGCCGCGCATTCTTGGGGCGGCATGTCAGCGATCCTCCCGCAGGCTTACCACAAACGCATACAGCGCCACAAGCCCCACGCTGAGGAGCATGCCGCCCACAATGTCGCTCAGCCAGTGCACCCCTGTCATTGCGTGAAAGGCTTGGTTGACCGCGGCAAGGCCCACCCGGGAGCCGCCCGGCCCGATGGGCCGCACATCCACATGGCAAACAAGGAGCGTCCACAGCGCAAACGCCGTGAGCGCTCCCAGAGAAACCCAGAGCTTTTTCGTGTTTTGTCTTTTCATTTTCATCTTTCCATCCGCCCACCTCTTATCTGCGCGGCTTCCTCCCAAGGTAGCGATATACCTGGGCCATGTATTCCTGATAGGCCGCCCCAAAAGTGCCGGTGAGATACCGCTCCTCCTGCAAGATCTGCAAATGCAGCATGACCATTGCGAACAGGGTAAAGGCCGCCGTCAGCGGGTTGCAGTACATCAGCAACACACCCATATACATGAAGTCAAATCCAAGAAAGGCCGGATTGCGGCTGAAGCGGTAAAGGCCCGTTGTGACCAGGGCGGTCTTATCCTGATCCGGGATGCCCGCCCGCCAGCTGTCCTTCATGCACAGAACGGAGGCCAGGAAAATCAGGTCGCCCAGCATTCCGATGCAAAAGCCGGTAAAGCGCGCGTTTGCAGGCAGCCAGCTCCAGCCGCACGCCATGGACAGAAGCTGCACGATCACAATACCCAGCGTTGCGATGCTCATCAGCATCTCCACCGTGTGAATGGAGCGTTCCTTCCGCCGCCCGATCTGGTGGGTTCGGATGCCGCGCCGCTTCTGCGCCAGCATTTTTGCAAAATAGATCCCATAAAACAGAGCCAGCACCACCAGGGCCAGCCAAAAGTACGGCATATGCGCCTCAATTGCGTTTTTCATCCGATTCTCTCCTTTATCTCATGCGTATGGGGCTACCCCCGCTGGAACATGGATGCGGTGGCGGCGCTGCGTCCTGGCGTCTGGCTGGTCGATCCTGAAGTTGAAAAATGTTTTAAAACACTTGTTTTATTTTGCGGGCTCAATTATAATGGAACAAAAGCTTGTTGTCAACTGCTTCCAGAACAAAAAGCCATGGAAATGCATCTTACTGCCCGTTTTTTACAACTTGCCCGGGCGGGGATGGAAAAGCGGAGGCCAATATGGTATGTTAAAGCAGTTGCAGGTCTAAGGGGGACATGAGATGAAATTCTCGGTGGAGCGGATCCCGGAGGGCGGGGAAGAGGCGGTGTTGGTTTGCTGTCATGACCCGGAAGCGCCCTGGGTGGAGGCCATCCGCGCGGTGGCCGCCGGGGAGCTGACCATTGCCGGACATGCGGATGCGCAGACTTACCGGCTGAAGCTGGGAGACGTGTTTTATTTTGAGGTGGTGGACGGCGCGTCCTTCCTGTATTGCAGCAAGGCGGTGTTTGCCTGCCGGTACAAGCTGTATGAATTTGAGGAGCTGTGCCGCGGCTCCATGTTCTTTCGGTGCAGCAAGTCCATGGTGCTGAATGCGGATAAGATCCTGTGCGTCCGGCCCTCGCTTTCCGGCCGGTTCGAGGCGACGCTGGAAAATGAGGAAAGGGTAATTATTTCCAGGCAGTATGTTTCCACCTTGAAGCGGCTGCTGGGCGTGGAGGGGTAGAAGATGAAAAAAATGTTTTTCTGGGTCCAGCGCTTTTTTACGGTGTATGGGATCATCATGCTCAGCACCTTCTTCATGTGCCTGCTGGCCAATCCCACCTCCCAGCTGCCGGTGGTGCGCTTTTTTGGCCGATGCATCGTGCTGACGCTGGTGTGCCTGCTTTCGCTGGCGGTGTATTATTCCAGGAAGGAGCTGACCACCCGCGGGTGGTGGCTGCGCACGGCCCTGCATACCCTGCTGCTGGAGGCGGTGCTGCTCCCGTTGGCGCATCATTGGGAATTCTGGTATGGACGGCTGGACGCGGTGATCTATGCGTCCTTTATTCTGGGGGCAAAGGTGGTCTGGCATCTGATCGACTATACCCTCAGCGCACGGGCAGCGACCCAGGTAAATGAGCAGCTCCGCAGGCGGCAGCGGGGCCGCACAGGAGGTATGACCAATGGAGATGATTGAAAAGGCGGCGTGGGTGCACTGCCCACACTGCGGCGGAAAGACTCGCATCCAGGTCCGCACCCACACGGTCCTGGAGGATTTTCCCTTGTTCTGTCCCAAGTGCCGGTATGAATGCGTGATCCTGTTCCGGGACGGGGAGATCAAGGAGATAAAATCGGCCAATGCTTAGGGAGGCGGCGCCGTGATGTTCGGCCCCGCCGTGACCATTGCCACCGTGGGCCATCCCATCCATCCGGGGCTGCGGGAATACATGTACTGCGACCATGTGACCATCGGCAATAACTGCTGGATCGGAGCAAACAGCGTGATTTGCCCCGGTGTGACCATCGGCGACAATACCGTCATCGGCGCGGGCAGCGTGGTCACCAAGGATATCCCCGCCAACTGCGTGGCGGCGGGTAACCCCTGCAAGGTCATCCGCCCCATCGGCGAGTCGGACATGAAGGATTATTACCGCGACCGCCCCATCACCCAGGAGGACCTGGCGGAGGAGCGCCGCCTGCGGGAGAAATAATAACGCATCCCCTTACCGCTGTTACCCGGTAAGGGGATGCGCTTTGCGTATGGATTTTACTTTACGGTCTTTTCCCGCCATTTCTGGTTGCCGGTGGAGGTGAACTGGTTGCGCAGGGTGACGGAGCCGTCGTCGTTGAGCACCAGCCAGAGCATGTCGTTGTCCAGGGGGCGCAGGCCGCCGGTGGCCTGGGTGTCAAGGACGTCCAGGGCAATCTCGTATGTATGCTCGGTATAGGGGAAGTGCTCGTCGTAGCCCTGCCACTGGTTGGGGCGGGCGATCTCGTCCAGCAGGCTCTGGCCGTAGCCGTTGCTGCGGTCCTCGCTGCGGTTGATTGCCACCCACATGATGACGGTCTTTACATTGTCCGACCGGCCGTTGCCCACGCTGTCGGCCAGGGCGGCCAGGGCGGCGGCCTCGGCGTTGACGGGGGCCTGGGTCGGCTCGGTCACATCCTCCCAGGGCTGGGTCTCGGCGGCGACGGTCTCCACGGGGACATCCGCCTGGGCCTGCTTGCTCCCGCCGCGGGGAAGGGCCAGGGCCAGGATGAGCACCAGCAGAATCAGCGGCGACCATAGCCGGATGTCAAAATACCATTTTACATCCTCGCCCAGGTGGGTGAGGAAAGCAGGGACATGGAGGGAAAAGGGGAGGGGAGATTTCTTGCGCCGCTTGCGGCGGCGGGACTCCAATTTGAATTCTTCATTGGGCGTCTGTTCCATAATGCGTTCTCCTTCTATTGTGCCGATAATGGGGGCCAATGGATGCTACCAGATAGATTATAGCCGGGCAGCGGGCCAGAAGACTGTCGAAACTGCTGAAAGCGGATAAAAATTTGCTTCAAAATGCGGTCTTCTGCGTAAAAGAAGCACTGCCAGACTCTCCGCTGGCATAATTATAACATATTGCTGCAAAAAAGTCAAATTTTCCTTTATTTTAAGGAATTATGTCGACATTTTTAACGAATTATGTAAACGGAACGGACACACGCCACGCAAAAGATCAGGGATGCCCTTTGCAGGACACCCCTGATCGAATTGCATTTGGGAAGCGGCTTAGTACATTCCGCCCGTCTGAGCGGCGGCAGCGGCCGCGGCGGCATCACCGGCGGGGTCGGGCTTGTCCACGACCAGGCTCTCGGTGGTCAGCACGCAGGCGGCGATGGAGGCGGCATTCTCCAGGCTGGTACGGGTGACCTTGGTGGGATCCACGATACCGGCAGGGATCATGTCCACATACTCCTCGGTGTAGGCATTGTAGCCGTAGCCGACCTTGCCGGAGGTGCGGATCTTCTCGTAAACCACGGAGCCGTCCACGCCAGCGTTCTCGGCGATCTGACGGACGGGGGCCTGAAGGGCGGTGGCGATGATCTTCGCGCCGGTCTTCTCGTCGCCGTGCAGGGTGGCGATCAGCTTCTCCACAGCGGGGATGGCGTTGACCTGAGCGGTACCGCCGCCGGCCACGATGCCTTCCTCAACGGCGGCACGGGTGGCATTCAGAGCATCTTCCACTCTCAGCTTCTGCTCCTTCATGGCGACCTCGGTCTGCGCGCCTACCTTGATGACGGCCACGCCGCCGGAGAGCTTTGCCAGGCGCTCCTGGAGCTTCTCACGGTCGTAGTCGGAGGTGGTGGTGGCAATGGCGGAGCGGATCATGTGGGCGCGGGCCTGGATGTCGGCGGGGGCGCCGTCGCCGTCCACGATGGTAGTGGTGTCCTTGGTGACCACGACCTGACGGCAGTGACCCAGGTCCTCCATGGTGGCGTCAGCCAGCTCCATGTTCAGCTCGCTGGAGATCACACGGCCGCCGGTGAGCACGGCGATATCCTGAAGCATTTCCTTGCGGCGGTCGCCGAAGCCGGGGGCCTTGACGCACACGATGTTGAAGCGGCCCTGTAGGCGGTTGACAAGCAATGTGGCCAGGGCGTCGCCCTCCACATCCTCGGCGATGATGATGAGCTTCCGGCCGGCCTTGACGATGGGCTCCAGCACGGGCAGCAGATCCTGAATGGAAGCGATCTTCTTATCGGTGATCAGCAGGTAGGCGTCGTCCAGCACGGCTTCCATCTTGTCGGTGTCGGTGACCATGTAGGGGGAGATATAGCCCCGGTCAAACTGCATGCCCTCCACCACGTCCAGGCCGGTCTCGGCGGTCTTGCTCTCTTCGATGGTGATGATGCCCTCGGTGCCTACCTTCTCCATGGCCTCGGCGATCAGCTTGCCGATGGACTCGTCGCCGGAGGAAACGGTGCCGACCCGGGCGATGTCATCAGAGCCGCTGACGGGCACGGAATCCGCCTTGATGGCCTCCACGGCGGCGGCAACGGCCTTCTCAATGCCCTTGCGCATGACCATGGGGTTGGCGCCGGCGGACAGGTTCTTCAGACCCTCGCGGGTGATGGACTGGGCCAGCAGGGTGGCGGTGGTGGTGCCGTCGCCGGCCACGTCGTTGGTCTTGGTGGCGACTTCGCGGATCAGCTGAGCGCCCATGTTCTCAAAGGCGTCCTCCAGCTCCACTTCCTTGGCGATGGTCACGCCGTCGTTGGTGATCAGGGGCGCGCCGTACTTCTTGCCCAGAACAACGTTTCTGCCCTTGGGACCCAGGGTGACCTTGACGGTATCGGCCAGCTGGTCAATGCCGGATTGCAGCTTCTTGCGGGCTTCCTCGCCGAAAACGATCATTTTAGCCATAATGAAAAACCTCCTCAGTCTGTAACGACAGCCAGGATATCATCCTGCTTGACGAACTTGTAATCAACCTTGTCGATGGTCACTTCACTGCCGGTGAACTTACCGACGACCACCTTGTCGCCCACCTTCACGGTCATGGTCACGTCCTTGGTGCCGGGGCCGACGGAAACGACCTCGTAGATCGCGGGCTTTTCCTTGTTGGTGCTGGCCAGGATGATGCCGGAAGCGGTGGCCTCCTGGGCCTCGTGGGCTTTCAGCAGCACATTGTCTGCCATGGGTTTCAGTTTCATAACAATTCCTCCATCGCAATAATTTATGGGAAGACCGCAGGCGCTGCCGCCTGCGATTATCTACACCGTTAGCACTCTTTCTTCCTGAGTGCTAACATATCATAGCGCACCTTCACAAAAAAAGCAAGCCCCAAATTCAGAAAATCCGTAAATAAATTGTGAATCTTTTGGCGGGCCAAGAAAGCTTGACGGGAGCTGTTTTCTCTGCTAGTATGAAAAAACACTTGAAACGGGGCGGATAACTTGCCGGGTGAGAAAAAGATGTATACCCTCAGCGACATTGCCAGGGAGCTGGGGATGAATAAGGCCACGGTCTCCAAGGCGATCTCCGGCAAGGGCAGCCTGAGCGCCGAGACCAGGGCCAGGATCCTGGCCTTTACCCAGGAGTGCGGCTACAAGCCCAACGCCGTGGCCCGGTCGCTGTGCGAGGCGGCCCGGCAGAGGACGCGGTGGAGCTCCTGAAGCGCTATGGGATGAACCTGGTGCACCTGCGGCTGTGGAACGATCCGTACAGCGAGGCCGGGGAGCCCTACGGCGCGGGCACCAACGATCTGGAAAAGACCGTGACCATGGCCCGGCGGCTGAAGCGGGCCGGGGTGGACTGGCTGCTGATCCTGGCAGCCATCGTGGTCTGGCTCCGATGAAAAGGAGGAAATTCGAATGAAGAAACGGCTGTCCCTTGTGCTTGTCCTTTCCCTTGCCCTGGGCCTGAGCGCCGTGTGCGCCGGTCAGGAGGCGGACACATCCATTCTGGTGAAGCGGGTGGACGATCTCCCGGCGGATTTCCTGCTGGGCGCGGATGTTTCCAGCCTCCTGGCGCTGGAGGAAAGCGGCGTTACCTATTATGATTTTGACGGCAACCGGCAGGATATGCTGAAGGTGTTGGCCGATGCCGGGGTGAACTGCGTCCGCGTCCGGGTCTGGAACGATCCCTTTGACGCCGCGGGCAACGGCTACGGCGGCGGCAACTGCACCCTGGATACCGCCATTGCCATCGGCCGCCGGGCGGCGGAATATGGCATGGGCCTGCTGGTGGATTTTCACTATTCGGATTTCTGGGCGGACCCCTCCAAGCAGCAGGCCCCCAAGGCATGGAAGAGCATGTCCCTGGAGGAGCGGCAGCAGGCCATTTATGATTATACAGTGGAGAGCCTGCTTGCCCTTCGGGAGGCCGGGGTGCAGGTGGACATGGTACAGATCGGCAACGAGGTCACCAAGGGCTTCTGCGGCGAGACCTCCGTGCCCCGGCGCTATGCCCTGATGGCCTCCGCCGCCCAGGCGGTGCGGGATACGGACGGGGATATCCAAATCGTCGTCCACTACACCAACCCGGAGACGGAGAAATTCAGCACCATTGCCGCGACCCTGGAGGTTTACGGCGTGGACTATGACATCTTCGCCACCTCCTATTACCCCTATTGGCATGGCAGCCTGGAGAATTTGACCCGGCAGCTGCAAAGCGTGGTGGAGCGCAGCGGCAAGCGGGTAATGGTGGCCGAGACCTCCTATGCCTATACGGTGCAGGATACCGATGGTCACGGCAATTCCATCGGCGACCAGCCCACCTATGACAAGCCCTATCCCTTTACCGTGCAGGGCCAGTCCCGGGAGCTGCGGGATGTGATCGCTGCCGTGGCCTCCCTGGGCGACAGCGCCGTGGGCGTGTTCTATTGGGAGCCGGGCTGGATCTGCGTTCCGGCGGACAGCTGGGAATCGCGCAGCGGAAAGTGGGAGCGGTACGGCTCCGGTTGGGCAAGCTCCTATGCGGCGGAGTACGACCCCACGGACGCCGGCGTTTACTACGGCGGCAGCGCCTGCGACAACCAGGCCCTGTTCGATGCGGACGGACACCCGCTGGAATCCCTGAAAACCTTCTGCCTCGTCCGCACCGGCACGGAGTAGCTGACGCTCTACGCCATTGCCGACGGGGTGCGCTACGAGCAGCCCTTTGCCGTGGACGGCTGGGTGAACTGGAAGAATCCGGTCATTAAAAACATCCACTGTACCACCGGTCTTTACCAATCGGGCGCTTTTTCACCCATCGGACAGAGAATTTTCCGCCGCTTTACAAAAAATTTACATAGCGCTTCTAGCCAATTTTACAAACCTGGTATATACTGCTCATTGCAAAGAAGAATTGTAAAGGAGTGTGAGAGAAGTGAGTGAGATTTCCACAATTGATTTTAACGAGAAGAAGGGCTTTATCTGCGATATGGACGGCGTGATCTATCACGGCAATCGGATCCTGCCGGGCGTCGCGGAGTTTATCCACTGGCTGCATGAGGAGAAGAAGGAGTATCTCTTCCTGACCAACAACAGCGGCTATACCCCCAGAGAGCTGAATCAGAAGCTGGCCCGGATGGGCCTGAACGTGCCGGAGGAGCATTTTTATACCAGCGCACTGGCAACGGCGGCATTCCTGCGGGAGCAGGCGCCGGGCTGCTCCGCCTTTGTCATCGGCGAGGCCGGACTGCTGAACGCCCTGTATGACGCGGGGATCACCATGAACGATGTGAACCCGGACTATGTGGTGGTGGGCGAGGGCCGCTCCTATTCCCTGGATACCCTGACCAAGGCCACAAACCTGGTAATGGGGGGCGCAAAGCTCATCGGCGCCAATTCCGATGTCTCCGGCCCCATTGAAAACGGCATTGCCCCGGCCTGCCGGGCGCTGATCGCTCCCATCGAGATGGCCACCGGCACCCAGGCGTACTTCTGCGGCAAGCCGAATCCACTGATGATGCGCACCGGCCTGAACCTGCTGAACTGCCACAGCGCCGAGGCGGTGATGGTGGGCGACCGCATGGATACGGATATCATTTCCGGCATGGAGAGCGGCATGTCCACGGTGCTGGTGCTCTCCGGCGTATCCACCCGGGATACCCTGAAGACCTATGCCTACCGTCCCAGCATCGTCCTGGACGGCGTGGGCGACATTGCCGCCCTGGCACGGGCCAGGAAGGGCTGAGGAACCTCTGAATCGATCGTCTGCGGCTGGACAGTGCTGCCGGCTTTTTCCGATTTCATCAGAGGCTCTTCGATAAATAGCAATAAACGCACCCCAATGCAGACGCGGCAAACGTCGTGCATTGGGGCGCGTTTGACTATGGGGGATAAAGACCTATTGCTTTGCCTTCCTGGGGCACCAGCTGTGCAGATAGCCGGTGAGGGTGAGGAAGCAGAAGCACAGGCACAGCGTTTCCTGCCCGGTTATGAAGAGGTAGACCTCCATCATTCCGCACAGGAACAGGCCGACCGCAAGAAGCGCCAGGCAGCTCTTCCAGAGGCAGTCATTCCGCCACAGGGTGATGATCGCCCCCCGGAGGGCCAGCAGCGTGATCCCGACGGCGGCCAGCAGGCCGGGAATGCCGAGAACGTAGGTGGTTTGCAGGAAGGAGTTGTGGGCATGGTTGAAGCGCATGTGGATCCGCTCGGAGAGAACGTCGCTGCAGCCTGTCAGCAGGATGCGCGGCTCTTCCCGTAGCACGGAAACGGTGGCGCGCCAGATGGCGATGCGGCCGTTGAAGGAGCTGTCAAGAAGATTGCGGTGCGTGGGGCTGACGCGCTTGTAGACAACGAACAGAAGCGCGACCACCGCCGCGCAGACGATGGCGGCGGGAAGGAGCCGCTTCCAGCTGGACTTGCGAATGGAACAGAGCACAGTCCCGCCCACCAGAAGGAAGGTGCTGGCAATGCTGGCCCGGCAGTCCGTCAGGAGCATCACTAGGAACTGGACCGCGGCCAGAAGCAGCAAAACCGCTTTCAGCCATTTTTTTGGAGTTTTCAAGCTGAAGACAAGGCAGGCGCCGGTGCCCACCATGAGGTATGTGCCGCAGAAGATGGGGTTGAGCAGCGTGGTCAGCCGTCCGTCATACCAAAAAACCAAGGAGGAAAGGGACTCCGGCAGGACGCCAAAATACAGCATCAGCCCGTGAGCGGAGAAGGAAAGTCCTGCGATCAGGAACATGGCCAGCAGGGCCGTCAGTCCCCGCTGGCGTTCGCTGTCCCGGAAGGCATAGGCCATGGGCAGTGCGATCAGGTAGCAGCAGGCAACGGCATGGGTGAACCAGACCTCCTGATGCCGGATGATGGTGTGCAGTGTGAAAACAAAGCCGATCCACAGCAGCATGAACGCAGCCAGCGCGGCAGCGCCCCAGCCGGTTTTTTGAAAGCCGCGGAGCGCGGCAGCGGCGAGAAAGACCACGCCGATCAGCGGCACGGCGTACCGGCGCAGCGCCACCACCAGCCCCAGCTCCCGGGTCTCCGGCAGGAGAAACAGCAGCTGGATGCCGCAGAACGCAAGAATGCAGGCATATTGCAGCTGATCCAGCCGCTTATCCGCTTTTTCCGAAAGATTTCTGCCCATTTTCCTCTTCCCTTCTCATATGTCGATATCGTTAATCGTCCCTGAGACGCTATTTTATCCCATTTTAAATCCCGTGTCAAGGGCGGCGGCAGAGGGCAGCGGGGGTAATTCGTGCAATTTAAAATGTCCGCTCTTGCATTTTTATCCAAACTATGGTATAAAATAATGTAATATGTTTGGAAGAATGCTCCAAACCAAGAATGGGCAGCCGCGGCGGCTGCCCTGGAAAGCGGTGTATTTCATTTATGAATGTTCATGAATCCGGCGAAATGTACCTGGAGGCGATCCTGGTGCTGAGCCGCAGGAGCGGATATGTGCGCTCCATTGATGTGGGGGAGTATCTGGGCTATTCCAAGCCCAGCGTGTCCAGGGCGATGGGCCTGCTGCGCAAGGGCGGGTTGATCATCATGGAAAAGGATGGGGCGCTGCTGCTGACGGATGCGGGGCGCGCCATTGCGGAGAAGATATACGAGCGGCATACCGTCCTGTCCAAGGCGCTCATCGGTCTGGGCGTGCCGGAGAAGATCGCGGTGGAGGATGCCTGCAAGATCGAGCACGACATCAGCGACGAGACCTTTGAGGTGATCAAAAAGCACATTGCCGCCTACGAGGAGGCCGCGAAATGAGCGGCTGCTCCGGCTGCGGCGGCTGTGGGAACGCCTCCGGCTGCGCGGGCTGCTCCGGCTGCGGCGGATGCGCCTCTACCCTGGAGTTGACCCGGAAGGAGATGGATTTTCTGCGCCTTTTGGGGCAGGTGGCCTTCCTCCCCGTGGCCCGCAGGGCAGAGGATCCGGCCCCGATTTGCCGGGAGGACCCTGCGGAGGACCCGGCACAGGTCAGCCTTCTGCTGCAATGCCTGGAAAAGAAGCGCCTGGTCTCCCTGGATTATGACAAGCCCCTGCATGGGGCCGCCATGGAGCGCTACCGCGACTGCCCGATCCACGGCAGCATCGCCCTGACCCGGCGCGGCCAGCAGGTCCTGGAGCTGCTGGAGGTCCAGGGCTATCAGAATTGAGGAAGATGCTCTCCAAAGAAAAGGAGAGCATCTTTTGCTGTAATATGGACGGCCACGGCCCGGGTATCAGTCCCACATGTGACGTTCCAGGTATTGCTCCAGGTCGTAGTCGTAGCGGAATCGGACGTTTTGAATTGGCTCGCCTCCAAGGATGGAGAGGTAGGCCTTTTGGTGGATGGCATTCTGCTCCTGGTTGCCCATGGACAGATGGCCCGCCACCATCAGCGCGAAGGCGGCGTCGGGATAACGGTCCTCCAAATCGTCCCGTTTCTCCGGGGGCGTATGCAAAAGTTCCGCCATGCCGGGGATCTTGCTGAACGCGGCGCGCTCACGGGCGGCAAGCTCTGCCCGCTGCTGCCGGATGCTGGTTGTGCACTGCATGTCGATCATTCTCCTTGAAGCCAAATTCGACGGGAATCATATCACGAAAAAATTTCAAATACAAGTCTTGACACGCCTCCCGCCGGATACAATTCTAGCCAAATTCCTGTCCAATAATTTGTACACCTTTTTTTATCTCCCGAGAAAAGTTTCCCAAACCAGTAAAAAACAGGCTCCCTCCCAACGGAAGGAGCCTGCGCGGCGTATCAAAAAGCCCTGCTATTTCATGAATTTGTCAATGGCCTGGCACAGGTCGTCGATGGCCTCCTGGTCGCCGGCGGCCACGGCGTCCACCATGCAGTGGCGCATATGGTCCTTCAGGATCACCTTGCCGGTGTTGTCCAACGCGGAGCGGACGGCGGCCAGCTGGATGAGGACGTCGGAGCAGTCCTCCCCGTTCTCCACCATGCGCCGCACCTTCTCCAGGTGTCCAATGGCGCGGGAAAGACGGTTGAGCACCGCTTTCTGGTTCTCATGGACATGGCCGTGGGAATGGGGGATCCCGTGGGCATGCAGATAGGCGTGGTCGTGCTCATGCTCATGCAGTTCGTCCATTCTCTGTCACCTCCGCTTTCTGTGCAGTATCTTCCCTATTATACCCGCAATGGCAATGCTTCGCAAGCCCTGTGGGGGGATATTTTGCGGGAAATAAATGTTTTGACAGGACCGTAAAATCGGTCTATAATAAAGAGCAAAGAAAAAAGCAAAGGAGCATTTTTATGCATCTCGATCATGAGCATACTGTCGGCGCTCATTCCCATGAGCACGACCATCATCTGACCCACGAGGAAATGCACGCTATGGGCATTCCCCACGATCATGACCACGACCATTCCCACGACTGCGCCCATGACTGCACCGGCTGTGAGTCCCACTGTGAGCACACGCCTATGGAAGAGCTGACGGCCCTGATGCAGTATATGGTGGGCCACAATGCCGCCCACGCCCGGGAGCTGGCCGACCTGGCCGTCCAGCTTGACCAGAACGGCAACCACACCGCCTATGAGCAGGTGATGGCCGCCGTCAGCGATTTTGAAAAGGGCAACCTGCGCCTGACCGCCGTGCTGTCCAGCCTGAAAGGATAAATTGCCATGTGTCTTTCTACCGTTTATAAGAATAAAATGACCCCCGAGACGGTGCTGATGAAGAACGTCATGTCCATTGAGTGCCGCGACGGCGTGGTGATCCTCACCGACCTGATGGAGCGCCAGATGGCCATCGAGGGCACACTGGAAAAGGCCAACCTGGTGGACGGCTATGTGATCGTCCGGGAGTCCATCCCCGCGTAAAGCAAATCGGAACAGGCTTTAATGAAAAGTTAAGGTCTGTTCCGATATTTTTTTGTTGTAAAACAAAAAAAGCTGTGCTACAATCAACGGAAAGGGAAAAACTGATTTGCAGCCAAGGGGGGACGGGCCGGGTGCTTTGCCACTATTTGTTTGTATTTTTTCTGTCCATGGTGCCGCTGATCGAGCTGCGCGGGGCGATCCCCACCGCCGTCAGCCTGGGGATCGAGCCGATCCGCGCGATCATCGTATGCGCGATCGGAAATCTTTTGCCCGTTCCGGTGATCTACTTCTTCGCGCGGAAGTTCCTGGTCTGGGGCCTGGATAAGCGCTATATCGGCCGCGTCTGCCACTTCTTTCATGACAAAGGGGAGCGGGCCGGAGCCAAGCTCTCCCGCAAGGCCGGGAAGGCGGGGCTGATGGTGGCCCTGGCGCTGTTTGTGGGCGTGCCCATTCCCGGCACCGGCGCGTGGACAGGCACCCTGGGAGCCAGCTTTCTGAACATGGGCGTGAAGGAGACTGCCATTTCCGTCAGCGCCGGAGTGGCCATTGCGGCGGTCATTATGACCGTGGTCAGCCTGGTGGGCGTACACGTTTTTGGATTGTAAGGAGAATAAAAAAATGAACGATTGCCTGTTTTGCAAGATCATTGCGGGGGATATCCCCTCCGCCAAGGTGTACGAGGATGATTCGGTCTTCGCCTTCCGGGACATTGCCCCGCAGGCCCCTACCCACATTCTGGTGATCCCCAAGACCCATATTTCCGGCTGCGACGGCGTTACCGCCGAGAACAGCGCGGTGGTGGCCCACATTTTCGAGGTAATCCCTCAGATCGCCGCTGCCGAGGGCCTGACCGGGGGCTACCGGGTGGTTTCCAACTGCGGCCCCGACGCCGGTCAGACCGTTCCCCATCTGCATTTCCACATCCTGGGCGGGAAGCAGCTCGGCCTGGAAATGGCATAAAGCACTGCATCTCTCAAGAATAGAATAGACAAAATTGCCGCCCGGACCGGGCGGCAATTTTTAGGCCGCCCCCAGTTGGGGCGGCCTTTGCGCTGCCTCAATGGGAGCCGACGGATTCCAGCTCATGCAGATGGGGCAGGGACGGCATGACATATTTCCGGGATACGCTGAAGGCAGCGGCTGCCGCGGCACGTTTCACGGCGGCCTCCATGGACAGCCCTTCAGCCAGAGCGCAGCAGAGCGCGCCGTTGAAGCAGTCGCCTGCGCCGGTGGTATCCCGGGGCGTTACAGGCAGCGCCGGGCAGCGGAGCGTCCGTTCTCCATCCCAGGCGATAGCGCCCTCGCCGCCCAGGGTGATCACGGCGCGTTGGATGCCCATGGTCACCAAGCCATGCAGCAGCGCTTCGGCGCTTCCGTCAGCCGGGAGCCCGCAGAGCATGGCCGCCTCATGGCGGTTCGGCGTGATGACGGAGAATTTGCAAAGATATTCCCGGGGCAGGGGAGAATAGGGTGCGGGGTTGAGCACCGCCGGGACCCCGTGCGCCAGGGCAATGTCCAGCGCCGCGCTGTTTGCCGCCAGGGGGCATTCGTTGTTGAGCAGCAGAATGTCCGCGTCCGCAATGACCTCCGCGCAGCTCCTTACAAAATCCGGCGTCATGAATCGGGCGGAGCCGCCGTGGACCGTCACCTGGTTTTCCCCCAGGCTGTCGGTGAGAATGCAGGCGTAGGGGCTGGCCGCGTCCTTTTTGTACTCGGTGTAGCAGGCGATCCCTTCGCTGCGCATAAAGGAAACGCAGTCCTGGGCGGTGCTGTCCTGCCCCATGCAGGACAGAAAGGATACCTGCGCCCCCAGCCGGGCGGCTGCCACCGCCTGGTTGCAGCCCTTGCCGCCGGGCTCCATGTAAAGGGAGGAGGCATTCAGGGTCTCCCCCACGCTGTGGAAATGGGGCACCTGCATAAAAACGGAATTGCCCATCAGCCCCAGAACGGTGATTTTTGCGTTTTTCCTCATCGCGGCACCTCAAAGGCAGGAAATGCGCGGCTTGAACGCTTCGATCAGTGCCTTGTTGCGCTCCGCGCCGCCGGAAATGTTGCCGCTGACATACAGCGGGACGTTGACGCCATCCTCTGCGGCCATCCGCACCGACTCTGCCAGCACACTGTTGATGATGTAGGTGCTGGCTACGGTGGATACGGGGGTCATGCCGGTCTGCCAGCCCTCGGGCTTGAGGCAGGCATCGCCGTGGGGCGCGAAGTTATTGACGCAAAGGGTGCAGGCCTGCTGCAAATGCAGCCCCAGGGCGTTCCTGGCTGGGTCAGACAGATAGGCGTCGGAGGAAATGCCGATCACCGGGATGCCCGCGTCCAGCGTCATTTTGGCAAATTCCACGGGCACGGCATTGATGCCGGAGGTGGAGACGCAGAAAAGGACGTCATTTTTGCCGTAGCGGACGGTTTCAAAGACCTTTTCCGCCAGTCCCTCCTGCTTTTCCAGATAACTGCTTTCCGAGGCGCTTTCATGGAGCATCAGCGGCTCATAGAAGATGGGGTTCACCGCGGCCAGCCCGCCGGCGCGGTAGAAGGTCTCCTCTGCCAGAATGTGGGAATGGCCGCAGCCAAAGACCCGGATCAGCCCGCCGCAGCCCAGGGAATCCGCCGTGATCCGCGCCGCGGAAAGAATTTTTTCCCGCTGGGTGGTGCGGATCTGTTCAATGGTTTGGGTCAGTATTTGTGCGTAATCATCCAGTAGCATAAGCATTTCTCCTTTATCTATCATGCAAGCGTGTACCGTCCCGGCATGGGGCAATGTCATAAACTTGCTGCCCCCTCTGGGGGAGGTGCTCCGCGCAGCGAATCAAGATTGCGATGATTGCCGGTGGCAATCATACTTCTGTTTCGTGCCGCAAGGCGGCAAAGGGGGTGCTGTTGGTTTTTTGGGGCTGTTACCATTCATCGAACCACACCCCCTCAGTCAGCCCTTACGGGCTGCCAGCTCCCCCATCGGGGGAGCCAAAGGTGTTTCGGTACTGGTTGGGGCTGACGCCGTAGAACTCCTTGAATTTCGAGGAGAAGAAATAGGGGTTGTCGAAGCCCACGTCGGAGGAAACCTTCTTAATGCGCACCGAGGGGGAATTCTGGAGGATCTCTCCGGCCTTGATCATGCGCACCTTGGAGATATACTGGAATAGGTTGATGCCCATCTCCTTGAGAAACAACCGGCTGATATATTCATTGCAGAGCCCCACGTGCTGGGCGATGTCCGTCAGGGTGATCTTCTGGGGGTAGTTCTTGTGGATATAGAGCAGCGCCTTTGCCACCTCTGGGTGAAGGTGCCCGTTCTGCTTCATTACGAATTGGGTATTGGCGGCAAAAAAGTCCATGATGGCTTCAATCATATCCTGCGCGTTTTCACTGCGGTCGATCTGAACGATGGTTTCCCGGATGGCGGGCATTTCCGCGTTGACCGCGCCGATGTCCATGGCGCACCACAGCAGGATGGAGATGGTGTTCTTCACGCGGTACGGCTCCACGCTGCTCTTCACGCAGAAGGCCACAAAATCCTCCAGCTGAGAGCGGACGGCCACCGCGTCGTGCACCCGCAGAGAGGAGAGCAGAGAGGAGATGAAGGACTCCCGCTTCAGGTGGTATTCCGCCTGGGTATTCTCCGGGTAGATCCGCACGACGCCGGTGCGCTGGCCGTAAAAGGCGCTTACATTTCCGTGGCTGCCAAAGCGGTAAAACCGCTGGATCACCTCCAGGCAGGACAGGCAGGAGGCGCAGCAGATAAGCGCGTCCGCCGAAAGCAGCGTCCGGATCTGGCGATAGAGCACGGCTCCCTTTTTGGAGACGTCGCAGCTTCCCTTATCGCTCACCAGAATGAGAAATTCATTGCCGGACACCTGCATGAAGAACATTTCATAATCGGAAAACAGGTCCGAGCAGCAGGGATACAGAATTTTTCGCAGGTTCCCCTGCCGCTCCCTGGGCACCAGGACCTCCACCAGGCAGGCGGAAATGGGGAAGGACAGCTTCCCCACCAGGGGCGACTGGGGAGGCTCCGCGTGCATGTTTACAAAATAGGGAATGAGCACGCGCTGAAGCGCATCCATGCTGTCATCCCCCGCGTTCAGCGCTCCCGGCCGCTGGGAAAGGGACTGGCTGTCCAGGATATCCACCATCTTTTGCAGCGCCGTCTCCAGCGTCTTGGTGGAGATATCGATCTTGATCAGGTAGTCATATGCTCCCTCCGTCAGCGCGCCGCGTACCAGGTTGTATTCCGAATAGTTGCTCAGCGCGAGGATCGGCCCCTTGAAGCCGCGGCTGCGCAGCTCCCGGATCAGCGTCAGCCCGTCCATCACCGGCATTTGCAGGTCGGTGATTACGGCGTCGGCTTCGTGGGATTCCAGATAGGCCAGCGCTTCGGCGCCGTTATTTACCGCGGCGGTGATCTTCAGCCGGAGCTTTGCCCAATCCGCCATGCTCTGGCTGATGATCTTTGCGGTGGGCTCATCGTCCACAAATAAGACACTGTACATTACTGCGTATCCTCCTGCTGCTTTTTCGCGGGGATGGTAAGGCTGCATACGGTCCCCTCGCCGGGCCGCGACGTGATGGAAAGGCGGCAGCCCTCCCCATAATACAGCTGGACGCGCTTGTCCACGTTTGCAAGACCGATCCCCTTGAAGCTGCCGCTTTCGGCATCGATCACCGTGGATACGTCAAAGCCGATGCCGTCGTCCTCTACCGCGATGGAGAGCATATCCTCTGAAACACTGCCGGATACGGTGATGTGAAGTACATCCTCCTTGTTTCGGATCCCGTGCACAATGGCGTTTTCGACCAGTGGCTGCAGGATGAACCGGGGCACATAGCATCCGAGCGCCTCCGCGTCCAGCGCGAATGCCACTTCAAACTGGCCCGCGTAACGCAGATTCTGGATGGTGCAGTAGCTTTTCAGATTGTCCGTCTCCGCCTGAAGGGTGATCAGCTCCTGCTTCTGCACCAGGGTGCTGCGCAGCAGGTCCGCCATGGAGGCGATCCCGTCCCGCAGATTGTACAGGCAGTTGATATCGGCGATCCACTTGAAGGTGTTCAGGGTGTTGAAGAGGAAATGGGGGTTGAGCTGGAATTTGAGCATTTCAATTTCCAGCTCCCGCTTTTCCTCGTCGCTTTTCTTCAGCTCGGTCATGACCCGGCGGTTGTTGATGATCAGCGAGTCGATGCTGTTGGACATCAGCGCCAGCTCGTCCTGCCCCGCGTCCCGTATCACCGGCACGCCGCCGCCCTCGGCGCGCCTGCACACCGCCACGGCGGCATTGATCGGCGTAATGACGCTGAAATAGGTCAGCAGGGACAGCACCAGGCAGATCACAAGCAGCAGAGCGGTCACGGCCAGGATCAGGCCCTTTACCCAGTTCACGTCCCGGTTCAGCGAGGTGTAGGGCACCACAGAGAACATATACAGCTTGTACCGGGAGCTGTATACGTACACGATCAGATTGTCCTTGTCGGCGATCTCGCCGGTGTAGGCCTTCGCCTTGTCGGGCACCTGAGCCTTTTCAATGAGCGCGGCGATGCGCCCGGTGTTCTCCAGAATTTCGGGGGACTGGAACGCCACGGGCTGCTCGGCCGAATTGATAATGAAAATATCCGCGCCCTCGCCCATGGAGGTGGTGGGCATTACGCTTTCGGCCAGCGTGGAGCCATCCAGGAACAGCAGAAGATAGCCCATGTGCACGCGGGAGTAGTGGCTGTCGTAGATCTTCCGGCACATGGCCAGACAGTCCTGTCCGGCCATGGTTTTGCAGTGGGTCACATAATCCTTGGGAGACAGCGCGTCGGTGGCGGCCAGAATGTCGGGGATGGTGCTCATGGAAAAGTTGACGATACCCTTGTTCACCAGCATCTCTCCGTCGGCGTCCAGGATCACCGCGCTGCGCAGCTTGGGTGTCGCCACAAAGGAAAAGGCGGAGCTGTTGGCGCTGAAGGTGGAGCCCGTGGTTCCTCCAAAGTGCCTGGCGTACAGAAAATCCTGTAAATCGGCAGAGACCGACAGCTTGTCCAGGTAGCTGCTGTACTCGCTCAGCACCAGATTCACATTGTTGTTCAGCAGCTGCAGGGACTGCTTCACGGCCGCGGAGGTGACGCCGGTGATGGAATTGGCGTAGATCCGATTTGAAAACAGGGCCAGCACCAGGCTCGGCAAAAGAGAAATGATCAAGAAGGTGGCGCTCAGCCGGATGCTGAGCCTGCTCTTGCGCAGCAGCCGGATCAGGCCGCTGAAGGCGGGGGATGTCTGCATAGGCGTTCACACTCCAAAGGGGCTGTTTATATATTTTTGTAAAGGACACATATTAAGCGCGTATGAATGAAGCGCCGGTAAGGCTGCCGGGCCGGTCACGGTTACAAAGATAATTGGCCCTGGCGGATTTGTCAAGAATTGCGCACCGGCGGCATATCTCCGGCGCGGCCCGGACGCCGGAACGTCGGGCGCGGCTTGTGCCCGCTGAACGCGGGAAAGGAGGCCGAGGCGTCTGCTCTTTATAAATATTGCCACATTTGCATGAAATGGTCAACTGAATTCTACCCGGTTTTGTAGCAAATAGATAAACATGTCAATATCCGAAATGGATAAATCAATCACAGAGATTCCATTGCGCTGCCAAATGAGATAGAATACAGCCAGAGTCAAGCGAAAACAAAAAATGAGAAAGAAGGTAAACGTATGAAAAAGACTCTATGCCTCATCCTCAGCATCATCATGTCCCTCAGCCTGCTGGCCGTCAGTGCCGGCGCGGAAGCTGCTACCGGCTTCGAAGGCCAGACCCTGAAGGTCGCTGCCTTTGAGGGCGGCTTCGGCTCCTCCTACTGGCAGAAGATCTGCGACGATTTTGCCGCCGCCTACGGCGTGACCGTCGAGCTGACCGCCAGCCCCACCATCGACGACATTGTGCGCCCCCAGATGATCGCCGGTGAGTACCCGGATATCGTGTTCTTCAACACCGCCGACTCCGTCCTGCACAAGGAAATGGTGAAGGAAGAAGCGTACGTGGACCTGGCCGACGTTTTCGCCGGTCCCGCCATCGACAAGGACTGCACCCTGGGCGAGATCATCCGGGACGGCATCCTGGAGACCACCAGGTTTGATCCCTATCACGACGGCCGCATTTTCCTCGCGCCTGTGGATGCCAGCGTCATGTGCCTGATCTACAACAAGACCCTGTTCGACGAAAACGGCTGGACCTTCCCCACCACCTGGGATGAGTTCTTCGCGCTGGGCGACGCCGCCAAGGAAAAGGGCTACTCCCTCTTCACCTACCCCGGCATTTACCCCACCTACAACACCCCCTTTGTTTACGGCGCGCTGGCCTCTGCCATCGGCGTTGAGAACCTGCAGAAGCTGGAGAACTACGACGCCTCCGGCCTGGAGACCGAGGAAGCCAAGCAGGTGTTTGCCAATGTGGCGAAGACCGTCTCCGAATACCTGATGCCCGGCACCACCGGCCTGAACCACACCCAGTCCCAGTCCGAGTTCATGCTGAACAAGGCGCTCATCATCTCCAACGGCGACTGGATCTGCGGCGAAATGGCTGACGCTCCCATGGCCGATGGCTTTGAGTGGGCCGCCGCTCCCGCCCTGAAGCTGAACGAGGACGACACCGCTTACTATCAGCTGTCCGGCGCCGGCTTGGGCATTCCCACCGCTGCCGAGAATCAGGAACTGGCCAAGGAGTTCGTCCGCTTCTTCTACACCGACCAGTGCCAGCGCTATATGTGCGAGGCCGGCATGGTGTGCTGCACCAAGAACTTCCTGGAAGTTGCCGAGGATCTGATTCCCGAGGAGAAGAAGCCCTTCCTGTCCCTGAGCGATTCCGCCGCGGGCTTCTCCCTGAACTATGTCGCGGTCGATTCCAAGCTGGCTCCCGAGACCACCATGTTCGACGGCCTGACCGCCATTGCCAACGGCGACATGGATGCCGAGACCTGGCGTCAGAACACCATCGACGTGTTCAACCGCGTTGCCGCCGGTGAATAATTCCCCGTACTGAACGAGCAAGAAACCCATAAAAGAGGCTCTGGGCGGGCCGGCCGGAACGATGGCTCCGCCGGTTTGCTCAGAGCTCCCGAAAGAATTAACGTAGGGTCGCCGCTCCTGCCGCAAGGCGGCGGCGACCCGCTTCAAAAGGTGTGATATCTGTGCAGGTACTGAAAAAAAGAAGAAAGAAACAGCATGTGCCCATGGGGTTCCTCCTGCTGGGACTGCTGCCTACGGTAATCCTTGTGGGTCTGTTTCTTGTTTATCCCATGATCAAGTCCGCCGTATTTTCTCTCTATGATATGGGCGTGCTGCAAAAATCCGGCGATTATGTAGGCCTGGAAAATTACATTTATCTGTTCACAAAGGACGATTCCTTCCAGCGGGCGCTGGTGAATACCCTCAAAACCATCGTTGTGGTCCCTGTCATCACGATCGCGATCGCGTTTGTGCTGGCCGTGCTGCTGCACCGCAGCAATCTGCGGGAAAAGAACCTGTACATCACGTTCTATTTCTTTCCCTATTTCATGTCCTCCACCGTGGTGGCCGTGGTCTGGTGCTTTGTGTTTTTCCCCACCAGCAGCGGCATCCTGAATAATATGTTGATCCATCTTGGGCTGGAAAACCTGACGCGCGTGTGGCTCGGCGACAGTAAAACGGCGCTGTGGTGCATCTGCGCCGTGATCATCTGGTGCTGCATCGGCTACTATGTGGTGCTGTACCTGTCCGGCCTGGACAGCATTTCCTCTGAGATCTACGAGGCGGCGACGCTGGACGGGGCCAGCGCATGGCAGCAGGTCACCCGGATCACCCTGCCTCTTATGAAAAATATACTGGGCATTACCCTTGTGCTGCTGATGAGCGGCACCCTGGCCGTTACCTTTACGTATTCCAAGATTATGACCAACGGCGGCCCCTCGGGCAGCACTACCGTGCTGCTGCAATACATCTACAAGCAGGGCATCGAGCAGGGCAATGTGGGCTATGCTTCCGCTGTCACCGTGTTCACCATGTTCCTGGGGATCTCCCTGGCGGTCCTCTCCCGGGTGATGACGAGCAAGTCTGAAAAGGAGTGATTCCATGAGAAATGACAGCAATAAAAGCACTGCGGAGCGTTTCAGAAAGCTGTTTCTGCGGGTCGTGCTCATTTGCATCCTTATAACAATGGTGTTTCCCCTGCTTTGGACCATCATGTCCTCGCTCAAGACCAACCAGGAATACATGAGCAGCCCCTTGACCTTCCCGTCCGTCCTGGCCTGGGATAACTACGCAAGAGCGGTGGAAACCACCAACATGTTCACGGCCATCAAGAATTCTGCCTACGTGGTGCTGGTCTCACTGGTGACGCTGCTGGTGTGCGCGGTGCCCTGCTCCTTCATCCTGGTGCGCTACCGCACCCCGGTCATCCGCTCCGTTTACGCGCTGCTGCTGGGCTGCCTGTTTATCAACGCCAGCTACATCATCATTCCGCTGTTCCTGGAGCTGCGGTCGTTTAAGCTGCTGAACAATCTGACGGCCCTGGGCGTGCTGTACGGCACCTTCCAGCTGCCCTATTCCATCTTCCTGCTGACCGGCTATATGCGTGAGATCCCCCGCGACTACGAGGAGGCGGCCATTCTGGACGGCTGCTCCCCCTTCGGCGTGATGCGCCACATCGTCATTCCGCTTTCTAAATCCATCATCTTCACCGTCAGTATGATCTGCATCCTGAGCGCCTGGGGCGAGTACATCGTGGCCCTGGTCATGGTCACCAAGCCCGGGAAGCTCACCTTCCCGGTGAGCATCGCAAAGCTTTACGAGGTAGCCAAGTACGCCACCGACTGGGGCGCGCTGTTCGCGGCGCTGACCATCAGTTTGCTTCCCACGCTGGCACTGTTCCTGGTGGGCGAAAAGTATGCCATCAAGGGCATGAGCATCGGCGGCCTGAAGGGCTGAAGCAAGTATTTCCCCGGTGGAAAGCCATTCACCATCAATAAAACGACCGGCATGAAAACCCAAGAGGACGAGAAAATGTATATTAAACCAATCAAGTATGCGATACTGTCCTGTGCACACGGACACGCCACACAGTATATCAAATGGAACGACAGCCCTCTGTATGAGCTGGTGGGCGTCACCCAGGCAGCCAACTACCAGGGCGATCATCTGT
>OLHA01000393.1_pt1 | contig 25657 bp, 19 predicted proteins | sample 1605961 | NCBI WGS metagenome assembly OLHA01 (sample SAMN03283288) | human gut metagenome | biome: human-associated habitat; material: feces | host: Homo sapiens | place: Peru | collected 2012
AATTAAGAAATACTAAAAAGATAATTGAGGAAAACCTTATAACTGGTTTGGCACAACAACAATATTATCAAGGGGGACCAGGAAGAATATATAGTCCAATATATAGAAATGCAGCAAATCCATTTTGTTATAATTCAACAGATGAAGGACAAGCTAATGTAGCAACAAGTACATCTAAAAATACTTCCTCAAATAGATCAATAAATTTAGATGAAAATACATCTTCAAATAGAAATAATAAATCAAATAATACTTCTTTAGAAATTAAAAAATTAAATGAATCATTTGAATTAAAAAAAGAAACTGATATAAAATCTATAAGAAAGAATATTTTAGATAATTGGAAACAATCATTAGATAAAAAATATACCGAATGGGTTTTAAAGGAAATAGATAGATTTAGAGCAGATTTCTTTAAAGAAATCGAAGAGTTTCTAGAAAATTTGAAAAAAATAAAAGAATTACAAGAAGTTTTTGGATATGATACGGGATTATTATTTAATTTAAGTTTATCTAATATCCTTAAAAGAGATTTGGAATATATTAAAATTTTAGCAAACTTTATTAGAGATACAAAAAGTATAAAAGAACTATGCGATATGCTAGGTAGGTTTGTAAAATCTGAAGAGAGTTATAAAATAGAAAAAATTTTTAGAAAAGAAACATTCCATACCAAAGTTATAGATGTAAATTCTAAAGAGGAAATAGTCGGTATAACATATTCAAGAGATATTAATAATATTTTACCGCAAGAAAAACTTCTCTTATCTGAAGGAGTTTTAGAAACTTTATTTGGGATTAAATATTTTGAAAATAGACTTTTAACTTTTAAAAAAGAAGGATATACGGATTATTCTGATGAAAAAACTAAAGAGGAATATGTTAAGGTTATAGAAGAAGAAAAGAAAGGTCCTATAATAATATGCGTTGATACAAGCGGTTCTATGAGCGGTATTCCAGAGACTATTTCTAAAGCTATTACGCTTTATCTTGCTACTCGCGCTATGAAACAAAAAAGAAATTGTTATTTAATTAATTTTAGCACACAATTATATACAACAGATTTAACATATCCAAAAACTATTGATAATTTAATAGAATTCTTAAGAATTAGTTTTAATGGAGGAACGGATGCTATTCCAGCTTTGAGACATGCTATAAAGACTATGAATAATGATAACTATAAAAAATCTGATTTACTTTTTATTTCTGATTTTGTATTTAACGGTTTCACAGAAGATGATTACTATTTGGTAAAAAATCAAAAGGAAAATAAAAATAAGTTTTATTCTCTTATAATTGGTTCTACTCCTATGTTTAGTTTAAAAGAAAGTTTTTTTGATTACAATTGGGTTTATGATGCTAATACCTCTTCGGTTAAAGAAATAACAGGTAAAATTTGTGATAATATCCTAAAATAAATAGTTTAATATTATGTTTATTTATATAATTTCTTATTGCTTTATTATTCATTATAATATCGTATAGTTTATCTTTTAAAGTGTATAAAAAAATAAATCTACATATAATATTATAATATTAGGATAGATTATGAATAGAATTATTATATCATTGATATTTTTGTATGGAAATTTTAGTTTGGATACGCATAATTTAAATATTAAAGAATATTATTTAAATATATTATAACGCTTGGCATTATTATAATAAAATAAGAGGAGACTTACGCCGAAAATATTAAGAAAAAATATAGAATGTTGAATGTTATACCGAATTATAAGATTGAGGAGATTAATGAAGATTAAGGCATATTAAAAATTCAGTATAAAACAATTCCCAAAACAGCGGAAATTAATATTATCGCTATTACGGGAACTTTTTTAATTTTCAAAAATATCGACAAAGCGAAAATAAAAATTCCAATCGGGCTTATATACTTAAAAATATTTTGAATAAAATCTATATTTCTTAATATCGAGGTTTCTGTGAGTTTTACAAAAAAAGCGTCTTTTGAAAATGTGATTACAGCCGAAGCTATCAAAGCGACTGCGCAAACTCTCAAAGCGTTCATTATTGCGTTAAATTGTTCATTGTCTTTTATTTTGTAAAAAAAATTAGATACTATCATAGTTATAAAAAATGCAGGGACAAATATTCCTAATGTGGCAAAGAAAGAACCTAAAATTCCCGCCACTCTATAACCCACGAAAGTCGCCGAATTAATCGCTATCGGACCTGGCGTTATTTGAGAGATTGCCACTAATTTTGAAAACTCCGATGCGCTTATCCAACCGTAATTTTCCAATATTCCTAATAAAAGCGCGATTATAGCGTAGCCTCCGCCGTAAGTGAAAAGTCCCAATTTTGCGAATACATAAAATAATCTGAAATAAATCATTATAAATCCTTTTTATTTTTTATATTTTTATTTATTAAATAATAAATCCAACCGATTAAACCCGAAATTAAAAGCGTATAAATAACATTAAATTTCAAAAATACTACAAGAATAAAACTAAATATAAAAAGTATAGAGGTAAATTTATTTTTTAAAATTTCCTTTCCCATTCCGTAAGCCGAAAGTAATATTAATCCCGCTATCGCTCCTTTAATTCCCAAAAAAGCTTTATTGACATATTCTAAATTCTGAAATCTTTCAAATATTGGCGCTATTATAAGTATTATTATAAACGAAGGCATCATTACTCCAATTCCTGCCATAATTCCTCCCAATATTCCCGCAATTTTAAATCCCGTTAGTAAAGAAGTATTAACAGCGATAACTCCAGGAATGCTTTGAGCCAATGCAAAAACATCAATAATTTCCGATTTAGTTAAAAATTTTCTTTTATTGACAAATTCTTCTTCCATTATAGGAAGCATAGCTAAACCTCCGCCTATTGTGACTAATCCTATATAAAAGAAAGATATAAACATAGTTAAAAAAGACGCTTTCTTATTTTCGCTTTTTTCCGTTTCCATAACCATAATAGAACAGTCCATTATTTTATCGTTATTATAATAATAAACTTCTCCGTCAAAATAGGCTATATTAGAATCTCTTAAAGTTTCTTTCGCCTTTATATAAATTGTCTCTCCAGCTTTGACTTTTTCTTTATAACAATTTGCGTTTTTTATATTTAAAATAAATCCTATTTTTTTAGTTTTGCCGTTTTGAATATGCGAATTATAAGCGGCGCAACTTTGAGCTACATATTCTATAAATATATAACTTGGAATTCCGTCAGTTTCGTAAAAAATATTTTCTTCTTTTATAGTAGCAAAAGTAATTATAGTTTTATTTTCAAAATCTATATTTTCAATTCCGTCTATTAAAAGCATTTTATTTTTATGCTGAATTTTTAATTCGTATTTCATAATTTATTTTCCTATTATCAAACAAGTATTGCTTCCGCCGAATCCGAAAGAAACGCTCATACAATTATTTAATTTTTCTGCGTATATTTTTTCTGTGGCTAAATTTATTTTTTTCAAATTATTATCGTATTCTCCGTCATAAAAATGTCTTGGAATTATTTTATCTTTATTAACGCCAGATAAAGCCAAATAACAAACTCCAAGCTCCATTGAACCCGCCGCTCCAATCGTATGTCCGAATGCGGTTTTACTTGAACTGCAATAAATATTTTCAGCGCCGACTTTATTAATAGTTTCGCTTTCCATTATATCGTTTAAAATTGTTCCCGTGCCATGCAAGTTTATATAATCTATATCGTCTATTTTTAGATTTGATTTTTTCAAAGCGTTGTTTATGCATTTTGAAGTAGATTTTGCTTCCGTGTCTGGACTCGTAATATGATGAGAATCCGAATTACTTTCATAACCTTTTAATATAACGGCGTCTTTACTATCTATAAAATTTTCTTTAGCCAAAATAAAAAAAGCCGCTCCTTCTCCTAAATTAATTCCATTTCTATTTTTTGAAAAAGAGTTAATTTTATTATAATCGACTATATCTAAAGAATCGAAACCGTAAACTACAGTATCGGTTACTACATCCGCTCCGCCGACTATGGCTACATCGATTATATCGCTTTTTATAAGTTCGTCAGCCGATATTATAGCGTTAGCGCTAGAAGTGCAAGCTGTAGATATTGTAAAAGAAATTCCGTTAACATCAAAATATTTTTTAATAAAATCGCAACATATATTTAAACTTTGCATTATTAAAATTCTTTTTTCTTCTATTACCGAACCGTTTAATATAAAATCTTTCGTTTCATCGCTTCCGTTTTCGCAAGTTCCGACAATTACTCCGATTCTGTTTTTTCCGTATATTTTTTTAGCTTCGTCAATAATAGGTTTTAATTGATTAACCGAATGCAAAGCCATTTTATTTATTTTATTATTATAAGGATTTTCTAATTCAAAATCAAAAAAATTATTTTCAATTTTTCCAAGATAAAATTTTTTATTATATTCCAAATTTTCTTTTAATCCATTTGGAATATTTAGAAAATAATTATTATATAATTCTTCTTTATTTTTGGAAATTGAATTTATAACGCCAAAATCGAGTAAAAGATTATTCATATTAAAACCTTAAATTATAAAATTATAATACATAAAATAATAGTTTTATTATATAATATTTTAATTTCTTTTTCAATTTTCAGAAATTGATTTTTGATACTTGACTTTATTTAAAAAATAATTTATGATAAAGTTATCAAATAATAATATTAAATTTTGTATATGTCAAATTTAAATTTTAAAGTTTTGAATTGGGATTTCTTTTCTCCAAATATGAATAAAGAATATATTTTGAATAATCTAAACGAAAATATTAATATAACTTACGGAGATGCGATTCCCGATTTGGATTTTATATCAATAGCGCAGAGAAGAAGATTCAGCCAAATAACTAAATATGTTTTTGAATCGGTTAAAAATCTTATAAAAGAAAACGAACAAATTCCAATTTTCTTTGTTTCAAAATATGGCGAGATAAATCGACAATATAATATGTCTAAAAAAATAGTAACCGAGCATGAAACTTCGCCTGCGGTATTTAGTTATTCGGTTTTTAATACGGCTATAGCGCAACTTACGATATTTTATAAAAATAACGCGAGAGCTATCGCTATAACATGCTACGATAATTTTTTGGATACGATTATTTTGCAGGCAACCTCTTTTTTGAATAATTCAAGCGACTACTATAAGGCGCTTTTAATTATAGCGGATGAAAAGCTTCCCGAAAGTTATGAAGAAATATCGAAAGATAAAAATTATTCTTTTGCATTTTCTTTTATTATATCGGCTGATAAAAACGAAAGCGATATAAATATTAAAATAATAGACGGCGAAGAGAAGAAAGACGAAAATTCTATAATTGATTTTATAAAATTTATTTCTTTAGAAGATAGAACTAATTTAAAATTGGGAAAAATAGAATTAAATAAAATTAAATAAAATTACGGAGAATTAAAATGGAAAATCTTGAAAACGAAATTAAGAAAATAATTATTGAGGTTGCTAATCTTGAAGGAATGACTATAGACGATATTGACAACGATACGCCTTTATTTGGAGAAGAGCTTGGATTAGATTCTATAGACGCTTTGGAGATTGGAGTCGCCGTTAGAAAACATTTTGGAATAACTTTTTCCGATATTGAAGAAAATAATAAAAAGCATTTCTACTCTGTAAACGCTTTGGCAAAATATATAAGAGAGAATTCTAAAAAAGAAGATTAAACGGGAAACTATATTTATGAGAAAATTAAGCGAAACAAATTTTTATTCGTTGAAAGATTCCGAAGAGATTTTTTTAATTAATAAGGAAAATAAATATAATATAAGCTATAAAAATTTTATAATCGATATCGCAAAATGTTTGGAGTATATTTCTAAATTAGAAAAAGATACGATTACAATTTTTATAGATAACGCTTATTATTTTATAGTAGTTTTGTCTTCGGCGCTTTTGCTAAAAAAGAAAGTCAATGCGCTTAATAACAATAGCCCGAAATATGTCGAAAGCATAATAAACGATTCTATGATTTATATATCTGACGATGAAAAATCTAATATTTCATTAAAAGATATATTTGAAAAAGAGCATGATGAAAAATGGATTGAATTTTTTAAGTCGAATAAAATAGACGAAAATATGAATATAAATTTTTATACTTCGGGATTTACGGGATTTCCTAAACTCATTGAAAAAACATTAAAACAATTTGAAGCGGAAGCTTTGAAAATAATAGGGGAGTTTGGAGAAAATTTAAAAGATTCTATTTTTGCTTATAGCGTTCCACATTATCATAGCTACGGTTTTGTTTTCGATTTTTTAGTTCCTTATATTTTAGAATTAAAATTTTTAGACAATAGAATAAATTATTTGGAAACTTTAAATAATTTTGAAGAATATAAAGAGATTACTTTTATAACGAATCCAGCATTTTTAAAAAGAATAGACAAATCTTCGTTAAAAATAAAATCAAAATGGTATGTATTTTCTTCTACGGGAGCTTTAGATAAAGAGACAAGCGATTTATGTATAGAAACTTTTAATACTGACGCTATAGAAATTTACGGAAGCACCGAAGGAGGCGGAATGGCTTACAGAAAGAAAAGCGAAAAAGATTTATGGACGAGATTAAAAATCGTTAAACTTAAAGTTAATGAAAACGGAAGTTTATTCTGCTCTTCGGGTTATACGGGGGAAGGACTTTGGGTGCATGTAGGCGATGTGGTTGACATGAAAAACGAAAACGAATTTGAGCTTTTGGGAAGAGAAGATTCTATAGTTAAAATTGAAGGAAAGAGAATAAGCGTTCAACAAATAGACAGACAAATTTTGGAAGATAAAAATTTTAAAGACAGTTATACTATATATTGCAAATCGGACAAAAGAGAATATGTGGCTTCTTTTATAGTTCTTAAAGATGCAAACGCCAATAAAGATAATATGAGAAAATATATTAAAGATTATTTGAAAGGTTATTTTGAGAAAATTGTAATTCCTAAAAAGATTTATTTTATAGAAAGAATACCAAGAAACGAATTAGGCAAAATAGAGAGAAAAAAGCTTGATGAAATTATGGAAGGTTTTGAATAGGCAAATGAATTCTAAAAATTATAATTTGAAACATAAAAAAGATAATATATTTATAGCGGAAGTTTTTATATCTAAAGATTCGCCTTTCTTTGACGGACATTTTGAAAATTTTAAACTGTTTCCCGCAATAGCTCAAATTAAAATAGCAGTCGATATGGCAAAAGAAATTTTTAATATAGATTTTAAGGTTAATAAATTATCGAAAGTTAAATTTACGAATATGATATATCCGAATACAAAAGTCGATATAGAAGGGCATTATTTAAACGATTCTTTAACTTTTAAAATATACGATAACGATAAAAAATACTCCGAAGGCAGAGCGAATATTACATTATTATGAAACATTGGAGCGAAGGAAAAGAAATAGGCAATAATTGGAAAATATTTTTGTCGATAGCCGTTTATAAAATATTCGGCAGAAGTTTAATGATAATTTATTTAATATTTCCTGTGAGTTTTATGTATTTTATTTACTGTTTTATTAGCGGAAGAATAAAAGCTTCGAGAGATTTTTTAAAAAGAATTTCAAAATATAATAAAAAAGTAAAATCTAATATTTTTCATTCTTATAAACATTTGCTTTCTTTTATAATTTCAATATGCGAAAAATACGCCGCTTGGAACGGAGATATTCCATTAAAAGATTTAATTTTACAAACAAAAGAAAATTATAATAAGGTTATAGATTTGCTTAAGTCTAAAAAAGGAATGATAATATTGTTCGCTCATGTTGGAAATATAGAACTTTTAAGAGCTTTAGCCGTCATAAGCGAAGGCAATCCGATAAAAAATTGCAAGATAAATATAATAATAGATTTTAAGCTAAATAAAAATATAAATATTTTAATGGCGTTTGCAAAAAATAATAAAAATAATTTTGTGAATTTTATAGATGCTTCCAATATTGGAGCGGATACTATAATAGCGATGGAATCGAAATTAAATAACGGCGAGATAATAGCGATAGCGGGAGACAGAACTTCAAGCAAAAGCGATAAATTTAATATCGTTAATTTTCTTGGAGAAGAAGCATATTTTCCATACGGAGCTTTTTTAATTCCCGTTTTGTTGGAATATCCCGTTTATTATTTTTTCGCTTTAAGAGAAAAAGATAAAATTATTCCGAAAAGATACGATTTTTATATTTACGAATCTAAAGTTTTGTCTGATATTCAAAATAAAAAATTAACGAAGGATAATAAAAATAGAATATCTCTTGAACTTACAAAAGAATTTGTTAAAATAATCGAGGAAACGGTTATAAAATATCCTTATCAATGGTATAATATGTATTATTTTTGGAATAAAGAAAATTAGGAAAATTAAATATTATGAGAAAAATTTTTATTTTAATATATTTTTTATCGTCAATATTATTAACGGCGCAAATTAAAAACGAATATAAAAACGCTAAACTATTAAAAGGAAATTATAAACAAATAGTATATTTTAATCGTAATAATAAATTTTTTGTCTCTTCGGGAGATTTTTTTATAGCGAACGGATATGGAATTTGTTGGATTACGAAAAAACCTAAAGAGTCGATAACCGTAATGGGAGAAAAAAATATAGCTCAAATACTTCCAAACGGAGATAAAAAAATAATATCGGATTCAAGCAACGCTATTTTTTCTCAAATTGCAAATATAATAAAATCAATTTTTACTTACTATGAAATCTCTCTTAAAGATTATTTTATTGAAAGCGAAGACGAAAACAAAAATATAATTTATATTCCGAAAAACTATAATTTAAAAGATATTATTAATAAAATCGAAGTGTCAATATCCGAAGAAGGCTATATTGAAAGAATAAAAATATTTAATAAAAAAGGACATATCGAATATATAATGAAAATTTTGCAAATAGAAAACGAGATAGGCGATAATGAAAAAAAATATTTTGAATAAAAAAGTTTTACTATGGCTAATTTTTCATTTATCCGTTATTTTAATATTTTTATTTAGATTCGATTACAGAGCTAAAATAGACACAAATTTTTTATCGATAGCGCCAAGATTTGCAGAAAGCGAAGATTTTCAAGAGAGCATAGAAACTTTTTTTATACAAAATTCGAGCGAAATTAAAATTTTTGTAGAAAGCGAAAATTTTGAAACTGCTAAAAATTCCGCTATAGAAATAGAAAATTATATAAAAGAAAAAGATAAAAATATTATAGTTAATTTGCGCTCTAAAAATTATGACGATATTTTGGAAACAATTATAAAATATAAATATCAACTCATATCAAAAGAAATAAGAAATTTACTTTTAATTAACAAAGGCTATAAAGTCGCAGAAAACGGCATAGCAAATTTTTATTCGCCTTTTTTTATTCATATAGTAGATAATATTGAAGACGACCCTTTTTTTGTTTTAAATTCAAAATTAATGGAGATTCTTAAAAATAATAATAATTTTGAAACTAGAGACGAAATTAATTTTTTAAATTACGAAGGAAAATTTAATATTCTATTAAATATAGAAATTCCGAAAAAAATTGAAAATGGAAATATGATTTTTTTTGACGAATTAACTTCGCATTTAAAAAATATAGAAGAAAATAAAAAAGTAAAAATATATATTTCGGGAGTGCCAATTCATGCGTATTATAGTCAGAAATCGGCTCAAAAAGAAATAACCATAATATCTTTAATTTCTATTATTATTATATGTTTAATATTTTTATTTATATTTAAATCTATAAAGCCTTATATAATTTCTATGATTTCAATATCTTTATCCGTATTAACTTCGTTCTTTTTGCTTTCTATATTATTCGATTCTATTCATATATTTACTTTCGTTTTTGGGACAAGTTTAATTGGAATATCGCTTGATTATTCGATTCATTTTATAACGGAATGGTATAATGAAAAAGATAAAAAAGAGGTTTTGAAAAAAATATTGCCGAGTATGAGTTTAAGTTTTATAACTACAATCGCAAGTTATTTTGCTTTATTTTTAACTTCGCTTTCTCTTTTGAAACAAACGGCTTTATTTTCAATATTCGGACTTACAAGTTCTTTTTTAACCGTAATAGCTTTGTATTCTTTTATTTTCAAAAACTATAATAGTATTTTAAGAGATAGTATTTTAAATAAAAGTAAAAATATATTGAAAGGTTATATTAACTTTTTTAATAAAAAATATTTAATATTTTTAACAATATTTGTTATTTTAATTTCAATTATAAGTATTCCAAAATTAAAAGTTAATTTTTCTTCAAATCAACTTTATAATCCTCCGAATTTTCTTATAAATAGCGAAACGGAAATTTATAAAAGATTAGGTTATTCAATTTCTAAAAATATAATTATATCGAGAGGAGATACTTTAGAATATGCTTTAGAAAACGAAGAATTATTAGAAAATTATTTTACTAATTATACGGCGATATCCAAAGTTTTTTATTCTAAAAATAGGCAGAAAGAAAATATAAAACTTGTTGAAAATAATTTAATGCCTTTGTTGAAAAAACAGATTGAAGATTTAGGTTTTGATAACGAAACTTATAATAAAATAAAATCGGAATTTGAAAATACTAAAAATGAATTTTTGAATATTGAAGATTTGATTAAAAATATGGGAGAATTAAAAAAACTTATTCTAAAAAATAACGATAAATATTTTATAATTTCTACTACCGAAGAAAATGATAAAAAAATTATAGAAAACGAAAACATAAAAATATTTAATATAAACTCTGAAATAAACGAAGCTTTGGATAAAATTGCAAAAACCGCGATAAAAACGGCGCTAATCGCTTACATAATAATATTTGCTTTTATGATAATTTTATTCAATAAAAAACATGCGATTGCAATAATCATAATTCAAATAATTTCTATTCTTTTAAACTTAAGCGTTCATTCTATATTTAATTTAAGTTTAAATATATTTTCCGTATTCGCCCTTATACTTTCGATTGGAATATCTATTGATTATTGCATTTTCTTTTCAAAAAGCAAAGCAAAAAAAGAAGTCACATTTCTTGCGATATTTTTATCTATGATTACGACAGCTTTATCTTTCGGAACTTTGTCTTTCAGCGGATTTATTCCCGTTAAATCTTTCGGATTATTTTTATTTATTGGAATATTGGTTTCGTTTTTATTATCGCCCATTCTTTTAAAAATTAACGATATAATTGATTAAGATTTATATTTATTTAGTTATAATTTTTAAGTTAAAACGCTTGACAGATTGATATTTATTGATTATACTTAATATATATTATGATGTTTTAATGAGCAAAATAAAAAAATTAAATTAGGAGTTATATCATGGAAGATAACAATATTTTAAAGATTTCTTCGACATTAGGAAAAGTCGATGTATTAAAATCAAAAAACGAACTTCAAGGCGGAGATAATTATTTAATATTAACCGCTTATCAATCCGATACCGATAAATTAATGGATTATCTTAAAAAATTGGAATCGTCATTTGGAGTTAGTTTTACTATCGCTAAAGATATTGATTTATATAATAACGATAAATATACGAGTTTTTATTGTAAAATAAATCAAGATAATATAAATAAAATATCCGAGTATATTTACGATTATAATAACGACAGCAAAATTACATTGCTTACAAATATTTATTCTCTCAATAATTATATAAGCGATTTTGTTAATAGAATAAAAAATTATAAAATATATAAAGTTAATAAAACCGATGACGATGAAGATTCTGTTAGTTATTATTTGCATGATTTTAATAATGTAAAATTTTTGGTTATAACTTATATGGACCAAGTTAGTTATATTTATGTCGATAGATTTGTTAAAATAACCGAATTGGAATTGAGCAAATTTCAGCATGTCGATAAATCTATTTACGAAAATGTTGACGAGGATACGGAAATGCTTGTTCAACATCTTAAAAATAATGTGGCGGATACAGTTCCTTATCCGATTGTTAGCGAGTTATTTGGATTGTAATATAATTATTTTAATTTTTGATTAATATTTTTTATTCTTGCAAAAATTCTTTTTGGTTATTATTGATTTTAATTAATATTCTTTATAATATGCCAGATTAAAGTTCGTCTTTTTTTATATAGTTATTTTTTCTATAAAAAATTAGGATTTTTTTTATTTTTAAAAATGATATTAATCTATTCTTACGAAATTATATCGCTAATCCATTTTGAAAGTTTACTTGGAGTTAACGCTCCTACTTTTGCACCTATTTTTGAAAAATATCTTGCAGCTTCCTTATCGTAAATTGAATTCGCGTTATAATCTAAAGCGGTTAAAACAATCAATTTGCTTCCAGATTCTATTATATCGTTTGCGTTTTTATACATAAGTTTGTAATCGTTGCTATCAAATAAATCGCTTATAAGTAGGACGATTGTTTTATCGGGAGCGAAAGTTATTTTTTTAGCGTATTCCAAAGCCTGCGCTATATTTGTTCCTCCGCCTAATTGAACTTTAAATAATATATCTATAGGCTCTTTTATATGTTCGCTTAAATCGACTACCGAAATATCGAATATTACAAGTTTAATCGAAAGATAAGGAAGATTTGCAAATATAGAAGCCATAATACTTGAATAAATAACCGAATCGAGCATAGAACCGCTTTCGTCAATAAGTATGATTATGTTATAAGGATTATATTTTTTTATGTTTTGATTGAAAAATAATTTATCAGTAAAAATTGTTTTATTTTTAATATCATAATTTTTTAAATTATATCTTATAGTTTTTTTTATATCGAGATTTTTTAATATTTTATTTGTCGTATTTGAATTTGGAAGTTTCTTTCCGTAGAAAACTCTTTTTATTTCGACTTCCATTTTATTTTTAATTTCTTCAAGCGTTTTTTTTACTATATCGTAAGCAAGTTTTTTAACATTTTGACTCATCATATCCTTAAAAGTTAAAATATTTTTTAAAAGCTCAATATTAGGCTCAATTTCTTTAAGTATATTTTCGTCAGTTAAAATTTCAGTTAATTTATATTTTTCTAAAGCCTGTTTTTGCATTATTTCAACGGTTTCTTTTGGAAATAATTTTTTAACTTTTGAAATCCATTTTGGAACGGTTAAAGCGCTTTTTTCTTTTGAACTATTAGAATTATTAAAATTATCTAAAGAATATCCGCCGTTTTGAGTATATTCTCTATTGTATAAAAAATTTAATGTTTCGTCTATTTCGGAATATTCGTTATCGATTTCTAAATTTGAAAAACTTCCAAGTATTAAACGCCATCTATTTAAACTTCGACAATCTAAATTTTCGCCGTATTCGTTTAATTCATTTTTCATTTTACAAAAAGAATAAAAATAGAAACTACTTAATTATTCGTCTCCTAAACTCATAGGCATAATTATAAAATAATAGTCGTCTCTTTCTATCTCTTTTATCATAGTCGGACTTGAATCTTTATTTACCATAAAAGTGACTATTTCAGAATCGATTTGCTTAATAACATCTTGTATATAACTATAATTATAAGCTACGGAATTGTCTTCGCCCGAATATTTTATATCTATTTCTTCTACAGATTCTCCCATTTCTTGATTAATCCCTTTAACTTTAAGAGTCTCTTCAGAAACGCTTAATATCATTCTTTTTGAACGAACATCGTTAATCATTGGCACAATTCTTCTTATAGCGTCAAGCAAATCATTTTTATTAACTCTAAAGCTATAAGCGAATTCTTTCGGTATAACTTGTCTGAAATTAGGATATTTTCCTTCTATAAGACTTGAAACAAAATCGTATTTTCCAACTTGAAAATAAACTTGCTGTCCATCAACTCCCATTTTTACTTGCTCAACTTCGTCATAATTTGCAGTTACAAGTATTTCATTTAAAACTTTTGGCTCTACAATTATTGAAAAAGAACCTTTTTCTATTCCTTCAAATTCTCGCTCTATAATAGCCATTCTTCTTCCATCTGTGGCAACGGCTAAAAATTTAGAATCGGTTTTTTCAAAGCATATTCCTCTTAAAGCTGGTTTAAAAGGCTCTTTCGCTATAGAGGTTATGGTTTTATTAATCATATTAACCAATTCTTTTGTAGGAAGCATTATATAATTTATATCTCCTTCGCCTTCGGGATATTGCGGGAATTCATCCGCTTTCATTCCTATTATTAAGTGTTTTATTCTTCCGTTTTCGGATTCTATATTAATCTTTTCATTTTCTTCTACATTTATAGTTATCATACCTTCTGGCATTTCTTTTAATATAGAACTTATTTTTTTAGCGTATATTGCAACGATGCCTTCGCCTTCGCAATCGTCCAATATTATTCTACTTCTCGCCCAAACCGAACCGTCCGTAGCGGTTAATGTTAGAATATTGCCTGAAAGGTGAAAAAGCACATTGCTTTCTATATTATAAATTACTTTTCCCTCAACGACATTTTCGGTTACTCCGATTGATTTTACTATATCTTTTTTTGAACATCTGAATCTCATAGCTTCCTCATAATTTTTAATATTTATTTTTTATTTAATAAATATTTTATCATTAAAAAGTATTTTTTACAATATGATAATTTGCTTTTTTAAAAATAAATTTAAATTTTTGAAATATATAAATATAAAGAAATCAACAATTTTGTTTCTTTATTTTATAACAAAAAGTAAAAATAATTTTATTTATATAAAAAAAGAACATGGAATTTCTACTTTCTTTTAATAAATAACAAAAACATAAAATTTTAATATATTCATTAAATAATATTTCTATAAATCTCATTTAATGGAATTTCTTTCTCTTCGCCCGTATCCATATTTTTGAGTTTGCATGAATTTCGTTTTAATTCGTCCTCTCCCAATATTAAAGCGAATTTTGAATTTCTTTTATTTGCCGATTTGAATTGATTTTTTATAGACTTTACTGAAAAATCGCAATCGCAACTTATATTTGAGGCTCTTAATTCTTGCATAACTTTCAAAATTTCTTTTTCGGTTTCTTTGAAGGCAATTACAAAAATATCAAGTCTGTCTTTAACTATATTTTGATTATTTTCAAGAACTATTAAAAGTCTTTCAAGTCCCATAGCGCTTCCAAGAGCGGGAATATTTTTTCCCGAATTAAACAATCCTATAAGATTATCGTATCTTCCGCCTCCAAGTATTGCGCTTTGAGAACCTAAAGCGTTTGTTTGAACTTCAAATACTGTTTTTGTATAATAGTCTAATCCTCTAACAAGCATAGGCTCTATTATAAATTTCTGATTTATTTTATTAAGCTCTTCGCATAATTTATCAAAATGTTCTTTACATTCCTCGCATACATAATCATAAAATTTTGGAATATCTTTCATTATTTCCTTGCATTTTTCGTTTTTGCAATCTAATATTCTTAAAATATTCGTTTCGTATCTTCTCTTACAAGTTTCGCAAACTTCTTCTTTTCTGTTTCCAATCGCTTCTCTTAAAGCTTTATTATAATTTGGTTTGCATTTAGGACAACCGACTGTATTTATAATAAGATTTGCATTTTCTATTCCAAATTCTTTTAAGATATTAATATTTAAAGCTATAACTTCGGCGTCTATCAATGGCGAAGAAGTTCCTATGCATTCCATACCAAATTGATTAAATTCTCTATATCTTCCTTTTTGAGGTCTTTCCGCTCTATACATTGTGCCGATATAAAAAAGTTTATTTATAGAAAATTCATTTTGCATAGAGTTTTCAATATAAGCTCTAACTACAGATGCCGTGCCTTCGGGTCTTAAAGTTAGCGAGCGTCCGCCTCTGTCTTCAAAAGTAAACATTTCTTTTCCGACTATATCAGTATCTTCTCCTATTCCTCTTGTAAATAAATCTGTAGATTCAAATATTGGCGTTCTTATTCTTTCATAGCCGTAAAGTTTAACTATATCTTTTATTTTTTTTTCTATAAATTCCAATTTAGAAGCGGATTCGTAAAAAAAATCGTTAGTGCCTCTAGGTTTCTTTATATTAAGCATTTGAATATTCCTATTATAAATTAATTGAAATAATAATTTTATTTTATACTTTCATCTTGAACGACTATAGAGAGTAAATTATAAGCTCCTTTTGAAACATTTACTCTATTAGTATATTTTTTTCCTAAAAACGATACCAAAACATCATAATCGCCTTGATTTAATTGAATAATAAAGTTAGTAGAAGTTTTTGTATTAAAAGTTCTTCCCGCTATATCTATTCTTACATTATTATTAGCGACTTTATCAACCGATATATTTAAAGATTCAGAACCTGAAGCTATAACGGTATTGATAAAATTCGTATCTCTTGCAGGTTTATTTGTTTCTACTATATTAATATTTGGATTATTAAAAATCTCGTTTGTCTTTATAGGTTTTGTATCAAATCTTTTTTTGCTGTCGGAATATTCCGATAATATACTATCTATATTAAAATTTGAACTTACGGATTCTTTAGGAGGATATTCTTCAAAAATTAAATATTGATAAGTAGAACCTAAAGTAGATTTATCGTCTTCTGGAATTATTGGAATCATATTTTTTATAGTCGCAAATAAATCGGCATTTTCAGGTATTCTTCCGCGTTTATTTTTATTCATATTTGCATTATCTAATCTTCTTAACATTTCAGATATGCTTTTATATTCGCCCTTAAAATAATCGTATATTACCGGTCCATCGTATATGCTATTTTTATTTAATTTTATTAATTTTTCATAATAAAAATTATAAGTATCTTTATTTATATATCCAAGATATAAACACCAATATATTGCGGTAGGGTAGTTTGGGTCAAATTGTTCGCAATTATCTGCATAATATTTAAATATTCTAGAAGCTAATTCTTTATCTCCTTCTGAAATAGTGAGTATTCCCGCAAGATATAATAGCGCTCTATCGGTATATAAATATTTTATATCGTAAGGAATATCTAAAGCTAACTTAAAATCTCCCGCAGCTTTGTCTAAATTTTCAACGGGACCGTTATATTTAACATAAGAATCGTATCTACTAATTCCTCTATAAAATGCAAATATAAGTTCGCTTACTCCATAAGTTGGAGAATATGCATTTTCTTCAAACCATTCAATCGCTTTCAACGGCACTTTGCTTTGAAGATTTTCCATATATTCGGGGAAAGTATATCTATATTGAGACGCTAGAGGTAAAGATAAAAAGACTAAAGCTAAAATTAATACAACAAATACAATTTTTTTCATCAATTCTGTCCTAATTTATTATATTTTTATTCTATACCGTTATCGGCATTATATAAAAAATTTAAAGTAATTTAATTAACATATCATACAATATAATTTATATTTTTCAAGATAATTAAAAAACTTATATTACTATTCTATCGTTCCCATTTCTTTTTAATAATTTTTCTCTCTCTAAAGCATTTAATAAAGGAATAACATATTTTCTTGAGAGTTTTGTTTTTTCTTTTACGAAAGCTATCGTTATAATATCTTTAGGTTTAGCGTTTTTCAATATAAGATTTTTAGCCTTATTATAGCTTTCTATATGATAATATATTCCATCTTCGAGATAAATTGCAAGTTTTAAAGCGGATAAAACTTTAATATCTTTAATTCCATTTGTAAAAGATTTTATTATTCTTTCTTCAAGTCCGTTTAAATCTTCTTTTTTTAATTTTTCGAGTAAAATTTTTTGAGAATTATTAAGTTCAATATTTTGATTATATTTTTTATATATATTATTAAAAGGCATTATCATTTTAATTTGAATCAAATAATCAATAAAAGCTTTTGTAAATGCGTTTTCAATATTAAAACTATTTCTTATATCTTCAAATGAAATTCCGTCTTTTTTAGAATCTATTAATTTTTTAGCTTTCTCCAAAATATAGTTTAAATAATCTTTTTTAACGAAATAATTTGAGATTTTTACCGCATAATCGGGCAAATTTCCGCTGGCAAAAGAATAACCGTTAACCGACATAACCAAATCGGTATATGCTATCCTTTTAACATTTCCTAAAAATTCTGCAGCATTATACATTATATTTTTTCTTATATTAGGATTCGTTTTCATTCCCCAAAATACATTTCCCGTCCCTATTATAGCGCTTCCGCCATGACTTATTAATATTCCTCTTTCTTTCCAAAATACTGATAAAGGTTTGTCAAATTTTAATCTTATAAATCTTTTATCTATTTCTCTTTCTTCAACATTATTTTTTATATTATTATTGTCTTCTTTATAAACGGGCTTTTTGTATAATGGAATAATTTGAGCGACTAAACATTCCGTTCCTACGGCAAATTCGGCGTTTTTTATTTTTCTTAAATATTCTATATCGCTATCTCCCACAAGCTCTAATATTATTTCGTCCGTTAAAAATATAGTTTCGTCTTTATCGCATAATAAATGTCCTCTTCTAATTTCTTCTTTTTTAATATTTTTTAAATTAATCGCTATACGAGAAGTCGCATACACTATTTCTCTGTCTTCATGATAAGATTGTATATTTCTTATATAAACTTCTCTTTTGCTTGGATAATGTATTAAAGAATCGTCTTTTTTTAAGCTTCCGCATTTAATACTTCCCGTTATTGTAAGTCCCGCTCCTTTTACAGAAAATACTCTATCTACATAAATATGAGTTTTTATATCTTCTTCAAGTTTATCTTTAATCAATATGTCGGTTATTCTTTCTTTCAAAAAATCTATATTGTCTCCTCTAACGGCGGATACTTTTATAATTTCTATATCTTTTTTGAATATTCTTATTAAATTTTTATTTATATTTTCTTCGCTTTCTTTTAATTTGTTTTCGTCAACCAAATCTATTTTATTTATTACGCAAATTATATTTCTTATTCCAAGCGATAAAGCGACTTTTGAATGTTCTTCAGTCATATTCATCCAACCTTCATTTGCGCAAACTACAAGCATAATTAAATCTAAACTCCACATTCCCGCGACCATATTTCTTATAAATCTTTCATGTCCTGGAACATCTATAACTCCTATCGTAATATCTTCTTTAGGTTTAAAAAATCCAAATCCTAAATCTATTGTCATTTCTCTTTTTTTCTCTTCGGGAAGTCGCATCATTTTAATGCCCGTTAACGCTTTAATTAATTCCGATTTCCCATGGTCCACATGCCCCGCCGTGCCTATAATTTTATTCACTTTAAAATATTCCCCCTTTGTTTTTAATATTTATTTTTTATTATAAAGATTATAATAAGTTACTCTGGACTATTTTATTTAATGACTCTTTAATATAATCTATATCTCTATCGTCTATAGTTATAACATATAAAAGTATAGAATCTTTTTTTACTTTAGGAATAATTGGAATTTCTAAATTATGCATAAATTTAACCGATTCTTTTATATTTTTAGGCTTAAAACTTATTGCGTAAGAAGGAAAAAATATATCAGCCATAGCGCCGCCTCCCGTTTCAATATTTTCTTCAACGACATTAAAGCCTTTTATGTTTTTTAAACTTTCTATAATTTTTAAAGCTTTTTCTTTAATAATTTCGGGCTTTATTGCAAGAAGCCTTTCGCAATATCCTTTAAATTGTTCCGTTGAATTTAATCTTTTTATAGCGTATTTTTCTAAAATTGACAAAACGGTTTTACCGCATCTGAAAGCTCTCATTAAAGGATGCTTATATATTTTAGAAATAAATTCTTTTTTGCCTACTATTATTCCCGCTTGAACGCTTGAAAACATTTTATCTCCCGAAAAACATACTAAATCCGCTCCGCTTTTTAACGCCGATTTTATATGCTCTTCTTCCGACATATTTTCGTCCAATATTCCCGCACCTTCGTCATAAACAAGAGGAATATTTTTGGGAATAGCGTCTCTTATATTTTTTAAAGATGGATATTTTACGAATCCTCTTATTCTAAAATTAGAAGCATGCACTTTTAATATCATAGCCGTATTTTCCGTAATCGCTTCTTCGTAATCTTTAATGGTTACTATATTTGTAGTGCCAATTTCGACTAAATTTGCTCTAGCTTCTTTCAATATTTCAGGTATTCTAAAACCTCCGCCAATTTGAACTTGCTCGCCTCTCGAAACTATAACCTCTTTGCCCGATGCGAATGTCTTTAATATTAAAAATACTGCAGCGGCATTATTATTAACGACTAAAGAATCTTCCGCTCCCGTTAATTTTGCCAAAAGAGAATATAAAAATTCTCCTCTTAATCCTCTACCTTCGTTATTAATATTATATTCAAGGTTATTGCTATAAATATTTAAATTTTTTACTTCGTCCCATATTTCAGAATCGATTGGCGAGCGCCCTAAATTCGTATGCATTATAGTGCCTGTCGCGTTTATTACTCTTTTAATTGGCAAATTCGATTTTGATTTTATTCTTTTTTCGCATAATTTTATTATATCTTCTTTAGATAAAGATAAATTTGAATCGGAATTTTTTTTAAAATCATATCTTAATTTATCCAAAGTTTCGCGAATTATATCCGCTATTATCGGACGAGAAAGAATTTTATAATACGGTTTTATTGATTTATGTTCCAATACCGCATTTACTTGTATTAAATTAAATTTGTTATCCATTAGCTCTCACTTAAATTATAATAAGATAAGAGACTATTAATTATTGCAAAATGCAATAATTTATATAATCGCTTATTTATCGGAAGAGGCAGGAGTTGAACCTGCCAATGTTTCTATAACATCCAACGCTTTTGAAGAGCGCGAAGCCCACCGGGACTTATCTACCTCCAAGCGATTTAAGTATAACATTTAAATATTTTATGTCAAACTTATATATTTTTTATTATTTATAAATAATACTCTTTACAGTTATTATATTTAGATATATTATATTTTTAAAAAATATATTGATAATTCCGATATTTAATTAGCAGGAGTATATCTTAAATGGGTATAAGATTTCGTATTATTTTAATAATAATAATTGTCATGAGTATGATATCTTTAAGCGTCTACTTTTTAGGCGATAATGTAAACACAAGAATTTTTAGAAATATTATTAATGAAAATATTAATAATAAATTTACGGTTATAGCGAACGAATTTGAAAATAATATAATAACGGCGCGTGAAGAGGTAGAAAAATTATCTTTTAGTTTGTCGGCTATGTATAATAATTTAAATAATAGAAGCAGAGAATATTTATATTCGTATCTGCCTAATTTTTTATCGAGTTCCGTAAATAATTTAAATTATGAAAGAGAGATAAGTATATTATTCTTTCAACCTTTGGCGGGAACTTATAGATATTCGCCTGCAGATAATGAATTTGTAATAACGGAAAGAAACAATATATTAAATATTCGTAATTTTAAAAGCTCAAAAATATATATGAATTATGATTCTGAAAATAATTTAGTTTTTAATATAGATAGAGCTATAAATAATGTAAACAATAACGCAGTTATAGGAATCGTAGGAATATCTATTCCTTTAAGTTATAATTCGGAAAATATAAAAAATATTTTTGCAATAAAAGAATCCGACATACTTATAATAAATAAAAACGATTTGAGTATTATTAATTCAAAAGAAGACGCTTTAAATAATTTGAAAATAGACGCTTTATATCCCGATGATTATGAGCTCTTAAATTCAAATACTGAAAATAATAATATTTTAAATAGCGATATTATAGTAAATAATTTGAAATTCACGGCTTATGTAAAAACAATATCCAAAGATTTAAATATGGTAATGTTTATTCCTGAAACTTATTATAATTCTGAAATGAAAGAAATGAATAAATCCACAGTTTATATGGTTATTGTAGCTTTTTTTGTCGCTATGATGATAATCGTATTTTTAATAAAACTTGTATTTAATTCTGTAACGAGAGTAACCGACACTATAGGAAATTCGATAGACGATAACGATTTGAGATTGGCAATTCCAGAAGTTTCGGGAAGCGATGAAATTGCCGAAATGGCTAAATGGATTGAAGTTATTAATAACGGATTTCAACATACTTTATCAAATATAAAGAAAAATGTAACTATATTTAAAAGACAAACCAGCGCTTTTCCAGAAAAAATAAGCGAAAATGTTAATACGATTTATAGCGTTAACGAATCTGTAGAAAATATAAGAAAAAATTTAAACGAAGAATCGAATCAAATAGATATTGCAGAAAATAATAATAAAAATATACAGGAATATATAGAAAGCAATACGAGTAATATAAACGCGATAAATATAAACGCTAAAAATTTGCAAGATAAAATATTAGAAGAAAGCGCAAGCATTGAAAAAACCGTATCCTCTATAGAAGATATGATTAAAAATATAGAAAATATAGATTCTATTATTGAAAGCGCCGAAAATAAAACTAGAAATCTTTTATCCGCTTCGTCTAAAAGTAAAGAAAAAATTAAATCGGCTACAAAATCTACTGAAGATTTAATAAACTCTTTAGTGGCAATTTCAAATTTCGTAAGTTCGATTAGAAATATTGCAAGACAAACAAATTTACTTGCAATGAATGCTGCAATAGAAGCGGCTCATGCGGGAAAATACAGCACGGGATTTGCAGTCGTTGCCGAAGAAATTCGTATTTTGTCGGAAACTTCAGACGAACAAGCCGATAATGCGGATAGAATTTTGCAAGAAATTAAAGATAGAATTTCAACCACAAGCTATGATTTATCGGATTCTGCAGAACAATTTTCCGCTCTTATAAAAGATGTTTCTGAAATTACGGATTTAATGGATAGCGTTCATAATTCTTCTTCGGGACAATCGAAAATAACAAATGAAATTTTACATTCTATTACAATGATGTCAAAATTAAGCGAAAATATTAAATCTCAATATATTAATATTACCGAAAGATTGGGCGAGATAAAAAATAATATAGAATCTTTAAGTTCTTTATCTTTAAATAATTCAAAAGCTTTATCAAGCATAAGAAATGTTTCGGGAAATATAAACGAGAATATTGAAAACATATCGGTTAATTCGGGAAATCTTTATGCTTCTGTAAATAATATGAATAAACTTGTATATGAAAATAGTTCTTTATTAACGGATATTGAAGGCGAAATTTCAAAATATAAAATTAAAGATATAAGAGTTCAATCGAATATTACGCAAAGAGTAAGAGGAATGAATTTAATACTCTTAAAAGAATTTGTTAAAAATAAATTCGGAGAGGACGGATATCAAAAATGGATAACGGCAATGCAACCTTCTTCTTCGTTAATATTTAAAAACGATATTTTAAGCAACGATTGGTATCCTTATATGACGGCTTTTCATAATCCTTATAGATTGGTATGCGATTTATTTTATGACGGTTCTAATACGGGAATAAAAGAAATTGCAGAATATAGTTATAATAGAATTCTTCCAAAATGGACTAAAATATTTTCGATTTTTATTCCTAAATTTTTTATATTAAGCTACGGCACGGAATTTATATTTAAAAATTTATTCGACCCTGTGAGTATAGAAATAATCAAAAGTAGAAAAGGAGTTTTAATCGCTCATATAAAAGACTTTAATGAGGATTCCGATGTTTTAGAATTATCGATATTATATTGGGCTTCTTCTTTATTAGAATCTATTAATAATGTAAAATCTTCTATAGAAATAACAAAATCTATGAAAGAAGGAAACGCTTACACGGAATTATTATTAAAATGGTAAATTGATTTTTAATTTAAATTTAAAATCTAATTTATCAATTTAAATTAAATCTATATTGCAAAGCTTCCGTTATATGTTCTATTCCAATTATTTCTTTGTCTTCCAAATCGGCAATCGTCCTTGAAACTTTTAAAATTTTATCGTAACTTCTTGCGCTCATAGAAAATTTTTCAATAGCCAAATTAAGCAGATTTTTCGCCTTATCGTCCATTATGCAAAATTTTTGAGTTTCTTTTATTCCCATTAAAGCGTTTGAAAATATTTTAAGTCCGTTTTCTTTAAATCGTTTTTCTTGTTTTTTTCTTGCATCAATTACGACATTTCGCATAGAAGCCGAACTTTCGCCATCACATTTTCCAATCATTTTATTATAATCAACCGCTCTAACTTCGATTGAAATATCTATTCTATCTAAAATCGGTCCAGATAATTTTGCTATATATCTTTTTCTTGTCATTTCAGAACATCGGCAAATATGTTTTTCGTCTCCGTAATATCCGCAAGGACAAGGATTCATAGCGGCGATTAAGGTAAAATTAGCGGGAAAACTTATGCTTCCGTTAGCTCTGCTTATAGTTATTACTCTCTCTTCCATAGGCTCTCTTAAAGTTTGCAAAGCGGAACTTTGAAATTCTACAAATTCGTCTAAAAATAAAACTCCGTTATGAGCCAAAGTTATCTCGCCCGCTTTTATATTTCTTCCTCCTCCGACAAGACTCACATAAGAAGAAGTATGATGAGGAATTCTAAAAGGACGCTTTTTTACTATCGGCATATTTTTTGATAAAAGTCCGTAAGAAGAATAAATTTTTGTCACTTCTAAAGCCTCTTCAAAAGTTAATGGCGGAAGAATAGTTGGAATTCTTTTAGCGATTAATGTTTTACCGCAACCTGGCGAGCCAATCATAATAAAGTTATGTCCTCCCGCAGCCGCTATCATTGCCGCTCTTTTTGCATATTCCTGTCCTTTAACATCGGAAAAATCTATATTCTCTTCTTCGTCTTCTTTAAAATTAAATTTTCCTTTTGAAATTATAGGGCTTTTCTTTCCTTCGATAGAATCAATCGCTTCTTTTAAGTTTTTTACGGGATATAAATTTAATCCTTCGACTATATCGGCTTCTTCTAAATTTTTTAACGGAATTATCGCACTTTTTATACCGTTTTCTTTTGCGTTTAATAGCATTGAAAAAATTCCTTTAATTTCTCTAACGCTTCCATCTAAAGCAAGTTCTCCAAGTATAATAGTTTTTTCCATAGATTCGTCAAAAAATATTTGAGCGCTTGAAGATAATATTCCCAAAGCAAATGCCAAATCGTATAAACTACCCGCTTTTTTTATATCGGCGGGAGCAAGATTTATTGTAATTCTCTTCGGCGGAAAAAATCTACCGCTATTATTTATAGCCGCAATTACTCTCTCTTTAGCTTCATTAACCGCTTGGTCGGGAAGTCCAACGACATCGAATTTAGGCAAACCTTCCGAAATATTAACTTCTATTATTATTGGTATTCCGTCAATTCCATAAAGAGATTCAGAATATATTTTTGTATGCATATTAACTCCAAATAATATTTTTTATTATAATATGCATTAATTAAACAAATTTTTTGGAAAAATAAGCCTAAAATACTTATATTCTTAATAATTTAATAAATTAATTTTGATTATTACATAATTTATAATTAAATAACTATATATTTATACATTATATTATACAATATTATTGATATTTTAGACTTTTTAGTATATAATCTATAATATCTTAATTAAATTTATTTATAAGCCTTAAATATCGGATTTTTAATAAAATGGAAAGACTTAAAACTTGTTATAATGAATTTTTAGAAATTCTCGGAAGAAACGAAGAATACAAAGCCGTAGCGTTGCTTAAAGGTTCGGCATTTACGATAGACACAAATAATAAACCGACTATAGTATGCTCGGGAGATTTCGCAGCCTCCCATATTAAAATAAATTTTCTTAAAAGA
>OLHA01000399.1_pt1 | contig 25419 bp, 20 predicted proteins | sample 1605961 | NCBI WGS metagenome assembly OLHA01 (sample SAMN03283288) | human gut metagenome | biome: human-associated habitat; material: feces | host: Homo sapiens | place: Peru | collected 2012
AGCTGCTGAGCAATCTTACAGCCGATGATGTCGTGATCATCTTTGATACAAAGGGCGATTTTTATCGGGAGTTTTACGCACCCGGCGATGTTGTTATCAGTAACGATGGCACCGCTACCGGTCCGGACGGACCGGATTATTGGAACATCTACAACGAGATCGAGCAGGACGAGCACATGGAGGAGAACATCAACGAGATCGCCACCGCCATTTTCCGCAGCAAGATCGAGCATTCCAACCAGCCGTTTTTCCCCAACGCGGGCCGGGATATTTTCTATGCCGTGCTGAACCACTTCATCAAAAACGGAAATCCGGCGCTGTGCAACAACGCGCATCTGCGTGAATTTCTGGACAGCAGCCCCACCTCGACGATCCGCAAGCTGCTCAACATGCGGCAGGAGACCCGCTCCATGGTCAGCTATATTTACGACGACAGCTCCGGACAGACACAGGGCGTCATCTCGGAAATGCAGCAGGCCGTCCGCGAGATCTTCATCGGCAACTTCCGCATATTTGAGGATTTTCTCAATCTCCTCGATACGCGCTTCAATATCTCTCTGCTCATCTTTAGCTGCATCATACTCAGCATTCTCTGAAAGGTCACCCTGCTCTCTTGCTTCTTTAAGCTTCTGAGCTACTTCCTTTCTTCTGACAACCTTAAGCTCCTCAAGTCTTGCTACTCTTTCGTCATACCCCTTTTTAGTAAGAAACTGTTTCTCTGCCATGTTCTTATCACCTTTCTATATATCTGCTACACTAATATGCTTCTGCTCTACTAGAGAATAAAACCCCACAAGCGTCACAATATTATAAACTATCAGTTACTGTCTGTCAATGCAGCCCTTCCAGTATCCTGTCCACAAGCCCATCAAACTGTTCCAGATTAGTAACCTGGTTAGCTTCATTTCTTAATGCCGCTGCATGCTTGATTCCTGCTGTATACCATGCAAAATGTTTTCTCATCTCGCGGATTCCTGTAAACTCTCCTTTTATCTCACACAGTCCTTTGGCATGCCTCTTAATCATCTGGCATACTTCTTCAACAGACGGAGGTGCAATTATTGTACCATTATTCATATATTCAGAAACCTGTCTGAATATCCATGGATTTCCTCTTGCGGCCCTTCCAATCATTATTCCGTCACAGCCTGTCTGCTTCATCATATTAACAGCATCTTCGCCGCTTTTAATATCGCCATTACCAATAACAGGAATTGATACTGCCTCTTTGACCCGTCTTATTATATCCCAGTCTGCATGTCCTGAATAATACTGCTGCCTTGTTCTAGCGTGGACTGCAACGGCAGCCCCGCCTGACTCCTCAATAACATGTGCTATCTCAGGCGCATTTATACTATTCTCATCAAATCCTGCCCTTATCTTGATTGTAAGTGGCTTATCAAGTGCATCAGCCATCTTCTCAACGATTCTTCCGACAAGCACAGGGTCCTTCATAAGTGCCGAACCCTCGCCATTATTGACTATCTTTGGAACAGGACATCCCATATTGACATCAATTATATCAAACTCTCTTTCAGAAAGTCTCTTCGCTATGTCTGCCATGATATCAGGGTCTGAACCGAAAAGCTGCAATGCAAGCGGACGCTCCCCCGGCACTGTCTTCATCAGGTCTTCTGTATTCTTATTGTTATACAGCACAGCTTTGGCACTGACCATCTCTGTACACATAAGCCCACAGCCCTGCTCCTTGCATAAAAGTCGAAATGGCAGGTCTGTTACTCCTGCCATCGGTGCCAATGCAATATTATTCTTTATCTCAACATTTCCAATTCTCATAATTACTCCATGCCTAAGAAGAATACCTTGAAGAACATCTCTAGTGATTCAAGAAGTTCTCTCTTCTCATACTGATACTTCTTGACGAGCATACCGCATGCTATCTCGTCATACAGTAAATCGCCCTCGTCTGCTGATGATTTGAACAAAAGATTGCCCTCCTCATCGAATTCCATATCAAGTATTCCGCCTACTTCCTCTGTGAAAAGAACACACATAATCTTTAACTCATTCTTTACATCATCCGGAAGCTTATCGAAATCAGGGTTAAAATAGTATTTCTTCTCATAAGAATTAGATACACACAAAACTACATTTTCATCAAACATATCCATATAATCCTCTCACAGAAACCTCTCCGGTTCTGATAATCTTCTCGCCCTCGTCTGTCTTAATGATAAGCTCGCCCTCATCATTGATTCCAAGTGCTTTTCCAACAATTTCCTTGTCAGCATATATTGCCTTGACATCGCCGCCCTTATTGACAAGCATTGAATTATAGTCTTCTTTAAGCCCAGCCAGATTCTGTGTCTTAACAAATGTATCATAGTACTTTGCAAAGCTCTCTGAAAATGCAGCTACTATGCGGCTTCTTTTCAGATGGTCGCCAGTCTCAAGATACAGTGAAGAAGCTGTTGCCTTAATTGAACCATCAAATTCTGTCGTATTAACATTAATTCCCATGCCGATAACCACATAATGTATGTAATCCATCTCAGCACTCATCTCTGTTAATATTCCACACACTTTCTTCTTATTAAGAACTATATCATTAGGCCATTTTATACGGCACTCTGCGTCATGTCCGTCCTCTGTAAGAACCTTGTGGATTGCCTCCTGCACAGCCATGGCTGCCACTATTGTAAGCATTGACGCATTGACTGGTGCAATATCCGGTCTTAAAAGAAGTGACATCCATATCCCGCTTCCTGCAGGAGATACCCAATTCCTGCCGCGTCTTCCGCGTCCACCTGTCTGGCTCTCTGTTATATAAAGTGTCCCATCAGCTGCATCAGCTCTTTCTGCCGCTCTCTTAGCTTCGTTGTTGGTAGAATCTGTCTCGTCATAATACACTACTTCGCGGATAATCCCGGTTGTATTGCCTGTATCCACACAGGTAAGCTGGCTCATTATCTCGCTTGATGTAAGAATATCAGGATACTGTGTTATATGATATCCCTTATTCTGGACTGCCTCTATAACATAGCCTTCTTCTTTTAACTGGTTTATCACCTTCCAGACAGCCGTTCTTGAAACCCCCAGCATATTGCACAGTGCCTGCCCTGACACATATCCATCTGATTTTCTCAAAACATTTAAAATCTTAGTCTTCATACCATTACCCGCCATGCTATTACTGCCATAAGCAGAAGTCCTAACGTAACAACTGTAAGAATAACGCCTGACACTGTTCTGTCGCTCATGAAATTCTTAGCCGCTGTAAGCCCGTTAACTAATGCTCCAAGCATGAACTCCACAGCGAATAATATTCCGCTTCCACTGCGAAGGAAAAGTATAATTATGAATACCACTCCTATTGCAAATGTGAGTGCTATATTTGCATAGTCTATGAGCATCTTGCTCTTTCTGTACGCGCCACTCGTTGTATAATACATAACGCCTCCATACCTTACGAATTAACCGATGTGATTTACATTTTTACTTATAAGCTCCAAGTGTAGCTGCCATCACAGCCTTGATTGTATGCATTCTGTTCTCAGCCTCATCGAATACAACTGACTGCTCTGACTCAAATACTTCATCAGTAACTTCCATCTCATCAAGACCGAATTTGTCATGAATTTCTTTACCAATCTTAGTCTTAAGGTCATGGAATGCAGGAAGACAGTGCATAAATATTGCATCCTTAGAAGCATTGTCCATAACTGCCTTATTAACCTGATATGGAAGAAGTGCCTTAATTCTCTCTGCCCATACTTCATCAGGCTCGCCCATAGATACCCATACATCTGTGTATAATACGTCTGCGTCCTTAGTTCCTGCCTTAACATCTTCTGTAAGTGTTACAGAACCACCGCTTATCTTTGCCCATTCCTCACACTGTGCAACGAGTTCCTTGTCTGGGAAATATTCCTTTGCTGTGCAGGCTGTGTAATGAAGTCCTAACTTAGCGCAGACAATCATAAGTGAATTCCCCATGTTGTATCTTGCATCACCCATGTATACGAACTTAACACCCTTTAATCTGCCAAGCTTTTCCTTGATTGTAAGCATATCTGCGAGCATCTGTGTTGGATGGTATTCGTTAGTAAGTCCGTTCCATACAGGCACGCTTGAATATTTTGCAAGGTCTTCAACTATCTCCTGTCCGAATCCTCTGTATTCGATTCCTTCAAACATTGTGCAGAGAACTCTTGCTGTATCAGCAATACTCTCCTTTTTTCCAATCTGTGAACCTGTTGGGTCAAGATATGTAACACCCATACCAAGGTCATGGGCTGCTACCTCAAATGAGCAGCGTGTTCTTGTACTTGTCTTCTCGAATATAAGTGCAACATTCTTTCCGATAAGTGGCTGTTCTACAATTCCCTTTTTCTTCTTATCCTTAAGCTCTGCTGCTAAGTCTATCAAATATAAAATCTCCTCAGGTGTGTAATCCTTGAGTGTTAAAAAGTCGCGTCCCTTTAAATCCATGACATCCTCCTGTCTGTATGGCAAATTCGCCTACATTGAATAATTAATAACTTTGTTCATTCTATCGCAATTATAGTTCTTCGTCAAATGTGTCTTCTTTTCTTATAAAAAATGTGGTGCAGCCACCAGTTTCCTGATAACCACACCACATTACATATCCATATTAATGGAATATATGATCTCCAATTATTACGAAATCTGAATAGTTGTTAACATCTACAGTATATAATGCTCTGAATGATGTATAACCACCTATATTGTTAACACCTGATAATGCCTCAAGTGCTGCCTGCATACATTCTGTATTTCTAGGGCCATTGGCAAGTCTTTGCGCGAATCTTTCTGATGGATTACCTGCCCCGTCAGATACGCCAGAGAACTGTGATCTCTGATATATAACCCCTGTAACTGTACCAGGATAATGTCCGCTTCTTACTCTGTTAAGAATAACATTGGCAACTGCAAGCTTTCCTGCATATGGCTGATATCCAGCCTCCCAGTCTATAATACATGCCATAAGCCATATATCATCATCTGATACGCTCATAGTTGGATTATATGTTATATCTGTTCCAGATATTGTATTAGCGATTATCCTCTGTTTTCTGGCTTCCTCTGCTGCTGCAGCAGCTCTTGCTGCCTCTGCTTCTGCCTCAAGTCTTGCTTCCTCTGCAAGTCTTGCAGCTTCTTCCTCTGCCTCGATAGCCTGAATCTCTGCTATTGTATAACCTGTAAGAAGATTATCTGTTCCTACTTCCTGTGCTAATGCTTCTGCTTCTTCTCCGAAACATAAGCACTGTGTAAGCACATAGCCTTCGCAGTTTCCTGAACTTACTTTAGTCCATTCTTTACCAACTGAATCAACATCAACAAGCGTGTTAGTATATAATCTTCCAACAACCTCTGATGTATCTTCATCTGTAGTGTCATAAACATCAAGATAAGGATCAGTTATTGCTACTGCCTTATTCTTGTATGTTCCTGTTTCTTCATACCCAGTCACAAGAACTTCTTCTGTATTAGCCGAATAAGATGCAACTTTAATTCCCGTGTCAGTATTCTGTGTTTTCTCATAGGTAGTTGCTACTGCTGGAAGAACTGGTGTAATGAATAACACGATTGCAGCTCCAATATAGCAAGCAGCTTTGCTACTTCTAAGTCTCATATTATACTTCCCTTTCCGGCGGCTTATTTAGCTACGCCTGCAAAATTGTTACAGAATTGTTACAATTTATTACGGAATTATAATAACAAAGTTACAGCATTTTGTCAAATATGTTAAAAACCCGCTCATAGAGCGGGTTTGCAAGCATCTGTATTCTATATTGTTCTCTGGCGTACTGCCTCATATGTAAGAATTGTACATGCTATAGCTGCATTTAACGATTCTACTTCTCCCTGCATAGGAATTCTTATGAGCGTATCAGCCTGCTTTGTAATGCCATCGGTAAGTCCGTTGCCTTCATTACCTATAAGAAATGCTGTCGGTGTACTGTAATCTTCACCCAGGTATGTGTTCTTACCATCAAGATGTGCAGCATATACTTTAACTCCGGCTTTCTGACACTGTGTAACAGCTTCACTAAAATCCTGTACATACACGAATGGCACTCTGAATATTGAGCCCATCGTTGAACGTATCGTCTTAGGATTGTATATGTCCACAGTATTAGGACTCATGATAACTCCTGTGACTCCTGCACCCTCTCCCATTCTTAAGATAGTTCCGAGATTGCCGGGATCTTGTAGATTCTCTACAAGTACAAGGAGCGGATTGCCTGTAAGCATATCAGAAAGACTGTTGTCCTTCATCTTCACAACTGCCATAATTCCCTGTGGTGTCTGTGTCTGTGACATTCTGTCAAATACATTATCTGCGACAATCTCAATCCTGTCTGCTGTAATTCCCTGCTTTCTTGACAGTTCACTGGCATAATCAGGATTATTATTCTGAAATCTTTCTGACATGTATATCTTCACAAGTGAATCTGCCGGCACTTCAGACACCATTCGGATTCCCTCTACAACATATTCATTATTCTTCTTTCTTTCCTTAGCCTTGGAAAGCAGTGACATCACATGCTTTACCTGCGAACTGCTGGTACTGGTTATCATTATCAGGTTACCTTTCTTTAAATGTATCACTCATAATATTATTAAAATATTACTTAGAAAGTAATGCACTTATATTAAATTCATAATCATTAATATCTTTAGTCATAGCAAGTGCTTCATCAATATCATAATCTACGAACTTGCCATCCTTGTAAGCTACAAGTCTGTTGCTCTTGCCGTCTGCAAGAAGGTCAACTGCATAAGCCCCCATAATAGATGCATACATTCTGTCCTTACATGTTGGAGAACCACCACGCTGCATATATCCTAATATTGTAGCTCTTGTCTCAACACCTGTTGCTGCCTCAATTCTTCTTGCCATTCCTGTAGAATGTCCGATACCTTCTGCATTAATGATAAGATGGTGCTTCTTTCCTTTCTTTCTTCCCTCAATTATATGGTTGATAAGTGCCTGCTCATCATTGTCATATCTTTCTGGAAGAAGGATATCCTCTGCACCATTGGCAATACCACACCATAATGCAATATATCCTGCATTACGACCCATAACTTCAATAATACTGCATCTTTCATGCGATGTAGATGTATCTCTGATCTTATCAATAGCTTCCATTGCTGTATTAACTGCTGTATCAAATCCTATTGTGTAATCTGTACATGCAATATCAAGATCAATAGTTCCAGGAATTCCTATTGTGTTGATTCCCTGTGCAGCAAGCTTCTGTGCACCTCTGAATGAACCGTCTCCACCGATTACAACAATTCCGTCAATTCCATGCTTTCTGCATACTTCAGCACCCTTCTTCTGACCTTCCTCAGTCATGAATTCCATACAACGTGCTGTATAAAGGACTGTTCCACCTCTCTGGATAATATCAGCAACGCTTCGCTTGTCCATATCGATTATCTCATCATTAAGTAGTCCGTTATAGCCCTTCTGAATACCTTTGACCTTAAGTCCTTTATTCAAAGCAGTTCTGACAACTGCACGGATAGCCGCGTTCATGCCTGGAGCATCTCCACCACTTGTTAATACGCCGATTGTTTTAATTTCCTTTGCCATAACTTTCCCTTTCTTATCTCTTTATAATATTTCCTGTTTTATGTTACCACATAATAGAAGAAAAATCTTCATTTTTTGACAAATTTTTACCAATCTTAATTAAATTTTATGTTGTAGCAACATTTTTTTCACCATATTTATTCTTAAGAATGTAAAGCAGCTCCGATGAAACCTTCACACACTGACTTGGCGGAAGTGCGATTCTTTGCTTCTCTGCCACACAATATATTGTGACTGTATCTTTACCATCTGATTCATTAAGTATGTCAAATAAATCATCTCTGCACGCTTCATACTGTGCCAGACTGTCAAATCTTAACCAAAGTCTTCTTGGTACACTGTCAAAGCTTACAAGGCTGTCTGCAATAAGCCTTGCCTCCGCACCTACGTTAGCCTGCACACGTCCTGTAATGAACACTTTATTGGTCATATCAAGAACTCTTCTGTTCTTCTCATATGCCTTAGGAAACAGTATGACTTCCACACTTCCAACGAAATCTTCAATTGTAAGGTAAGCCATCTGCTGCCCTGTCTTAGTCGTATTAACCTTGATATTCCTTACAAGTCCGCCTATTGTCTGCTTCGTGCTGTCTGCTGCCTTAATTTCTCCTGTCTCTTCATCAATAAGGAAATCTGTGCTTCTCGCAGATACATGCTTCTCCCACATACCAGTATATTCATCAAGAGGATGTCCTGTTACATATACACCAAGAACTTCTTTCTCTCTTTCAAGAAGATCCTCCTTCTCGAATTCAGAAATATCAGGAATCTTCATCTCAAGGCTCTGTTTATCCTCTTCACTTACAAGGTCAAAGAGCGACATCTGCCCTGAGATAGCATCTTTATTCTGCTTAACAGCCGAATCTATCATTCTTTCATATACATTGAGCATGCCTCTTCTTGTATGTCCAAATGTGTCAAATGCACCTGCAAATATCAAATGTTCCACAGTTCTTTTATTAATTACGCCAGCCATTCTCGTTATGAAATCCTGCATTGAATGGAACTCGCCGTTATTGGTTCTCTCTTCAATAATTGCGCTGATTGTAGGCCTTCCCATGCTCTTTACCGCATTAAATCCAAATCTTATATCTTTACCCTCAACGCTGAAATCAGCCACTGAATTGTTGACATCAACAGGAAGAATCTTAATTCCCATCTCCCTTGCCGCAAGAATATACTCCGCAACCTTGCTTGTCTTATCCGTAACACTCGATATAAGCCATGCCATATACTGTACAGGAAAATGTACTTTTAGATAAGCTGTCTGATATGCAACAACCGCATAGCAAGCCGCATGTGACTTGTTAAATGCGTATTTTGCAAAGTCCATCATCTCATCATATATCTTATTGGCTGTCTGCTCGCTTATGCCGTTCTTAATACATCCAGGCACTCCGTTAGCTTCATTACCATATACAAAGTTCTGGCGTTCCTGTTCCATCACATCAAGCTTCTTCTTAGCCATGGCTCTTCGCACATTATCACTTCCGCCCCATGAATATCCGGCAAGGTCTCGCACAATCTGCATAACCTGTTCCTGATACACCATACAGCCGTAAGTAGGCTCTAATATTGGCTCTAACTGAGGGCACTCATATGTTATGTTACCGGCATTCTCTTTTCCCTTAATATACTGTGGAATGAAATCCATAGGTCCCGGTCTGTAAAGTGATATTCCGGCTATTAAGTCCTCTAAGCAGTCTGGCTTTAATTCCTTCATGAAATTCTTCATTCCACCACTCTCTAACTGGAATATACCTGCACATTTGCCCTGACTTATGCAATCGAATACTGCCTTATCATTATATGGTATCTTATCCACTGAGAATGCAGAATCTATCTGCTGTTCGCACTTCTCTGTCTGTTGGATTACAGTTAAGTTTCTAAGCCCTAAGAAGTCGAACTTTAACAGTCCTAAATGCTCCAATGTAGGGCCTTCAAACTGTGTAACCTTGACATTATCTGCACCTACTGCAACAGGAACATACTCACCAACGTCCTTCTGACTGATAAGAACACCTGATGCATGGACTGACGCATGTCTTGGAAGTCCTTCAAGTCTCTTCGCTTTATCTATAAGGTCATGCACTGTCGCATCCTGCTCGTACAGTGCCTTAAATTCTGCATTAGGCTTAATATCTCTGTCTGCGTCGCCATTCATTGCACTGTCAATTGTAACTCCGACCTTCTGTGGAATCATCTTGGCAATGTTATCAACCATCGCATATGGAAGATCCATAACACGGCCTACATCCTTGATAACCGCCCTTGCTGCCATTGTTCCAAATGTAATTATCTGGCATACGCATTCTTTACCATATTTCTCTATAACATAATCAATAACCCTCTGCCTGCCATCCGGAGCAAAGTCCACATCAATATCGGGCATGGATACTCGCTCTGGGTTTAAGAATCGCTCAAAGACAAGATTGTATTTAATAGGGTCAAGTGTTGTTATTCCAAGACAGTATGCAACAAGACTTCCTGCTGCCGAGCCTCGTCCCGGTCCTACCGGAATATCGTGTGTCTTGGCATAATTAATGTAATCCCACACAATAAGGAAATAATCTACATATCCCATTGAGTAGATAACTGACAGTTCATACGAAAGTCTCTGAAATATATCATTAGTATCTTTCGCACGTTTAATAACAACTTCCTTTCTGTCAGCCACTATTGATGCTTTTGCCTGTTCTATAACATCCTCAAGACTTACATCTGCAGTCTTTTCAGGATAACGCTTCTTTAATCCTTCGTAACATAATGCATTAAGATATACCCATGAATTCTTTCCATATTCTTCTGGTACATCAAATGCTGGAAGCTTGGTAACTCCGAATTCTATCTCAACATTACATCGTTCTGCTATCTTATGAGTATTCTCGACAGCCTCCGGTGCGTATTTGAACAATTCCGCCATCTCTTCCTCTGACTTTAAGTAGAACTGTCCGCCCTCATAACGCATTCTGTTCTCGTCTGAGAGCTTCTTACCGGTCTGGATACACAATAATATATCATGTGCATCTACATCATCTGCATATGTGTAATGAACATCATTGGTACATACAAGCTCAATTCCTGTCTCTTTATGCATACGCATAAGCTGCGGATTGACATAATGCTGTTCCGCAATTCCGTGGTCCTGCAATTCAAGAAAGAAATTACCCTTACCGAATATATCCTGAAGCTCTAATGCAACATCTCTTGCTGTCTCATACATGCCTCTTGAAAGATATCTCTGCACTTCTCCTGCAAGACACGCGCTTGTTGCAATAATTCCTTCATGATATTCCCTTAATACTTCTTTATCTACTCTTGGCTTATAATAGAATCCTTCTGTAAAGCCCTTAGAAACTATCTTCATAAGGTTCTGATAACCTGTATTATTCTCTGCAAGAAGTACAAGATGGTTATATTTATCTTCACTCTGTCCTGCTCCCTTATCGAATCTTGAGCCGGGTGCAACATATACCTCACATCCAAGAACAGGCTTGATTCCGACCTTCTTCGCCGCCTCATAGAAATCAATAACACCATACATTACACCATGGTCAGTTATTGCCAGGCTGTCCATTCCAAGCTCTTTCGCTCTTTTCGTTATCTCTTTAATCTTGCTGGAACCGTCCAGCAGTGAATATTCTGTATGCACATGCAAATGTGTAAAACTCATAGATTTTCCCCTTAATCTTAAACAATCAAATAACGATACATATTGAAATCAATAGAAAAAATATACCACATTTTCCGTCATATATCTACACGCAATAACAATAAACAGGAGCCTGATTATCCCGGACTCCTGTCTTATGCTTAAATATTCTTATTATTCCTGTGTTCCATCATTCTTATCATCTGAATTGTCATGATGTTCGTTATTATCATCTGAATGATTAGTTATATTCTTCCATATATCGCTCTCAGGCTCACCACTAACTGTTGATGAATAACTTCCATCTTCATTAAATGTTACACTCTCTGCAACCTTCTCTGATGTTGAGAATAATGAAGTATCCACTGGTTCAGGAATTCCCTTTGCCTCTCTGAATATCTTCATGAATTCCTTGCCTGTGATAGTCTCATGGTCATACAGGTATCTTGCAAGCTGATCCATTACTTCTCTGTTATCTCTTATAATCTGCTTTGCCTCTTCATAACATGACGCAATAAGCTTCTTTACTTCATCATCAACTTCAGCCTCTGTTGCCTGTGCACAGTTCATAGATGCTCTTCCGCTAAGATACTCATCTTCAACTGTTGATAATGCAACAAGTCCGAATCTGTCTGACATACCGTATCTTGTAATCATTGTCTTGGCAAGGTTAGTTGCCTTCTTGATATCATCATAAGCACCATTAGTAACTGAACCAAATACAACTTCTTCTGCAGCACGGCCACCAACAAGTGATATAAGGTCTGTCATAAGTTCATCCTTAGTCTCAAGATGCTTCTCTTCCTCTGGAAAGTTAAGCACATAACCAAGTGAACCATTAGTATGAGGTATAATAGTAATCTTCTGGACCGGATCAGAATTGTTCTTGATAGCTCTTATAAGGGCATGTCCAATCTCATGGTAAGCAACAACCTGCTTTTCCTTCTTGCTAAGAACTCTTTCCTTCTTCTCCTTACCTGCTACAACTGTATCAAAAGCACCAAGAAGGTCCTTCTGGGTAACAACATTTCTTCCATTCTTAACTGCCGCAATAGCAGCTTCATTAATGATATTGGCAAGGTCTGAACCAACAAGACCGCTTGTTGCCATTGCAATCTCATCAAAATCAACTGTATCGTCCATAAGCACATCCTTAGAATGTACCTTAAGAGTCTCAATTCTTCCCTTCTTATCAGGTCTGTCAACGGTAATTCTTCTGTCAAGACGGCCTGGTCTAAGTAAAGCCTTATCAAGTACTTCCGGTCTGTTAGTTGCTGCAAGAATGAATATTCCCTTAGAAGAATCAAAACCATCCATCTCTGCAAGTAACTGGTTCAATGTCTGCTCACGCTCGTCATTGCCACCACCATACTTGGAATCTCTGCTCTTACCAATAGCATCAATCTCATCAATAAATATAATACAAGGAGCCTGCTTAGTTGCTTCCTTGAACAAATCTCTTACTCGTGATGCACCGACACCAACGAACATCTCAACGAAATCAGAACCTGCAAGTGAGAAGAAAGGTACATCTGCCTCACCGGCTACAGCCTTTGCAAGAAGCGTCTTACCTGTTCCCGGAGGTCCTACTAAAAGTGCACCCTTAGGAAGCTTTGCACCAATCTTGGCATATTTCTCAGGGTAATGTAAGAAATCAACAATCTCTGTAAGTGATTCCTTAGCTTCATCCTGACCTGCAACATCCTTGAATGTAACTCCTGTCTTTTTCTGGACATATACTTTGGCGTTGCTCTTTCCAACGCCCATTCCACCCATCATTCCACCATTCTTAGCAATTCTTCTATATACAAATGCAAAGACTATATATATGAATAAAAATGGCAGTACATATGCAAGCAGAAATTCTACAATTGAAGAACTCGAGTCTGGAATGTATCCTTCAAACTCAATACCCTTTCTCTTAAGAAGTGGTACAAGAGTATCATCATTAACATACCCTGTATAATATGTGTATGAAACTCCTGCTATGCCGGACTGTTTCTCCTCTTCAACAGGTGTTATAAGGATTCTGTCCTGCTCTAATGCTACTTTCTTTACCTTATCTTCATCAATCATCTGCATGAACTGGTCGTAGCTTATCTCCTTGTATGTTGCATTCCTAAACATATTGCTAAGAAGCGTGAGTCCTATAAATGTTACAACTGCCGCTATAATAATGAATATTATAAGGTTAACATTCTTTGGCTTCTTGTTATTATTGTTGTTATTACGATTATTGTTGCGGTTATCGTTATTATTATAACCATTGTCATAACCGTTGTTGTTATAATTATCCATACTCTTCTCCTGATATGATACTGTGCTTATCTTAAGCATTTCCAAATAAGCCTGTTTTCATTATAAAGAAGGAAAAAATATAAATCAACCAAAATCTAAGTGTTTAATAAGATGTTTATATTTACTTTATATTCTTAGTTTTTTTCTTTAAACTATGGAAATTTATAATACATGGCTGTATAATATTGCATATTTTTTTGATTACACATTCAGATTGGAGGAAAAGATGGCTGTTAAATATGTATTTGTAACAGGTGGTGTTGTTTCCGGTTTAGGAAAAGGTATCACTGCCGCATCTTTAGGCAGACTGCTTAAAGCCCGTGGTTTTTCTGTAACCATGCAGAAGTTTGACCCTTATATTAATATTGATCCAGGTACTATGAACCCTATCCAGCACGGAGAGGTTTTCGTAACTGATGATGGTGCTGAGACAGATCTCGACCTTGGACACTATGAAAGATTTATTGATGAGAGCCTTAATAAAAATTCTAATGTAACTACCGGTAAAGTATACTGGTCAGTTTTACAGAAGGAACGCCGTGGAGATTTCGGCGGAGGTACAGTTCAGGTAATCCCTCATATTACTAATGAAATAAAGAGCCGTTTTTTCAGAGATTATTCAACTGATGAAACTAAGATTGCAATTATAGAAGTAGGTGGTACTGTCGGAGATATCGAAAGTCAGCCTTTCCTTGAGGCAATCAGACAGTTCCAGCATGAAGTCGGACATGAGAACGCAATTCTTATTCATGTAACACTTATTCCTTATCTTAAGGCATCTGGTGAGATGAAGACTAAGCCTACACAGGCAAGTGTTAAGGAACTTCAGGGAATGGGAATTCGTCCGGATATTCTTGTGTGCCGTACAGAACATCCACTTGAGACTGGTATCAAAGATAAGATAGCACTTTTCTGTAATGTACCTAAGTCTCATGTACTTCAGAACTTAGATGTTGAGATTCTTTATGATGCACCTCTTGCAATGGAAGAAGAACATCTTGCACAGGTAGCATGTGAATGTTTACACCTTGACTGTCCAGAACCAGACCTTGATGAATGGAGAGCAATGTGCAAGGCCTGGAAGAATCCTACTAAGAAGGTAACTGTTGCATTAGTTGGTAAATATATCCAGCTTCATGATGCTTATATCAGTGTTGTAGAAGCATTAAAGCATGGTGGTGTATATAATTCATGTGATGTAACTATCAAATGGATTGATTCAGAAACTGTAACTCCTGAAACTGCTGATGAGCTTCTCTCTGACGTATCTGGCATATTAGTTCCAGGTGGATTCGGTGACAGAGGTACAGAAGGAAAGATTGAATCTATCCGTTATGCCAGAGAACATAATATTCCATTCTTAGGATTGTGCTTAGGCATGCAGCTTTCCATTGTTGAATTTGCAAGAAATGTTATAGGATATGACGACGCACACAGTGTTGAACTTAATCCTAACACAACTCACCCTGTTATACATCTTATGCCAGACCAGGAAGGCATTGATGATATCGGCGGTACATTAAGACTTGGTTCTTATCCTTGCGTACTTGATAAAACAAGTAAGGCTTATGAACTCTATGGCGAGGAGCTTATACATGAACGTCACAGACACAGATATGAAGTTAATAATGATTACAGAAAAGTTCTTACTGAGAATGGTATGATGCTTTCAGGAATATCTCCTGACGGAAGAATTGTTGAGATGATAGAATTAAAGAATCATCCTTGGTTCGTTGCCACACAGGCTCATCCAGAGTTAAAGTCAAGACCTAATCGTCCACATCCATTATTCAGAGGTTTCATAACAGCAGCACTTGAATATCAGGATAACAATCATTAATTATATAATATATGCATAACAAAAAAGCATCACCTGACGAATCCGACTTTCGTATCAGGTGATGCTTTTTATTGCTTTTGTAATTATTACTTATTAAGACCATTAAGAATCTTCTTAATTCTCTTAATCTCATCATCTTCTAACTTCTGTGATTCACAGATAGAAGCTACCATGTCAACAGCCTTTCCATTGAACCAGAAGTCAGCCTCTTCCTTTAACAACTGTCTTCTGTATTCTTCTTCTGAACGAAGAGGATGGATAAATGCTGCCTTTCCTTTACGGTATGTGTCAACAAATCTCTTGTCCTTCAACTTACCTACGAAAGTAACAACTGTTGTCCTTGCGTAATCCTTACCATAATCGTCTCTTAACTGATCAATAAGTTCCTGCACAGGAATGTCCTGTGGTGCCTCCCATATAAGCTTCATAATTAATGCTTCACATGGACTTAATTCGTTAAAATGATTTCTGCTCATAAAACCCTCCTTAGGCTTTCCATAGATATACATATTATGCATTATACTGCCTTTGTAATTGTTTTTCAACTTAACATTTAACAATTTGCTATAAATTTCACAATTGTATCGCTGATAATCTGAACTTATCTATTTTCTTCTCTACAATAGTGAAATTCTGGGGAATTCCACCTATGTATGCCTTAATTTCCCCATATTCTAATCTATAAACTATTTTATCCAAAATGTCAAGCACGCCGCGGCCTGTAGCCTTGCCATATGCCTCTTTCAGAGTCCATATTCTGAAGAATCTTTCATCACTTTCGGCTTCTTCTATCCAATCAGACTCAGCCCTGTCAAAAAAGCGCCGTGCCAGATTCTGTCTACCTTTGCGGCCTCCTTCTATATCAATTCCAACTGGTTTATCGCCTATAGCACATACTACATAGTTAGACGAATGAGAGATATTGAAAAAAATTTCACGAAATAACAAAAAATAAGGTTTTCCTTGTGAATTATAAGCTATTTCATAATCAAAACACTGATTATTTGCTTCTATCACAGAAAAAATGTCCACATTTTCATAGTAAACACTATCACATTCTTCGCTAACTCTGTTGCTCCATTTTCCTACTGCATAATTAAGAAGCAGACCTGCCGTCACAGTTTGCAGTTTATTTTCACGCATTTTCATCTTATCCACCTTAACTTTCCTGTATTCCGGAATAAGTGAATAAGCCTTTTCATATAGTTTTTCATCTGCTAATGCATCTGTTGTTGTCACAAATATCATCATAATCATTCACCATCTATACGCTTATTGTCTGTGCATCCGCCATATAACGCTTAGAAAATACGAATACTATATCACCCGATTTAATAAGCGTATCACCATTTCTTAACACTGCTGCAAGAATCAGTCCCCTTGTCCTCCTACTTAAGCATATACCACGGAAGCAGCAATGCTCTTATATATTTTGCAAATGGCACATATGCCGTTATGTTAATGAATACCGGACATAATATAAGACACGCTATAAGAAGCACCGGTATTATTGAAATCATTACATTGGCACTCCTTACAGGTATTGCCACAAGCCATGCAAATAAAGTAACTGCTATTACATACACAGCCATATGCAGTATATCCGCTGCCCCCTTAAGCTGTCCTGCCACCGCAAGTGTTAACATTGCTGATACCGCAAAAAGTACACACGATATGAATGCATACAGCGGCTTTCCTGCAACACGGTACATACGAGGCAGTGTTATAAATGTTCCTGAATTCTTATCAAGATAATATTCCACGATTCCAAAAAGTCCGCCTATATATACAAGAATTACAAGCAATGCCCTTAACGGAAACTCTCCTGTCTTATCTTCAAGCTGTGTCCCATTATCCTGTACACCATCTAACACCTTAAAATCAATTCTGAATGTGTCATCTCCGGATATGTATTCCTTGTACCCTTTTCTTATCTCTTCCTCTGCCTTTTCTGAATGCTTTTTAAATATGTCTACAGAATCAACATAATTAACTGCAACCTCAGGCGAATATGCCTTAAACATAGCAGAAAAGAATATCTCGTCAGTCATTGAGCTGACAAAATCTGACCTGCATATGATAAGCTCTATAATGTCTCTGTAGCTGCCACTGTCAAGCTTATCCTTAAGCCCTGTACCAACTACATAGCCACACTCTGTGTATTTATTCATTATATCCTGTTCAAGCTTTTCCTGCGATTCTGCTTCGTAGAATTGAACTGAATAATTTCCATTCACAAGATAATCTCTTGTCATTATGGCAATCTTATCGTCATCTTCAAGCACTATTCCAACCCTTACAGGCCCTGTCTCCTTAAGAGACGCTGTATGCGTAATTATTAACGCTGCAACAGGCATTGCAATAAGCACCACGACAATCACAGGATTCTTTAACTGCCTTTTAACAAGCAGATACAGCCAGTATAACAATCTCTTCATTATCTGTCTCTCCTTATCTTAACCGCCAATGCCCCTGCCGCCTGAAATATAATTATCCACAAAACATTTGTCATAATGGTACTGATATCCACAGTTCCCTTAATTATCTGACCTGCAAGTGTGAATAAGCCGTTAGTCGGAAGATACATGCCAACAAGCCGCACCCCCGGCGCAAGAAATGCTGATGAAACAATACATCCGGATGCATACATGCACGCCATTCCAAGGATACACACCGTAATAACTGAATACACCGTGTCGTCGACTACTGAGAATATACAGTTAATAAATGAAACTGCCGCATACACAAGCACCACAATTCCCAGTATGGAAGCAATGAATTCTCCAACTGTCGAAACTGCCAGAACTCCTGATATCGCAGGTATCCCCAGCCTCATTACATTAATTATAATAAAAAGCACTTCAAATATCACTATATACACAATGCCAACTCCTGCGGTTCTTGCAATTCCAGTATCAAATGCTGATATTCCCGCACCTTTAAGGCTCTTTGCAAGCGACCTGCTCTCGCCCTTCATATTGCCGGCACATGTTATTCCGCTAAGTAAAAGCAGCATCACTATTGCTGTGCATACATAGAACTGTACTGTACTCAGGCCTTCTTTAACCGATATATCCCTTGTCTTAAAGTATATGCTTCTGTTAAGTGCATACGAAAGATATATGTCATTAAGCTTATTCTCATGTGTTCCCCGCAGACCCCTGTAATTCTTAAGCACGCCATTGAACAAATCGTCAAATGTATATATCCCCGCCTCTGCAGTTGCAAGGTCAGAACCTCCTGCCCTCACCATCTCACGGAATATCATCGAAGTATTATTAACGCCCTCTGACTGACACACAACCTCAACAGGTGTATTCTCGCCCGACATAATATCACTTATCATATTCTCTGGCACAATAATAGCCATAACATAATAATTATTCCTTAAACCATCTATAGCCTGCTGTCTGTCAGTATATTCAAATGTACAGACATTCTTAATTGTGTCTATCTCACTGACATAATTGAATGCCATCTTAATATATCGAAACTCCTTATTATTATCTGCCGAATCAGAGTTTTCTGTCTTATCATAATCAGGATACACAACAGCAACCTTCATTCTCAGGTCACTGTCCTGTGCCGCTGCAATGCCTACGCATGTACTTATTACAATAACAAGTACTGCCGTCACTACCGTACCCAGAATTATCTTCGGTATAGATAAAAATGCGGATTTAATCTGCAATTTTAATAATTCCAGTTTCCTTCTCATCTAATCCCCCAATTAAATCTATCTGTGAATAATCTCTAAAAGCTCATTGCCGGTAACCGGATGGTCAAGTTCATTAAGCATACCATTCTTTAAAAGATACATTCTGTCAGCAAGCTTTAATTCACTTTCTTCGTGGCTTGTTATAATGACTGTACCTCCGCTTTTCGTATAAGCAGACAGATAATTCATAATATCCTGTTTACACACAATGTCTAATGAAGCTCCCGGCTCATCTAATATAAGTATAGGTGGATTCTTAGCCAGTGCGCAGCATATACTTAAACGTTTCTTCATGCCTCCTGACAGCTTATCAACACGTTTGTCAAGATATCCTGACACTCCTAACACTGCAGGAACACCGTTTAATAAGTCTGCTTCCATATTTCTTCCAGTATCACAATACCAGAATTTAAGATTATCTCTTGCCGACAGCTTCTCCATAAGTGGATTCTCCTGCGGCACAAAACCAATATATTTCTGAAACACCTTCGCATCTGCAAATGCATCTGTGCCATCTATCTTAAGACTTCCTCCATCTGCCTTAAGACTTCCTGCCAATATCTCCAGAAGAGTAGATTTGCCACAGCCGTTGGCACCGACTATGGCAATATACTCTCCGCTGGCAGCATGAAACGAAGTGCTGTTAAGCACTGTCGTTTTCCTGCCATATGATTTTCTAATATTCTCCGCCTCTATAAACATACATATATCTCCACATTAATTCTGGGCTGCTGTATCAAACTGGCTGTAATACAACTTGTGATAGAATCCATTCTGGGCCAGTAATTCTTCATGATTACCCTGCTCTATAATATGTCCGTCTTTCATAACAAGAATAACATCCGCAGACTGGATAGTTGAAAGTCTGTGGGCTACGATAAAGCTTGTTCTTCCCTCCATCAGCTTTGCAAATGCATTCTGTATCTTTATCTCTGTTCTTGTATCAATAGAAGATGTAGCCTCATCAAGGATAAGCATTGGCGGCTTTGCAAGCATAATTCTTGTTATACATAAAAGCTGTTTCTGTCCCTGTGAAAGACTTCCTCCATCCTCGCCTATAACTGTGTCGAATCCATTAGACATTCTCTTGATAAATCCATATGAATGTGCTGCCTTGGCTGCTGCAATAATCTCTTCTTCTGTAGCGTCCGGCTTACCCATTACAATATTCTCTCTTATAGTTCCTGCCTTAAGCCATGTCTCCTGAAGAACCATACCAAAGCCCTGTCTTAAAGACTTTCTTGTCATCTCTCTGATATCAGTTCCTGATACATCAATGCTTCCACTGTTAACATCGTAGAATCTCATGAGAAGATTAATAACTGTTGTCTTACCACAGCCTGTAGGTCCTACAATCGCAATTCTCTGTCCCTTCTTAACATGAAGATTGAAGTTCTCAATAAGCTTCTTATCTGGCACATAAGAGAAGCACACATCATTAAGATCAACTGTTCCATCAACCTCTTCAACAACCTTTGCGTCTTTTACATCAGGAATCTCAGGGTCTTCTTCAATAAGTTCAAATATTCTGGCTGCACATGCAAGAGCATTCTGAAGCTCAGTAACAACGCCTGATATCTCGTTAAATGGCTTAGTATACTGGTTGGCATAGCTTAAAAAGCTTGATAACTGACCAACTGTGATACCGCCATTGATAGCCGAAAATGCACCAACAATCGCAACACTCGCATATACAAGACTGTTTACGAATCTTGTTGAAGGGTTAGTGATAGATGAGAAGAAGATTGCCTTTAAGGAATACTTCTGAAGTCTTTCATTAATCTCATCAAATTTTCTTACCGCCTCATCTTCATAGCCGTAAGCCTTAACAACCTTCTGTCCGCCAATCATTTCATCAATAAGTGCTGTCTGCTCGCCCCTTGTCTCAGACTGGAGCTTGAACATGCTGAAGGTCTTCTTGGCAATAAAGCTTGCAACTAAAAATGAAAGTGGTGTGATAACAACAACTGCAAGTGTAATCTTAGCATTGATTGTAATCATGAATATAAGTGTTCCAAGTATAGTCATGACGCCTGTGAAAAACTGGGTGAAGCCCATAAGCAGACCATCTGCAAACTGGTCAACGTCAGCAATTACACGGCTCACGATTTCACCATATGAATGTCCGTCAATATATTTTAGTGGAAGAACCTGAATCTTCTCTATAGCCTCATTTCTGATGTCTCTGGTTACTTCATATGTGATTCTGTTGTTACATATGTTCATAAGCCACTGTGAAAGTGCTGTAATTCCAACAAATATGCTGATTTGTATAAGTATCTTCACAATCTTTGCAAAATCTACATTATCCACACCAATAATGCAGTCAATTCCACGACCTACAAGAATTGGCACATAAAGTGTAGTTGCAACAGTTACTGCTGCCATAATAAGCGATAATATTATAAAAAAGCTGTGCTTCTTAATTCTTTTAAGGAGCTTTACAAATGTTGATTTATTCTTCTTCATTATGCTACACCCCCTTCTGAATCTGCTTTCTTAAACTGTGATTCATATATCTCCTTATATACCTCACAATTTGCAAGAAGCTCGTCATGTGTTCCCATTCCTGCAACCTGTCCGTCATCTAATACGATGATAAGATCAGCATACATAAGGGATGCTGCTCTCTGTGAAACTATGAATACAGTAGGAGAATTGTTCATTCCCCTTATAGATTTTCTAAGTGCTGCATCAGTTGCAAAATCAAGGGCTGATGCACTGTCATCAAGAATAAGCACATCCGGCTTTCTTACGATTGCTCTTGCAATAGTAAGTCTCTGTCTCTGACCGCCTGAAAGGTTCTTACCGCCCTGCTCTATAACATAATCCAGACGTCCCTGCTTAGAATCTACAAATTCCTTAGACTGTGAAATCTCAAGTGCTTCATCTATCTGCTCATCAGTAGCACCCTTCTTTCCCATCCACATATTCTCTCTTATAGTACCTTTAAAAAGTACTGCTTTCTGCATAACGATACCGACCTTATTTCTTAAAGTCTCAATATCGTAATCTTTAACATTGACACCATCAACAAGTACTTCGCCCTGTGTAACGTCATACAGTCTCGGAATAAGATTAACAAGACTTGATTTACCAGAACCTGTGCCACCGATAACACCGATTGTCTGTCCCTTCATAGCCTTGAAATTAATTCCTTCAACTGAAGGTGCGCCTGAACCGCTGTAGGTAAGTGAAACATTTTTAAATTCAACGCTTGGCTGCTCTTCCTTAGCTGTCACTTCCTTGACGCTTCCATCTGCCATTCCAGATGTCACCTCGAATACAGACTCAATTCTTCCAGCACAAGCAAGTGCCTTAGTAATTGTGATGATAAGGTTGGCAAGCTTGATAAGCTCAACTAATATCTGTGACATGTAGTTGTAAAGGGCAACAACCTGTCCCTGTGTAAGAGCACCGGCGTTAACTCTTATCGCACCAATCCAGATAAGTGCAATGATTGATACATTTACAACAACATAAGTAAGCGGATTCATAAGCCCTGATATCTTACCAACAAATTTCTGTAATCTGTTAAGGCTTTCGTTATCGTTTTTGAAACGCTTAACCTCATCCTGTTCCTTATTGAATGCTCTGATAACTCTCACTCCGGTAAGGTTCTCTCTTGTTATTCCAAGTATCTTATCAAGTCCTGACTGTACATTCTTGTACATAGGTCTTGTTGCAAGCATGATACCGAATACAATAAGTGCAAGTACCGGGATTGCCGCAACAAATACAAGTGCTGCCTTCACATCAATAGTGAATGCCATAATCATCGCACCAAATACTATAAATGGTGAACGCAGGAACAGTCTCAGTACCATATTGATACCATTCTGTACCTGGTTAATATCACTTGTCATTCTTGTTACAAGTGTCGATGTACCAAGTGTATCCATCTCTGTGAATGAGAATGTCTGGATATGTGCAAATAAACTGTGTCTCATTCCGGTTGCCGCACCAACTGCAGCCTTCGCACTGAAATACTGTGCTGTGATGGCACATACAAGTCCTATAATTGCAAGAAGTATAAGCATAAGACACATTTTCATAATGTATCCCTTATCAGCATTAACAATACCCTTATCGATAACTGATGATACTACCAGCGGCACAAACAACTCGAATATTGCCTCGAGCATCTTAAAAAGCGGTGCCAGAACACATTCCTTTTTGTAATCCTTAAGGAATCTCATAATCATTTTCATAAGAAAACTTCCTCCATTAATTCAGTGACACTAAAGCGTCCATAAGAAACTCATATGAATAACATCTCTTCATGCCAAAGTACTCTCTATAAACTTCATAATTGTAATACGAATGTTCAAACTGTCTTGAATACAAATGTGCAATATCTACGCGCATTGTAAAATCAGGTGTACAGCCGTATGACCTGTTAGCTGCTGCCATAATGTCCACTGCAAGTATGCCTATAACCGCATTCTTGGCTTTAAGAAGGACATCGTAATCATTCACAGCGTCAAGCATATATCTATACACATAGTACATTGCAAGCTGCTCATATTCATGCGCAAATGCATCGCTTCCCTCATGGTAAGTTTTCATTACCGCTGCAAGCTCAGAATCATCCGCCAGCCCGTCCAGGAACTGTCTTACTCTCGCCACATGAATATTCCAGTCAGGATTGATTACCTCCATTCCTTTAAAGTCATCAAAGAAATGCCTCAATCCCTTTATCAGCCTTGTGCCATGCAGCTTCGCATCCCGGCTTTTCAACCTGTCAAGCAGCTTCTCTCTGTAATCAGCTCCACAGAACCGCTTTGCAACACCAGCTATAAGCTCATCCCTTTCAGCATCAAGATGCTTCTGGATACGCTTTGCATAATCAAGATAGAGCATCAGTCTCTCAAATATGCTTATATCCCTGTCTGATATTATTCCAAAAGCCACTATTCTTGCCTGCCTAAGCTGCATATATGTATATGCATCTATATCATTAGGCTCAGGCGTAAGGCTGTTATCCTCGACCGTATCAAATGTAAGTTCATCTTTATAAGAAAACATCAGCTCACCAGCCGTCTTACACGAGGGTGCTATGCCAATCTCTCTTATATTACCATAATCGTTAATAAATCTTGGAAACTCTGCACATGTTTCACAAAGCTTATCCTCTCCAAGTTCTATATATAAATCGCACAAATTATCATCATTAAGAAAAGGACATCGTCCTCCTTCTTTCAGTGTAAATGTACATTCTCCGTCCTGTGATGGTACCATTACACTCTTCAGGCGCTTTCCAAAAGCACCTTTAACTGTCTTATAATATTTGTAAGAATCCTTATCAACATCGACATCCCAGCCGGCACAGCATGTATCTGTACAGGCTCCTGCAATGCATCTGAAATCTTTATAATAATGTGGTGTCATTACCTTCATTTTATTATCTCCCGCATATAAACCGGTATATTAAGCGCAGCTGTTAACTGCTCAAAAATTGTCTGCCACACCTTATTAGTGCAGCAGACACATTTACATGTACATATTATTATAATTACTGTTCTTTTTCTTGTCCACAATATACTTATACACTGTGACACACGCCAGAATAATCATAAGGCCCTCTGCTACCATGTATGTATAGAACAGATATGGCTGTCTTAACGCTGACACAAGAAGCGGTGAACTGATTGCAAAATCATACATTCCCGAATCACCTATATACTTAGACATAACAACCGTACTCATGATTGTTATATTAGGAAAAGACATATTACCAAGCACAAGTGCCACAATCAGCACCGTATTGCGTATCAGGAAAAATGTCCTGCTCACCTTAGCCTTACTAAGACAGCTCATAACAATGCCTCCGATTATGCATACAAGAAATAAAAGAAACATCATATACATCTCAGATGCTGCAAATGCAGATACTTCCGTCGTCGCAGTCTCATACCCTGTAAGCAGTGCAAAGAACCCAAATATAGAGCGGCCACCCACAACGCATGCCGCCAAAACAAATAATAATAGTAATAAATTCCTTCTGTTCAACTTCCTGTTATCCATAATTCCTCCATTTGTATTATTATCGCAATTATGGTGGAAGATTTCAATAAATATTTGCGCAAACTTCATATTTTATTGTCCTCCGCCGCCACCCACCTCTCAGGCACAGCCTGGTTCACAGGGGCTGGAACACGTTAAGAATTGCTAATTTAGCAGGTGGTGCTTTGGGCTTTTTCTATTGTTTGTGTTCATTCGACATCTGTACACTTCCGTCATTGTGTCCGCCTGTGACCTACGCCCGATATATTGCGAACTGTGTGGGAGTTAATGCCGCTATATACATAAGGGCGGTG